>Ga0111538_10006942_pt1 | contig 15295 bp, 6 predicted proteins | sample SoiMethybrSBSTD1_FD_79669 | JGI IMG/M metagenome (GOLD analysis project Ga0111538, IMG submission 79669) | Bulk soil microbial communities from a Populus tree surrounding site in Tennessee, USA - Soil MetaG P. TD hybrid SBSTD1 (version 2)... | ecosystem: Environmental > Terrestrial > Soil > Tree...
ACCTCCAGGCCGAGCCGCTCGGCCGTTCCCCGGGCTTCGTCCCGAATCCGGGCGGCCCCGGCGCGGTGGGCGTCGCGGATGCTCGACGCGAGCAGCGTTCGCGCGTCCTGCTCGTCGCCGGAGCCGGCGGCCGCCTCGCCGGCGAGCATGCGCGCCTGCCAGACCCAGAGGCAGAGCTCGGAGCGTTCGAGCCCGGCCAGGGCGCGCGCGAGCGGCTCGCGGGCGGCCGGGGCGTCCCCCGACGCGAGGAGGATCCGTCCCTCGCAGAGCGCGAAGGCCGCCTGACCGAGGTCGGTGGACGCGCCGCGAGCGCGGCTGAGGAGGGCCGAGGCCTCGTCGACGGCACCGCCGGCGAGGAGCGCCTCGACGGCGAGGGACACGGTCTTCGGGAAGATCAACACGGCATCCTGGGCGGCCACTCGTCGTCCCAGCTCCAGCGCCACGTCGCGTCGCCCCGTCGTGAGCGCGACGCGGACGCGGGCCGGGGTGTCGTAGACGATGTCCTGCAAGTCGTTCGCCGGCGAGGGCGGCGGCAGCTGGGCCTCAGCCTCCGCCGTACGGCCGAGCTCGACCAGTGCCTCGGTCGCGGCGAGGCGCGCTCGCCACTCGAACTTCGTCGCGCCGAGGTCGACGTGACGCGCAGTTGCCTGGCGGGCTTCCTCGAGAGCAGCCCTCGGCGACCCGAGCTCGATCAGCGCCCAGCTCTTCGCGATCTCGCCGCCGGAGGTGACCCACGAGTGGAACGTCGTCCGCTCGCGCTTCTCGAGCGCCCGCTCGAGCCCTCCGGTGACGCTGTGCACGCGGTCCCAGAGCTCGTTGTAGACCGCGTTGGAGGCGATGATCACGTAGCCCTTGTCGAGCGCCTCCTCGAAGCAGCGGTCGAGCAAGGTGAATTCGCGGGCCGTGCCGTACCAGCCGAGCGCGGCGTGCTGGAGCGCCCAGACGCGTTCGAAGTCGGCCGAGGCCTGCTCGGCGATCTCGACCGCGCGCTCGGCGGCCGCGCGGCACTGCTCGTAGTCGAGCTCGAACGCGTGGATCCCGGCGAGCCTGAGGTAGGCGAGCGCGAGCTCGGCGGAGGGCCCGTGCCGCTCGAGGACCGCGCGCGCCTGCTCGAAATGGTCCATCGCAGCCTCCGACCGGTCGAGCTCCCAGTTGCAGCGGCCGAGGTGCACACGCGCCCGGGCGGCCTCGACATCGAGCCCGAGCTCGTCGAGGTGGCGGACCGCCTCGTCGAGGAGCTGCTCACCCGCGGCGGGCTCGCCGTTGTACCACCGCAGACGCCCGATCCGCGCGAGCAGCAACGCGCGCTCGCGCCGGTCCGTGACGTGCGGCAGCACGTGCTCGAGCAGCTCGGCGGCTTCGCGGAAGGCGACCGAGCGCTCGGCCTCCTCCGCAGCCTGGAGGCAGGCGCCGACCGCCTCGTTCGCGCGCCCTGCGCTGAGCAGGTGCCCGGCGACGGCCATCGCGCTACCGCCCGTCTCCGCGAGCACGTCCGCCGCGCGGGAGTGGATCGCCTGACGCTTCGGCCGCACCGTGTCGCCGGCGATCGCCTCCTGTGTGAGGGCATGCCGCCAGCCGTAGCGGCCGCCGGCCTCGGCGTCCTCGTCCACGAGCTGCTGCGAGACCGCTGCCTCGAGGGCCGCGAGCACGTCCGTCTCCTCCGCCTCGGCCACGTCGGCGAGCAGCCGGTACTCGAACGACCGCCCGAGCACTGCCGCGGTACGCAGCACGTCGACCTCGGCGGGATCGAGCCGGCCGACCCGCAGGAGCACGGCCTCGCGGACGGTCGCGGGCAGCTGGAGCGAGTCGAGCGCGCCGCGCCGCCAGCCGGCGGTCGTGCGCACGATGTCGCCGCGGTCGAGCGCTTCCCTCAGCAGCTCCTCCAGCACGAACGGATTGCCCTCGCTCCGGGAGTGGACGAGCGCGGCAAGCTCCGGGCTCACGTCCTCTGCATCGAGGATGGCGGCGATCATCTCGGCCATCTGCGCCGCCGACATCGCGTCCACCGCGATGACCTCGGCGAGGCCGGTGCGCTGCCACACCTGGACCATGCGCGTCAGTGGATGGAGTCGCGTGAGCTCGTCGCTGCGATAGGAGGCGAGGATCATCACGCGGCCGCGAGCGAGCCGGCGCGAGACGTAGTCGAGGAGGTGGCGGGTGGAGCTGTCCGCCCAGTGCACGTCGTCGACGACGAGGAGCAGGCCGCGCTCGCGGGCCCACAGCTCGAGCAGCGTGACGACAGCCTCGAACATGCGCTGCTTGGCCTGCTCGGGGTCGGCGGTCGGCGACGGCTCGGCCCCGTCGCCGAGCTGGGGGAAGAGCTGCGCGAGCACGGGGGTCGCGGGTCCGAGCTCGGCGCGCAGCCGACCGAGGTCGTGCTCGGCGAGGTTGTTCCCGATCGCCTCGACGAAGGGTAGGTAGGGAAGCGACAGCTCGAGCTCGGAGCAACTCCCCCACAGCACGCTGCAGCCGAGCTTGCGCGCCCGCCGCCGGAGCTCGTTTGCGAGGCGCGTCTTGCCGATGCCCGCCTCGCCGGCGAGCAGCACGAACCGGCCGTCGCCGCGATTGGCGGACAGGAGCGCGTCCTCCAGCCGCGAGAGCTCGTTCTGGCGGCCGACGAGCACGGGTGAGAGAGCCCGCTGCATGCCGCGAATTGTCGCAACGAGCGGGAGCGCCGGGCGGGAGGCCCGGCGCTCCTGAGTCGTCGAGCTAGCCCTTCTTCGCGACGAGCTCGTAGGTCATGCCGCCGACGATGATGCCGTTGGCGTATGCCTCGATGCGGATCGCGGGGCTTTTCTCCTTCGCGAGGTCGGCGGCCGTGAACGGCTCGCCGGCGACGAGCTTCATCGTGATCGGGATGCTCTTGCCTGCGCCGAGCTTCGGCGTGGCTCCGCCGGTGTTGGTGAACTCCAGCTTCCAGCCTCGGCTCGCCAGCGTCTTCGGCAGCTTCGGGTTCAGCAGCATCTTCGCCGACACCCGCAGGGGGTTCTTCAGCGTGAACCGCAGCTCCGAGAACGCCTTGATCAGCTCCTCGATCTTGAAGAACGCAATCGGCGTCACGTTCCGCTGCCCGATGTTGTTGTCGTGCGGCACCAGCCGCCACTCCGGGATCGACTCGCCCGCCGAGAGGTTGCTGACGTTGCTCGGGTCGCCCGTCGCGGAGACGACCATGAACATGCACTGGTGCCCGACCGCCGTCGGGGTCCACTTGAACGGCCCGACCATGATCTCCAGGGCGTTGTTGGCCGGGACTGCGGGCGCCGCGAGCTGCGGGGTCGTCATGGGCGTCCAGTCGTTCGGGTAGACGAGGCCCGCAGCCGGATCGGCGGAGTACGCCTTGACGATCACGTTGTTCGCGGGCTGCGTGCCGCGGTTCTTGATCTTCACGTACGCGTAGTTGGTCACCCCGACGACCGGATCCTCGTGCGTCAGGCCGGCGTCAGCGTGTCGCCGGTTCCAGATCGCGTGGCAGTCCCAGTGCACGGGCTGGAACTGGTACTCGCCGTGTCTCCCGTCCTCGATGTACACGTCGACGGGCGGCGGCGCGCCCTCCTGGATCACCGGGGTCGGGGCGCCGGGCACCTGGAAGAGGCCCTGTTTCTCGAACGCCCAGCGGATGACCTTGCCGTAGGCGCCGCCCGCGTGGCCCTCGGTCGTCCAGTCGCCGAGGTCGGCGGTGAGCAACGCGTTGACGTAGCCCGCGACGTTCCCGGGGTTCGTCGCCGGTGTGAGGCTGCCGACCGCGCGGAGGATGAGATACGACATGAACCGCGCGGCGAACTGGCGGTAGCCCATGCCGTTGGGAAGCGCGGCGTCGCCGCCGATCGAGCGGTAGATCCTGAAATGCGACGTGCTCAGGATCTGCTCCGAGCTGTAGCCGCCCACGTCGTTCACGCCGCCCCAGGCCCAGCCGCCACCGACGGGACGGTCGTGCCGGCGCCCGATCGCCACCCACGGGAAGGTGAGGAAGCGATCCGGAGCCGCGCTGCCCGCGTCGTTGAGGATCGCGGCGAAGCTGTCTCCGGCGCTGTGCGAGAAGCCGAAGTTGGGCCCGTGCACGTGCGGGTAGAGGATCCCGTGCCCGCCGAGCTCGTGGAGCACGACCCGGTAGTCGCACGCGATCCCGATCGGATGTGCGGTGTCTCCGAGGTCGGCGAGGGCGTACGTCGTCTGCAGGATTCCGACTCCGCCCGGGAGCCCGAGGCAGTGAGCATTGATCGTCGTGCCCATGCCGCGGTGATCGGTCGGGGTCGGGAACGGCGTCGGCCCGAAGTACGTCGCCAGCGGGAACCCGAGGCTCTCGACCAGCCGGAAGAAGCGGTCGGAGTGGTAGTAGGCGTTGACCGCGGCGAAGCTGTCGGTCCGCGAGTCGTAGTCGAAGTTCGCGCCTGTCGGCTGCGTCGGCGCCACGATCGTCGGCGCCTCGACGTCCGAGAGGATGATGATGTTCCCGCTCAGCGACTGAACGTTGTTGACCGGTGCGACCAGGCCCTGGAGCGTGACGCTGACGCGCTTGGCGTTGAGCGCGGTCGACGCTGCGCTCGGAGCTGGGCCCGACGGGGCGGTCGTGATCGGGTCGCTCACGAAGACGAGGCCGCTGACGCCGTCGACGAACGGGCGAATGTGCAGCACCGCCCCTGTCTTCACGTCGATGATCGCCCGCCAGTACAGGATCGGGAACTGCGGGGTGCCGAGCTGGAAGTGCACAACCGCCGAGATGTAGTGCTGGCCCTCGACGATCGAGGCCGGCACGTCCGGCAGCGGGATCCTCGGATGATCGTGCTCGATCGTCTCGTCCTCGACCGGCGGCTCTCGCTTCGCGGCCTCGTAGCGGTAGACGACCAGCTCGACGTCGCTGATCTTGAGTGTGCTGCGGTCGTAGAGGTCGGAGCTCTCCTTCAGGCCGAGGATCTCCGCGAGTCGCTGCTCGTCGATCTTCTCGTCGAGCCGGTCGAGGTCACGGAGCTCCTCCTGGAGGTCGGCCTCGCCCTTCGTCGCCGCCACGTCGGCGTGCCGGGTGGTGTCGGCGCCGATCACGCGGAACGGTCCTTCCTTGACGTGCACGGACACGCCCGCCTCCCAGACGGGCAGCCCGAACATGGTCTGGTCGTACGTCACCGTCGTGGTGTCGAACTGCGTCTTCTCGCCCTGTAAACGGAACTGGCTGCCGGCGGCGACCGGAGTCGCCTCCCTGGTGAGGTCGAGGTTCTCCACCTCGGCCGGGGCCATCCCGAGGAGGTCGCTGTGCTCCTTGAGGTAGCGGTCGGCGGCCTCGCGGGCGGTCGACGCGTCGCTGGCTGCAGGTTGCTCCTGCACGAGCCCGCGCACCACGCCTTCGTCGTCGACGTTGACGTACGCGCCCGCGCGGGAGTCGTAGTGTTGAGGCATTGCGGCGCCTTTCGGGTCGGGGACCGCGACGACAGGGGCTGAAGATCGCTGCGCCGCAGGAAAATGCGGTCCTGGCTATCGGGGTACCACTTTGCGCCGCGGATGTCTAGGTCGCGGCGGTCGTAAGCGTTTTGTGAACCCTGTTTTGAAGTCGCGTAGGGGCTGTTTTCCTCGGGTACTGGACCTCTACAACTAAGGAGGTTCAAACTGATGCGAAAGCTCTTGCTCTTAACGCTCGTGCCGCTCGCGCTGGCCTTTGCCGGCCCGGCCGTCGCGGCGACGCCGGTGACGATCACCACCAACGGGTTTGAGCCGGCCCAGGTGAGCGTCGGCGCCGGTGACGAGGTCACGTGGAAGAACACCGACACCGCCAGGCGCCAGCTGGTCGCCGACGGCGGTGCGTTCTCCTCGCCGTCGCTCGCGCCCGGCGAGTCGTGGACGTTCCGCTTCCCGAGTGCGGGGACGTTCACCTACCACGACGGGCTGAAGACGACGCAGAAGGGCACGGTCACCGTTCGCCGTACCGGCGTCCGCTCCGTGACGATCGCGTCCACGCAGCGCCAGATCACGCTGGGCTCCTCGGTCGAGTTGTCCGGCAACGTCACCGGTGCGCCACGCGCCGGCCAGCAGGTCGTCGTCGTCGCCAAGCCGTACCAGGGCACCGAGACGAGGACGGCGGTGACCACCGACTCCGACGGCACGTGGAGCCTCCGCGTGCGACCACGCATCCGCACCGAGTACGCGGCCGAGTCGGGCAACATCGTCAGCACCCAGTCGCCGATCGTGTACGTGCGCCCGGCCGTTGCCCTCCGCGTGCTGAACGCGAGGCTCGGACGCTTCTACACGAAGGTGACTGCCCTTCGCTCGTACCGTGGCAAGCGCGTGACGATCCAGCGGCTCACGGCTAGTGGCACCTGGGTGAAGGTGCGCCGTGTCCGTCTTGCAGCGGGGAGCGCGGCTCGCTTCACGGCCAGGCTGCCGCGCACGGCACGCGTCCGCGTGCTCGTCCCCTCGGCTCCGGGCTACCTCCAGGGCTTCAGCCGGACCGCCCTGGTCAGGCGCTAGCTCCCGATCGGATTTGGGCCGCGGCCTTCGGGTCGCGGCCCATCCGATCAATCGCCGATTGATTCGTCAGTCGGTTTTGACTGACAAATCGATCAGATATTTGCGCCGACAAACATGCACGAGCGGCTCATTCCTCTGCGTTTGAATTCTCGAAAAGCGCGGGATAACCACGCGTTCTGAGCGGTCAGTCTTTCGGGAAGGGAGTCGTTGTGAGCAACCGGGCGACGCTCGTGCGCGTCGGTTTCGCCGTCGCGATCCTTGGCCTTGCAGCCGGCGGGGCCAGCATCCTCAGGTCGAACGCGGAGGCGTCGGCCGCATCGTGTCCGAGGGGCTTCGAGCTCGTCGCGAAGCACGAAGCGGGCGAGCAGCGCGCCGGGATTCGCGAGACGGGCGACGCCGACGGGCTCGCGGACACGCTCTGCATCAACGAGGCCAAGCATCCCGAGAAGGTCATAGAGCTGATCCGCCGCCAGGAAGGTCTGGAGTCGGTGCGGAGCGCGCCGTACGACACGGTCGCGCCGGGGGCGTTCTCGGCCGCAGTCACGGCCAGCAAGAGCTCGCCGCGCAAGGGCGCTGTCGCCGGGACGGCGGGCACCTGGGCACCGTACGGCAAGGGCCCGCTCAAGGTGAACAGCCCCGATTACGACCGCGTGAACGGCCTCGGCCTGGTCGACAACATGGGCCGGCTCGACAGCCTTGCGTACGACCCCGTTGCGAAGCGTCTGTTCGCGGCCAAGGGCACCGGCGGGATCTGGCAGTCCGACGATCTCGGCGACACCTGGAAGTCGGTCGGCGATGCGCTCCCGAGCCAGATCGTCGGCGCCGTCGGGTGGTCGTCCGCGAACGGCGGCACGCTTGTCGCGGTCAGCGGCGACCCCACCTACGGCAGCGGCGGCTACACGGGCTTCGGCGCGTTCTACAGCACGAACCTGGGCGGCTCTTGGAGCAAGGCGAGCGGCATTCCGGACGGCGCGCTCGGCTTCTCGATCGAGGTCGACCCGACCAACCCGCTCGAGGTCTACGCGGGCACGTCGTTCGGCCTCTACCGGTCGACTGACGGCGGCAAGACCTACGCGAACGTGAACCTGCCGACGGGCGCGTGCTCGGGCGTCGCGGGGGGCGGGGACTGCGCGCTCGCAAACATGGTCACCGACGTCGCGATCGAGGCGCCCGGCGGCGTCGGCTCCGACGTGGCACCCGGCACCGTCGTGGCCGCGATCGGCTGGCGCGCCGGCGCGCGCGCGAGCGTCGACGGCACGCCGCAGTCGGCCCACAACGGCCTCTACCGCTCGACGAGCGGCGCGCCCAACTCCTTCGTCAAGCTCGCAGGCTCCGGCTTCACGCAGCAGGACCGCATCGGGCGGATCGAGCTCGGCACGACGAAGGGCCCGCTCCAGGATCACGACTACCTCTACGCGATCGTCCAGGACGCGGCGGCGCTGAACGGGCAGCTCGACGTCGTCGACGCCGGCGGCGTGCCCGACCCGCGCGGCGGTGCCGGCAGCGTCCTGAACGGCATCTACGTCTCGGCCGACTTCGGCGCGACGTGGACGCGCATGGCGGACGACGCGGCGATCACCAAGGATCCGACGACCGGCTCGGCGCTCGTCGGCACGGGGACGGCGCTCGGCTACGAGCCGGGCGTTCAGGCCTGGTACAACGAGTGGATCGCGCCCGACCCGACGCGGCAGACGGCGGCGGGCATCCCGACGCGGCTCGCGTTCGGCCTCGAAGAGGTCTGGCAGAACGAGCTGCCCGTCGCCCAGGACGGGCCGTCGAAGTTCAAGGTGATCGGCAGGTACTTCAGCGGTGGCAGCTGCATGCTGCTGAACCTCGGGCTGCCCGAGTGCCCGACCCATCGGCCACCGACCACGAGCACCACGACGCACCCGGACCAGCACGAGGGCCTCTGGATCCCCGACGGAAGCGGCGGCGCCACGCTGGCGGTGGGCAACGACGGCGGCTTCTACAAGCAGCACACCGCCGCCGCCGAAGAGATGGACAACGGCGGCTGGGGCGACGGGAACCAGACGGGTTTCTCGACACTGCTCCCGTACGACGTGGCGATGGCGAACGACGGGACGGTCTGGGCCGGCCTCCAGGACAACGGCCACCTCAAGATCGACCCGGCGACGCGCGAGCAGTTCGAGACGTTCGGCGGCGACGGCACGTTCGCCGAGGTCGACCCGGCCGACGAGAACGTGGCCTATGAGGCCTACGTCTACGGCGAGATGTCAGTCACGACGGACGGCGGGAAGACGTGGCGCAACATGATTCCGCCGATCACGAACCCGCGTTTCGTCAATCCCTTCGAGATGGATGCGACGGACGCGAGCCATCTCGTGACGGGCGGCAGGGAGGTCGTCGAGACCGTCTACGGGCCCGAGACGACCGGCCAGACGACGCCGCCCGTGCTCGGCGACCCGACCCCGGACGGGACGGCCACGGAGTGCTGCGGCGACCACCCGTGGACGAAGGTCTACGACCTCGGGACTTACGGCCACCCGGGAGACTCGGGCGCGACGGCGAGCGCCACGAACCCGGCCAACCAGGTGTCGGCGCTCGACACACTCGGACAGTCGAGCTATGTCGCCTTCTGCGGCGTCTGCGACATCCTCAACGCCGAGGCGCCCTTCAAGAGCGGCATCGCGACGAACGTGGGCGGCGACAAGCCCGCCAAGCGGATGACCTCCGACGGCTGGCACATTGCCGCGGCGCAGGGCCTGCCCGAGCGGTTCATCACGGGCATCACGATCGACGCGGCCGACGCCACGCACAGGACGGTCTACGTCACGATGGGCGGCTACAGCCGGCGCTGGGTGCCGCCGGGCACGATCGGCGACGGGAATCCGAACGTCGGCGAGGGCCACGTGTTCAAGTCGACGGACGGCGGCCAGACGTTCAAGGACATCTCGGGCAACCTGCCCGACGTCCCCGCGACGTCGATCACACTCCGCGGCCGCCAGCTGATCGTGGGGACGGACGTGGGCGTGTACGCAAGCAACCCCAAGGGCCAGCCGACCTATGCGTACCTGAACGGCCTGCCGGTGGTGCCCATCAGCATGACGAACCTGAAGCCGGACGACCCGAACCTGCTCACGGTCGCGACCTACGGGCGCGGGATCTGGACGTTCTGCTTCTCCGACCCGTTCCCCGGCACGACCGGCGGCTGCCCGATCACGCCTCGCCCGCAGGTGCCTCGGCCCACGGCGCCGACCGGTGAAGCGCTGGCGGGGCCGTTCGGCTTCGAGCTCGGCGCCGAGGGGTGGACGACGACCACGACCGACTCGCTCGGCGTCACGGCGTGGAATCACTTCCCGGCGGGGAACGCGTCCGCGGCCGGCTTCGCGGTCGCCCCGTACGGACCGGATACGACGACCACCCTCGTCTCGCCGCCGATGCAGAGCCCCGGCGGCTGGACGTTCGTCGACTTCGCCAACAAGCGGAACACAGAAGGCGGCTGCGGCTGTGACGTGATGGTCGTCGAGTGGTCGTCGAACGGTGGGCCCTGGAACGCGGCGACGTGGCGGTGGGACGCCGGCGCGGACGACTGGAGCTTGCAGACGGCCTTCGACGGGATGAACGCCGACTATCCCGCGTACTCGTCGGAGCAGGCGGCGTTCAATGCGCCGGCCGGACCGCTGCGTGTGCGCTTCCGCTTCACCAGCGACCCGCTCGTGCAGCTCGAGGGCACCTACGTCGACGACGTGAAGGTCACCCGCTAGAGACCCGGGTCAAACGTGACGGAGGCGGGCGAGCTTGCGTTTCGAGCGGCGCCGTAGGACGATGCCGCCGATCCGTTCCGCGGGCAGGAGGAGAGAATGGCCGAGGTCGTCCCGATCAGCGGCACGCAAGCCACGGCGAAGGTCCGGAACATCATCGCGGTGCCCGTCCTGTCGATCATCACGATCGGCATCTACCTGTTCTTCTGGTGGTACTTCATCCACCGCGAGCTTCGTGACTACGGCAGGTCGAAGGGCACCGACGACCTCGGGACGAGCCCGGGCACGTCCGTGCTCGCGATCACGCTCGGCGCTCTGATCATCGTGCCGGCCTTCGTGTCGTTCTACCGTGCCTTCCATCGGGTCACCGGTGCGCAGCGGCTCGCGGGGCTGGACCAGCGGCTGAACGGCTGGATCGCGCTGCTGCTCTTCATCGTCTTCTCGCCGGCGTACTACGCGTACCTGCAGAGCGGGCTCAACAGTGTCTGGCAAGCGCAGGGCGAGGCTCAGCCGGCAGAGGCGGCCCAGCCGGCGCAGGCGTAGGTCCTGGTTCCGCCGGGTCGCTACGTCGCGCCGTTCTCCCGCGGCGCGGCCCCGGCGAGGCGCTGGTAGAAGAACCCGGCGAGCAGGAGCACGCCGCCCACGGCGAGGAACGACAGCGCGCGCGTGACCGAGCTCAGCATCCTCAGGTCGTAGGCGAAGATCTTGGCGAGGCTCACGCCGAAGAGCGCGAAGCCGGCGAGCCTGAGCGTCGTCGAGCCACGCGTCAACCCGAGGTACAGCGCCACGAGCCCGATCGTCCCCCAGAAGGCGCTGACGGCGGTGTGCCCGCGCTGGAAGGCGGTCGTCACCGATCCGCCCAATTCCTGTGAGAGGCCGAGGAGCCCCAGGGAGCCGGCGTACACGGCGAGTACCGCGGCCGCGCCGGCTCCGTAGCGGCGGAGCTCACGCTGAGCCTCGGCGAGGCTGCGGTCGAGCTCGTCCCGCTCGGGCGCGTCCCAGATCCGCCACGTCACGGCGACCAGTGCGCCCAGGGCGAGGAGGAGGGCGGGCACACCGTCGGCCGGTGTCGTCGTCCGCGTGAGCAGGTCGGCGGGCGGAGCGAGCTCCACGAGGGTATAGCCGAGCGCGAGGCCCGTCAGGGTGTAGGCGCCGAGCTGCAGGCGCCGCTCCCTCGTCAGCTCGGCGAGAGCGGCGAACAGGACGGCTCCTGCGGCCCAGGCGGCGACGAGCGCGGTGTGCTCGACCAACAGCGGCGATGCGACGAGTGCGAGGCCGAGCGCCGACCCCCAGAGCGCCGTGGCGCGGGCGCGATCGCCGAAGCGCAGGGCGGCGAGGCCCGCCAAGGGCGCGGCGACCGCGAGGAGGCCGAAGCCCTCCTCTGAGGACGTGCTGCCGATCGCGACCGCACCCGAGCCGGCGACCACCGCCGCGAGCGGCACGAGGCCGACGCCGAGGCGGGCGCGTCCGAGCATGCCCGCGGCGAGCACGGAGGCGCCGAGCGCGAGTGCGGCGATACCCGACTGGTCCGCGTCGAGCCGGAGCGAGTCGTTCAGCATGACCTTCAGTAGTGCGGCGGCAAGCACCACGAGCCCGTAGCGCTCCGCGAGCGGCACGCGCCGGCCGGCGACGATCGCGGCGGCAGCTACGACGCCCCAGAGCATGGTTACGGCTACCTGGCCCCAGTCGAAGGAGCTCCATGCGACGCCCGCCTCGAGCAGCGCGAGCGAGCCCGCGTGCACGAGCAGCGTCGCGCCCGCGATCAGGGCGCCCGCCGGCACGGGCGAGAGCAGATAGACGAGCAGCTGCTGCCAGTCGCCGGCTGCCGGCCGCGGCAGCCGCCAGCGACGCGCGAAGTGCGCGACGCCGAGGGCGCCGAGCCCGACCGCGGCCACCTGGAGTGCGTTCTCGGCGGGGTGCGCGGCGGACGAGAACAGCCGGATCGGAGGCGCGTCGATGACGACGGCGTGGCCGACGGCGAGCAGGAGATAGCCGAGCGAGGCAAGCCCGTAACGGGGCTCCGTGATGCGGTAGGCGAGCCACGCGAGCAGTGCGGCCTGCGCGGCCATCGCGACGGCGAGTGTCCCGCCGCCGAGCAGCGCGGCGGTGGCGACGGCGCCGGCGGCGAGGCCGAGCCCGCCGAGCAGGGCGGAGAGGTCGCGGTCGCGGCGGAACCACGCCGCGGCGAGCGTCAGGTACGTCGTCGCGATGACCGCGAAAGCGACGCCGTCCTGGTCGAGGCCGTGGAGCTCGCCGCCGAAGAGCACGCGGGCGGCCGTTCCCGAGAGCAGGGTCGAGGCCAGGATGAAGCTGATCGACAGCGACCGGTCCCGGGCGTCGTAGCGGGCAAGCCCTGCGCCGAGCACGAGCAGCCAGACGAAGGCTGTGGCGGCGACGACCGTCCACGGCCCTCCTTCGCCGGTGTCGAGCACGAGCCATGCGGCCTGGGGCACGAGCGCGATTCCCGCCGCGGCGAGCAGGACGTCCCAGCGGCGGCGGATCGCGACGATCGCCGCCGCGGCGAACATGAGCGCCGCAAAGGTCGTGCCGAGGGCTGTAAGGCCACCGTCGGCGACGGCTGCGACCGGCACGAGCGTGGCGCCGACGAGGCCGAGTGCGGCGACGATCTCGGACTTCCAGGCGAGCGAGATCGCTGTGCCGACGGCCGCGATGCCTGCGGCGACGGCCAGCGCGACGAGGTCCGGCACCAGCCCGTAGAGCGCAGCGGCGGCGAGCAGCGTCGCGTAGGCCCCGGCGACGCCTGCGCCGACCGCGGCCAGCGCCGAATAGAGCTGGCCGTAGCGGTGCCTCATCACGAGGCCGCCCGCGAGTAGCAGCAGCGAGGCCAGTGCGCCGAGGCCGACGCGTTCCTCCGGGCCGATCCAGCCGCGGTTCACCGCGAGCACGAAGAAGAACACGACGCCGAGGAGCGTCACGACGCCGCCTGCCCAGGCCAGCGCACGGGCGCCGAGCAGGTCGGCGAGCTCGACCTGCGGGAGCCTCAGCTCGCGCTGCCAGATCGGCGGCTCCGTGCGGCGCGGCGGTCGGGGTGCCGGCGCGCGGGAAGGTGTGGCGCGCTGCTGCGCGACGCGCGGCGCCGCGGGCGGCGGCGCAATCGGCGCGGGTGCGTCTGCGGCGACTTCTGCGCGGAGCTCGCGCAGCTCGCGCTCGAGGCCCCGGAGGCGAAGCTCGAGATCGTCGATGCGATCGAGAACCGTCATGTCGTGTTCCTCCTCGGCGACTCCGGGCCGCGCCGCGCGCGCAGGTCGACGACCAGGTCGCAGTCGAGCGCCTCGGCGATCTTCAGGAGCGTGTCGATGCGCGGCGGCCGGCCGCCGGCTTCGAGCCGGGCGATCGCGGACTGGGTGGTACCGGTCAGCTCGGCGAGCTGCTGCTGCGAGAGACCGAGCTCCTGGCGGCGGGAGGCGACGCGGTCGGCGATCTGCGAGAAGAACCAACCGTTCTCGGCCCCTGCGATTCGCTCCCGCAGCCGCTCGAATGCGCCTCGGTCCTGATATCTCACTCTTGCTATGATAGCACTACTGCTATGGAGGTCAAGGGCCTTCGTCCTCTTGGCCCCCGACTCGATAGCCTGAGGGCCGATGGCCGCCTCGAACAGCTTCGATGCCCGCTCGACGCTCACCGTCGGCGACCGGAGCTTCGAGATCGCCCGGCTGGACGCGCTGCAGGAGCAGTACGACGTCTTCCGGCTGCCCTACACGCTGAGGATCCTGCTCGAGAACGTCCTGCGTGCCGAGACCGAGGGCCGTGCCGGCGCCGGGGAGGTCGAGGCCGTCGCGAAGTGGGTCGCGGCCGACGATCCGGCGCACGAGATCTCGTTCACGCCCGCGCGCGTCCTGCTCCAGGACTTCACGGGCGTCCCGGCCGTCGTCGACCTCGCCGCGATGCGCGATGCGATGCGCGATCTCGGCGGCGACGCCGCCAGGATCAACCCGCTCTACCCGGCCGAGCTCGTCATCGACCACTCGGTGCAGGTGGACGCCTTCGCGAGCCGGGCCGCGTTGCCGAAGAACGTCGAGCAGGACTACGCGCGGAACGGCGAGCGCTACGCGTTCCTGCGCTGGGGCCAGCAGGCGTTCGACAACTTCCAGGTGGTCCCGCCCAACACGGGGATCGTCCACCAGGTCAACCTCGAGTTCCTCGCGCGCGTGATCGAGTCACGGGACGGCTGGGCCTTCCCGGACACGCTCGTGGGGACCGACTCCCACACGACGATGGTGAACGGGCTCGGCGTGCTCGGCTGGGGCGTCGGCGGGATCGAGGCCGAGGCGGCGATGCTCGGCGAGGCGATCTCGATGCTCGTGCCGCAGGTGGTCGGGTTCCGCTTCACGGGTGAGCTGCGCGAAGGCGCCACCGCGACCGACCTCGTCCTGACCGTGACGCAGATTCTCCGCTCCGCGGGCGTGGTCGGGAAGTTCGTCGAATACTTCGGCAAGGGCCTGGCCGGGCTGCCGCTAGCCGACCGCGCGACGATCGGGAACATGTCACCCGAGTACGGCGCGACGTGCGGCTTCTTCCCCGTCGACCAGGCGACGCTGGACTACCTGCGCATGACCGGGAGGCCGCCCGAGCGCATCGCCCTCGTCGAGGCCTACTGCAAGGAGCAAGGCCTCTTCCACGATCCCGGCGAGGAGCCGACCTACACCGAGGTTCTGGAGCTCGACCTCGGCGACGTCGAGCCCTCGCTCGCCGGGCCGCGTCGCCCGCAAGACCGCGTGCCGCTATCGGCCGCGAAGAACTCCTTCCTCGAGGCCCTTGGCAGCTTCGGCGTCGACTACAACGACACCGGGCAGGACGAGGCGCTCGTCGACACCTTTCCGGCCAGCGATCCGACCGTCACACAGCAGCCCGCCCATGAGCCAGAGTCGCGCACTCCGGAGGCGCTGCCCGCCGCGTCCGTGACCGCCGTCGCCGAGCGCGCTAAGCCGGTCACGGTGCGCTACGCGGACGAGGAGTTCGAGCTCGAGCACGGCTCGGTGGTGATCGCCGCGATCACGAGCTGCACCAATACCTCCAACCCGGTCGTCATGGTCGGGGCCGGCCTGCTCGCCAAGCACGCCGCGGAGCGCGGGCTTGCCAGTAAGCCCTGGGTCAAGACG
>Ga0111538_10006945_pt1 | contig 15289 bp, 17 predicted proteins | sample SoiMethybrSBSTD1_FD_79669 | JGI IMG/M metagenome (GOLD analysis project Ga0111538, IMG submission 79669) | Bulk soil microbial communities from a Populus tree surrounding site in Tennessee, USA - Soil MetaG P. TD hybrid SBSTD1 (version 2)... | ecosystem: Environmental > Terrestrial > Soil >...
GACCGAACCATGTGCCGCCGCACACGGACATAAATGTTAGGGCCTTTGACCGAGGTTCTCTACCGTGCGCACCACGATATCTCCAACGATCTTGAGGCTATGCGGACTGATCTTGTCGAGCGTATCGTTAGGGGTATGCCAAACGCTGTTGTTGAAGCCATAGTCGTAGTCGATCAAATCAACGGCAGAAATTCCGGCTCGAATGAAGGGAATGTGGTCATCTACCATTCCTTTTTGGGACGCCGCCAGGTATTTGCCATAGCCGAGATCTGTCGCCGATTTTCTAACCATCTCCATCAATTCGGGAGTTGAGGAGCCGTCGTTTTCGAGCTTCAAATCTCGGTCGCCGACCATGTCCATCAGAACCATGGCTTTGACGGCTTGGGTCTGCCCGTCCGCCTTGAGCCTCTCGACGAAGTAACGGCTTCCATAGAGGCTGTCGGTTTCAGACCACTGCCGCTGTGCTTCCTCGCCGTCGAAAAACACAAACCAAATCGTGAAGGCATTTCCACGCTGTGAAAGAACTCGAGCCAACTCCAGCAACAGGCCAGTGCTTGAACCGCCGTCATTGGCGCCAACAAACGCAGCGTTCGCCATCGGCCGAGTGTCATAGTGCGAAGCCAGTATGACAACCGGCCTGCCGGACTGGGACGTCTTGCCAACAATGTTTTTCATGCTCAGCGGACCGTTAGGTGTACTCGCGAGAAAATCCTGGTGCTCAACCTTGAGGCCTAGCTTCTTGAGCACGTCGGTAATGTAGGCCTGCGATTTGGCGATGGCTGGGGAACCGGGAGGGCGAGGCCCAAAGCCGACCAACTTCTCGACGTGAGAATAAGCCAGGCTGCCATCCACACTAGTTGCTTTGCTCTGCGCAGCCGACGTGGCGCAGAACAGCAAAGCCATCGCAACAAGGCACCCGAGGCAGGAAGATTTCTTTGGCAAGAATTACTCCCGAACGACTTCGACACCAGACTTCGGGACCGCAAGCTTTCGCAAGCTGTGCCTGTCGTCCAGCCAGAGACTGATTTGTAGTTCCCCGGTGTCCACCAGGAGATGCTGCAGCTTGAGATTTTGGTTCAAAACCTGAACGGCTTCCATCCCCTTGTCGCTGATGCTGACTCCACCGGCGATGAACTGCTGGGGCACGAAAGCGGAAAATTCCTGGACTCCGCCCTTCGCAAAATCGTATCGCCTCGCCAGAATGATGTATTGATGGAACACGTTGTCGTCCAGCACCAAAACGTCTTTTTGCAGGTCAATTTGGCGCGCGTCGGTCTCTTTGCCGCTCTCGTAAATCGCATCGCTTTTTGCACCCTTGAAGGTGATGCGCGCCTTTGTCTTGTTTGGCCCGGATTCCTGCCCAATTTCGTAGCTTACCGGCTCGAAGAATCGGCTGAACTCCAGCACGGGCCGGATTAGAAATGAAACCTTCTCTTTTTCACGCTCAATGGTCAGACGAGTTTCAGCCGAGGCTTTCACGCTTGAGCCCGATTCAGTGATTTGGAACTTCTCCTGACCGATCTCAGCACCACCAAAATAGATTCGAAACGTGCCGCTCTCATTTCCTGAGTAAAGCAGGGGAGCAGCGCCAGACTTCTTATTCTGGGCTGTAGCCGTCAAGCCCAGACAAAGACAGAAAACAAGTGCGAGGACCACGGATGGGCAGGCCGTTCTGGGCCTGAATCCACGGATAGATCGATTGTTCATGTGCCCTACCCAAGCTAGTAAAGATTGTGTTCTCATGTTTTCTGGGTCACCTTCTGGAGAATTAGATCGGCTACCTGTGCCGGTTCGATGTCCGAGGCGTCGACGGAGAAATCACTCATTTGGTAGAACGGCCGGCGGGCCGCGTAAAGCCCGCTGACCAATTCTGGTGTCGCGAACAATGGCCGGTTCCCATCGGCGGGACAGCGAGCTTGAATCACTTCCAAGCGGCAATCGAGGAACACCGAAACACCCAGGTCGGCCACGATTGGACGATTCCCTTCCTGCACGAAGGCCCCGCCACCCAGGGCGACCACACATGCGGCCCGATCCTTGAGAGCTCGCAAGTGACGCCCTTCGATCCGTCGAAATGCTGGCTCTCCGTCCTGCTCAAAGATCTCACGAATCGGCTTGCCCTGCTCCCGTTCAATTTGTCGGTCAAGATCGATAAAGTCCCACCCCAATTTTGCAGCCACGAGCGGCCCCACGGTCGACTTTCCGGATCCCATAAACCCAACCAGGAAGATCTTATCTCTGGGCATTTCCGCCGCGACCTCAGACTTGGCCATCATTCAGGAACTCATTGTGCCGCAGAAACAAAAAAAGCCCAAGAAGACTTGGGCTTTGGCGGTACGTTGCTGAAGTAATGATTAGCGTCGGTTGATGTTAATCTCTCCGCTGAACGTGGAGAGTGTAACGTTCGCATCGCCTTGGTTTAAGGTCCCAAACAGCGACTGCTTTCCAGCAATACCAGCGCTGGAGGGAGCGTGATTCTTTGAACGAATTGGCAGGTTGCTTCGAATTTTGCCCTTCACAGTTCGGGCGTTCCACTCCACGGAAGCCTGCTCGGGACACTGAACCAGAATGACTCCTTCGTTTGTAGAGAAGCGGTAGTTCCCGAGCCGGACAAAATCGCCTTGATAGGAAATATTCCCCAGCGTTGAATTCGCCGTTACGCTGTTGCTGTCGAGCTTGCTGAATGCGATATCGCCACTAACGGTCGTAGTTTGAATGGGTCCGGTAGACTCCGAAATAGTCAGCTTGCTTCCCAGCGAAGTCGCCTGGACACCACCCTGCACGCCTGCTATCTTCACCACAGCCTCGAAGACATCGACTTTTACCGCACCCTTGATGTTCTCCACATCGACCGTTCCCATATTGTTGACAATCTCAAGCGTTGCTTCCTCAGGAACATACACCTGATAGTCAACGCGAGCTTTGTCAGCCGCAGCCAGCTTGTCAAGGACATGTGTGGTCACCTTTACTTTGCTGGGCGTCGATTCTGTGTCGATCTCAACATTCTGCGAATGCTTGGTGCACACCACCTTCACTTCCGAATTCTGCCAGCCCTTGACACTAATGGTTCCGGTGTAATTTGTGAGTATCAGACTTGCATTCTTTGACACTGGAAAAGTCTTCTCTATTCGGTCGGCCGCCTGAAGGCAGATCACCGGCATAAGAAAGACTACAATCGCGAATCTAAGACGAAGTTTACTGGCCATGAGAGTTGATTCGAATCCTTCCTTGAAATCCTTATAACACGTCGGAGTTAACAATCGACTGCATGATCTCAATCTTTTTCTGATAGGCCGTCAGCAGATATCGGTGTACCAACGGATTGTCTGGACTGCTTTTCACTGCGTCCTGACACTCCTTCACGTAATAGTCCATCGTCGCCAAGTTGTCGTTGAGGATTTGTGCCATCGCGGGATCCAGTGTTTCGATCTTCCGCTTCGAGACTTCGCTTAACGCCTCAATGGCTTTCTGATAGTGCAATTCAGCTTGCTGTAGCTCACGGAAGACCTGGGCCTCCGAAGAAACCTTTACCTCCTGTCCACCACGCTGCGAGTAAAAGTAGAAAACTGTCGTTGAAAGAAGTAAAGCCAATATAGCACCGCCGAATGCGGGTTTCAAGTTAGGCATCAGCACGGCAGGAAACAGCTTTTGCCAGAAACTCTGCTTTGCCTCCTGGGTTTTGATCAAGCCCTCGGAAACGAGCTGCACCTGAAGGCTGGCCCAAAGACGACGCGGAGGATCCACAAGCCCCAAGTCGCTGGAACTCTGTTTCAGCGCCAAAACGTCCTCGTGGAAAGAGGCGCAAGCCCGACATACCTTGAGATGAGATTCCAGCTCCGCCTCGGCAGGGCCACCGTCCACCCAATCCGAGATCCTGGACTGAATTTCAATGCATTTCATAAGCGGCCCTTCCAAATTTGAGCGTGGTGAAGTGGAATACCTTAGATTCAAAAGCACTTGAAGACGTATAACACTCAATACTAGCGATTAGATATAAAAACGCGCCATAACGATGCCTCAGTTTGCTTTTTTTTCGAATCTCCTTCCTTTACTTTCCAAATAAGCCCTTAGCTTCAGCCGCGCTTTGAAAAGTTGGGATTTTGAATTGCCAATCGAACACCCAACGATATCGGCAATCTCATTATGTTCATACCCTTCAACATCGTGTAGCAGGAAGATGGTGCGATACCCCTTGGGCAGCTCGGCGATCGCCTGTTCAAGCGTGACCCGGTCCACGGCACCCACCAAATTCAGGTCGGAACCCCCATATTCCTTCTTTGGCAGATCCTCTTCGTCGTTGGGCTCTTCGTCTAGAGAGATTTCGTCCAGCCCCTTCTTTCGCAAGTGCATGAGGACAATGTTGACGGTCAGCCGATGCAGCCAAGTGGAAAACGCCGATTCGCCACGAAAGGTCCCGATCTTGCGAAACAGCTGCATGAAGGCTTCCTGCGCCAAATCCTCCGCTTCTGCGGCATTGTTGACCATGCGCAGGCAGAGTGAGTACACCCGCCTCTTATGCAAGCTGTAGAGGGTCTCAAAGGCGCGCGGATCCCCTGCAATGCACCCTCGGATTGCTTCTTCCTCAATAGCCTTTGCAGATGGTATTTTTTCGGTTTCCAATCGTGTCTCTAGAGGCCGGGAAGAAAATCTAAAGTGCCTGTAAACCTATACAAAGATTATGAAAAACTCGAAATAAGCGTTGAAAATAGCTGATGGCCAAGGAAGCTGTCAACTGAAGATTCGGCACCGGGGTGGGCGAGGAGCACATTCGAACGACGACAACCCCATTGAATCATGTCGCGGTGGGGCAAAATCGTCAGTTCTGTAAGCGGTTTAGGAAGGATTGAGGCTAATGCTCCGGTAGGAGGTACGGATCGTGATCGAGGGCCCGCCAGTTCCATTCGAACCGCGTACCCGCAGATTCTTTCCTGCTGCTGATTCGCTGAGTTTCACCGACTCGAAGCCTGACGCGAACTTGCCATATTTCGAGCTGGCGTCCAGTTCGAAGCGGCTCTCCTTGGGCAAGGTAATGTCCACGCCGCTGTACTCCGCATCGATGACAATCGGCTTAACCTGCGGCTGGGAGTTCTTGATGGCGATATCGCCATGTTGTCCCTTTACGCTGATACTACCGAGCACATTCTCTAGCTCGATGCTTTTGTAGGCCGTCGCCACCTGAACATCGCCGCCAATGTTTTGCCCCCGTACCTCCGCATGTTTGCCATCGACAATCAACCCGCCTTCGAGATCGACACAAAGGACCCGCCCGTAGCGGTTGGAGAGATTGACACTGCCCTTGAGTTGTCGCAGGTCGACTGGACCGTGGGCGTTTTCAATCTCAGTCTTCCCCCCGATGCCTTCTACCTGAACAGCGCCATATTTGTTCTTGATGCTGCAATCGCCTGTGATTGCCGAGACATTAACTGGCCCATGCCGGTTCTCGACGCGCAAGCTACCATCGACGTTCTTTATCGTTACTGAGCCGTGCGCGTTCGTGATGGAGTGGCTCCCCGAAATCCCATCCAGCGATACCTGCCCATGTTCGTTCGAAAGTGTTATCGCCATGGACTTGGGTACCCAAACCGTGAAATGAGTCTCCAACCCTCGGCGCCATTCATCTGGCAAAGTTTCCCGGTTCGTGGACAAGCTGAACCCTCGGTCTTTCCGGTCTATAACGATTTTCAACTGATTGGAAATTTCTCGACCCCGGGCTTCATCCTCTGCCCTCACCTTCTCTTGAAGTTTTACCTTGATGGCTGGCAGATTGTGCACGAACAAGGTTACATTGCCGAACCGATTGACGACCTCCAAAGCCGCGGTGTTGGCACCCACTGGCTGGCTGGCCTCTTCGCTAAACTCGAATGTCGGACGCGAATCCGCAAAATCCCAATCTTCAAAGCGAAATCGTTCCCCGTCAGATCTCCAACCGAACCCCCCGCTATGGAAGGCCTTCGTCACGCTTGTCGCTGTAGTGCCCACAATCAACAGGAAGACAAGCAATAGGACATCACCGCCGCTGAGCAGGCTTCTACGGCCAGCCACCGGGTCTTGGTCGCTGCGCAGGTAACTGGCCAGTTTGGAAATTCCCCATCCGATGATTATGACTGGCCAGAACTGAGCGAACAGAAGCCAAGGCGTAGACCAATAACGTGCGATCAAACGCCAGGGACGCAATTCCGGAAAGACATTGCCAAGCAGGAAGAGAGTCCCCACGCCTATCAGGATTGATGACCAAACGATACCGCCAAGCCCTTTTCTCATTTCTCAACTACCCCCAGGAGCCTCTCCTTATGAAGGTGCTCCCGAATCTTGTACGCTCCAAATCCGATCAAGACAACTGGCCAGAATCTTAATGCGCCTTCCAGAAAACCATCCACCCATTCATTCACAAACAAGAGGCAGCCCATTAGCGTAAGGATCACTCCAGTCCAGAGATTCTCCTCCTGCTTGCCAGCTGTTGGATCCTTTACCTGGAAGCCCGCAGCGTGCAGAGCGTTCCGCTTGGCCGTGTGAAATGCTTGCAACGGCATATAGAAAAAGAAAGCCGCAGTCATGATTCCGAACAGGGGTTCGAAACTTCCTACCTTCGAGCTTCCTGCCAGCGAGACGAGAAATCCGAAAATGAGAACATGCACAAAAGCCTTCAAGTATTCGCCATTGCAAATGGCCCCGACCCCAGGGATCAGACCCAAAGCAAACGCGGTTCCTGGAGAGCACATTGGCTCTGTGGTTGGGGCTGACGCGCTCAGAGGACGAGGAGGATTGGGGTTTTGAGAGAAGCAGCCCGTACAGATTTGCCTTTCTCCGACGCGAATGAGGCATTGCGTGCAGAATGGCTGCAGGCAATTCGCGCAAACCGTCGAGGCGGTAACTTCAAAATGCTTGGTGCAGTTCATAGGACTCCATGCCGTGGCGCTGAAGCGCTCTTGTCAAAGCTTGACCGCCGAATTCACCAACGCTCGAAGGGCGATCCGATGCTCGGTAGCCGAGTTCTGTTGGAGGCGCTCCTTCGGTTTTGGCTCAGTTTCTGATGGCTTCTCCGCCTCTCCTTCGTCCGTCCGAAGTTCTTCAATTTTTGACTGCAGTTGATAAAGAATCTTCAAGTCGTTAAGTCGGCGCATGCTGTTGTCGTAAGCAACATTGACCGTCCGGTTCAAGCCGTCAACAACGTTGCGGGGCGTAATCTGGCTCCAACGGACTTCTCCAAGATTCACCCCCAAGGCATTCATGACAATTGAGAATGAAATGGCCGCCAGACAAGCCCCCGTGGCGAACCGGGGTGAGGCATACACAGGGCGGAACAACTCTCGCAGGTATTCCCTCCAAGACAGCGATTGATGTAGCCCGACGGTTTCCTGTAACACCTTCTCGATGAGACGAGGTGGTGGCTCGAGTTCGGGGAATTCCTTACACAAAGAGATCGTGAACTCCATTTCCAAAACCAGGAGCGCGCAAGCCTCGCAAGTACTGAGGTGAGCCCGCACGATGGCCGATTGGGATTCAGCTAGACCACCCTCGACGTAAAGACCCAGAATGTTCTCAATCTCAAGACATTCCACTTTCATGACTACTCTCCAGGCTACAAGTCAAACAAACTGTCACGAAGTCTCGCACGGAAATCTGCGCGCCAACCTGCGAAACAATCTCCTTGGCTAAGACCATCTAGCATCGCACTCATGCCGAAAATCCCCGCGAGCGCGTCTTCAGCTTTTGAAGACTTCTTGCCAACTCCACCCGGCCTCGGTTTATTCTCGACTTCACAGTGCCTTCAGGAACCTTGAGGATCTCTTCGATCTCTTCGTAGCTCAACTCTTCCAAGTCCCTTAAGATCACCGCCTCTTTCAGCTGAGGCGGCAAACGGTCCAAAGCCCTCCGCAACAAAACGGCCCTTTCTTCGCGTTCCATTTCCGCGTGAGCACTCGGTTGGTTGGCGGGCAAGGTATCCAGAATGCTCAACTCATCATCGTCTTCGGCGGTCACGGAGACCGTTACTCGGTCGTCCTTGCTGTGTCGGTAATGGTCAATCAACAGGTTCCTCCCGACACTCATCATCCAGGTCACAAACTGCCCACTTTCTGCGTTGTAGCTACTCAGGTTTCTGAACACCTTGATGAACACGTCCTGAGTAAGGTCTTCTGCCTGATCAACTCTTCCGACGAACCGAAAGCACAGGTTATAGATCCTCTTTGTGTGACGGATGACCAGTTTCTCCCAGGCTAGCGGGTCACCCTTCCGGGCTTGCTCTACGATTTCCGCATCCGCTTCCGTCAAGGTTAGGCTCCCCGGCTATCCTTAAGGGGAATAACGCAATCAGCGCTGTGAAGGTTCAAAATAACTGTCCGCGTCGGTGAACCTAGAAAGCTGAAATGGCGAGTGTGCCACTTTCATGGGAGATGGCACACAACGACAGGCAAGTCCTTACTGATTGAAAAAAGCTTAACAGACAGTCTCGGCTTGACTGAGATCCCTGTTTCAAGTACAACCAGAACAGGTCGTTAGGTGCCCATCGCAGGGCGTGGCGAGCAAAACCCATTGGCAGCCATTGAAGCCCTGTCAACCAGGGAAATGGCAGTTATTATTCTCTCAACCCCAGGGAGTGGCAATTGATTTTTCCGCCATTGTGCGTTCTTTGGCAGCTAGCGTGAGAACCCCGAGGCAGCCCCAAGAATCCTCATGAAATGTCCCTTCTGCGGACACCTGGAAGATAAAGTAGTCGACTCGCGTGAAAGTCGTGAGGGCGATGTCATTCGGCGAAGGCGTGAGTGCCTAGAGTGCGGCCGTCGCTTCACGAGCTATGAGCGCATCGACGAGATTCCTTACATGGTGGTCAAGAAGGATGGAACCAGGGAAAAATTCGATCGACAGAAACTAATGAACGGCCTTCTCAAAGCGTGTGAAAAGCGTCCCGTCAGCCTGAATCAGTTGGAAACTGTCGTTAACGAAGTGGAATACTTTGTCCAGGAGGCAAGCGATCGCGAGCGAAGCACCAACGAAATAGGGGAAATGCTGATGGAGCGCCTGCGGACCCTTGACAAGGTTGCCTATGTCCGTTTTGCCTCAGTTTACTTGGACTTCAAAGATATCAAGGAATTCATGGCAGAGTTAAGGGATCTGTTGAAGGGTAAGTAGATCTGGGTCTTGAGATGGTCAAACGAAATCCAGCCATAACTGAACTTCTGCAGTTGCAGGAGGAACTCAATCACCTCCTTTGCGACCTTACAGTTCGAGTTTCTGGCGAATTGTTAGGCCCTGCAAACCACTGGGTTCCTAACATTGACCTCAGCGAGGATACCAATGCAATTGTTGTAAAAGCCGAGGTCCCAGGAGTCGCTCAGGCCGATCTTGAAATTGTGTTTCAGGAAGGCTACCTGCAAATCCGTGGAGACAAACGACAACCTTCACACGGCGACAAGGTTCGCTACCTGTGCTTGGAAAGAGGTTACGGCAAATTCTACCGCACGATCTATCTGACGGTCGCTGTGGATATCAGCTCCGCGAAGGCTAAGCTGGCTGGCGGCGTTCTTACGATCACGCTTCCAAAGTTGTCCAATCGCCGTAAGCAGGAGAAAATCATCCCGATTGAGATTTCATAACCACCCGGAGCGATATGCCCGACGAAGAAAAACCTGAAGAGTCACAGCTCAAGATTCCCGATGTTTTACCCGTGCTGGCATTGCGCGATATCGTCGTCTTCCCTTTCATGATTGTGCCTCTTTTTGTGAGCCGCGACCGGTCTATCAAGGCCGTGGACCAGTCGTTATCCGAAAACCGGCTCATTCTCCTCGTATCACAGAAAGAAATGGAGCAGGAAGAACCTGCCGCCAAGGATCTGTATCGCATGGGCACTGTGGCCATCATCATGCGGATGCTGAAGCTGCCTGACGGCCGAATCCGCATTTTGTCGCAGGGGCTCTCGCGGGCAAAAGTGGAGTCTTTTGACGAGGAGTCCAAACCGTATCTACAGGCAAAGATCTCGGTCGTTTCAGAACCGCTGATCGAGAATCTTCCGGTCGAGATGACGGCCTTGGTGCGTAATGTGCGTGCGTCGCTCGAGAAGGCCGTGAGTCTGGGCAAGAATATTTCTCCCGAAGTCATGGTATTGATGGCTAACCTGGAAGACCCGGGCCGGCTTGCCGACCTGGTTGCGTCCAATCTCGATCTCAAGTCTCCCGACGCGCAAGGAGTTCTCGATCTCCTGGATCCTGCCGCCCGTTTGAAACGAATCCACGAACTGTTGGCGAAGGAACTCGAGTTGTTGACGGTTCAGCAGGAAATTAACACGCAGGCTCGTGGAGAGATAGACAAATCGCAGCGGGAATTCTATCTGCGGCAGCAGCTGAAAGCGATTCAACAGGAACTCGGCGAGAGCAGCGAACTCTCTGAAGAAATCCAGCAGTTGCGCGACAAGATAGCCAAGTCAAAAATGCCCAAGGAGGTCACCGACGAGTGCGAGCGCCAACTGAAGAAGCTGGAGCGCATGCACCCAGACTCGGCCGAAACCGCCACAATTCGGAACTATCTGGATTGGATGGTCGCTTTGCCCTGGGCAGTTTCTACCAAAGACAATCTGGACTTGCGTCGGGCCAAGCAGACGCTCGACGAAGACCACACTGGCTTGGACAAGATCAAAGAAAGAATCCTCGAATACCTGGCTGTGCGAAAAATCAAAGGTGACACGAAAGGGCCAATTCTCTGTTTCGTGGGGCCGCCGGGCGTTGGCAAGACATCCCTGGGCAAATCGATCGCCCGAGCCCTGGAGAGAAAGTTTGTCCGACTCAGTCTGGGTGGCGTCCACGACGAGGCAGAGATCCGTGGGCACCGGCGCACCTACGTTGGAGCCATGCCCGGGCGGATAATGCAGGGAATTCACCAGGCTGCCTCGAACAATCCTGTTTTCATGATGGATGAGGTCGACAAGATCGGCGCAGACTATCGTGGCGACCCTTCTTCTGCTCTGCTGGAAGTGCTCGACCCGGAGCAAAACTCCACTTTTCGCGACAACTACCTGGGCGTTTCCTTTGACCTATCGAAGGTGTTGTTTATTACGACAGCGAATTTGCTTGATCCCATACAGCCTGCCTTTCGAGACCGCATGGAGGTCATCGAGCTTTCCGGATACACAGAGGAAGAGAAGGTAGCAATCGCTAAGAAGCATCTAATTCCGAAGCAACTCGGCGAGCATGGATTGAAGGACCGGCACGTCCAGTTCGCCGACGCCGGAATCCGCGCCATCATCACCCAGTACACTCGTGAGGCCGGGTTGAGGAATCTCGAGCGCGAGATCGGCTCGGTTTGCAGAAAAGTGGCCCGAAGGATTGCTGAAGGTAAGCGAGGCGTGGTGCGACTGACGGCCGACAACGTTCACGAGTACCTCGGGTCACCCAAGATACTGCCTGATGAGATGTCCAAAAAGGACCAAATTGGAGTGGCTACAGGCTTGGCGTGGACTCCAACCGGCGGAGAAATCATGTTCATTGAATCAACGGCCATGCGCGGCAAAGGCGGGCTGATGCTGACGGGAAAGCTCGGCGATGTCATGAAGGAGTCCGCACAGGCTGCGCTGAGCTATGCGCGCAGTCATGCCAAAGAACTCGGCATCGACGAGGGGTTTTTCCAGGACCGAGATATCCATATCCACGTTCCCGAAGGCGCCATCCCCAAAGATGGACCCTCGGCCGGCATTACCATGGCCACGGCCATGGTCTCACTCTTCACTGGACGGCCAGTCAAGAAAGGGATTGCCATGACCGGTGAGATAACTCTGACGGGTAACGTTTTGCCCATCGGCGGACTCAAGGAAAAGATTCTGGCTGCGCGCCGGGCCAAGATCAAAAAAGTCATAATCCCTCATCTAAACCGTAAGGACCTGGACGAAATTCCCAAGAGTGTCCGGGCATCGATGCAGATCATTCCGGTTGAGGGAGTGAGGCAAGTTCTCAGCATCGCTCTGAGCCGGAATCCCTCGAGACCCCTCTCTTCCAAGAAGGCCGGCAAATCCTGATGCGCTCCGGTTTCTCTTCGGAAGCACAGATGATCCGTGAGATCCAGCGGATTACTGGGCACGCAAAAGATCGTCGGCTCGTACTGCCCATCGGCGACGATGCGGCAGCATTCAGGACTCAGCCTGGTCGTCTGATCCTTGTCTCCACTGACGCTCTCGTTGAAGGCATTCATTTCGATCTCACCTACTGTTCACCCGAAGATGTTGGCTGGAAGGCCCTCGCAGTAAATTTGAGCGATATCGCAGCCATGGGAGGAACTCCGCTTTACGCCACCACGTCAATTGCTCTGACTCGAAAAACTTCGGCGGACTTCGTGGGTCGCCTCTATCGCGGCTTGGCGTCCATTGCACGCCAACACGCAGTGACCGTGATTGGAGGAGACACCTGCCGGTCGCCACAGGGAATTTTTCTGGATGTGACGATCATCGGTGAAGTCGAGCCAACACACATGTTGACCCGACATCGAGCGAGACCCGGAGACATGCTTTATGTGACAGGAGAACTAGGTGGTTCTAGCGTGGGGTTGGAGCTGCTTTCGCGTTCGAGTAGGAAGATTCCAAGATCTGCCACGATCCGTCGCCATTTGAGGCCGCAACCCCGCTGTGTCGCTGGGCGCTTCCTCGCGGAACGCAAGCTGGCATCTGCGATGATCGACCTCAGTGACGGGCTTTCTACTGATCTCGCTCGTCTTTGCGAGCAAAGCGGCGTGGGAGCATTGGTTGAAGCTTCTCAACTTCCGCTGGCCAAGATACCTGGCCGACAACGTCAACTTCTACCGAACCCTCTGCTGCACTATGCACTGCATGGCGGTGAGGACTACGAATTGCTCTTCGCCGTCCCTCGGCGATTCAGCCAGCGTGTCCCCGGACAAATTGACGGATTGCGAGTTCATCGAATTGGCTGTTTGACACGGGCTACCGGCATCTGGCTCTTGGATGGCCAAGAGAAGCGTCTGAACCCTGGTGGGTTTGATCACTTTGCGTGATGCGAATCGAGTCGCCTAGATTCAGGGGTGGCCCTAGTAAGAAAACTAGTTTCTGAACGCGCGTACCTGGGCAGCAACCTTCAAGCTTTTCGACACTTCGGCGGCGTCGGGCGCGCCTGGCCGCAGCTCAAGATAGCGAGACCAATCTCTAATGGCAGGAGAAAGATGATTGAGTTGATAATGGGCAAATCCGCGGTCGCGGATTTCGGCGGCTGCGGTTGGGTTGATGAGCAGGAGTTTCTCGATGACGCCAAGTGCCTTGGCATAGTTCTGCTGATTCCAATAGATTGCTTTCAGATTGTGGAGCATCCTCGTTAGAATCTGAGAGTGGTTCACTGCATCAAGGCAAGAGCGGTTGAATTGAAAATCCTTTCCGTGCAATTGGGTCAGTTTCCGCTCACACCCCTCCTCCAGCAAAATCTCACCCCGTTCGAAGGCATCGATAAAGATCTCCGCGCTATTGTGTCTGCATTTGACAATGAAATGTCCGGGCATGCCAACACCTTCGACCTTCAATCCGATGCGGCGGCCAACCTCCATGTAGAGGACCGACAAGGTGATAGGAATTCCCGTCCTTCGATCTAGAACGTCGTTGAGAAAGCTGTTACGCGGATCGTAGTAGTCTTCCTGATTTCCTCGAAATCCCTCGATCTCAAACAACTGGTAGTTGATGGATTCAATCGCCTCCATGGGTCGCTTTTCGGCATCAGAGCGCAGTTGCGCTGAAGTTCGTTTCGCGAGCAGATCGATTCGCTCAAGGTAATCCGAGACATTCAATTCTGGGTACTCGTCCAGAGCAATCAACAGGGCCGCGGCCGCCAAGTCCATTTGCTCTGGTGGACGGGACACCATCTCTCTGAACAAATCTCTGGCCAGCGTGCGGGTCATGGTTCCATCGTATGAGAGGATTGTGGACTGTCTGAGGTGGGTCTTCTTAGCGAATGGCGGAGAGAGTCCGAGCCTTCGAACTCTCTCTTTCCAGCAGGCTTCCTTTCGACCTACTAGGCCATACTAACAGAAGCCATCAACTTTCCTCGGCGGGGGCGTCGAATACCATGCTTTGTCATCTTGTTATAAAGAGTGCGCCTGGGCACGTCCATCGCCTGTGAAGTACGCGTAACATTCCAGTTGTTCTTTGCCAGGAGCGCGCTCAACTGTTGCCGTTCGATTTCGTCGATGCTTCGTTCGGCCAGATAGTCGTTGACCGACACGGCAGCCACTTTGATGTCGATGTCCGGGAGCTTCTGCTCTCGAATCATCGCATTTGTGATGAGCTTGGCGTATCTCCCAATGCGTTCCAAATCCAGGGAGGAAAACAATCGAGCTGAAACCGTGCTATCTAAATACAGAATGCCGTAGAGTGAACCCTCAAGCTTGAGCGGCACGCAAACAAAGGACAGGATGTCACTGGCCTTAAGAACAGAAATCTTGCGAAACTTTTCGTCCTTCCGGGTATCCGCCACGTAGGTTGGGCCCACGGCCTTGCTCAACTCGCTCAAGTAGCTATTACAAACATCCTTCACTGGGCTCACATCGTTCGTATTACCGCCAGCTGACGCTTTTATCTCCAGCTTGTTGCCGTCGCTGAGTACCAAGACAACTCCGCGCTCAGCGTTCGACAGGTTGACGACAACGGAAAGCACCTTATGCACCAGTTTACCTGGCACCAATATGCTTTCCACCATGTCAGACACCTGGTCAATCATTTCAGACCGTGTTCCTTTCATAAGCTCTTCCCCTTCTGTTTGGTTTTAGATTTTATTTTGCTGGAGGATGCGCTATATTCAGCGCAGGTCATTAATTAGCACAACAGTCAGAATCAAATCAAGATTTATTTAATAGACTTTCTAATCTTTTCTTCTTGCTTCCTGTTGAATTTTGTACAGGGCTCGCTTGCCTCGGCACAATCATAAGGAGGTGATGGGTTCGCGCTTCTGACGGATTTTTCTCCCTCGCTGGCTATTCGCCGGTGTCTTTACTTACTTCCCCCCCACTTCTAGAAAAAACACTTGAAAGGAAAACCAATGAAAACAAAGACCCTGAGGTCTATCGTCCTAGCTGTCATTCTCGTGGCTCTCGTCGCAATCAATGTCCGTCCCGTTCCTCAAGGGAGTTTTGATTTCACCGAGCACAAATACAAGGGACCTGAAACATCCTTGATAGCCGACGGGCCGGAAGACATTCCACCGGCCGCCGCTGTTTTTCTTGCTGACGGTCCAGAAGAGATCCCGCCATCTGCCGTCCTTGTTGCCGATGGACCCGAAGAGATTCCACCGGCTGCCGTTCTTGTTGCCGATGGTCC
>Ga0111538_10006949_pt1 | contig 15286 bp, 10 predicted proteins | sample SoiMethybrSBSTD1_FD_79669 | JGI IMG/M metagenome (GOLD analysis project Ga0111538, IMG submission 79669) | Bulk soil microbial communities from a Populus tree surrounding site in Tennessee, USA - Soil MetaG P. TD hybrid SBSTD1 (version 2)... | ecosystem: Environmental > Terrestrial > Soil >...
GAGCTTCGGCTCGCTCTCGGCGCAGGCCAAGGAAGCGCTCGGCAATGGCGCGACCCTTGCCGGCACGTCGACGACGACGGGTGATGGCGGCATGACGCAAGAGGAGCGCGGCCATTCGAAGACGCTCGTCTATCAGTATCTGCCCTCGCGCTATGGCATGAATCCGGACGATCTGCGCAAGGCGGACGCGATCGAGGTCGTCGTAGGGCAGGGGGCGAAGCCCGGCGGCGGCGGCATGCTCTTGGGCCAGAAGATCTCAGACCGCGTGGCGCAGATGCGCTGTCTCCCTAAAGGCATAGACCAGCGTTCGGCCTGCCGGCATCCCGACTGGACGGGACCCGACGATCTCGAGATCAAGCTTCACGAACTGCGCGAGATCACCAACTGGGAGAAGCCGATCTATATCAAGGTCGGCGGCGCCAGGCCTTATTACGATACAGCACTCGCGGTGAAATCGGGCGCCGATGTCGCGGTGGTCGACGGCATGCAGGGCGGCACGGCGGCGACGCAGGACGTGTTCATCGAGCATTGCGGCATCCCCACGCTCGCGGCGATCCGTCCGGCCGTGGCGGCGCTGAAGGAGCTCGACATGCACCGCAAGGTGCAGCTCATCGTCTCGGGCGGCATCCGCAACGGGGCGGACGTGGCCAAGGCGCTCGCGCTCGGCGCCGACGCGGTTTCGATCGGCACGGCGGCGCTGATCGCGCTCGGCGACAACCATCCGCGCTGGGAGAAGGACTACGCCAAGCTCGGCACCACGGCCGGCAGCTACGACGACTGGCACGAGGGCAAGGACCCTGCCGGCATCACGACCCAGGACCCCAAGCTGACGAAGCGTCTCGATCCGGTGCGCGCGGGGCGGCAACTCGCCAACTACCTGTCGGTGCTGACGCTCGAGTGCCAGACGATCGCCCGCGCCAACGGCAAGAGCCATGTGCACAACCTCGAGCCGGAGGACCTCGTGGCCCTGACGGTGGAAGCGGCGGCGATGGCCGGCGTGCCGCTGGCGGGGACGGACTGGATACCTGGCCGGGGCGGGCGGTGAGCATGCCGCTTCGCGAGCCCCACGCGTCAACGTCATCCCGGCGAAGGCCGGGACCGATGCATCTGGCCGCACGCGCGCTGCCTTGTGAACTGGGTGCCGGCCTGCGCCGGCATGACGCCAAGCATGATTGCGGTGGTCGTGCTCGTGGGTGCAAGTGGGAACGCGGTCGGCCGCGCAGGTCCTAAAAGTCGAAGTGAGGGAGGAATACGATGGCAGCGTTGGGTGCGTATGCGAAGGAGAAGGGGGTCAAGTATTTCCTGATCGCCTTCGTCGATCTGTTCGGCACCATGCGCGCCAAGATCGTGCCGGCGAGCGCCATCGATGCGGTGGCGAAGTCGGGCGCGGGCTTCGCGGGCTTCGCCACGTGGCTCGACCTCACGCCGGCGCATCCGGACATGCTGGTGATGCCCGATCCCGACACGCTGATCCAGCTGCCCTGGAAGCCCGAGATCGCCTGGGTCACCGGCGACCTCGTCATGGACGGCAAGCCGCTTCTCCAGAACCCGCGCCAGATCCTCAAGCGCGTCATCGACGCCGCCGCCAAGGACGGCTACGAGATGAAGACTGGGGTCGAGTGCGAGTACTTCCTGATTGCGCCCGACGGTTCGGCCATCTCGGACGGCGCCGATACGCAGTCCAAGCCCTGCTACGACCAGCAGGCCCTGATGCGCCGCTACGAGGTGATCAAGGAAATCTGCGATGCCATGGTGGCGCTCGGCTGGAACCCCTACCAGAACGACCACGAGGACGCGAACGGCCAGTTCGAGATGAACTGGGAATACGACACGTGCCTCAAGACGGCCGACAAGCAGGCGTTCTTCAAGTTCATGGTCAAGTCGATCGCCGAGAAGCACGGGCTGCGCGCGACCTTCATGCCGAAGCCCTTCATCAACCTCACCGGCAACGGCTGCCACGCACACGTGTCGCTGTGGGCCAAGAGCACGGGCAAGAACGTGTTCGAGGACGCCGGCGGCGAGATGGGCCTATCCAAGGAAGCCTATCACTTCATCGGCGGGCTCATCCATTCCGCCGAGGCACTCGCCGCCATCACCAACCCGACGGTGAACTCCTACAAGCGCATCAACGCGCCGCGCACGACGTCCGGCGCCACCTGGTCGCCCAACACGGTCACCTACGGCGGCAACAACCGCACGCACATGATCCGCATCCCCGACGCGGGCCGCTTCGAGCTGAGACTCGCGGACGGGGCGACCAATCCCTACCTGTTCCCGGCCGCGCTGCTGGCGGCGGGGCTCGACGGGCTCAAGGCCAAGCGCGATCCGGGCAAGCGCCTCGACATCGACATGTACGCCGAGGGCCATACCGTGAAGGACGCCAAGCGGCTGCCGCTCAATCTGCTCGATGCCCTGCGCGCCCTCGACCGGTCGAGCGTGCTCAAGGCCGGGCTCGGCGAGGACGTCGTCGCCTCCTACATCAAGCTGCGCCAGGCCGAGTGGAACGAGTACGCGGCCCAGTTGACCGATTGGGAGCGGCAGGCCACGCTGGATTGCTGAGGTCTTACCGGCCGGGGTGGGGGTCCACAAGACTCGACCGACGGGATTCTCACCCCACCCCTAGCCCCCCTCAAGGGGAGGGGAATCCGGCGAGTTCGCGTCACCGCTGGAGCGCTATCGAACACGGACCCCAGGGATGCGCTACTCCCTTCTCTCGCTGATCTCGCAGGCCCTGAAGGGCAACACGGGCTGGAAGCCGGTGTGGCGCGAGGCTGAATTGAAGCCTGCCTACGACGTGATTATCGTCGGGGGCGGAGGGCACGGGCTCGCGACCGCGTTCTACCTCGCCAAGGTGCACGGTATCACCAACGTCGCCGTGCTGGAGAAGGGCTGGCTCGGCGGCGGCAACGTCGGCCGCAACACCACCATCATCCGCTCCAACTACCTCCTGCCCGGCAACACGCCCTTCTACGAGTGGTCGATGAAGCTGTGGGAAGGATTGGAGCAGGACCTCAACTACAACGCCATGGTCAGCCAGCGCGGCGTGCTCAATCTTTATCATTCCGACGCCCAGCGCGATGCCTACGCCCGGCGCGGCAACGCCATGCGGCTCAACGGCGTCGATGCCGAATTGCTCGACCGCGAGCTGGTGCGCGCGATGGTGCCTTATCTCGATTTCGACAACGCCCGCTTTCCGATCCAGGGTGGCCTGCTGCAGCGCCGCGGCGGCACCGTGCGCCATGACGCGGTGGCGTGGGGCTACGCGCGGGGAGCGGATCAGCGCGGCGTCGACCTCATCCAGAACTGCGAGGTGACGGGCATCCGGGTCGAGGGCGGGCGCATCGTCGGCGTGGACACCGCCAAGGGCTTCGTGCGCGCGGGCAAGGTGGGGCTCGCCTGCGCCGGCAATTCCTCGCGCGTCGCCGCGCTCGCGGGGCTCAGGCTGCCGATCGAGAGCCATGTGCTGCAGGCGTTCGTGTCGGAGGGAGTCAAGCCGCTCGTCCACCAGGTCATCACCTTCGGCGCGGGGCATTTCTACATCAGCCAGTCCGACAAGGGCGGGCTGGTGTTCGGCGGCGACATCGACGGCTACAACTCGTATGCGTGGCGCGGCAACCTGCCGACCATCGAGGACGTGTGCGAGAGCGGCATGGCGCTGATGCCGATGATCGGGCGGCTGCGGCTGCTCAGGAGCTGGGGCGGGCTGATGGACATGTCGATGGACGGCTCGCCGATCATCGACCGGACGCCGATCGAAGGCCTCTACCTCAACGCCGGCTGGTGCTACGGCGGCTTCAAGGCGACGCCGGCGTCGGGCTGGTGTTTTGCGCACACGATCGCGCGTAACGAGCCGCACGCGCTCAACGCCGCGTTCCGGCTCGACCGCTTCGCGACGGGTCATCTCATCGACGAAAAAGGCGTGGGCGCGCAGCCCAATCTGCACTGAGGCACACATCGCATGCGGATCGACTGCTGCCATTGCGGGCCGCGCGGCAACGAGGAGTTCGTCTACCTCGGCGACGCCACTCTCGAGCGTCCGCCGGCCGATCCCGCGGCGCCCCTCGATGAGGAGGCGCGCACGCGCTGGCACGACTACGTCTACCTGCGCGACAATCCCGCGGGCCCGCATCGCGAGCTGTGGCAGCACGTGTCGGGCTGCCGCGCGTGGCTGGTGGTGACGCGCGACACGCGCACGCATGCGATCCTGAAGGTGGAGTCCGCGCGCGACGTGGCGCTGGCGCGGGCGGTCTTCGGGTCATGACCGATCCTTCCGCGAAAACGTCGCCCGGCGACGGAGGCGCAGGCTCCCCTCCCCCTTGCGGGGAGGGGTCGGGGCTGGGGGTGGCCAAGAACTCGGTGCGGGAGTCTCACCCCACCCCTAACCCCTCCCCGTCAAGGGGAGGGGGGGCTGCGCGCATGCGGGGAGGGGAATCGTGGCGCTTGCGGCAGGGGGGGCTCGTAGACCGCACCAGTGCCCACACCTTCTCCTTCGACGGACGCGGCTATCGCGGGCATGCAGGCGATACGCTGGCCTCCGCGTTGCTGGCAAACGGCGTGCATCTGGTCGGGCGCTCGTTCAAGTATCACCGCCCCCGCGGCATCCTCACGGCCGGGCCGGAGGAGCCCAACGCGCTGGTGGAGTTGCGCAGTGGGGCGCGGCGCGAGCCCAATACGCGCGCGACCACCGCCGAACTCTACGATGGACTAGAGGCGCGGAGCCAGAACCGCTGGCCGTCGCTGAAGTTTGATCTTCTCGCTGTCAACTCGCTCGCTTCGCCGATCCTCTCGGCGGGCTTCTACTACAAGACGTTCATGTGGCCCGCGGCGCTGTGGGAGCGATTGTACGAGCCGCTGATCCGGCGCGCGGCAGGGCTCGGCCGCGCTTCCGGGGCCGACGATCCCGACACCTACGAGAAGGCATTCCTGCACTGCGACGTGCTCGTCGTCGGCGGCGGCGCGGCAGGGCTGATGGCGGCGCTGGCGGCCGGCCGGACGGGTGCGCGCGTGGTTCTGTGCGAGGAGGATTTCCGTCTCGGTGGGCGGCTGATCGCCGAGAGCCGCGTGCTCGACGATCAGCGCTCCAGCGACTGGGTCGCGCGCATCGGCGCGGAGCTGGCGGCGCTGCCCAACGTGCGCATTCTCGCGCGCACCAGCGTGTTCGGCGCCTATGATCACGGCACTTACGCGGCGCTCGAGCGGGTCAACGACCATGTGGCGACGCCGCCGGAGCACGAGCCGCGCCAGCGGTTCTGGCACATCTACGCCAAGCGCTGCGTGCTGGCGGCAGGCGCCATCGAGCGGCCGCTCGTGTTCGGCGACAACGACCGCCCCGGCATCATGCTGGCCGGCGCCGTGCGCACCTACATCAACCGCTATGCCGTGGCGCCCGGGCGCCGCGCGGTCGTGTTTGGCACGACGGACGAGACGGCGCAGACCCTCTCCGACCTGGCGCGCGCCGGCGTTTCGGTGGAAGCCGTCGTCGATCCGAGGGCGGAGGCGCCAGCCGGCGTCGAGGCCGCGGCCAAGGCGGCGGGCGCGCGGCTGGTCGCAGGCGGGGCCGTGATGCGGGCAACCGGGTCGCTACACGTGCACGGCGTCGACGTGCGCACCGCGGCCGGCGAGACCGTGCACATCGCCTGCGACCTCGTCTGCGTCGCCGGTGGCTGGAGCCCGTCGGTGCACCTCGCTTCGCACAAGGGCGCAAGGCCTGTTTGGAGCGAGCGCATCGCCGGCTTCGTGCCGGACACGCCGCCGGCCGGCATGGGCGTCGCCGGCGCCGCCAACGGCGACCTCGGCCTCGCCGATGCGCTGGCCGGGGGCGCGCGCCTGGGCCTCGCGGCTGCCGGGGATGCTGGCTTCGACGGGCAGCCGGTGGAGCTGCCCAAGGTCGACGGCGAGAGCACGGGGTTGACGCCCCTGTGGCGCGTGAAGGGCACGCGCGGGAAGGCTTTCGTCGACCTGCAGAACGACGTGACCGACAAGGACGTGGCGCTGGCCGAGCGCGAGGGCTTCCGCGCGGTGGAGCACCTGAAACGCTACACCACGCTCGGCATGGCCACCGACCAGGGCAAGACCTCCAACGTCGCCGCCCTGGTGCTGATGGCCGAGCTGACCGCGCGCAGCATTCCGCAGACCGGCTCTACCACGTTTCGCCCACCCTATGCGCCGATCGCCATCGGTGCTCTGGCGGGCGAGCATCGGGCCAGGCACTTCAGGCCGACGCGGCTGCCGCCGTCGCATCGCTGGGCGCAGGAGCAGGGCGCCGTGTTCGTGGAGGCGGGACAATGGCTGCGCGCGCAGTGGTATCCGCAGGCCGGCGAGGCGGACTGGCTCACAAGCGTCAACCGCGAGGTGCGCACCGTGCGCGAGCGCGTCGGCGTGTGCGACGTGTCCACGCTCGGCAAGATCGACCTGCAGGGGCCGGACAGCGCCGAGTTTCTCGAGCGGCTCTACATCAACGGCTGGAAGAACCTCGCGGTCGGCAAGGCGCGCTACGGCCTGATGCTGCGCGAGGACGGCATGGTGATGGACGACGGCACGACCTCGCGCCTGGCCGAGCAGCGCTACCTCGTCACCACGACCACGGCCAACGCCGCGAAGGTGCTGCAGCACATGGAGCTGTGCCACCAGTGGCTGTGGCCGGATCTCGACGTGCAGTTCTGCTCCGTGACCGAGCAGTGGGCGCAGTTCTCCATCGCCGGACCCCGCGCGCGCGACACCCTGCGCAAGGTGATCGACGGACAGCACGATATCTCCGATGCCGCGCTGCCCTATCTGGGGGCCGCGGAGCTGACGGCGATGGGCGGCGTCGCGGCGCGCCTGTTCCGCATCTCGTTCTCGGGCGAGCTCGCCTATGAGATCGCGGTACCGGCAGGGCATGGCGATGGGCTGATCCGGCGGCTCATGGAGGCGGGCAGGGCGTTCGGCATCGCGCCCTACGGCACCGAGGCGCTGGGCGTGATGCGCATCGAGAAGGGGCACGTGGCCGGCAATGAGCTCAACGGGCAGACGACGGCGCGCAATCTGGGGCTCGGCCGCATGATGTCGCGCCGCAAGGACTACATCGGGCGGGTGATGGCGGATCGCCCCGGGCTCACGGCCGCCGACCGGCCAAGCCTCGCCGGCTTCAAGCCGGTGGATCGCGACCAGCGGCTGAGGGCCGGCGCGCACTTCGTGCGCGAAGGTGCCAGGCCGGTTCTCGCCAGTGACGAGGGCTACATGACGTCGGTCGCATTCTCGCCGGCGCTCGGCCACTGGATCGGGCTCGGGCTCATCGCCGGCGGAGCGGCGCGTCACGGCGAGCGCGTGCGCGCCTACGATCCCGTGCGCCACGGCGACGTCCTGGTCGAGGTGTGCGATCCCGTGTTCTACGATCCGGCTGGGGAGCGATTGCGTGGCTGAGGGCGTGCATCCGATCGTCTCGGCGCTCGATGGCGTGGCGGCGCCCGGCCGTCACGGCCGGCGCACGGCTGATCCAGGCGTCACCGTGAGCGAGGTGCGCGGGGGGGGCCTGGCGCTGGTGACGGCGCGTCGCGGCGCCCGTGCCGCGCTGGCGGAGACGGTGAGGGTTGCGTTCGGCGTCGCGCTACCTGAGGCCCGGCGCACGACGGAGGGCGCAGAGCTTGCCTTCGTCTGGTGCGGGCCGGAGCAGTGGCTCGCCTATTGCCGCTCGGCGCCGCGCGAGGGCATGGAGCGTCTGCTGGCGCCGCTGATCGCGCATGCCGCAATCGTCGACCAGAGTCACGGGCGCACGATCCTGCGTGTCGCGGGGCCGAAGGTGCGCGAGGCCTTGGCCAAGGGCGTCGCCGTCGACCTGCACCCGCGCGCCTTCAAGACCGGCGACACCGCCGCCACGCTCGTCGCGCATATCGCCGTGCAGATCTGGCAGGTCGACGACGCGCCGACTTATGAATTCGCCGTGGCGCGCGGCTTCGCGCAGAGCTTCTGGGACTGGCTGGAGTCCTCGAGCGCGGAGTTCGGGTTGGAGCTTGTGGGGAACACCAGGACGGCATAGTGCGCGCAGTGGCGGCTTACCTGCCGCGAATACCCACCCCGTGCTGAGCTCGGCTTGGTGTGGACGGCCCGTCCTTCGACAAGCTCAGGACGGGGCGAGCGCGTGGGGGCGCGCGCGGCGTCGTGGCGGGCATCGGCTCGAAGCACCGATCGATCTCCCTCTCCTGAAGGTCAGCACTCTCGCCGAGCGGTTGCGACGCCGTAGGGCGCAAAAGGCGCCAGCCGCATTGCGCCGAGCGACGCCGGATCGGTGCAATCGCCTCTTGCGCCCTACGCTGGCTCGCCGGTTGAGTCTTCGAGTGCGCCGTGCGGGTTGGAGCTTGCCGGCCAACGTCGTCCGCGGGCCGGAGACGCGGCGACGGCGGACCGGTCCCACGGCCGGCGCGGATCAAGACCGGAAGCGACTATCCCCGGAGGTCGGCGAGGGCCGTGGGACACAAACCCCATTTCTATCCTGGGTAGTCCGCCCTTGTTGCGCTGCGCACGCTCGGCGTCGGGGGTCGGCGGCCCCGAGGATGCATTTTGCGTGCACCACGCGACACATCGGCGCCATGGTTAACCTGGGGTTGGATCGAGCGCAGCGACGACCAACACATGACGACTTTTCCAGGGTTGGCATTGGGTCTGCCCCCGCCTTCCTGGGTTGACCCAACCTACGCCCAACCCTCCCGCATGACGATCAGTCAACAGATCAATTGGCGCCGTCGAGCAGGCGGCGGGAGATGACGTGGGCCTGGATCTCGGCGGCACCCTCGAAGATGTTGAGGATGCGCGCGTCGCACAGCAGGCGGCTGACCGGATATTCCAGCGCGAAGCCGTTGCCGCCGTGGATCTGCAGCGCGTTGTCGGCGTTCGCCCAGGCGATGCGGGCCGCGAGCAGCTTGGCCATGCCGGCCTCCAGGTCGCAGCGCCGGCCCTGGTCCTTCTCGCGTGCGGCGAAGTAGGTGATCTGTCGCGCGATCATGGTCTCGACCGCCATCATGACGATCTTGTTGGCGACGCGCGGGAAGCAATAGATGGCCTTGCCGAACTGGTTGCGCTCCAGCGCATACTTGAGCGCGAGGTCCATGGCCGACTGCGCGACGCCCACCGCGCGCGCCGCGGTCTGGATGCGCGCGGCCTCGAACGTCGTCATCAGCTGCTTGAAGCCCTGGCCCTCGACACCGCCCAGTAGCTGGGATGCCGGAACCTCGAAGCCGTCGAAGGAGATGTCGAACTCCTTCATGCCGCGGTAGCCCAGCACCTCGATCTCGCCGCCCGTCATGCCCTTGGCGGGGAAGGGATCGGCATCGGTGCCTCGCGGCTTCTCGGCGAGCAGCATGGAGAGGCCCTTGTAGCCCTTCTCGCTGGGATTGGTGCGCACCAGCAGCGTCATCAGGTCGGCGCGCACAGGGTGGGTGATCCAGGTCTTCTGGCCCGTGACCTTGTAGATGTCGCCCTCGCGCACGGCGCGCGTTGTGAGCGAGGCGAGGTCGGAGCCGGTGTTGGGCTCGGTGAAGACAGCCGTCGGCAGCAGCTCGCCCGAAGCGATCCTGGACAGATACCTCTGCTTCTGCTCCTCCGTGCCGCTGCCCAGGATCAGCTCGGCCGCGATCTCCGACCGGGTGCCGAGCGAGCCGACGCCGATGTAGCCGCGGGACAGCTCCTCGGAGACGAGGCACATGGCCTCCTTGCCGAGCCCCAAACCGCCGAACGCCTCGGGGAGCGTCAGGCCGAACACGCCGAGCTCGCCGAGCTTCGTGATCGTCTCGTAGGGGATGTACTCGTTTCGCAGATGCCACTCGTGCGCGTGCGGCAGCACCTCGGCCTCGGCAAAGCGGCGCATCTGCGTGCGCATCTCGGAGAGCGTCTCGTCGAGGCCCGTGTCGCCGAACGTCGTCACGCCGGGCTGGGCGGCGATCAGCTCGGCGAGCCGCGCCTTGAGAGCGTCGGCCGTACCGGCATCGATGAGGTCTCCCGCCTGGTCCTCGAAGCGGCGCAGCTCGGCTCTCGGGACGCCGAGGGCGGACAGCCGCACGGTCTCGCCCTGGTTCATGGGGATGCCGCCGGCAAGCTGGGCCAGGTACTCGCCGAAGCCGGCGGCGGCGATCAGGCGCTCCATCTCGGTCAGGCGCTGCTCCGCCTCGAGCCGCCTCAACCATCCCAACAGCTGACGCAGGGCTTCGACATAGGTGGCCACCCATGCGAGCCCGTGCGCGCAAGCCTGCGCCTTGTCGAAGTCGCCGACCGCCTCCACCGATTTGCGTGCGCCCGACTTGGCGAGGTGGAGCAGGCGCTCGGCGGCCGACACCGCATCGGCATAGCGCTGGAACTCGAGTTGCGCACCGGCGGCAGCCGCTGGGGCGCCGGGGCCCGCGGTCACGATCGACATGGGCATGCACCTTTCCGTCGAATGGTCCTGCGCACTGCCCGGCGCAGGTCTTGTGCTGCAGTGCAAAAATAGCGCGCCCGCGAGCGGGCGCAAATCGCTATTGGCTTTTTTGCTTCGGAACAAACGACAGGTCAGGCCTGCTTGGAGCGCGGTGCCTCGCGCACGACGAAGGTGACCGTCGCTTCGGGCGGCTCGGGGAGATCGAACAGCCCATCGTATTCATCTTTCGCGGCGGGCCGCGGGTCGGGATGCTCGACCTGCGGTTGCGCCTGCTTTCGCTGCGGCTCCTGCTCGTGCTCGCGCTCGTCCTCTTGGTGCTTGTCGCGCTCTGGCAGTGGGGCGGCAGCGAAAGCTTCTTCGGCGACCGGAGCGACTTCCGCGAGCCGGCGCATCAGACTTTCGCTGATCCCCGGCAACGATTTCACGGTCTGGAGGATTGCGGGGTCTGTCGTTGGCGTCCACGGCCGGGGCTCCCGCCCGACTACGGGCTCACCCGCGCCCTCCGGCTGCGGTTCCACCTCAGCCTCTGCCAGTGCCTCGATCGCTGCGGCGGGGACGGCCTCCGGGCGCCGGCCGCGCAGGGTGTTGATGGCCTGGTTCAGATGCTTCCAGGCCTTGTAGAGCTCGTTGCCGGCGAGCACCTTCTCAAGGCGGACATTGCGTGCCCGGCGGGCCGCGGCGGCTGCGCCCTGAGCGTTGTCCGAGACCGTCTGGCGCAGCGCGCGCCAGGCTTCGTCGCCGGCAAGCGCCGCTTCCAGCTGGGCGCGCGCTTCCTCCAGCGCCTCGAGCTCGGTCTTGGCGGGCGGACCGGCCACCGGCCTCCTCCTGCATTTCTCCGGTCCGGCAGAAGACCGGGATCGGATAACCTGATTGCCGGGAACACTATCTGGATTCTGCCGGCTCCTCACGCAAGGTCCGGCCTCGACGGAAAGTAATAGATTGTGGGCGGTTTGTGCCCGGCGCGCATCTTCCCTCGCATGCCAGGGTATATTTTCCGCGGTCCATCGGTGCTCGACGCCACCCGGCGCGGCGGCTAACTTCCCGGCGCCGCCGCGAGCCTAGCAAGACCGACAAGCGGCTCATCCCCCGGGGCGGGCTCGGGATGAACTGGCCCGGAGCGGCGCATGCTATTTCGCCAGATCAAGAGCATCATCCAGGCCTTCTACGCGATGTTCGCCGACAGCGGCTTCGCCATGGCCGGTGCGGTGGCCTACGCGTTCGTGCTGTCGCTTTTCCCCTTCTGCATCTTTCTCGGCGCGCTCGCCGGCTACTTCGGGGGCGAGGTGCTGGCCAAGCAGGCGGTGGAGCAGATCTTCGAACTGGCGCCAGCCCCTGTTGCAGAGGCAATTGCCCCGGAGGTGATGGCGGTGATGGGACAGAGCCGATTCGGGCTCCTCACCGTCGGCGCCTTGATCGCCCTCTTCTTCGCCACCAGCGCGATCGAGAGCCTGCGGGCTGCCCTCAACGTCGCCTATCGCGTCAAGGAGCAGAAATCCTATCTGCGCTGTCTTCTCGAGAGCGCGCTGTTCGTGGTGGTGAGCGCCGTCGGCATGCTGGTGCTCACCTGGGGCGTGGTGGTCGGCCCGCAGGTGGCGGCACGCTTCAAGCCGGAATGGCTTCTGTGGCTGGCCGACACCGGATGGGTGGCCGTGATCACGCGCTACGGCATCGTTACCGTCGCCATCGGCGTGCAGCTCATCGCCTATCATTTGTGGCTGGCGGCCGGGCGGCGGCGGCTCGCGGATGTTTGGCCCGGCGTGGTGCTTAGCATCGCACTGTGGCTTCTGGCCGCGCAGCTCTTCGCCTCCTGGCTGACGATCAGCGACTACTCGCGCTTCTATGCCGGCCTCACGCGCATCATGAGCGCGCTGGTCTTTTTCCAGGTGAGCGCGATCATCGTCATCGTCGGGGCGGAGCTCAATCGCGGCATCGTCGAGGTGAAGCGCAGGCTCGCCGTGGCGGAGGAGCTCAATGCGGATGCTGCCGTGCCGCTGCCGCCTCAGCACCACAGCTACGGCGTCGACGTTTAGCGCCGCAGACCGGCCGAGCCGGTCAGCGCGCCCGCCAGAGCGACATGAGGGAGCCGGATCGGCCCTCGACGGGATCTGCGATCGGCAGCGGCACGCGCCGGATGCGCGCGAGCATGTCCGGCGTCGCGGCGCCGCGGCAAAGGTCGGCGGACTGGTCGGGCGGATAGGCGCCGACGACGAGGAAATCGCGCGAGGCCTCCTCGCGGAAGTGTCCCGTGCCTGCAGGAAGGACCGCCACGTCCCCGGCTCGCACGGTGACCTCGTGTCCCCCCGGTCCGCCGAGCACCAGGCGCGCGTGGCCTTGTGCGAAGCCCAGAGTTTCGTGCGCGGTGGTGTGATAGTGATGGAAGCCGTAGACGCCGTTGCGCCATTGCGGCGGCCAGTCGTTGCGTGCAAACAGCGCCTCGAAGGCGAGGGCGGGGTCGCGTCCGCCGACGGGCACGGCGCCGCGGTACAGCAGCACCGGCAGGCGCGGATTGTTCGGCATCCATCCATTGACATCGAGATGCAGGACGTCTGGCATGGCAGATCTTTCCTCGAATCCATCGGCCTCGGACGCCCTGAGCGTGTCGAAGGGCGGCCGTACCTGGGCGCCGTCCTTCGACAAGCTCAGCACTGGGACAAGCTCAGCATAGAGACAAGTCCAGCACGGCCCGGCGCGTGATGCTAGACCAGCGTGCCGGCTTTCGTGCGCACCAGTTTGGGATCGAGCGGCGGGAGCCGCGCCGGATCGAAGGGCGACAGGTCGGTAGCGCGCGCCGTTCCGTCCAGGATCAACTCCGCCAGGGCCTCGCCGGTTGCGGGCGCGTTGAGAATGCCCCACACACTGTGCCCCGTGGCGATGTAGGCGCCCTCGACGTTGGGAGCGCGGCCGATCAGGGGCAGCCCGTCCTGGGTGACCGGGCGGTGGCAGGCTTGGGCCGCCAGCACCTTCGCGCCGGCGAGCACCGGCGACATCCGGCTGCACATGGCCCGCAGCCGCTCGATGGCGCCCGGATCAGCCGTGACGGCCGCCGGATCGACAGGCAGCGGGCTCTCGCTGGAGATGGCGCAAACGTATGTGGTCCCGTCAGTGCGCGGAAACAGCTCGGGCCCGTGCACTTGCCCGCTCGTCTCCTCGTATTCCACGAACAGCGCCTCGGCAGGCATCGCGTTCTCGGTGACAAAGACGAGGCTGTGCCCTTTCAGCGCGAACACCGGTGGCAACGGCAGCCAGCGCGAGGCCAGAATGGACCAGGGGCCCAGGGCGATGACGACCGCATCGCCTTCGATCACTTCGCGGCCGATCTCGACGCCTCTGACCTTGCCGGCACCATCGCGAGCGAGCCCCGTAACCTCTCCAAGCCTCAGCTCGGCACCGAGCATCCGCGCGGCGTCCAGCATACCCGCGGTGAAGTCGGCGGGGTGGACCTGGGCCGTGCTCGCGGGCAAGCCCAGGCGACGGTCGACGGCCACGTCGCGCGACAGCCAATCGATAACATGCGCGCTTGCAGGCAGGCGCGTGCCGCGCGCGCTGGCGAAGCCGGCGTAGGTCGTCATCCCGCGCCAGCCCCAGTCGCGGCCGGTCAGGCCGGGAAGCTCGGCGTGCAGGGCGAAGCTGCGCCGCGCCAGGGCCGCCAGCGGCGTGCCGTCACACCAGTCGAGCGCCAGGAAGCCGCCGGACTTGCCCGAGGCTGCGCAGGCGACGCCCGTCCGCTCGACGACGACCGGCTTCGCGCCGCGGCGCGCGAGGAAATACGCGAGCGAGGTGCCGATCGCACCGCCGCCGCAGATGAGGACACGCATGGGCTTGCCTCCGAGCCTGTTCCCTCTCCCCACTCTTCCGTGGAGAGAGGGTTAGGGTGAGGGCAGAAACTAGCGCCGCCGCCTTTGGCTGCCCCTTACCCCGGCCCTCCCCCGCTCACGCGAAGCGCTTGCGGCTCTCCTCCTGCGCGTCCTCGAAGGTGCGCAGGCCGGTGGTGGGGGCGCTCACCAGCACAGCCATGTTGCCGGGTTTGTGCTCGTTCTTCCACATGCGCGTGTGCGCTTTGGGGATTTGCTCCCAGGAGAAGACCTCGGACATGGCCGGGTCGATGCGTCGCTCCACCACCAGCTTATTGGCCTGCGCGGCTTGCAGCAGGTTGGCGAAATGCGAGCCTTGCACGCGCTTCTGGTGCATCCAGAGATAGCGGGCGTCCATCGTGAGGTTGTAGCCGGTGGTGCCGGCGCAGATCACCACCATGCCGCCACGCTTCACGACGAACACCGAGACGGGGAACGTCGCGGCACCCGGATGCTCGAACACGAAGTCGACGTTGTTCCCCTTGCCCGTGATCTCCCAGATGGCGCCGCCGAACTTGCGCACCTCGCGGAACCAGGTGTCGTACTCGGGGCTGCCGACCTTGGGCAGCTCGCCCCAGCAATTGAACTTCTTGCGGTTGATGACGCCCCGGGCGCCGAGATGCATGACGAAGTCGCGCTTGTCGTCCTCGGAGACGACGCCGACGGCATTGGCGCCCGATGTGGCGATGAGCTGCACCGCCATGGAGCCGAGGCCGCCCGAGGCGCCCCACACCAACACGTTGTGGCCGGGGCGCAGCACGTGGGGGCGATGGCCGAACAGCATGCGATAGGCGGTGGCGAGCACCAGCGTGTAGGACGCGCTTTCCTCCCAGGTGAGGTGCTTGGGACGCTCCAGCAACTGGCGGTCCTGCACGCGGCAGAATTGCGCGAAGGAGCCGTCCGGCGTCTCATAGCCCCAGATGCGCTGGCTCAGCGAGAACATCGGGTCGCCGCCGTTGCACTCCTCGTCGTCGCCGTCGTCCTGGTTGCAGTGGATGACGACCTCGTCGCCGACCTTCCAGCGCTTCACCTTGGAGCCGACCGCGTAGAC
>Ga0111538_10006950_pt1 | contig 15286 bp, 14 predicted proteins | sample SoiMethybrSBSTD1_FD_79669 | JGI IMG/M metagenome (GOLD analysis project Ga0111538, IMG submission 79669) | Bulk soil microbial communities from a Populus tree surrounding site in Tennessee, USA - Soil MetaG P. TD hybrid SBSTD1 (version 2)... | ecosystem: Environmental > Terrestrial > Soil >...
GATCAGGACGGTCGGCACATCCGGATGGCCGTCGAGCGGGAACTCGTCCGGCGGCGGCGACATCGGGCGCAGCCGCTCGGCGAGCTCGCGCGCCGTCGCGTCCGGCAGGCGCGCGTAGATCGAGTCGAGCGCCGTCGCCGGGTCCCACACCGTCGAGCCGTCCGGTCGAGCGGCCGGGAACGGAAGCTCCGCGCGGAACCTGTCCGGCGCGCCGGGCGGAGGGGGAAAGGGCGCGAGGCTCGGGCAAAGATGCACGAGCACCGCTCCCTCGCGCGTGGCCGCGACGAGCGGTGCATAGGCAGAGCTCATCGAGTGGCCTACCACCACGCTCGGATCGGCCGCGCCTGCCAGTGCCTCTACGGCCGGGCGCGCGCGATCCTCGAAGGTGGCGGCGGGATCGTCGAGCGGCAGCTCGGGCGCGATCGCTTCGTGGCCGCGTTCCTGCAGCTCGGCGACGACGTCATCCCAGCAGGAGCTGTCGTGCCAGGCGCCGTGTAGAAGCACGAACGTCGCCATTGCCAAGAGCTTCTCATTTCCGCCTCATACGGGCGAGCTAGCTTCGGCGCGTCGAGTCCCTAGACCGGAGGTTCGAGATGGCACGCAGGATTGGCGTGGTCGTGTGCGCGATCGTGGTCACCGCGACGGTAGGAGCCGCGGTCGCGGTGAGCGATGGTGGCGGCGGTGAGGGCAAGGCGGCGGCCAAGAAGCCGCTCGAGTTCGAGGCGCACGACCTCTACATCGAGACCAACGACACCGACAAGGACGCCGGGCTCCAGCTGTTCGCGGATGCCGAGCAGTGGCGGCACTTCAAGCTGCTCGATACCAACGGCGACCCGATGATCAACATCAAGACGAAGGGCAAGGTCCACGAGGTCGGCCTGAGTGAGCTCTTCATGGAGGCCAGTGAGCCGTCATTCGACGAGGTCCCGTTCAGCAAGTTCAAGAAGCAGTTCCCGGAGGGCAAGTACCGCTTCCGGGGCGAGACCACGAGCGGCCGCAAGATGGTCGGCTCCGACAAGCTGTCGCACCTGATCCCCGACGGGCCGAACCTCACGTTCCCGACGAAGAGCTCGACACTCGATCCCGACGGGTTCGTCGTGACCTGGGATCCCGTCACGAAGCCGGCGGGCGTCGACATCGTCACGTACGAGGTGATCGTCGAGCAGGGCGAGCGCACGTTCGACATGTACCTGCCGGGCGACGCGACGAGCGGGACGATCCCCGGTGAGTTCCTCCAGCCGGACAAGAAGACGGCGGGCGAGGTGCTGGCACGCGACAAGAGCGGCAACCAGACGATCACCCAGTTCCCCGCTGGGTTGAGGACGAGCGGCTAGGGCCTACCGCGGCAGCGGCGGCGCGTACGCGAGGACCCAGCCGACGGTCGGCGTCGGGTCGTGCTCGGGCTTGCGGGCGACGCGCCAGACAGCGAGGCCGGCGAGCAAGAGCCACAAGAACGCCACGACCAGCACGCGCTGGTCCGGCCCGAGCGCCCCGGAAGGGGCGGACTCGGCCCGCGCCGTCTCCTGGACGGGGACGAGCGCGGGGAAGCTGTTCTCGAACTCGGGCGCGAGGACCGGCCCGGACGGCTCCCGTGCGGTGGCCGGGGCGGCCACGCCGAGGACGAACAGGAGACACAGGACCGAGAGTTTCCGCACGTTATGTCCGCTGTTCTACGGGTCTGGTGCGTTTCCTTCGATTGCGGGCTGGCCTCATCTGGGCTACAAGTGAGGCGTGAGACCCGCGCGGGTCGGGGCAGGACTATTGGCCGCTGCCCTGATCTGGGCGGCGCCCGCCGCGGCCGCCACGAAGACGGTGACGTTCGACGACCTTCTGCCGAACACGAAGGTCTCGGACCAGTACAAGGCCAGCCACGGCGTCTACTGGGACGATCCGCCGGAAACTGGGTATACGCCGGTCACGCGCAATGTAGGCGCCGACATCGCTCACTCCGGCGAGCAGATTGCGGACCTCGCGCCGTGCTCGCCTGGGTGCGGCGAAGGGTACTCGGCTAGTGCCACCGGTCGGCTCACGACCTCTGCGAGCGCGATCGTGGTCTACGTCGGGTCTTTTACTTCCGGCGCGCCTTCGGTGACGCTCACCGCGTACGACGCGGCCGGCGCCGTGGTCGACGTGGACACAACCACGGTCACTGGAGGACAGAAGTTCGACCAGCAGCTGAGCGTCAGCTCATTGAGCCCCAACATCGCTCGGTTCGAAGTGGTGGGCCAAATCATGTACGACGGCGTCGGAATGGATGACGTGTCCGTCACGACGCCGGACATGCCGCCGCCGCCCGACATCGCGCTTAGCGTGAGCAGCGACCCGGTCAACGTTCGCCAGGAGGACGCTGTCGACGTGCCGCTGACGATCACCCGGCTCAACGGCTCCAACGGCAACGTCTCGCTCACGGTCTCCGGCTTGCCGCCGGGGATGGGGGCTTCGCTCTTGCCGAACCCCGTCCCGGGCACGCAGAGCAACGCGATCCTGCGCTTGAGCGCCGAAGGTGATTCGCCACCCTCGGCGTACACGGAGCTCACGATCACGGCGACGCCTAGCTCCGGGGCGGGCTCGCAGCCGCGCACGGCGAAGAAGCTCGTCCGCATCGTCGAGAACTGCGAGAAGTCGGTGCGGCTCGACTACATCGACGCACGCACGTCGGACTGCATGCTCAGGTCCGGGAGCAACCTCGTCTACGCGTTCAACCAGACCGTGAACGTGAACGGGCTCGCGCTCAAGCCGCAGGAGGACAACAGCTTCATCGTCATCGACACGGCGAAGCGGACGATCTCGAGCAATGGCAAGGAGTACGAGGTCACTCCGATCGACCACTCCAACCTCACGCTCTACGAGGGCTCGATCGACTGGAACCTGGGCGGCTCGGGCGATGCGCCTAAGCAGGTGACCGACGTGCCCACTCGCCTGGTGCAGGGAGGCGAGGAGAACCCGGTCATCGACATCTTCCTTTTCTTCCGTGTCGAGCGGATCACGGTGTCGCTCACCAGGGCGGGGAAGGCGGAGGTGCGGCCAGCGCTCAAGCTCGGCTTCTGGCCGTTCACCTACTTCGGCACGACGACGGTGACGACCGGCTTCACGACCGACAACGACGGCGGCTCGAACTTCGACGCGCTCGCGATCAAGCTCGCGAAGGTCACGGCGCTCGGCATCGAGCTGAAGGACGTGTCGCTGGCCTACGGGCCGAACAACACATGGGGCGGAGGCGCAACGGTGGTCCTGCGCTTCTCGAAGCCGTACGAGATCAGCGCCGCCTTCGGCCTGAGGGAGGGGGACTTCGACTTCCTGCGCGGATCCCTCACCGGGCTGAACGTCGCCGTCGGGCCCGGGATCTTCCTCCAGCGGATCGGGTTCGGGGTGACGCGCGACCCGCTGAAGCTCGAAGGGAATGCGCGCTTCAGCGCAGGCCCGCAGCTGTTCGGCGTGCAGCTCGTCTCGGTGGACGGGGTCTTCACGGCGGTGCTCGACGACCCGTTCGTCGTCGACCTCACCGGGGTCGCGAAGCTCGTCAACCGGTTCGAGCTGGCGAACGCGTTCGTGCGCTATTCGTCGACCGGGCTCTTCGAGCTCGGCGGTGACCTCGACTGGGATCTCGAGGTCGCCTCGATCAACGGCCACGTGTTCGGCTTCGTCGACGGCCTCGACGCGGCCAGCCTCGAGGGATCCGTGCGCGGCTGCGTGTCGATCCCGTGGGCGCCCGACCCGTGCGCGGGTGGGAAGGTGATCGCGTCGAGCATCGGCGTGGCTGCGTGCCTCGAGGTCCTGTACGCGGAGGCAGGGATCGGCTACTTCTGGGGAGGGGACTTCGACCTCTTCTGGGGCTCCTGCGACCTCGGGCGCTGGCGGCCGGCGCACCCGGCGGCCGCGCACTCGGCAGGCACGCGCAGCTACAGGCTGGGACGCGGCTTGCGGAGCGCGGCCTTCGCGGTCGAGGGCGACGGCGGTGCGCCGGGCGTGACGCTCACCGGGCCCAAGGGCGAGGAGATCAGCGTGTCGAGCAGCACGCACACCGCCGAGAAGCAAGGCCTCTTTGCGATCCAGGCCGGCAACGACACGACATACATAGTCGTGAAGAAGCCGTCGCCCGGCATGTGGACGCTGACCGACGACGAGGCGGTGCCGATCACGCGCATCCGGCAGGCGTTCGGCCTCCCGCGGCCCTCGGTGCACGCCGACGTAACAGGGCGCGGCTACCGCCGGACGCTCACGTGGAGGCTGCGCCGGATCGACGGACAGCGGGTGCGGTTCGCCGAGGTCGGTCGCGGGGTGAACAACGTCATCACCTCGACGCGCGCGCGGCGCGGCCACGTGCGCTTCCGGCCGGCGGACGGCCGCGCGGGCAAGCGCCGGATCGTCGCGCTCGTCGAACAGGACGGCGTGCCGCGGACGACGCTCGAGGTCGGCTCGTATCGCGCGCCCGCCGCGCCGCGGCCCGCACGGCCCAAGCACGTGCGGATCGCCCGGCACGGCTCCAAACTGGGGGTGAGCTGGCGCGCTCCGCGTCCCGGGTTCAGGCATGCCGTCCGGCTCTCGATCGACGACGGCCGGAAGTTCGTCCGGATCGCTGCCGCCGGCAGCCGCTCGATCAAGGTCCGGAATGTCGATCCCGGCTACGGCGTCACGGCGAAGGTGATCGGGCTGACGAGCGCGAACGGCCGCGGCCCGGCGGCGCACGCGTCGATACCGGGACGCCCTCCGCGGCTGGCGCGCGGCAGGTGGCGGATCGCCCGCACCTTCGACTACGCGAAGAGTGGGAAATTCCGCGTCAAGCGGGGCAAGGTCAGCGGTCTCCGTGTCGTCCCGGGTCCGGCCGCCGACGACTCGTGCGGTGGCGGCCGCATGACGGTGCGGGGCAGGAAGCGCCTGCGACAGGGCAACCGGACCGGCCTCGCGGTTTGGCTCGTCGGGCGACGCGCCTCGCGAACGCTTGACGGTGCGCGCGCCGTGCGTGTGAAGGTGAAGCAGGGCGGGAAGACCCGCAGAGGCCGGCTCGAGATGGTGTTCGACGAACGCCGGAGGGGAACGGGCGAGCTGAACGTCGGCGGCTGCCGGATCTACTTCGAGACGCGCCACTAGAGTCGCCGCCCGTGCGCCGCACCGGGCTTCTTCTGGGAGGGACGATTGTCGGAGCGGCCGTGGTCCGGTTCGCCACGCTCGACAGCCAAAGCTTCGGCGATTTCGAGACCTACACGGTGATCCTGCAACGGATGGACTTCGGGTCGATGGTGTCCGAGATCCCGAAGTTCGAGGGTACGCCGCCGCTGTATTACGTGCTCAGCTGGGTCTGGGCGCAGCTGTTCGGCACAGGTGAAGTCGGTCTGCGGACGCTGCCGGCGATCCTGTCGGTCGCCACCGTGCCTGTGGCCTATGCGATCGGCAGGACGCTCGTCAACCCGCGCGTCGGACTGGTTGCGGCCGTCCTCATGGCAGTGAATCCGCTTGCCGTCTGGTACGCGCAGGAGGCGCGCGCGTACGCGCTCCTGATGTTCCTCACCGCTCTCGGGCTCTTGTTCTTCGTGCGGCTTCTGCACGACGCCGGCAACCGAACGTGGAATCTGGTCGGTTGGTCAGCTGCCGCCGCGGCCGCTTTGCTCACCCACTACTTCGCGGCGCTCGTCGTGGTTCCGGAGGCGATCTGGCTCTATCTGGCGACCTCCGCGCGGCGACCGGTCCTGGTTGCGCTGCTGCCGCCTGCGATCACAGGTGCGGCACTCATTCCGTTGATCGTCGAGCAGAGCGAGCAGGCGGGTGGCGGTGAGCCGGCGGCGACGGCGTTGGGCACGCGCATCGCGCAGTTCCCGAAGCAATTTCTCGTCGGGTACAACGTGCCGCTCGAAGTGCCACTCGCAATCGCTGGGGGCGCGCTGGTCCTGGTGTCGCTCTGGCTTCTGATTTCGCGCGCCGACCAGGAGGCGCGCCGCGGTGCCCAGGTGGCCGGCGTCGTGGCGGCGGCCGGCGCCTTGATGCTGTTGCTGCTGGCGATCGTGGGCGCCGACTATTTCCTGACCCGCTACCTCACGGTCCTGCTCGTACCGCTCTCGGTCGTCCTCGCCGCGGGGTTCGCTGCCGTTCCGCGGGGGCTGATCGCCGCCGGTGGGCTCGCGGTCGTCTTCCTCGCGGCGGTGATCGCGGTGCAGACCGACGCTCAGGCGCAGCGTCCCGACCTGCGCGGCGCGCTGGAGCCACTCGGCGACCCTCCGCCGGGCGGGCGCGTCGTCTACATCAGCAGCATCACGAGGAGAGTCGACGCGTACTTGCCCGGCGCCAGATCAACGGGCCCGGAGGGGGAGGAGGTACAGGAGGCCGTCGTCGTCGGCCTGTCCGTTGTCGGGGCTCACACTCGCGAGGATCCAAGCATCGACGTGCGCCCTCCGCCCGACTTCAAGCTCGTGGACTCGAAGGAGACCGACAGCTACGAGAGGCTGCGGTTCCGGGCCGCCGAACCGGCGCGAGCGTCACCGCTCGAGCTGCTCGACCGCCCGCCCGGGTCCGTTCCGGTCGCGTTCTACTACCAGCCTGGCTAAGCGCCCGCGGCCTCGACCATCGTGGCCATGAGCGTTACCGCCTCGGCGTCCTTCAGGCCGTTCTCCCGCACGAGCGATTGCCATGTCGGGAAGGAGAGGGCATGGGTGAGAGCGGCCTTGACGCGCCGTCGCGCATTTCCGCGCTCGCGTCGCCCTGTGAGCAACGCGTCGATGACCATGTCGAGGTAAGCGAGGCGCCTGGACACCGCTTCCGCCATCGCGGGGACCATCGGCGCGTCGCGCAGCACGTTCTCGAGCATCGGCTCGGTACGGCCGTACCACTCGTACATCTCCGTGAGGGCGCGGCGCAGGCGCGCGCCCGCGTCCTTCTCGTCGCTCCAAGCGGTCAGATCCGGCGGAGGGTTGAGCGCCGCGTAGTGCCCGCTGCACGCCGCGAACAGGGACTTCTCGTCCGGGAAGTGGCGGTAGACCGTGGCGCGCTGCACGCCCGCCCTGTCGGCGATCGCGCTGATCGTGGTCCGGGCCGGCCCGACGCTTCCGTGGAGCGAGACCGCGGCCTCCGTGATCCGCAGGCGAGTTTCCTGCTCGCTCTCGGCGCGGCGCCGTTTCGTGTACTTGCGACGTTCGTTAGACATATCTGTTCAATCAATCTTGACAGAGCCAGAAGACGATGGTAGGTTCAGCATACAGCAGTGTTCAACCAAAAGGAGGAGGACCCGCAATGACCCCCACGACCACCACCGGCCCCCGGATCGTCGGGCCGAACGACGGCACGCTGGCCGACCTGGGCTCGATCGCCGCTCGCATGATGATCTGGACCGAGGACGTGCCGCAGGGCTCGTTCTCCCTCGTCGAGCATCCGATGCCGCCGCGCCGGCTTGCAGCGCCGCTCCACAAGCACTCGCGCGAGGACGAGTACAGCTACGTCCTCGAGGGCCGGATGGGCGCCATCCTCGGCGATGACGTGGTGTACGCCGAGGCCGGCGACACCGTGTTCAAGCCGCGGGACCAGTGGCACACCTTCTGGAATGCGGGGGACGAGCCTTGCCGGATCCTCGAGATCATCGCGCCCGGCGGGTTCGAGCACTTCTTCGACGAGCTCGGCAAGCTGGTCGCCGGCGGCGGCCCCGAGCCCGAGCAGTTCGGCGAGCTAGGCGAGCGCTACGGCATCGAGTTCCAGCCGGAGACCGTCGCGGAGATCTGTGAGAAGTACGGGCTCGAGCACCCGTTGCTGAACCCTCAGGGCTAGCCGCTACGCATGAAGGCCGTGTAGCCGCCGGTCTCGCTGTGGAGGACCTCGACGTTGACCCCGTTCGCGAGGGCCTCCACGGCGACATCGGTCAGGTTGACGGTGACCGGTGAGAACGTCTCGGGATCGTCCGGCAGGTCACTGAACGCGCCGCTCCCGAAGTCCTCGCCAAATGGCCCTCTGAGGGTGAGGTTGCCGTCGCAGCCTCCGAGCTGCTGACAGGCGACCTGGAACGTCGCCGTGTTGCCGCTGATCTCCGGGAGCACTTGGAAATAGAGCGGGTCCGAGTTCGCGACCTCGCAGTCCGAGACGAAATCCGGGGCGGTCGTGCGGGCGATGTCGTTGCCGGCGTCACACAGGACGGAGAATTCTGCGACAAAGTCGTTCGCGATGAGGTCGTCGTCGCCGGCGCCGCCCCGGAACTGATCACGAGCGGTGCCGCCGTTCAAGACGTCGTTGCCGTTCGCTGCTCTCAGGTCATCCTCGCCGGGACCTCCGCTGAGGAAGTCGTCTCCGCTGAACGAGCGCAACCGGTCGACCCCGCCGTTGCCCACGAGATGGTTGTCGTCGGAGTCGCCGATCAGGTGGTCGCCACCCGAACCGCCCTCGATGCTTTCCATTCCCACGAGCTCGTCGTGGCCCGCCCCTTTGCCGGTGAGGACGTTCACGCGAAGGGAGTCCGTGCGTGACGCGTAGATGACGAAGTCGCCACGGTCCTGCCCGGCTGTGTCCCGGCTCGAACCGCCGACAAAGAGGTCGCGCTTGGCGCTGGCGTCGCGCTCGCCGTCGATCAGGTCGTCGTCGCCACGTCCGCCTCGCAGCACGTCGGTTCCTGCCGCTCCCGTCAGCTGGTCACCGCTCCCCTTGCCGCGGAGGATGTCGGGGCCTCCCTGCCCGTTCAGGTCATCGAACCCCGAAGAGCCGCGCAGCACATCGGAGCCTCCGCCGCCGAGCACTCGGACCAGGCCGGCGACAGTCGCCACGTCGCCGCGGTTTCGCAGCTTCACCTTCGCGACGTCCTCCGTGACGGGACAGGACGCAGTCTGGTCGTCGACCTGCTCGCAGTCACCTCTTGCCTTGACGTTGTTGGCGCTGTCGTGGAAGCGCAGGCGGCCGTTCGCCTGGGTGACCACCACGAGGTTCTCCTCACCGCGAGCTGCCTTGAAGGTCACCGGACCGAACCGCGTTCCCTGGCGGTTCTCGATGTCGGCGGTTGCTGTCGCGGCAGAGGCGACGGACGGGAGGATGAGCAGAGCTATGAGTGCGAGGAGAGGTGTCTTGGGCATCGGAGAGCTTCGAACCCTTCCGATACTCAAAGTTGCGGCAGGCGAAACTCGATGGCGCGTACGGCCCGCCAGTCCTCGGCGCCCATCGTCGCCTGGTCGTACATGCTCGCGCCGATCACGCCGTAGCGCGTGGCGGCGCGAGCGAACGCGTCTCCCTCGGCCGCGTTCGAATAGGCGGCCGCGCCGCCGATCAGGTGGATCGGGACGTCGGGATCGCCGGTCTCGTCGCGGAGCAGCTGGATGTTGCGGCGCGTGTCGCGGTACGCGCCGCGGGCGGTCTCCGCGTGGTACGTGTAGTAGCCCATCGGCAGGAACGCGTCGTAGAGGCGGTGGAGGTCTTCGTAAGGGAAGTCCGGCCACCACGCCTGTCCGTGCGGCATCGCGAGGCCTGCGGGCGAGGGGGTGATCGCGCCGAGCGGGTAAAGCGGGCCCACGACGTCGCGCAACCGGTCGGACATCAGGAGCAGGCGCCGGTTGCGAACCGCTGCGGGCGGTGAGTCGGCGGAGGTCTCGATGTCGAGCGCGAACGCGTCGAAGCTCTCGCCGTCGCGCTCGAACTGGATCGCCCCGATCGCACGGCGCGTCTCGTACGAGCGGTCGACGTACGGGGCGAGATACCAGGCGACGACGGTCATCCCGCGCTCGTGCGCGGCGCGCAGGAAGCGCACCGTGCGCGCCGGACGGTGGACGGCGCGGCCCGGCCGGCTGCTTCCTGACTGGAGGAAGAGCACGGTCGCGCCCTTGCGGTACATCGTGCGCACGGCCGCCTCGGGGTGCTCCCAGGCGGCGTCGTCGAAGATGTCGATCCACGACCCAAGGCCAGAGAAGGTCTCGGCGAGGGCCGGCGAGCGGGCCGATGCGGCGCCAGGGGCGGCGAGCGCGACGGCTGCGAGCAGCGCAAGAACGCTGCTCCTGACGCGTTTGTTACTCAAATGCGCCATCCGGCTCGGACTCGCCTCGTTGTCTCCATTGCGCTGATCATCTTCGGTATCGCGGTTACGTTCGCCGCTGCGGACAGCCTGATCAACACGCGCGACGCCGACAAGTCGCCCTCTCCGTCGAGCTCGGCGGCGCAGATCGCCGGCGCGTCAGGCGCCGAGCCCGATGCGACGGGCGACGTGCTCGGCGCCCAAGCGAGCAGTACAGAGCCACGCGCCGATGAGGATCGCACGGAGCGCAAGCGCTGCGACGAGGACCGGCAATGTGAGGGCACGTGGGGCGACGCCGCACGCAGCGGAGCGGCGACGGCGGCCGCATTCGTCGTCCCGGAAGACGACCAACCGCAGGCGGACAAGCCGGCCGCCGACCAGATCACGCAACTGATTCCGACGGTGCGCGAGCGGGTCGATGACCTGCTGAAGATCCGCGAGTGCACCAGCTCGATCGGCGGCGAGGCCGTCTGCTTCGAGTTTGGTGACGGCAGCTATCTCGTGGGCGATGGCCTGAGGGATGGCGCGGGCGAGCTCGGGTTCTGTGCGAGCGACGGCTACTACTTCATCTCCGGACCGGCTCCAGACGGCGGGGCCGGCGTCGAGTGCCCGGACGGATCCGGGGGCGAGAGCGGCACCGGCCATGCGCCGAAGACGCGCGAGTGCACGAGCTCGATCGGGGGCGACGCGACCTGCTTCGCCTTCGGCGGTGGCAAATACCTCGTCAGCGACTCGGTCGGCGACGGCGAAGGCGAGCTCGGGTTCTGCAACGGCGACAGCTACTACGTCGTCACCGGGCCGTCCGCGGAGGGCGGCACGCGCGGCGACTGCCCGGACGCCGCGACCGAGCGCTAGCGCGAGACCGTACGCCGGAACAGGAAGCCGCAGACCGCGGCGATGATCAGCAACAGGATCGGAATGCCCGCGCCGACGACGCCGAAGATCGCGAGCGCGAGGCCGACCACGCCGACCGCGCCTGCCACACCGCCGGCCACCGCAAGCCTGTAGGCACGCTGTTCACGCACGCGGCGCGGCGTGTAGCTGCCGCGGCGTTCGAGGTCGCTCATGCGGGCCATCGTAACCGGCACGGTCGGCTACGCTCGCAACATGGACGCGCGTAGGCTCGAGAACAGGCTGGCCATCGCTGCCGGCATGTGGCGTGAGGCGATCGAGGAGCCGCTTCCCAAGCTGTCGCCCGGCGACCCCGAGAAGCAGGTCGAGGAGTTCGAGATGAAGCTCGTCGACGCGCTCGGCGAGCAGGCGACGCCGGAGACCGCGAAGGGGGTCGCGGAGCGCACGTGGGATCTCGTGCACGACCGCCCGGACGACGATGTCGTCAAGAAGCACGTCACCGAGTGGCACGAGCGCCTGGCGAAGATGACCACGCCGGGCCTCCCATAGCCCGAAAACGTTCGTCCACTGACACGTTCTGGGCTTTTCGACCGCGTAAGGGCGGCCGACCAAAAACGCATGAACCTTTCGCGCGAAGTGGTGATTGCACTCGAGTTGGCCGAGACGACCATCCCGTATGCCCGTTCACGGCAGGGCGAGGCGGAGCGCTGGCTGCGCATCCTGCGCCGCCTCGAGCGCACCGGTGACGCTCTTGGGGCGCTCGGCGTGCCGGACGGCCCGCTCGAGAGCGCGGCTGAGGCGCGCATGGGGTACGAGCACGAGCCGACGGTCTCCGTCGCCGATGTCGCCGAGCGGGCGAAGATGTACGCGAACGCACGCGGGGGGCGGGTCGTGGGCACGATCGACCTCCTGTTCGCGGTCCTCGGCACGTACGGCAAGGACTTCTCGAAGGCGCTGTACAGGGCCGGTGTCGCCCGCGAGCTGCTGCTCGAACACCTGACCATGCAGGTGGAAGAGCACCCCACGGGGTACCTGCACTAGCACTCGCATAACCTGCGGGCGTGGCAAGTCCACTGCTCGTCGTAGACGCTCCGTCGCTGCTGTACCGCGCGTTCTACGCGCTGCCGAAGTCGATCACGGATGCGGATGGCCATCCCGTGAACGCGCTGCTCGGCTCGATCAACATCGTGCTGCGCGAGATCGAGCTGCACGACCCGCGCGCAGTCGTCATGTGCTTCGGCATCGACGCGGCCGAGTACCGCGTCGAGCTCTTCTCCGACTACCACGCCGACAGGCCACCGATGCCCGACGAGCTTTCGCCGCAGTGGGAGGCCGCGCCCGCGCTGTACGAGGCGCTCGGCTGGTACGTGGCGCAGAGCGACGACCACGAGGCGGACGACCTGCTCGGCTCATACGCGGCCGTCGAGACGGAGGCCGGCGGCGACACGCTGATCCTCACCGGCGACCGCGACATGTTCCAGTGCGTGGACGACCACGTGAAGGTGCTCTACGTGCGCACGGGCTCGAAGGGCGCACAGCCTGTCGATGCCGCCGAGGTGAAGGCGCGCTACGGCATCCCGCCGGAGCTCGTGCCCGACTTCATCGCGCTGCGGGGCGATCCCTCGGACGGGATCCCCGGCGCGAAGGGCGTGGGGGAGAAGACCGCGGCGAGCCTCCTCAACCGGCACGGATCGCTGGAGGGCGCGCTCACCGGCAAGCTCGAGGCCGTCGCCGACCAGCTGCGGACCTACAAGGACATGGCGTCGCTCCGGCAGCTCGACGTCGAGCGCCCGGCCGACCGCGAGACGGACCGAGCCGGCGGCGCGGACGCCGTCCGCGAGCACGGGATGAACCGGCTCGCCGAGCGTTTGGCATCCTCGACCGGGTGAAGCGTCGCTACGGGTTGGCCGCGATCGCGTGTCTCGGGATCGCGTACGCCACCATCATGCACTCGCTCGGCTGGGCGGAGACGTCGAACTTCGCGCTCGTGCGCGCGTTCGCCGACGGCAAGCCCGAGATCGACCGCTGGCACTGGGAGACGAAGGACAAGTCGTGGAACGACGGGCACTTCTATTCGGTCAAGGCGCCCGGCCTCGCGTTCGTGACGACTCCCGCCTACAAGGCGCTCACCGCGGTGGGCGGCACCGAGGCGTCGGCTGACCTCGCGCGCAACGCGCGCGACGGGGGCGCCTCGCGATGGGCGCGCGAAGGAACGTCGAAGGGCCTCTACTCCGACGACCCGCAGCGCGCCGCGAGGGTGCGCACCCGGATCGAGGAGGAGACCCCGATGGTCTGGGCGCTCGGCCTGATCGGCGTCGTGCTGCCCGCGCTCGTGCTCCTCCTGCTCGTGCGGTCCGTCGTCGAGCGGATCGAGCCGGGATACGGGACGGTCGCCGCCGTGGCCCTCGGCGCCGGCACGTTGATCCTGCCCTTCGGCACGTTGTTCTTCTCGCACGTCCTGTCGGCGATGCTCGCGTTCGCGGCGTTCGCCGTGCTCTGGCGCGAGCGGGCCGGGCCCGAACGGCTCCTGCTCTTAGGGGCGGCCGGCGCGCTGGCGGGCTTCGCCGTCGTGACCGAGTACCCGCTCGCGCTGGCCGCCATCGTGCTCGGGCTCTACGCCATGCGCCGCTCGATCAAGCGCGGCGCCGCGTACGCCGCCGGCATCGCCGCCGGGATCGCGCCCCTGATCGCCTACAACCTGTGGGCGTTCGGCAGCGTGGCGCACTCGTCGTACACGGGCGCGGTCGCGATCCAGGGCGACACCGGGCACGACGTGGTGGGGCTGAACGACAGCGGGTTCTTCGGCATCGACCCGCCCGACTTCCAGATCGCGCTCGACCTGCTGTTCGCGAACAAGGGGCTGATCACGCTCGCGCCCGTGCTCGCGCTCGGGCTGGTCGGGCTCGTGCTCCTCCACCGGCGGGGCAACCGCGCCGAGGCGTACGTGATCGGCGGCATCTTCCTGGTCTACCTGACCTACAACTCGGGCTACTGGCTGCCGTTCGGCGGCGGCTCGCCCGGCCCGCGCTTCCTCATCCCGGTGCTGCCGTTCCTGGCCGTGCCGCTTGCGCTCGCCTGGCGAAGATGGCCCGCCACGGCGCTCGGGCTCGCCGCTTCGTCGGTCGTGCTGATGGCGACGGCGACCGTGACGCTGCCCCTGATCGGGAACGACGACATCGGCTACTGGGGGCACATCGTCGAGCTCGAGTCGTTCGAGCACACCGTCCTGAGCGTCGCCGGGTTCGACAACGGCTGGCTCGCGCTCTTCCCGTTCCTGGCCGCGCTGCTCGCGGCGGCCGTGTTCGCCGCGCGCGCGACGGGTCCGGTCGAGTGGCGATCGCGCGAACGCGTCCTCGCGGTCGGGGCCGTCGTGCTGTGGGCGGTGCTGGCCGTCGCGCTGCCCGAGTTCCGCGGTCGCGACCTCGGCCCGGAGAGCCACCCCTTCGTCCCCCTGATCGCCGCAGCGGCCGCTGCGGGGCTCGTGGCGGTGGCGGTCTCGACGCCGCTCAGGCGGCTGGCACGAGCGTTTGGCGATCGATCGCCGCGACCGACCCGCACCCAGCCAGTCCCATCGTCAGGTCGAAGTCGGCCATGAAGTTGCTCAAGACCTCGCGCACGCCCGCCTCCCCGGCGACGGCGAGCCCGTACACGTAGGGCCGGCCGAGCAGGATCGCGTTCGCTCCGAGCGCCAGCGCCTTGAAGACGTCGGCGCCGCCCCGGACGCCGCTGTCGAGGAGAACGGGGATCCGGCCGTCGATCGCCTCCGCCACGCCGGGCAGCGCGTCGAGCGTGCCGATCGATCCGTCGACCTGGCGCCCGCCGTGGTTCGAGACGACGATCCCGTCCATGCCCGCGTCGACCGCTCGCCGCGCGTCGTCGGGATGCACGATGCCCTTGAGCACGATCGGCAGCTTCGTCCGCTCGCGCAGGAACGGCAGGTCGTCCCACGAGAGCGATGGGCGCGAGTACACCTGGATGAAGCGCTCGACCGCCTTGCGGGCGCGGGCGGGCGAGAACCGCTCCGGGTAGTTGCGGATCAGCTGGAAGAGCGTTCCGAGAGCGGCCGGTCCGGGTCGTGGGGCGGCGCCCGGCAGCCCTCCGCCCGGATCCTCGTCGAGCAGTCGCTGGAAGACGGGGTCGCTCGTGTACTGCGCGATCCCCTTGCCGCGCAGGAAGGGGAGGTATGCGAGCTCGAGGTCGCGCGTGCGCCAGCCGAGGGTCGTGGTGTCGAGCGTGACGACGATCGCCTCGCACCCGCAGGCCTCGGCGCGGCTGACGAGGCTCTCGACGAGGTCGTTCGACACGCTCCAGTAGAGCTGGAACCAGCGGGGGCTGTCGCCCAGCAGCTCCGCGACGTCCTCCATCGGCGTCGAGGCCTGATTGGAGAAGACCATCGGGATACCGGTCGCCGCCGCAGCCGGGGCGACAGCCCGCTCCGCGTCGCGGTGAGCCAGCTCGAGCACGCCGATCGGC
>Ga0111538_10006952_pt1 | contig 15285 bp, 14 predicted proteins | sample SoiMethybrSBSTD1_FD_79669 | JGI IMG/M metagenome (GOLD analysis project Ga0111538, IMG submission 79669) | Bulk soil microbial communities from a Populus tree surrounding site in Tennessee, USA - Soil MetaG P. TD hybrid SBSTD1 (version 2)... | ecosystem: Environmental > Terrestrial > Soil >...
ACGACGACGCTAGCGTAGTGTCGGTACATAGTCCTCACTCTTCTCCGCTTTGGCGTAGCGCGCCGGCTTGAGCTTGGCGAGCACATCGAAGCTGCGCTGCACCCACTCGTCGTACACGCCGTCGCCGGTGCGACGCGCGTTGGTCTCGTGCAGCTCGATCGCCTTCTCCTCGAACGGGAAAGCCTGCTCTTCGAGCAGCACGTCGTACTGTTCCTTCGCCTCGGCATCCAGACCCTTGGGGCGCTCGGACGCGATCAGGTCGATACCGAGCTGACGATACAGCTCGCCCATGCCGAAGGTCGCAGCCGTGGTCACTTCCGCGACACCATAGTCGAGCGCCTTGCCATAGGCAGTCAGGACTTTCTCCATCTGCGTGCGCTTCGACTTGAGCGACTTGTCGAGCGGCGCGACCAGCTTGATCGCATTGAACATCGCGGCCTGCGGCTCGACGCCTTCGAGCGTCGCCTTCGCCGCGAGGTACTTGCTGCGGTCAGTGCGCGCGGGACCGGCCATCGCGTCGGCGCGAATGATGTCCTCGTTCCACTGCGCGCGCGCCTTGTAGTCGTTCTGCGCCTTGGCCATGTCCGCGAGCTTCTGGCGCGCGTCCATCGCGGGATTGAGCGGCATCGGATACTGCTGCACGTAGCTCGCGTACAGTCGCCCGGCGTTGCTCGGCGATGCGGATTTCTCGTATAGCTCCGCTGCTTGCCATAGCGCAGCACGGCGCACGTCCGGTGTTTCCTCGGCGCGCGCTGCGATGCGCTCGAACTCGCCGGCTGCTTGCGTCGAGCGGCCGGTTTCGAGATAGGCGACGGCGAGATTGCGCGTGACCTCGGGCATCAGCTCGTGATTCGGGTAGTTGCGCCGAAAGCCTTCCAGCACTTGTGCGGCGCGATCCCATTGCTTGTTGAGGATCAGGATGCCGGCCGCATCGAACTCCGCGTTCGCGCGCACCTTCGAATTCGGCGCGAGCGCACCGACGCGCAGGAAGTCGTCCACCGCGCCGACTGCGTCGCCCGCGGTCTTCTTCGCTTCGGCCTGCTTGTAGATCGAGGCCGCGATGCGCTCCTCGATCGCCGGCTTGTCCGGATCGTTCGCGGCGAGATAGGAGTTCGCGCGCACGTAGGCAGCTTCCGCTTCGACGTAGCGCTGGCGATCGAACAGCGAGTGCGCCAGCAGCGTGGCGGCGGTGCGCTGATAGCCGCGATCAACCGGCGGGTTGCGCTCCAGGATCTGCTTCGACACTTCGATGACGCGATCGAACTCATTCAGGGCGAACAGCTCTTCATCCGACTTGGTCAGCACCCGCGCCGACTCGGCGTGCTCGGGGAAGCTGGTCGCGAACATCAGCGAGCTCTCGATGTACTGCCGATGCCACAGCGACTTCGACTCGCCGCTGAGCGATGGCTCGTGCTTCTGATAGGCGATCAGCGCGGCGTAACCCGCGTCGGAGGATTTGGCGTGCAGCGGATAGTCATACGCAGTCCGCTCGTACTCGCGCGCCGCTTCCGCGTAGCGACCGGACTCGAACAGCACTTCGCCCAGCAGGTAGCGCGTTGCGGGCGCTTCGGCGTCCTGCGGGAAGGAGTCCAGCATCGAGCGGTACCAGCGAGCTGCGGCGGTGTAGTCCTCCACTGCCTTGCTCTTCTGCGCCTTCGCATGGAAGTACTCGGCAAGATCCTTCTGCGTGGTCTTCAGCTGCGCGGCGACTTCGGGCGCGTCGGCGATCGTGCGCGACTGCCAGAACGGCGAACCGAACGCGTAGCGCTCGACGAACGCCTGCTTGCTTTCCAGCACCAGCGACGCGAAGCCGCCCTTCTGGTACGCCTCGATCGTGCGCATCTGCAACGACGGCGCGTAGCGGTCGTCCGGACGACGCTTGGCGAACGCCTCGAACGCCAGCGCGGCGTCCTGGAAGCGTTCCTTGGTGATGTAGAGGTTGCCGAGACCTTCGTAGAGCAGGTGCGCGTACAGCGGATCGCTGCCGCGTTGCTTCAGCAGTGCGTCCAGCGTCTCGGGACCGTCGAGATCCGAGAACGTGATCGCCATGACGCGCAGTGTGTCTTCGCTGAGCTCCGTCTCCGGGCGCGTGAGGGTCTGCCGATCGCGCAGCTTGCCGTCGCGCACCAGCACGCGATCGAGCACCTTCAGGAACGACGCGACGCTCTCTTCGCCGCGGTTCTGCTTGAACAGCGACCAGCCGTGCTTGTACAAGCCCTGATCGTAGAAGCCGCCTTCCGGACCGGCCTTGACGACGGCGTTGTAGGCAAGCTCGGCGTCGCGATACCGGCCCATGCTGAACAGGATCTCGCCGCGGCGGAACTGCGCCTCGGTGTACCACGGGCTCTGCGGATACTTCTTGACCAGCTGGTCGAGCACTGCCAGCGCCTTCTCCGGCTTGGCCTGCGCCTCGTGCGCGCGCGACAGCTGATACATCACGGCATCGTTGCGAGGATAGTCGGGATGCGTCTTGAGCAGGCCTTCGTAGAGCTGGATCGCCTCTTTCAGCTCCAGGCCTTCGACACCGGAGTCCACGCCCGCGGCGCGCGCGGCTTCATCCACCTCGACCTGCAGATCGCCGAGACGGCGCATCGCTTCGGTGCGCATCTTCTCGTTCTTCGACTGCAGCTCCAGGAAGTGACGGTACTGCTCGATCGCCTGCTGCGGCTTCACGTCGCTCGGCGGATCCGGCGAGACCTGGACCTCCTTGCTCTCGAGATCCTTGATGATGCGCGCGGGCTTCTTGTCTTTCTCTGCAGCCGCTGCGACGCCGGCGGTCAGTACGCCAGCGCAGGCCATGGCAGCGATGAGAATATTGCAGGGGATATGGCGGGCGCTCATTGCGCGCCCCCTTTGCTGGTGCCGCTGCTGCTCGACGCGCGATCGTAGATCGACGCCAGCGCATAGCGCGCCTGCAGCTGGTACGCCGCGAGACGCTCCTTCTGCGATTCCAGCTCCTTGACCGCGATCGCCGCCAGATACTGGTTCTGCGACTGTGCAGCCACTGCGAGCTTCGAGCTCAATGCAGCGATGCGCGGCTGGAGATTCGCCACCCGACCCGCGAACTCCTCGGTGCGCGCGGGATAATCTTCGCGCGCACGCTCGACCAGCACCCAGCGGCGGCGCGCTTCCCCGTATGCGACGTCGAGCTCACGCAGTTCTTTGCGGCTGCGCCACAGCCGCGCCTTGTAGCTCGCGTTGAAGTCCCACAGCAGGCGGCCGCGCAGCAGGCGCGTCTTCTCGCGCATCTCCTGCACCAGCGGATCGCTCTGATCGGCGCTCGCCAGCGCTTTATCGATGCGCTCGATCTTCTCCCACTGCTCGCGCTCGCGCGCCGTGGCCAGACCGGTGATGTCTTCGTCGCGCTCGATCGCCTGCAGCCGCGACTCCAGCTCGTTCTTCTGGTTCTCCATGCCGTCGAGATCGACCGTGTCGAGCGTCTGCTGCAGGACCGGGATGCGCTCCTGGTACGCACGGCGGCGTGTGTCGACCATGTTCTCGAACGCCGTCACGCTCAGCGACCACGTCGCGAGATTGCGCTGCATGAGCCGCAGGTCGCGATAGTTCTTCAGGCCTTCCTGGAACTCGTGCGTGGCGAGCAGGTGGTACAGGTAGCGCGTCTCCGGCGCGTCCGGCAGCGAGACCAGCTGCCAGTACCAGCCGACCTTGTCGGCCTTGTCGTTCGCGACGATCGCGTCCAGCAGGTGACCGCTGCGGATCGCCGCGATCGACTGATCGATCCGCTGCGACTCCTGGCCGAAGGCCTCGACGGCGAACATGTACTGCTCCGCCGCCTGCTTGCTCGCATCGAGCTGTGCATACGCGTACGGAACGGCCAGGTACGACTCCTGCACAGCCGCGTCGAGCATGTTTCGCCCGCGCAGCTCGAGCCACGGCGCCAGCGCCTTCGTGTAACGCTTCTCTGCAGAGTCGGCCCAGCCGGCGCCCAGCAGCGCTTTGTTCGACTGCGGACCTTCCAGGCGGACACGCTGCAGCACTGCTTTCGCTTCGTTCGCTTTGCCGGCCTTCAGCCATGCATAACCGAGCGCCAGGTTGGCCTTGTCGCGCAGCGCCGCGAGCTCCTCCGTCGGCGCATCGATCTGGCCCACAGCGTCGAGCAGTTTCGCTGCATCGTCGAGACGCTCTTTGCGAACGAGAGCGACGCCGATGTTGAAGCGCGCGTAGGCAGACCAGGCGTCGCTGCCGTCGCCCACGGGCTGCCAGCGTTCGAGCGCACGAATCGCGTCGTCGAAGCGGTCCAGGTACATGAGCACCTGCGCTTCCAGCAGATGGCGCTCGGGCTCGAGATCGCCCGGCAGCGCACCCTTGATCGAGGCCAGCGCGTCGGCGGCCTGCGGCAGGTACTCGCGCTGATACCAGACCTTCGCAAGATAGAACCAGGCGCGGTTGCGGACATCGAGCGGCACGTTGTCGTTCAGCAGCGCCTTGAAGATCCGGCCCGCTTCCTCGTGCTCGCCGAGCGACAGATACAAGCCGCCTTTGAGCAGCTCGGCCTCGACGGTGTGATGCGTGAGGCGATTGAAATCCTGCGACGCGCCGAGACGCGTCAGCGCCTGCATGTAGTCGCCCTGGTAGAAATAGAACAGCACGTCGCCCCAATGCAGATCCTGCACGACCTGCGGCGTGCCCATCAGCGGCTGCTCTTCTTTCGGCTGGCCGCGCGCAGCAGCGGGCCCGGCCGCCAGCGCGAGCGCGCCAGCGACGGCGGCGAGCAACAGCCCGCGCCGCCCCGCCTTGCGCAGCAAGTGGCTCATCGTCCCTGTCATCTCACTCCCATTCCTTGACGATGAATTCCGGCTGCGACTTGAGCGCGCGGTCGCTGATCTTCAACTCGACGTACTTCGCGCCGACGCCCTTGGTGAGCTTGATGGTTGCGCCGCGACGGTAGTCGCGCACGTGCGGGCCCTGACCCGTGAACAGCGCGAGCAGCTCGTGGTCGCCCGCCTTGAGGTTGCCGATATACACGCGATGCACGCCGCCCTTGAGCAGAGCCTGTGCTTCGCGCTCGGTGTAGAGGTAGTTGGCGACTTCCTTGTTGTCGAGCTTGAGCGTCACCGAGTCGAGCGCAAAGAAATCGCCGACGTCCATGGAGACGAACACCGCGACCTGCGTGTTGGCCGGGAACAGCAGGTCCTCCTCCAGCACGAACAGCTCACGGTTGAGGTCCAGCACCTCCTTCTTCAGCGCCTGCACTTCCTGGTCGAGACTCTTGAAGTCCTCGGCGGGCGCGGCTGCCGCGGCAGGATCGCTCGCCGGCGCCGGGGCGTCCTGGGCCAGAACCGAAGCGCTCGCGCACAGGGCAAGCAGCAGGAGGGTCAGCGATCGGAGCATGGTGTCGGTCTTCCTCTATTCGTTCAGCAGCTCGCGCAGCTTCTCGGTGTAACGCTTCTCGTAGCCGGGCTTGTAGCCCTCGGACACGTAGCGCACGACGCCGGCGCGATCCACCAGCACCGTGACCGGCATGGCGCTGACGTCATACGCGCGGCTCACTTCCTTGCGCGTGTCGAACAGCACGGGATAGGAAATCCTGAGCGTCTGCACCATCTCGATCGCGGGCGCGGCGTTCTCATCGATGTTGACGCTCAGCATGACGAGGCCGGCGCGCTGATACTTGCCGTAGAGCTCGTCGAGCAGCGGCATCTCCTGGCGGCACGGTCCGCACCAGGTCGCCCAGAAGTTGATGATGACGACTTCGCCGAGATGCTCGGAGAGTCGCATGGACGGGCCCTTCATCGAGCGCAGCGCAAAGTCAGGCGCCGGCTGGCCGACGATGTCGGCGGCGCATGCAAAGGACAGCAGCGTGCTCAGGCACGCGAGCAAAGCAGTGAAGGTTCGCTGTTGCATCACTCGTGTTCGTCGACCGCGCACTCGAGGAACCGCGGTCGACAGCCGCGAGAGAGCCGCGCTGGCAACCCCGCTGTCCTAGGAAACAACTCCCGTAGACCGGTGGCTTTGCGTCCTCACCTTTCGGTGAGTTTGCCCGTAGAAAACAGCGGTTAGCGTGCTATACGCCGCGCAAATATGTCAACGAACGAAGTGTGATGCGCACCGAGCGGGCCTCGGCGCGCCTGTGATTCAGCGCACAGTTCGCAGGTCTGTCGGTGGGTGCCGACAACTGCCGCGCAACCGGGCGTGCGAAAGGCCCGGTCACGAGGGCAACGCTGCGAAATTTCAGAGCGGTACTTTCGCTGAGATGTAGTCGTCCGCAGCGGCTTCAGCTCGCCACGTCGCGAGCATCTCGGGCGTGATTTGCGAGTCGACTGCGACTGTGGCCGCCGCGAGTTGCGACTCCGCGGTCGCGCTGCGCCCTTGGCCCTGGCCATAGATGAGCGTTCCAGCCATCGCGGTGCCGAGCGTGAGCAAGAGGCCCGCACCGACTGCAATTCGAGTTTTCATGAACGGCTCTCCAATTCAAATGCGTTCGAACGGTTTCAGACCATGAGGGGGCGCTTCGGAGCTTCGGTGCCGCCGGTGCCGGTGTCGGCAAGCTGGATCAGCGGACGCTTCGGAGCTTCGGTGCCGCCAGTGCCGGTGTCGGCAAGCTGAATCAGCGGGCGCTTCGGAGCCTCGGCGCCGTTGGCAAGCTGAATCAGCGGGCGCTTCGGAGCTTCGGCGCCGTTGGCAAGCTGAATCAGCGGGCGCTTCGGAGCCTCGGTGCCCCCAGTGCCAGTGTCGGCACGTGCGGTCATGGCGACGGCTGTGATTGCGGCTGCTACTACCCAGGAACCCTTAGTGACTTTGCGCATCTGACTTCCCCTCCCGGAGGAATTAGTTAAATTGCCAGCCCGTTTTGCGAACCGGTTCACAGGCTTAAGCGATATGGTCATGTGATTTCCGTCACAGTCGCGCCTGCGACAAGACAGAATCCCTGACAATCAGGACATTTCTCAGTTGTAAAAAGGGGATAGCCCCGACCGGGGCGCTGCCCGGCGGGAAATGCTCAGGGATAGTCGTACTGGGATTGCCGCCCGAATCCCGCGCGACTGCGAAGCCATCGGTGGCAGAATGCGGGCTGCCGGCAAGTACACTTACAGCCAAGAACGGCCCCGTTTTGGAGACCCGTCCACTGAGCAACACGATCGCAGCGGCCATACCACTCCCGGATCGCCAGGCAGTGACAAGGCTGTTGTCTGCGTGGCAGTCAGGGGATACCCATGCCCTGGAGCGGTTAACGCCTCTCATATATGAGGAGTTGCGCAACCGCGCCCGCCGCTACATGAAAAGGGAGCGGCCCGGCCATACGCTCCAGGCAACGGCCGTCGTCCACGAAGCGTTCGTCAAGCTGGTCGAGATGAATGTGTCCTGGCAGGACCGGGCGCACTTCTTCGCCGTGGCCGCCCGTCAGATGCGGCGCATCCTGGTCGATCACGCCAAGACGCGCTTCCGCGAGAAGCGTGGCGGCATGACGACCGGCTCGCTCGATGAGCTCGACGCCCTGGATCTCGGCCCGGCGACCGCGGGCGAGATCGATGTGCTGGAGATCGATGAGGCGCTCGATCGCCTCGCCAACAAGAATCCACGGCTCGCCGAGATGGTCGAGCTGCACTACTTCGGCGGTCTCACCTACCAGGAGCTGTCGGAAACGCTCAAGGTGTCGGAAGCGACCGTGGATCGCGAGATCCGTCTCGCGAAGGCATGGATGCTGAAAGAAATCCGTCCGCTGCGGAGCCGCGAACCCGAAGCATCATGAGCGCGGAAAGCACAGGGAAGGGTTCCACAGATCGCTGGGAACGGCTGCAAGAGCTGTTTTCGCGCGCCGTCGAGCTGAGCGGACCCGAGCGCAAGGCGTTCGTCGAAAAAGAAACCGCGCGCGACGCAGAGCTGCGAACAGAGCTGCTCGAGCTGCTGGCGTGCGATAGCGGCAGCGCACGAACCGGCCCGCTCACTCTCGCGCTCGGTGCTGCACTCGACACAACCACGCGCGATCGCCGCAAAGCGCTCGTCGGCCGCATCGTCGGCAATTACAAGCTGGTCTCGGTGCTGGGCCACGGCGGCACGGGCACCGTGTACCTCGGTGAGCGTGCCGATCGCCAGTACTCCGCACAGGTCGCGGTCAAGATCGTCGACAACGGCACGATGCAGGGCGAGCTCGGACTGCGCTTCCGCGCCGAACGGCAGATTCTCGCCAGCCTCAACCACGCGAACATCGCGCGCCTTATCGACGCGGGCGAAACCGAGGAAGGCAATCCCTACCTCGTGATGGAGTACGTGCACGGCGAGCCGCTCGATCGCTACTGCGATCGTCAGCAGCTCGGAGTGCGCGAGCGCCTGCAGCTCTTCCTCGACATCTGCAGCGCCGTCCAGTACGCACACCAGAACCTGGTCGTGCACCGCGACCTCAAGCCCGCCAACATTCTCGTCACGGCGGAAGGCGCGCCGAAGCTGCTCGATTTCGGCATCGCGAAGCTGTTGGACGCAGGTGAGGCCGCGGCGGCGATGGCGCTTACGCGCATGAACGATCGCCTGCTGACGCCCGAGTACGCCAGCCCCGAGCAGATTCTCGGCCGACCGGTCACGACGGCCAGTGACGTCTACGCGCTCGGCGTGGTGCTGTACGAGCTGCTCACCGGTCTGCGACCGTACGTGGTACCGGCGTCTGCCAGCCAGCTGGAGCTCGAGAGGTCGATCTGCATCACCGATCCGCTGCGCCCGAGCGCCGCGGTGAAACGCGCGCGCGAGAGCGGACCGCTCGAAGGACAGTCGGAAATCCTGGCAGTCGCGGCCGCACGACGCCTGGCCCCGGAGAAGCTGCAGAAGCGGCTCGTCGGCGACATCGACGCGATCGTCATGCGGGCGTTGCGCAAAGAGCCGCAGCATCGCTACAACTCGATCGAACAGCTCGCATCGGACGTGCGGCGCTACCTGACGCGCGAACCGGTGCAGGCGCGCCAGGGCAACTGGTTCTACTACTCGCAGCGTTTCATCCGCAGGCACGCGTTCGGCGTGACCGCCGGCGCGGCCTTCGTCGTCTTCATCATTGCGTTCGCGGTCGCGATGTCCATCCAGACGCAGCGTGTCGCGGCGGAAAGAGATCGCGTCAAGCAGGAGAGCTCGACGGCCCAGAACGTGTCCGAGTTCATGGAGCGGATCTTCGACGCGTCGCAGCCCGAGACCGCCCTGGGGCGGCAGATTACCGCCCGCGAGATCCTCGACGAAGCGGGTCGGCGAATTCGCGGCGACCTGTCGCAGCAACCCGAAGTCCGCGCGCGCCTGCTCGAAGCGATCGGCCGCGCCTATCGCCTGCTCGAGCTGTCCGATACCGCGGTTCCCTACCTGGAGGATGCGCTGCTGATTCGACGAACGTTGCCCGACCCTGACGGTACGAAGACGCCATCAGTCCTGATCGAGCTCTCGTCTGCATTCCGCCGCTTGAACGACCTGCAGCGTGCCGACACCACCATGCAGGAGGCGCTGGACATCATCCGCCAGCATCGCGGCCAGCGTACTGAGACCTACGCAAAGCTGTTGATCAATCTCGGCCGCGTGCAGATCAGCGTCGGTAATCTCGCAGAAGCTCGCAAAAATTTCGAAGATAGTCTGGCGCTGTCCCGCGAGCTGAAGGGACCGATGCATCCGCTGGTGGCCGCTGCTCTGATGGAGCTCGCGAGTGTTCACATGTGGAAAGACGATCTGGCGACGGCGGAGCGTTGTGCCCGCGACGCCGCCCAGATCTACGGCGCCACGTTGCCTCCTGCGCATCCGGACCGCGTCATGGCCGAGAGCCGCCTGGGCGAAGTGCTGTTGCTGGAGAATCGCATCAACGATGCCGACCCGCTGTTCCAGAATTCGCTGCTGATGCAGACCCAGGTCTTCGGAGCGAACAGCGTGCAGGTCGCGGACGTGCTCGATTCCCTCGCCCGCATCAAAACCGCGCAGGGATCGCTGCCTGAGGCGGAGGACTACGCACGGCGCGCCTTGCGCAGTCACATAGCCGCAGTGGGCAAAAACCATCGCCAGACCGGTTATCTCCAGGCGTCCCTGGCGCTGGTCCTGTCGCGACGCGGTAAATACACCGAGGCTGAGCAGCTGGCGCGCGACTCGATCGCGACGTTCGACAAGACTCTGCCGTCCGATCACCAATATGTCGCCGCGTCCGAGCACATCCTCGGCGAAGTGCTGCTCGAGACGAAGCAATACGCCCGCGCCGAGTCCGTCCTGATGGGCGCGATGAATCGCTGGAAACGCACGAACGCCGGGAAATGGCGCGTGGCGCGTACCGAGAGCGCCTTGGGAGAAGCCATTTATCACCAGGGCCGGGCGGCCGAAGCGGAGCACTATCTGGCGGAGAGCTATCAGATCCTGGCAACCGAAGAGAGCGGCGATCGCGAAGCGCGGATCAAGGCGCAGGAGCGGATCACTCGCTTCTACGTCGACCGCGGCGAACGGCAAAAGCTCGAGAAGCTGATGCTTGCAACCACCCGCGGCCCCAGGACCGACGCACCGACTGCTCGCGCGAACTAGCAAACCCACGCATCGCCAGGACGCTTCATGCAGCCCACGGATCGGGATTCACAAGTCGCCACGCTGCTGCCTTCCGTCTATCGCGAGCTGCGGCGCATCGCGAACGCGAACATGGCGCGACTGCCGGCCGGCACGACGCTGCAACCGACCGCACTGGTGCATGAAGCCTGGCTTCGTCTCGGCGGCTCCGGAAAGGCGAGCTGGCAGAGCCGCGCGCACTTCATGGCTGCCGCGGCCGAGGCGATGCGGCACATCCTCATCGATCGCGCCCGTCAGCGCAGCACAGTGCGTCACGGCGGCGGCCAGCAGCGCGTCGACGTCGAGCACATCGACATCCCCATCGACACTGAAGACGACGAGCAGGTGCTGGCGATCAATGCAGCGCTCGACAAGCTGACGGTCGAGCATCCGCAAATCGCGGAGCTGGTGAAACTGCGCTGCTTCGTCGGACTGGAAGTCGCGGAAGCCGCGCGCGTGCTGCACATCCCGCGGGCCACCGCCTATCGACGCTGGCAATTTGCCCGCACCTGGCTCTACCGGGAGCTGCGCAACCGTTGAGACGCGCGGCGCGCGAATCTCGTATTCAGGGATGAGTCTCAGCGGATTCGATTCTCGGTGCGATGGCAAGTTGTGTTGCGGTTCACCAGCGTAGACGTCGACGTTCTTGCACGGGAGGTGTCCCGCCGACTGTGCGCCCAGAGCGAAGCGAGCCTGGTGCACGACCCGCACAGCCATGTCCTGCGCGTCGCGACTGAAGTCGAGGCCGAATGGGAGGGGCGCGCACGGCGGCCCCGGGTCGGTGGAAGCAGCGATGCAATCCCCGCTCCTTCTGCGTCGGGCTTCGACGCGATCCGGGCCGCCGTGCTCGCGCTTCAGCAGCACCAGCGCCAGCTGCTGCTGTTGCACGTCGAGGGGCTGACTTATCGGCAGATTGCCGCCCGCCATGCACTGCCTGCGGAAGCCGTCCTGCGCGAGCTGGCGCGGGCGTACTGCCATCTTCGCTGGACACTGCCCCAGGATAGTTAGAATCTGCACTCCGGCATCTGGGGAGTGCGCCGATGAAAGTCGAGACCTTCACGCCATCGAACGTGATGCGGCCGATCGGCCCGTACAGTCACGTCGCCAAAGCCGGCTCCTTCATCGCGATCTCGGGCACCGCCGGCGTGGATCCCGCCACCGGCGACTTCGCCGGGCCGGATGCCTACAGCCAGGCGCGGCAGATCCTGCGCTCGTTCCGCTCGATGCTCGAAGGCGTCGGCTCGGACCTCGACCACGTCCTGCACGTGAACGTGTTCCTGAAGAACGCCGCGGACTTCGAGGAAATGAACCGCGCCTATCGGGAGGCCTTCGGCAATCACTTGCCGGCGCGTACCGCGATCATCGTGAGCGACCTGCCGAAGAAGGGCGCGCTCATGACGATGAACCTCACGGCGGTCACGAAGGACTGAGCGCATGACCCTGCCGCGCAGATCGGTTCTCGTCGGGCTCGCAGCGCTGCTGCTCTCGGCCGCAATCGCGTACCGAGCGTTGGTCCGCGCTTCCAGTCCCTTCTCCTGGGACCTCTACGTGTTGTGGGTGCTGGCTCCCTACGCAGTCCTCATCGCCGGGCTGCTGATTCCGTGGGGCGATCCCGATCGACGCGCGCGCACCGGATGCATCACGGCACTCGTCGTGCTGGCCGTGAGCCACTTCGTCTATCGGGATGCATCGACTTCGTCGAGCGGCGGTCTGGTCTTCGCTTTCTTCCCGATGTATCTCCTGCCGGCGGGCGCGATCCTCTGGGCGCTGCTCTACTGGCTCGGACCGTCGCTGTGGGCGTGGCTATCGGCGGAGACGGGGAAACTGGACGACTGAACCAGTTTCCCCGCGCAGGTCATTGGTTCGTCAGGCCGAGCGCTGCGGGATCGTAACGCTTGCCCGCAGCCGCGCCGCGCGGCGCGATCTCCTCGATCTTCTCCAGGTCTTCGTCGTCCAGCTCGATGTCGAGCGCCGCGACGTTCTCTTCCAGCCGCCCCTTGCTGCTCGTGCCCGGAATCGGCACCACGCTGTCGTTGCGGTTCAGCAGCCACGCCAGCGCCAGCTGCGCCGGCGTGCAGTCGCGGTCCTCGGCCAGCGCCTTGACGTGCTCGACCAGCGCCAGGTTCTTCGCAAAGTTCTCGCCCTGGAAGCGCGGGTTGTTGCGGCGCCAGTCGTCGGGCGCCAGGTCATCGATCGATTTGAAGCGGCCGGCGATGAAGCCGCGGCCGAGCGGGCTGTACGCGACCAGCGCGATGCCCAGCTCCTGCAGCGTCGGCAGCAGCTCGTCCTCGGGGTCCCGGCTCCACAGCGAATATTCGCTCTGCACGGCCGCGATCGGATGCACCTTGTGAGCGCGCCGCAGTGTCGCAACGGAAGGCTCCGAGAGACCCAGGTGCTTCACCTTGCCTTCCTGCACCAGTTTGGACATCGCGCCGACTGTTTCCTCGATCGGCACGCTCGGATCGACGCGATGCAGGTAGTAGAGATCGATGAAGTCGACGCCAAGGCGTTGCAGCGAAGCATCGCACGCCTTCTTCACATACGCCGCACTGCCGTCGATAGTGCGCTCCGCTGAACCCACTGGTCCGGTGAAACCGAACTTCGTCGCCAGCACGACTTTGTCGCGCTTGGCGCCGGCGAGCGCCTTGCCCACTTGCCGCTCCGAGTTGCCGTAGATGTCGGCAGTGTCGAGCAGCGTGATGCCCAATTTCAGTGCATGGTTGATCAACGCCACTGCGTCGTCATCGCTCTTCACACTGCTCGTGTAAATGTCGGCGATGCCGATACTCATGCATCCCAGGCCGATTGCGGAAACGGTCGGGCCGTTGCGACCGAGTTTTCGGTACTGCATGCCACTCCTCCTTCCAATAAACTGTGACGGTGAAAAACACCGACACCCGCCCGGCGATCCTCGTTCGCGACGCGAACGAAACGGACATGAGCGCGGTTGCGGGTATCTACGCGAAGCACGTTCTGACCGGACTCGCGTCGTTCGAAGAGGTTCCCCCATCGCTCGATGAAATGAAATCGCGGCGTCACGGCGTGCTCAAGCTCGGGCTGCCGTACCTCGTCGCAGAGCTGAACGGCCACGTCGTCGGCTACAGCTATGCGACGTTCTATCGCGCGCGACCTGCCTATCGCTATACCGTAGAAGATTCTGTGTACGTCGAGGACGGTTTACATGGTCGCGGCATCGGCACGCTGCTGCTTGCCGAACTGATCGCGCGCTGCGAACAAGGACCGTGGCGACAAATGCTCGCCGTTATCGGCGACAGCGCCAACGCGGGTTCGATTGCGCTGCATAGACGCATGGGCTTCACGATGTGCGGCACGCTTGCATCGGTTGGCTTCAAGCTCGGACGCTGGGTCGACAGCGTTTTCATGCAGCGCGCGCTCGGCCCGGGCGACTCACTCAAACCTTAGGCTGACTTCTTGCCCGCGCGCGAAGCGGCAAGCGACGTCAGCAGCGCCTGCAACGACGCCAGATCCACCGGCTTGACCAGATGATGGTCGAAGCCCGCGGCGCGCACGCGCTGCCGGTCCTCGTCCTGCCCCCAGCCGGTGAGCGCTACGATCGCCACACGCTGCGGGTTCGAGATCTCACGCAGCCTGCGGGCCACTTCATAGCCATCCATGTCCGGCATGCCGATATCGAGCAGCACGATGTGCGGCTCGCGCAGCTCGAACTCCTCGAGCGCTGTCGGACCGTCGTGCGCAACGTGTACGTCCGCGCCAGTCGTCCGCAACAGCATTGCCAGACTCTCGGCCGCGTCGCGATTGTCGTCCACGACCAGCACGCCCAGGCTGGCGATGCTCGAAGAGTCGCGGCGCTGCTTCCTGGCGACCGCGACGTTCCGCGAGTTCAGCGGCAACCGCACGCTGAAGCAACTGCCTTTGCCGGGCCCGTCGCTGGTGGCGTCGACGCGGCCGCCGTGCATCTCCGTCAGTCTGCGCACCAGCGCCAGACCGATACCCAGCCCGCTTTGATTGCGTCGCGAGCTGCGCTCGCCGCGCATGAAGATCTGGAACAGCTTGTTCAGCTGCTCGGGCACGATGCCGTCGCCGCTGTCGCGGATCGTCACGAGCGCGTCGTCGCCGTCGCGGCGTGCGGCGACTTCGATCTGCCCGCCCTTGTCCGAATACTTCGCGGCGTTGTTGAGCAGGTTGCCGAAGATCTGCGCGAGGCGCACCGGGTCGGCGTCCAACAGCAATGGCTCATCGGGCAGCGACACGATCAGTCGGTGGTTGCCGGCGCGGATCAGCGGCTCGCTGGTCTCGATGGCGCTGGTGATCGCGGTGTCGAGGCGCACCGGCTCGCGGCGCAACTCCACCTGCCCGCGCGTGATGCGCGACACTTCCAGCAGATCGTCGACGAGCCGCACCAGGTGGCTCAGCTGCCGGTCCATGATCTCGAGCGCGGCAGTTGCACTGGGCGGCGCACTGCTCGCGACGCGTCGGACGATTTCCAGCGAGCTGCGCAGCGGCGCCAGCGGATTGCGCAGCTCGTGCGACAGCGTCGCGAGGAATTCGTCCTTGCGGCTATCCGCCTCCTGCAGCGCCTCGCGCGCCAGCACGCTCTTCGAGATGTCACGGAAATAGCAGACCACACCGCGCCGCCCGCCGGGCAGCGGAATGCGATTGGTCTGCCATTCGTAGTACTCCAGCACCTGGCGATCCTTGCGCCGGGCGACGAACTCGGGCACGACGTGCGGCTCGCCGGTCTCCAGGGTGCGGCGAAACGTGCTCACGATCTGGTCCGCGGCCTCGGGCGGCCAGGCGCCGCGG
>Ga0111538_10006955_pt1 | contig 15283 bp, 17 predicted proteins | sample SoiMethybrSBSTD1_FD_79669 | JGI IMG/M metagenome (GOLD analysis project Ga0111538, IMG submission 79669) | Bulk soil microbial communities from a Populus tree surrounding site in Tennessee, USA - Soil MetaG P. TD hybrid SBSTD1 (version 2)... | ecosystem: Environmental > Terrestrial > Soil >...
GGCCGCATCAAACATGACCCCGCGCTGCTTCAGGAAGCGACTGAGCTTGCAAAGATTCTGGCGACGGCGTACCGCACATCCAGACGTAACAACGAAGGCAACGCCTCCCGTACTTGAACACTTCCTATCTACTTTGCACTTTCTACTTCGAACTTCTCACTTGCCCGAGCTTCTCCATTGCCTCGAGCACTTCGCCACGCCGCTTCTCGACGAGTGCGATCGCGCGTTCGTGCCTGGCGGACTCTCGGGCTTTAGCGACAGGTGTCGCCGCCTTCGCCATGGCATCCTCGAAGAGTTTTCGCCGCACCGAGATCGCAAGGTCGTAGCACTGCCGCGCCTGATTCATCGCGGCCAGAGCCTCCGGCACCTTGCGCAACTCGACGCGGACGCCGCCCAGATAGAAGGCGGCCTCGCATTGACCGAAGTCCATCTTCAGCGCCTCCTGAAACTCGGTCTCGGCGGAGTCGCGGCGCAGGAAGCGCCATTCGATCAGCCCGGAGAGCAGGAACACCGCAGGATTCACCATCAGGGTGCGCGTGCGGTCAGCATCGGCGCGCGCCGCCTGGTTGTTGCCGATGTTGAAGTAGTTCCAGGCCCGCCAGTAGAAGGCTTGTCCCAGATGCCAGCGTCCGACGTCAATGAGTTCGCTGGCCGACGCGATTGCCTCGTCGTGACGATCGAGGTTGGACAAGCTGATCACCCGACCGAGGCGTGCATCGGGATGGGACGGCAGCAGCGCGAGCGCCTGGTCGAAGGCCGTGAGCGCATTCGCCCAGTCCTCCCAGCTCTGATACACGTTCCCAATCGCCATCGGGATCGCGGTGGAGGTGGGAAACGCCGCGGCCGCAGAACGAAATCTGCGCAGCGCCTCGTCCGGGTCCGACGATGTCGGATTGCGGAGCGCGTATCGCCCGAGCGCGAAGTCGGCGTCGACGAACTCCGGCATCTCCTGTTGCAACGATCGAAGCTGTGACTGATACCGATCGTCACACACGCCGACGCGGTACTTCAGCACCGGGAGATCCGGGAGGCGAGGCACCAGGGCATCAAGACGCTCGAATCGCTCGGGCCTGCGATCCGCGGCGCAGATCAAGGTGAGCTCGAGATAACGCCGGAAGACGACGGAGTGCGAGCCGGTCTGCAGGACGTCGTACCAGGAGACCACGCTCGCCAGCTGCTGCTGAATCCGGTTGCGAGTCTGCGTCTCGACGAGCAGATCGTCGCGCAACCCTCTCAGCGGATCGGGCGGAACGCCCGTCGCCATCTCGAGATACTGAGCGCGCTCGGGGCTGGCGTCAGCATACGTGCGTGCCCGCGCGATCCACTCGTCCGACGGCATGCCGAGCTCGGTGGCGCGAAGCGCGAGCAGCACGGCCGCTTCGAACGCGAGCGGCGTCTGCCGCCGCTCGTCGGCACGAGCGAGCGCCAGCTCGAGACAGCCGAAACATCCCCGTTCGATCAGCGCCTCGACATCGCGGGTTGGGGGCGCCACGACGGCTGGCGGCACCGCTGGCTGACGGCTCGCACACGCCGACACGCCCGCCGTCAGCAGTATCAATATGGCAAGGTGGATGCAGGATCCAACAGGTGCTCGTGGCGACATGCTGTTTTCCGCCCGTTTAGACACCGCATTGGCCATTTTGGACGACCTGTCTGCTCATTACTGGGTGATTGAGGTGTGTATGCCTCACGGCATCAAAGTGGGGCACGATATGGCCACCTCCCGATGAAACGGCTCCTCCTCATTGCCGGCGTGCTGGCCCTCGTGGTCATCGCCGGCGCGGCGTCATGGGTCGTGTGGACCCTGCGTCCCGAACGCGTCCGCGACCATCTCATCACTGCTGTCAGCAATCGATTCGCCGCGCGCGTTGACGTCGATGCCGCGATGGTGTCGATCTACCCGCGACCGGCGATTACCGGAAGCCGCTTGCGCATTCAGATGCGGAATGCCGACCCTGAGTTGCCGCCCCTGATATCGGTGAGCGCCTTCCAGGCGAGCGCACCATTCAGCGGATTGATCGGACCGCGCGTGCGACTCGGCAATGTCAGCCTGGTCGGCACCGACATTCGCATTCCGCCGGGCGGCCTGAAGCCCGCGGTGGCATCGCTCGACACTGGCAACCCGACAGAGTCGCGACGCGAAGACCGTGTATCCATCGTGATTGATGAAATCGTCTCGAAAGATGCGCGCCTCGAGATCGCGACGAGGAAAGCGAACAAGCTGCCGCGCGTCTTTGAAATTCACGATCTCATCCTGCGCGGGTTCGGATTGCCTGAGGGCGCGCGGTTCCAGGCGGGCGTCACCAATGCCATCCCGCGCGGCCGCGTCGAGACGACCGGTGTCTTCGGCCCGTGGCTGCCCGAGGACCCGACGCTCACCCCGATTCGAGGCGAGTACTCGTTCAGAAACGCCAACCTCGACGACATCAAAGGCATCGGAGGCATTCTGTCGTCGGTCGGTCAATATCGCGGCACGCTCGAGCGCATCGAAGTCGATGGCCAGACGGAAACACCCGACTTCTCCATCGACATCGCCAATCAGCCGGTTCCGTTGTTCACGCGCTTCAAGGCCATCGTGGACGGCACCAACGGCGACACCTGGCTCGACCGCGTAGACGCCAGGCTCGGGCAATCGAACATCCTCGCGTCAGGCGCCGTCGTGCGCGAGCGCGACGTGAAGGGGCGGCACGTCGCGCTCGACATCCAGATTCGCGATGCGCGCATCGAAGACATACTCCAGCTGGCGGTCAAAGCCGCGAAGGCACCGATGACCGGTCGCATGGAGCTGACGACGACGTTCTTGCTGCCGGCGGGCGAGCAGGATGTCATCGATCGATTGAATCTGAATGGACGATTCCGTCTTGCGCAAGCGCGCTTCAGCAACATCGACATACAGCGCCGCATCGAGGCGCTCAGCATGCGCGCGCGCGGCAAGGAGGATGCGGATCCAACCGACTCAGGTCCGAGCGTGGTCTCGAACATGCGCGGCCGGTTCGTCATGCACGGCGCGAAGATCGATTTCAAGGAGCTCACGTTCACGATCCCGGGCGCGGAGGTACAGCTCGCCGGCTTCTACGATCTGCGCAGGGAATCGCTGGACTTCACGGGCGACCTGCTCGTGGACGCGAGCCTCGCGGACATGACGAGCGGCTTCAAGTCTTTCCTCGCCCGTCTCGCACAGCCCTTCTTTAAACGTGAAGGCGGAGGATCGCGGTTCCCGATCAAGATCTCCGGACCGCGGTCGAAACCTGAGTTTGGTTTGGATATGAGCCGCGTCTTCAAACGCGGGGGCAAGGCGAAGTCCGGCTAAAGCCGGACCCTACTTTCTGAACCGCTCCCCCTGCGTCGCGAGCCGGGCTTCGAGCTTCTCCGTGCAGTCGCAATCGGCGCACGCCCAGTACTCGGTGCCGTTCTCGTGCCGGCACTTGCTGCGCGCGTGGGCGTCCTTGACCTTGAGCAGGTCGAAGTACGCCTCCCAGTACGACCGCTCCTCTGCGAGCGGTGTCGCGCAGAAGCAGGTTTCGACCCACTTCACCGTGCCGTCGGGCAGCGCCCGAGCCTGAGACATGTTATGGAGATACTCGTCGCCGGCAACCGAACCGGCCCCTAACGTGCCGCTGTCGATGGCCTTGTCGAGCGCCTGGCGGCGTCCCGGCTTCACCCGCGCGGTGACGAGGTATCGCACGTCTTTGATGTTACCCTTTCGCGCATGCGCCCAGCCTTTTTTGTCGTGTTGGCCCTGGTCTGCGCCTCTTCCGTCGCCGCGCAACCCGCCCCGAGCCGAGTCCCGGGGACAGTGGATCGATGGGAGAAGGACATCGCGGCCTTCGAAGCCGCCGACAAGATGTCTCCGCCCCAGAAGGGCGGCATTGTCTTTGTCGGGAGCTCGACAATCCGTCGATGGGACACGGCGTCGTACTTCCCTGATCTGAAGATCATCAACCGCGGCTTCGGCGGCTCCGACATGGTCGACGCCGTGCGCTATGTCGATCGCATCGTCATCCCCTATGAACCACGACTGGTCGTCGTCTACTCGGGTGACAACGACATCAGCGCCGGATGGTCGTCGGAAGATGTGGCGATCCAGTTCGAGCGGTTCACGCGAGCGGTGCATGCCAAGCTGCCGCAGACGCGAATCCTGCTCATCGCCGTGAAGCCGAGCCTGCTGCGATGGTCACAGGTCGATCGCATGCGTATGGCCAATACGATGATGCGCGCTTACTGCGAGCGCGACGATCGACTGGCGTTCATCGACTTCGACACGCTGATGCTCGGCTGGGACGAGAAGCCGCGCCGTGAGCTCTTCGTCGAGGACGGCCTTCACCTGACGGCCCAGGGCTACCAGCTCTGGTCCACGGTGTTGCGGCCATGGCTCACCGCGCCATAAGATGGCGCGGTCGTGAAATGCGTTACATGCACATGATTACGCTGGTCGCCTGCGCCCTGTAGTCGCTGGCGGTAAGCGCGCAGCCACCTCCCGTCGGAGGGCCTTATGTATTCACGTCGCGAATTCGGCCTGTTGGCGCTCTCGAGTCTCACGCTGCCGGCGCTGTGCCGCGCGCAGACGATTAGCGGAGTCCGGCTCGGTGTGCAGACGTACTCGCTGCGCGACTTGCCCCGGCCCGCTGGCGCCGACATGGTCGGACCGCTGATCAAGGGCATGAAGGAGATCGGCTTCACCGAGTGCGAGCTGTGGGCGCCGCAAATCGAACCGGCGCAGCCCCTCGGCCGCGGACGATCGCCCGAAGACGTGCAGAAATCGCGCGAGGAGCTACGCCGCTGGCGCGTCGAGACGCCGTTGGAACACTTCCAAGGTATCCGCAAGGCATTCGACGCGGCCGGCATCAGGATCTGGGCGTTCAACTACAGTCCCGACGTGCGCTACACCGACGAAGAAATCAATCGAGGCTTCGAGATTGCGAATGCACTCGGGGCGGAGATCATCACCGCGTCGGCCACGCTGGAATCCGCCAGGAAGATCGCGCCGTTCGCCGAGAAGCACCGCATGGTGGTCGCGATGCACAATCACTCGCGCACCGACGACCCCAACGAGTTCGCCCGTCCCGAGAGTTTCGGGGCGGCGATGAAGATCTCGAAGTACTTCAAGGTCAACCTCGACATCGGGCACTTCACCGCGGCCAACTACGACGCTGTCGCCTTCCTGAAGGAACATCACGCGAGCGTCACGAACCTCCACATCAAGGACCGCAAGCGGAACCAGGGCGACAACGTGGCGTGGGGAACTGGCGACACTCCGATTCGCGACGTACTGCAACTGCTCAAGCGCGAGAAGTGGCCGATTCGCGCGTACGTGGAGTACGAGCATCGCGGAACTGCAGGTCCTGTGGAAGAAGTGAAGACCTGCTTTGCGTACGCCAAACAGGTACTCGCATGACACGGGGCAGGATTGGCATGGGCCTCGTGGGCCCGGGGTTCGTCGGCGCCCATCACATCGATGCGGTGCGACGGCTCGGCTTCGTCGATGTCATCGCCGTCGCCGGCAGCACCGAGGAGTCGGCGCGCCGCAAGGCCGATGCCCTCGGCGTACCGAAAGCCTACGCCAGCTACGAAGCCCTCGCACGCGATCCGGACGTCCACGTCGTCCACAATACGACACCCAACTACCTCCACGCGCCGGTCATCATGGCCGCGCTCGCCCATCGCAAACACGTCGTCTCGGACAAGCCGCTGGCGATGACCGCTGCCGAAGCGCGTGGACTGCTCGATGCCGCGACAAAGGCCGGCGTCGTGCACGCAGTGACGTTCAACTATCGTGGCAACCCCCTGGTGCAGCAGGCGCGAGCGATGATCGCCGGCGGCGAGCTGGGCGCGCTGCATTTCGTGCATGGCAGCTACCTCCAGGACTGGCTGCTAGAACCAACGGACTTCTCGTGGCGGCTCGAGCCGGACAAGGGCGGCGCCAGCTCCGCGATTGGCGACATCGGTACGCACTGGGGTGATCTCGTCCAGCACGTGACCGGTCATCGCATCACGGCCGTCCTCGCGGATCTCACGACCGTCGTCTCGACCAGGCTCAAGCCTCTGCAGGCCACTGAAGCGTTCTCAGGCGGCGGCACGAGCCGGCGTGAAGCTGTCGCGATCACCAGCGAGGATCTGGCGACCGTGCTCGTACGCTTCGACAACGGCATGAAGGGCTGTGTCACCGTCGGCCAGGTCTGCGCCGGTCACAAGAACGATCTGTGGTTCGAGGTCAACGGCGCTTCGGCGTCACTGCGCTGGTTCCAGGAGCGGCAGAACGAGCTGTGGATCGGACGCCGCCACGCACCGAATCAGATCCTGCTGAAGGATCCGGCGCTGGTTGGACCCGAGGCGCGACGCTATGCGCATCTGCCACCTGGCCACCAGGAAGCCTGGAGTGACGCGTTCCGCAATGTCATCGCGGATGTCTACGCGCGGATCACCGATCACACCGATCCGGGTTTGCCCCCGTCCTACCCCACCTTTGAAGACGGCTACCGAGCCGCGTGTCTGGTGGATGCTGTTCTCGACAGCCATCGACGCGGCGGTGTCTGGACCACTGTCGACGCAAGATCGGAGATCGCGACCGCATGATGCCGCTGAGCGTTCGTCTCAAGCTGTCGGTCCTGATGTTCCTCCAGTACTTCGTGTGGGGCGCGTGGTCCGTCACGCTCGGCACATGGCTGGGACAAACGCTCGGGTTCAGCGGCGAACAGATCGGCCTCGTCGCGGGAACCACGGCGCTGGCGGCGATGATCTCGCCATTCTTCGTCGGCATGGTGGCCGACAGGTTCCTGGCGACCGAGCGTATTCTCGCGATCCTGCACGTCGTTGGCGGACTGATTCTGCTCGTCGCCTCGACGCAGACGCGTTTTGGCCCCTTCTATACGGTGCTGTTGGCGTACGCGCTGTGCTACATGCCGACGCTCGCCCTGAGCAACTCGCTGTCGTTCCGGCAGATGAAAGATCCGGGACGCGAGTTTCCAGCGATTCGTGTCCTGGGCACGATCGGCTGGATCGTCGCCGGGCTGTTCATCGGCACGCTCGGCCTCGAGGCCACGCCGATGCCGATGCGCCTCGCCGCCGCCGGATCGATCGCGCTCGGACTCTTCTGTCTCATCCTGCCGCACACGCCGCCGCAGGGCACCCGGCGCGCCACTCTCAGCGACGTGCTCGGACTCGATGCCCTCAAGCTGCTACGCGAACGCTCGTTTGCCGTCTTCGTCCTGGGCTCGTTTCTCGTCTGCATCCCGCTGCAGTTCTATTACGCGTTCGCCAATCCGTTTCTCAACGAGATCGGCGTGAGCAATGCCGCTGGCAAGATGACGCTGGGCCAGATGTCAGAGATCGGCTTCATGCTCGTCATGCCGTTGTTCTTCACGCGTCTCGGCGTGAAGTACATGCTCCTGGTCGGCATGGCCGCCTGGACAGCCAGGTATGTGCTGTTCGCCTACGGCGATGCCGGCCCGCAGGTGTGGATGCTGTACGCGGGCATCCTGCTCCACGGCATCTGCTACGACTTCTTCTTCGTCACCGGCCAGATCTACGTCGATCGCCGCGCCCCGTCGGACTTGCGGGCCGCGGCGCAGGGATTGATCGCCTTCGTCACGCTGGGTGTCGGCATGTTCATCGGCTCCTGGGCGTCGGGCCGCGTCGTCGATGCGTTCCGCATGACAGACGGTCACGCCTGGGATCGCATCTGGCTCGTGCCGGCCGTCGGTGCCGCCGCCGTGCTCGTCCTCTTCGCGCTGCTCTTCCGGACTGCTGAGTCCGCCGGGTCCACAAATCAGGACCCGGCCTACGCTGCCAATCGTTCGTAGGGCGTACCCATCCCGACGTTCGTAGGGCGGGTCTTGCTCTTCAGACCCGCCGTCGATCAATCAGCCTGACGCGCCATCCCCGCCGCGACCAGAAGCCACGCCACCGTCAGGCAGGCGAAGCCGAGAAGGAGCGGCGCGAGTGATTCAGCGCTCCCAATCGCAGTGATCACGTACGTCTCGACAGTGAACCCACGCTTAGCCAAAGAGACCAGCACGTTGATGAATCCGAGGGCGGTCCCGGCCAGCGCCGCAAAGAGCCCGGCCAACGAGAGCGGGCGCATGAGCGCCAGACGGCGTTCATTCGGGCGGACAACGTACGCAAGTGCCATGACGAGCGGCACGAACGTCAACAGCAACGAGAGAAGGGCGAATAGGCTCGCCTGGCGCAACATTTCCATATGAGGTGTATAACGCGTCAGGCGGAACTGCGTGACTCTGTCACGCGATGACGCGTCGTGCGTTATGACTCCGATGGACCTGAACACCGAGCTGGCGCTCGTCGAGCAACTTCGCCGCGGCGACGAGGCGGCCTTCGATGCCGTCTACGACGCCTTCAATCTGCGCCTGTTCACCTTTCTGCTGCGACTGACCCGTCGCTACCACGTCGCGGAAGATTTGCTCGAAGAGACGTGGCTCCGGCTGGTGAAGCATGCCCACCGATTGCGCCCTGATACGCGGTTGGGACCCTGGCTCTTTACCGTCGCAGGCAACCTGCACGTGAGCTACGTGCGGTCGCGGATGATCGAGGATTCGACCGCCGCCGGTCTCATGACGCTGTGGCCCGTCAGCGTCGAACGATCGTCGCCGTTCGAGGCGACCGCGGCCAGCGAGCTCGAGCGCCGCATCGAGCGAGCGCTCGCCTCGTTGCCACCAGCCTCGCGCGAGGTGCTGCTGCTGGTGGGCGTGGCGGGCCTCGATCATCCGGACGCGGCCGATGTTTGCGGCATCACGCCGGAGGCACTCCGGCAACGTCTGCATCGCGCCCGGGCGATGCTGGCGCGCGCCCTCGAGACGGATACCCGACCTGTGACACCGGTGTTGAAAGAAGTGACGCCATGACCGACCCATTGCTGCAGCTGCTTGACGGCCTGCCCTCCGCCCGGCTCGATCCTTCCCGCGGCGATCGCATTCGTGCCCGCTGTCACGCGGCCCTCGTCCTTGGGCGCCGAAGCGCGGAGCGCGAAGGCGGCCGCGAACGACGGCGTGTGATCGCCCCTGCTCGTACCGTTGGCCGCTGGCCTCCGGTCGTCATGGGTCTCGGCGGCCTGTACTTGGGCGCGGTTCTACAACAGGTCCTCGCGCTGTACGGGCTCGTCTAAAGGCGACGCATGCGTCGCCCCCACACTGAACTTTCCGTGCGGGCCGGTGTCTAACTAACGGTTCGTCATCAAGGAGCTGACGCATGCTCGACATGATCGACGTGTCAAAAAGCTACCGCGGAGTCGCCGCAGTACGCATGCTCAGCCTGTCGGCACGGCCGGGCCAGGTGGTGGGCTTGCTGGGGCCCAACGGATCAGGCAAGAGCACCACAGTCAAGATGCTGATCGGATTGCTTCGGCCGTCGCGAGGCCAGATCCGATGGCAGGGCGAGGACATTCAGCCGCAACTGCTCGATTACCAGCGACTCGTCGGCTATGTGCCCGAAGAGCCTCGTCTCTACGCCTACTTGAAAGCGCCCGAATATCTCGAACTCGTCGGCGGACTGCACGGCATCGAGCACCGCACGCTGAGGCAGCGCATCAACCGGTATCTGGAACTGTTCGGACTCGAGCACGACACCGAGGCGCCGATGTCGGCGTTCTCAAAGGGCATGCGGCAGAAAGTGCTCCTCTCCGCCGCGTTGCTCCACGATCCGGAGATCGTCATCCTCGACGAACCGTCCTCTGGTCTCGACGTCGCCTTCACGCTGATTCTTCGCCGCCTCGTCATGACACTCGCCGCGCGCGGCAAGACCATCATCTACAGCTCGCACGAGATGGACATGGTCGAGAAGATCTGCAACGACGTCGTGATCCTCCACAGGGGTCACGTCGTGGCGCACGATTCGGTGACCCGGCTGCGCGAGCTCGTGCACGCGGCCTCGCTCGAAGACGTGTTCGCCGCGCTCGCTGTCGATCAGGACGTCGACCGTATCGGCACCGAACTCGCCACCGTGGCTGCGGAATGACGTCCCGCCTGAAGGCCGCGTTAGGGCGCCCTGAGCTTCGCCACGAGTGGCATCAATTCCGGCTCCTCTCACGCGACTCCGTCCGTCGTCTGCTCGATAGCGTGCTCGTCGCACGCGACGCCGACCCGATGCTCTTCGCGTTGTGGTTCATGGCGCTGGCGATGACGCCACCACTGCTCGTGGCCGCGCCCAAGTTTGTGCAGTATGCGTTCCTCAAGAAGGCGCCCGCCGCGTTGGTCTTGCAGATTGCCACCGCCGAGCGAGCGTTCTTCATCCTCTACGGCATGTTGGCGACGGCGCTGCTGGCGGCGCTCACCTGGGACGCGCTGTTTCCGGATCGCACAGACCAGGAAATTGTCGGCGCATTGCCGGTCAGACCTCGGACGCTGGCCGGTGCGCGGCTGGCAGCGGCGCTGGGCGTTGGGACGGCGTTCGCGGCCGCAATCAGTCTGCCTGCGGCCTTCATCTACAGCGCCGCATCATCGACGCATCCACTCATCGGGGCTTTTCCGCGCGTGCTGGCCGCCCACGTCATCGCGACGATGATGGCCTGTGCATGTACGTTCCTCGGGCTGATGTCGCTGCGGGCGATCGTCGTCATGTGCGCCGGCGAGCGCGTCGCCGATCGGCTGGCGCTCGTTCTGCAGTTCGTGACCATCGTCATGTTGGTCGAGACCTTCCTGTTTCTCCCCTCGGTGCTGCCCAACATCATCGAGGCGCTGTTGCGGGATCACGCCTCGTACGCGTGGGCGCCTCCCGTCTGGTTCACAGCGCTCTTCCTGTGGATAGCAGAAGGCAACAGCGTCCTCGGCAGCCACGTCTTCAAAGCGGTCTCTGTCACCGCGACAGTCACGGTACTGGTCTTTGTCGTCAGCCTGCTGCCGGCCGCCTGGATCGGTCGGAGGGTCCTGGAAGTCCGTTCACGCGAGCGCGCGACCGGTGTGGCCACGCTGGCTCGATCGTTCGCGCTGCTCTGGGTCCGTGGGCCCGTCGTCCGAAGCTTGTTCATGTTCGGTGTATCCAGCCTCGTGCGTAGTCGCCGCCATACCATTCAACTCGCTACCTATTTCGGGATGGCGATTGCGGTTGGTGTGCTGAAGCTTCTTCCACCGCTCCTCTCACTGAGAGGCAGCCTCGTCCTCGATGCGCCACGCGCGTACACGATCGCGGTGCCGCTCGTTCTGATGTTCTTCGCGGTGTTTGGACTGCGTGCGGCGTTCTCGATTCCCACCGAGCTCGATGCGAACTGGGTGTTACGCCTGGTGCAGCCGACCGTGCGCGAGTCGGTGCGCGCCAGCCGCTGGCTGATCGTGATGCTGGGCGTGGCGCCGATCGCGATCGTCTGGCTGCTGTTCACGCTCGCGATGTGGCCGGCGCAGACGGCTCTCGGCGCATCCGCGCTCATCTTGGTGACTGGCCTGGTGCTGACAGAACTCGCACTCAGCAACTGGACGAAGGTACCGTTTGCCAGCGCCCACGAGCCCGCGACCGAGACGCTCAAGTCGAAAGCCGCCTGGTACACCACCGCCCTGCTGATGTACCAGTTCATCCTCTCCGAGCTGCAATTCCGCGCCCTGCAGTCGTGGAGGACAACGATCACTCATCTTGCCGTCGGTGTTGTGCTCGTCATCGCCATTCGCACGTGGCGAGCGCACATGCTGCGCTCTCGCACCCCGACCTTCGACGTGATCAGTTCGGAGACGACGACGCTGAATCTCTCGGAAGCGTTGTCCTAGGAGCCTAGAACTCGCCCCAGCGCGCGAACATCGCGGACAAGGCGACGAGTGCCATGGCGTCGGCGCGCAATGTGCGTTGCCCGAGCGTGACGAGCGTGCCTAGCGTGGCGGCTGCCGCTACCTCTTCCGTCGTCCATCCGCCTTCTGGACCTACGACGAGCGTCGCGCGATCAGGTATCGAAACCTCGAGATTGGCTAAGGCTACGCCAGCCGATGTATTCGGTTCGACCAGAATGAATACAGGGGATGGAAAATCTTCGCCGCGGGTGCGCGCAGAGGACGCAGCGCTCGCGTTGAACTGACGCGGCTCCGCGATGGATGGGACTACCGCGCGGCCGCACTGCTTCGCCGATGACACGGCGATGCGCTCCCATCGTTCGCGTCTGCGGCCACGCGTCAGCGAAGCAAGGGAGATCTCACTTCGCGCGGTCACGATCGGATGAATGGCCGCGACGCCCATCATCACGGCGTCGCGCACCACGTCGTCCATCTTGTCGCCCTTGAGCGCTGCCTGCGCCAAGGTGATGGCGACGCGCGGTTCTGGCGCCGGCACACAGGGCGGGCCAATCGTCAGGCGCACACCTTCCCTGTCCGCGGCGTCCACGACCGCCTCGAACTCGGCGCCACGCCCGTTGAAGACACGGACACGGTCGCCGCTCGAGAGTCGGAGCACGCGGGTCAGGTGCTCGGCTTCATCGACTGGGAGGAGAATTCGATCGCCGGGGACACCTGCCGCCGGCGCAAAGAACCGCGCGAAGGACACGCATCGGCATTATAGAACCCACCGATGCGCGGTTCGCTGCGGTACCGCCGGGCCACTTTCCTCGTCTTACGACGGGGCCCGTCTTACGACGGCGACGAGTAATTCGGGCGCGCCGGAGTCGGACGCGGGCTGCTCGCGGTCGAACTCTGACTCACGCTCGCATTCGGCTGCGATTCGCCGGTGCGGAACGACTTCGCCGCGTTGATCGCGGCCTTCGCCGAGTCCACCGTGCCGCGCATCGCCGACGACGCCTGCTCCTGACCCCACTTCATGGCCGAAGCCACTTTGTCCTTGTGGGCGCCCAAGTCACCGGCCACCTTCTTCCCCTGTTTCCGGATGTAGTCGCGCGATTCGCGTCCGGTCGCTGGCGCCATCATGAGCGCCGTCACGGCGCCGATGGCAGTACCAGCCACGAACATCCAGATCGAACTCCTCCAGGCTGCCTGTGGTTCATACTGCTCGAGATGCATTGGTCTCCTCCTCTGCCTGATCACCTAGTGTCTGGACCCTCAAACGACGCGCCTGCCCTGAATCAGCTGCAGGACGACCGCGATCAGCGCGAGGACCAGCAACACGTGGATAAAGCCACCAAGGGTGTACGAGCTCACGACACCCAGGAACCACAGGACCAACAGAACGACAAAGAGCGTCCACAACATGGCGCTTCTCGCAATGGTCGAGAGACAGCGAGCGTCCGCGCGCGCACACCCTGTGCGGCGTGACGATGACCGCCGACCACGCAGTCGCGATTCACAAAGCACCTTGTGTGCCAGCGTTGTCACGGCGCTTACGAGCATCCACCGCCGAGCTTTTCGGTAAGCCCTGCACGCTGTTGTGTAGAGGTTTACCGTGACGATCCCCCGAAAGGTTCCCCGCCTGCCGTGGATGAGTCGCGACATTGCGCGGCATGAAAGATGCTCAACCGCGGGCTGAGGTGCGTAATGAAAGGACTCGCGATACTTGGCATCGTGCTTCTGCTTGGCGGGCTTGCCGCGCTGATCTGGCCGGCGATCACCGTGACACATAGAGAGAAGGCGGTGGACCTCGGACCGATCGAAGTCACACGTGAAGACAAGGACACCCTCCCGCTGCCACCGGTCTTCGGCATCGCCGCTGCAGCAACTGGCGTCGCGCTCATCGCAATATCGCGCCGACGGGCATAAAGCGAGGTGCGTACAATGCTCGGATGCGAAGCATCCGCGGCATCCGAAGCGCTCTCTTCCTTGCAGCTCTGACGTGTGCGTTGCTGGCCGGTGCGGCGGTTCCCTCGACGCAGCCGGCCGCAACCTTCGACGCTGCGTTCACCGGCAGCACCATGCGAGTGGACTACTTCCACTCGGGTGGAATGGGACAAGAGATCGTCGCGCTGGACCGCATCGTCTCTGACGGTCCGTGGCCGGGGAGCCGCACCCGTCTCATCGACGACCTCAATCTCGGCAAGTACGTGTTCGAGGTCATCGACCGCGACACGAATCGGCCGATTTACTCTCGCGGCTTCGCATCCATCTACGGAGAGTGGGAGACGACCGCCGAGTACAAGACGATGCACCGGACGTTCGGCGAGTCGCTGCGGCTTCCGTGGCCGAAGTCGCCGGTGCAGATCGTCTTGAAGAAGCGCGATCGCGACAACAGCTTCCACGAGCTGTGGTCCACCGTGATCGATCCCGATTCGCGATTCGTCAACCGTGCTGACCCACCCAAAGCCGGCACTGTCTGGACGCTGTTCGAGAGCGGTCCGGCGGCGCAGAAGGTGGACATCCTGCTGATCAGCGAGGGCTACACCGCGGCGCAGATGCCGAAGTTCCGCGCCGATGCGAAACGGCTCGTGGACGCGCTGTTCGCGGTCGAGCCGTTCAAGAGCCGGAAGAACGACTTCAACGTTCGCGGCCTGGAGCTGCCGTCGGCTCAGCCGGGCGTCAACCGTCCGCACGTCGGCTCGTTCCGCCGCACGCCAATCTCCGCCGAGTACAACATCTTCGATTCCGAGCGATACCTGCTGACGCTCGACAATCGGGCATTCCGAGACGCGGCGGCATCGGCGCCGTACGAGTTCATCGAGATTCTCGCCAACGAGCAGCAGTACGGAGGCGGCGGCATCTTCAACGACCAGGCCACGACAGCGGTAGATACTGGCTTTGCGGACTACGTGTTCGTCCACGAGTTCGGGCATCACTTCGCCGCGCTGGCCGACGAGTACTACACGTCCGACGTCGCCTATGAGACCGGCGCCGCAGACCCGCCCGAGCCGTGGGAACCGAACATCACGGCGCTGAAGGATCCGAGCCGGCTCAAGTGGCGCGACCTTGTCGAACCGGGGACACCAACTCCAACGCCGTGGGACAAGGCTGAGTACGAAACCCACAGCCGCGACACCCAAGCCCGGCGGCGGGCGCTGCTGGCGAAGAAGGTGCCCGAAGCCGAAGTCGATGCGCTCTTCCGCGAGCAGCTGGCGTGGGATTCGAAGTTCCTGTCGTCGATGAAGTACTCCGGCAAGGTCGGCGCGTTCGAGGGCGCCGGCTACGAGGCGAAGGGACTCTACCGCCCTGAGGCCGATTGCATCATGTTCACGCGCGATCCCGTCGGCTTCTGCCGCGTGTGCCGGCGCGCGATCGGACGGATCATCGATCAGTATGCGCGGCCGTGATTCGGCACGTCCGTAAGGACGTGCCCTACCGCGCTCTACGCTATACTGCCGTCACCCTTAATGTTCTTACGCGGTCAGGTTATCGGTAAGTACCGCATTCTGTCTTCCCTGGGGAGTGGCGGCTTCGGCACCGTTTACCTTGCCGAAGACACCTGGATCGACAAGAAGGTCGCC
>Ga0111538_10006956_pt1 | contig 15283 bp, 9 predicted proteins | sample SoiMethybrSBSTD1_FD_79669 | JGI IMG/M metagenome (GOLD analysis project Ga0111538, IMG submission 79669) | Bulk soil microbial communities from a Populus tree surrounding site in Tennessee, USA - Soil MetaG P. TD hybrid SBSTD1 (version 2)... | ecosystem: Environmental > Terrestrial > Soil > Tree...
AGCACGTCTCCGAACGCCGGCATGTTGGCAGCAGCATCGACGGCATCGGGCTGCGTAATCCACTCGTGCAGCCATTTCGCGTCGCGCTGCGCGCCAACGCGTGTCAGGTCCGGGCCAATTGAACTGCCTTCGCCATCGATCATGTGGCAGTTCGCACAGTAGCGGCCGATCACGAGCGACGCGACCCTCGTCTCCGCTGTGACCGCTGGAAGCGTCACACCCGCCCGCAGCTTCTTCACGTAGCTCGCAATCGAGCGCGCCTGTCCATCGCTCATGCCGCCGCGCGGCGGCTCACGCAGACCGGGCGCAATCATCTGCGGATCGCGCGCATGCGCGATCAGCCATTCAGGATCGCGACGCAGACGCAGCTCCTCGAACGGACCGGCGGCACCACCGTCAACATGACAGGTCAGGCAGCGCTGATCCTTCACGAACTCGTGGCCGGCAAGCGGCAACGGACCCCAGACCGCCGGATTCGCGTGGGCGGGTGTGTCCTTGTAGCCGAGGTAGGTCAGCACGATGATCGCGCTGCCGATGACCGCGAACCCCGCAAATACGAGGGGCCGCTTGAGGAAATGACGATCGGGCCGGCGATCGATGAACGGCAGCAGGAGCAGGATGCCGACGACCAGTCCGGGAATCACCATCGTCGCCAGCGGCTCGAGCGGACCGGGGAAGTACTTCAGCAGTTGGAACAGACTCAGGAAGTACCACTCAGGCCGCGGCACGTAGCTCGCATCCGACGGATCGGCAATCTGGTCGAGCGGCGTCGTGAACACGATCGCAAACGTCACCAGCAGCGCGAACACCAATGCGCCGGCTATCGTGTCCTTGAGCGCGTGATACGGATAGAACGGCTTCGCCTCTCCAGGCACAGGCTTCAATGCCCCGGAAATTCCGTGACGCCGCATCAAGAACAGATGTGCGATGACGAAGACGATCAGCGATGCCGGCAGCAAGAAGACGTGCACGGCGTACCAACGCAGCAACGTCAACGAGCCCAGCGCGTCTCCGCCTCGCATCAGCCCGGCGACGTATTCGCCCATCGGTCCGCTGCGCGCGATATTGATCGTGACTGTCGTCGCCCAATACGCCTTCTGATCCCACGGCAAGAGATACCCGGTCAACGCAAAGCCGAGGATCACCAGCAGCAGCACCACGCCGGTGATCCACGTGACCTCGCGCGGCTTCTTGTACGAACCGAGCGCCACGACCCGAAGCATGTGAATCACCGCCGCGACGACGATGAAGCTGGCGCCGAAGAAGTGCAGGCCGCGCAGCACGTGTCCGAACGTGACGCGCTCCATGATGTAGCGGATGCTGTCGTAAGCGTGCTCCGGCGACGGCACGTAGTACATCGCCAGCACGACACCGGTGATGAGCTGAACGGTGAGCAGCATCAGGAGAATGCTGCCGGTCACGAACCACCAGCCCACGCCCGCTTGAATCGGTTCTTCGAGGAGGTGCGCACGCCCGGTGCGCCAGCCCGTTCGCGAATCGAGCCAGTCGAGCAATTCGTTCAGGGGTTTCATCAGACCTGGATGAAGACCTTGTCCCCGTCGATCTTCGTGGACAGCTTCGGCAACGGCGCCGGCGGCGGACCTGACTTGACCTGACCGAGGTGATCGTAGACACCGCCATGACACGGGCATCGCAGCTCGCGCGCCTCCGCATCCCAGCTGACGCGGCATCCAAGGTGCGTGCACGTCGGATCGAGCGCAGTGACTGATGACTCGCCCGTCTTCACGAGAAACACGACGCGGCGCTCGATGATCTGGCTATAGCCGTCCTCACGCACGACGCGCAGTGCGATCGGCGTCGGTGCATTTTCGGCGAGTCCGCTCAGGCTGGCGCCCGGCAGCCAGCGCTCTTCCCGGCGCGCCAAGCTCGGCGACACGATCGAGCCGCCGAGTACTACACCGAGCGTGCCGCCAATCGCGGCCTGAATGGTTTTGACGATGCGGGCGAAGAATTGCCGTCGATGCGGCTCACGCGTAGTGTCCATTTATGCTGAGTCCGTTTTCAGGATACGTATAGCTTTACGGCAGGCGTTTACTGCCCAGCGCGATTTCCGGCCGATCCGCGCGCGGGCCCTACCCACGCGCGGAGGCTAAGCAAGTTTGTCGCCGAGATCGGTCAAAAAATCTCGCAGGAATCTATTTGGGCGGGACGACAGGAATGGCGCCTGGGAACACGTAGGCGTACAACATCGAAATAACACCCATCACGGCCATGAGCAGGATGCTGTGCTTGATCGTGAAGCGGAACAATCGGCTCTCATCCGCGGTCGACATCCCCGTCGCCGCAACAGCGACCGCGATGCTCTGAATCGAAATCATCTTCCCCATCACACCTGCCGCTGAGTTCACCGACGCAGTGAGAATGGGGCTGAGACCGAGGGCGTTCGCGGTGACCACTTGGAGGTTACCGAACAGCGCGTTCGCCGACGTGTCACTGCCGGTGAGGAAGACGCCGAGCCAGCCGACCACGGCACTGAAGAACGGGAAGGCGACGCCGCTTGTCGCCAACGCGAGGCCGAGGGTGGATGTCATGCCCGAGTAGTTCATGACGTAGGCCAATGCGAGCATGCAAGCAATCGTGAGGATTGCCAACTTCAGCTGCTTGAACGTATCGACGTAGACGCGCACGACCCTGCCGGGCCGTACGCGGAGCACGATGGCCGTCGCGATGATCGCGAACAAACACGCCGTTCCCGACGCGCTGAGCCAGTTCAGTTCGTAGAGAGCGGCATACGGCGCCGGTGCGGGCACCACGGGGGGGACGCGCGTAATCAGATTATGAAGTCCCGGTACCATCAGGCGCGCGGCGAGCGGGCCAGTACCAGCGACGGTCGGCAAGGCGGCGGGCAGCAAGCTGTCGCCGAACCGATTGATGGACGGCTTGATCTGAGCCTCACCCCAGACGAGCACGAAGACAACCAGCAAGAGGTACGGCGCCCAGGCCATGAAAATCTCGGAGGGCGTGCGCGTGTGCGCCTCCGCCGTCACCGGCTTGTCACCCTCCAGGCGCATGATCGTCTTCGGCTTCCAGAACTTCAGCACCAGCACCATGACGATGATGCAGGTCAGCGAGCTCAAGATGTCGGTCAACTCGGGACCCATGAAGTTCGAGACGTAGAACTGCATGCCCGCAAACGACAGACCGCAGGCGAGGATCGCCGGGAGTACCTCGAGTGCGCGGCGACCGCCCGCCATCACGATGATGAGATAGCCGGGAATGATCACCGAGATCATCGCGCACAGACGGCCGACCATTGCGCTCAGCGGCATGACCGGCAAGCCGGTGACGGCGGCGAGGGTCGTGACCGGAATGCCGATCGATCCAAAGGCGACGGGCGCGGTGTTCGCGAGCAGACAGATGCCGGCCGCATAGAACGGATTGAAGCCGAGACCAGCGAGCATCGCGCCAGACACCGCAACCGGCGCGCCGAATCCAGCCGCGCCTTCGATGAACGCGCCGAACGAGAACGCAATGAACATCGCCTGCAGACGACGGTCGGTCGTCAGACCACCGATCGAGTCCTTGATGATCTCGAACTTGCCGGTGTCGACGGCGAGGCGGTACAGCATGATCGACGTGAACACGATCCACGCGATCGGGAAGAGACCGAAGGCTGCGCCGTAGATGGCGGAGATGATGGCCAGCTGCGCCGGCATCCCGTACGCGACGAGAGCGACGAGGAGCGCTGAAATCAGCGCCGTGAGCGCAGACATCCACGCCGGCTTTCGCAGCACGCCCAGCATGACGAAGAGCACGATGATTGGAATCGCCGCCACCACGGCCGACACGCCCAGGCTCCCGGCGATGGGTTCATAGTTGTGCTGCCACATCAGCGCCTCAATCTAGCTGGTAGCCTGTAGCCGGTAGCCAGGTAGCAACTGCTACCAGCTACGAGCCACCGCCTACCGGCTGCGTGGATCGACGCCATGAATGGAGGCGTCGATCAGTTCAATGGGATGGAAAATCGGCCAGTCGTGCCCGAGACCTCGGGCGGCTGCGGCAATCTGCAGCGTGCACCCGGGGTTGGCCGTGGCAATCATATCCGGCGACAGCGCCGCGATGTGACCGACTTTGCGCGCTCCGAGCTGCGCGGCCGGACCGGGCTGAACCAGGTTATAGATCCCGGCGCTTCCGCAGCAAATCTCGGATTCCCCCGGTGTGAGGAGCTCGATACCGGGAATCCCTTGCAGTAATGCGCGTGGCTGGGTGCGCACGCCCTGACCGTGCGCGAGATGGCAGGCATCGTGATAGACGACGCGCGCCGGGAGTGGACGACGGACCGCCCGCTGTTCACCGAGGTCGGCGAGCAGTTCGGTCACGTCGCGGACTTTCGCCGCGATGGCCTTGGCTCGCGCGGCCCAGGCCGGGTCGTCGGCAAACAGCTCGCCGTAATCCTTCATCGCCGAGCCGCAGCCCGCGGCGTTGACGGCGATACGGTCCACGCCAGCCTTCTCGAAGACCTCGATGTTGTGCCGAGCGAGTGATCGCGCCTGCTCGATGCGACCGGCGTGAAGCGGCAGCGCACCGCAGCAGCCCTGGCTGCCGGGCGCATTGACGCTGCACCCCTCTGCCGCCAGCACGCGAACCGTGGCGTGATTCACCTTCCCGAATGACAGCCGCTGGACGCAGCCGGCCAGCAGCCCAACCTTCAACCGTTCCGACCCCACCGCGGGCGTATGCTCGGCAACGTGATCGACGAGCCCACGCCACGAGACCGGCGGCGCCAGCCTCATCGCCGCAGTGACGCGACGCCAGAGACTGCCCTCGGTGCCTTCGGGACGCGTGCTTGCGGGGGCCGATGCGGCGCGCGTCATCGTGCGCAGGAGAGGACCCAACAACAGCAGCGGCAGCATGACGATGCGCATGCGCCACGGATACGGCACGATGGCCATGAGCAGCGATCGGAACAGTGCGTCGCCGGCGTCACGCGTGTAGCGATGCTCGATCTGTGCACGCTGCTTCTCGATGAGCGGCGCGTATTGCACCCCGGAGGGACACGCCGTCACACATGCCAGGCATCCGAGACAGCGATCGAAGTGCTCCACGAACGACGAGGTCGTGTCGACGCGGCCTTCGATGCCCGCCTTCATCAGGTAGATGCGCCCGCGCGGCGAGTCCATCTCCTCGCCCCAGAGGAGATAGGTCGGACACGTTGGCAGGCAGAACCCGCAGTGCACGCATTTGTCGATCAATGCGGATGATGGCGTGTCGTTGGTCATTGGGCCTTGGGTATTGGGCATTGCGCAGGCTCAGATTGGTCCGCGGCCTGCGTTGAGGATTCCTGCCGGGTCGAACATGCTTTTCAGCGCGCGTACCGCGTCCGCTGCGCTCGACGGCGGTCCCCAGACATCAACGTGATGCTTCAGGTCGTGCGAGGCACGCAGCACCGCCACATTACCCACCCATACGCTCGAACGCAGCCGCTGGACGATGGCCGCCTGCGTGCGCACATCGCCATCGACGCGCATGAGACCGGCACCTATGCCCACACGGCCGCACATGACGATGGAGCCAGCGATCTGCTGGACGTCGTGCATGAGCGTCGTGATCTCCGCGAGCTTTGCCGGCAACCAGCCAAATCGAATCACGGCACCCGTGCCCACCCACGGCGATCGCACCTGATCTGCCCAGACATCCATTTCCGGATCACCGGTCACGACCGTGGACGGCTTCGAGAGAAGGCGCTGAGCTGACTCGATCTGCGCGCTCACGGATTCGGGACTCGAGGCGAACAGCAATCGCAGTCGATACTGCCCGCCATCAAGCATGACGTCGAATGCCATCGGCTCGAGTTGCGACGTGGACACCTGCATCACATCCCGCGCCAGCACTTCCCCATCGTCATACGACGCATCGAGCGTGGCCGACGCCTGCGGAATCGGCAGCAATTTGAAAGTGGCATCGACGATCGCGGCGAGCGTGCCGAACGATCCGCTGGCGAGCTTGCCGAGATCGTACCCGGCGACGTTCTTCACCACGTGACCGCCGGCCTTGACGATCCGTCCGTCGGTGAGGGCCAGCGTGATGCCGATCAGCAGGTCTCGCGGTGTGCCGTAGCGATGGCGCGCGGGCCCGGAATCATTGGTCGCGACGATGCCGCCGATGGTTGCGGCGTCGAAGGCACTGTCGATCGGCAACCACTGGCCGTGCCGTGCGAGCTCGCGGTTGAACTGCGCGAGCGAGACGCCGGCGTGCACAGTCGCCGTCATGTCGCCGTGGCGATGGACCAGCAGCGTGTTGAGCTTTGCGGTGCTGACGACCAGATCGATCGCTGCTGCAGGCCGGCCCCATCCCAGTTTCGTTCCGCCGCCGCGAAGCACGGTGATCTGTGTGTCGCGCGACGCGGCCTGAAGTGTCGCGGCGAGCTCGCCGGCGTCCGACGGCTCGACGATCTGGCGAGGCACAACGCCATCGACAGCGTCGCCCGCGCTCCCCTGCCGAATTGATGCTGTGATCATTCAGTGGTCGGTTCGTCCCACGTCGGGACGGGCCGCTCCGCTACCACCCCAGCGCGCAAGCGTGCGCGCCGGGGACCCCGGGTTGTCGCGGCCCGAAACACGCGCTCGAAGCCTGGTGGTAACTCGAAACTCCCTCAGCTGATACCTCCCACTAAAAGCGATCGGCCAAGCCGGCCGCTTCGACGGGGTGTCGACGATACGGGCCGGGAACCTCGCCGCACAGGCGTGGCGTGGGCAGCACCTTGCCAGGATTACATAGGCGTCGCGGATCGATCGCGTCTCGCAGCCGCTGCATCACATCGAGGTCATCGTCGGAAAACATGCGCGGCATGAAGTCCTTCTTGTCCGCGCCAACGCCGTGCTCACCGGTGATCGAGCCACCCGCCTCGACGCAGTAGGTGAGGATCTCGCCCGCGACTTCCTCAGCCAGTGTTGCCTGTCCTGGAATCCGCTCGTCATAGCAGATCAATGGGTGCAGGTTGCCATCACCAGCGTGGAAGACGTTGCCGATCGGCAGACCCGATCGCTGGCTGAGCGCCGCGATCCGGCCAAGCACTTCGGGCAGCTTCGTGCGCGGCACGACGCCGTCCTGCACGTAATAGTTCGGCGACACGCGGCCCATCGCGGCAAACGCCGCCTTGCGTCCTTTCCAGATGCGCGCCCGCTGGGTGTCGTCTGGAGCGACCTCGACGGTCGTCGCACCCGCGCGGCGGCACGTGTCCTCGACCACGGCAAACAATTCGCGCACCTCGGACGATGGTCCATCGAGCTCGACGATCAGGATCGTGTCGGCGGGCGGAAAGTTCGGGTGAACGGCCGCTTCAGCGGCGCGTATGGCAACCGCATCCATCATCTCGACGGCGGCGGGAATGATGCCGGCACCGATGATGTCCGACACGGCGGCGCCCGCCTCGCGAATGCTGTTGAACGCAGCCAGCAGCGTCTGCACGCTCTCGGGCTTTCGCAGGATCCGAACGATCACCTTCGTGACGACGGCGAGCGTGCCTTCGCTGCCGACGATCAGACCGAGCAGATCAGGTCCGGGCGCATCGGGCAACGGACTTCCGATCTGCACGAGATCGCCGTTCGGGAGTACCGCTTCGACCGCCAGGATGTGATGGACGGTGAAGCCGTACTTCAGACAATGCGCGCCGCCGGAATTCTCGGCGACGTTGCCACCGATCGAACACACTTGCTGACTCGATGGGTCGGGCGCGTAGTAGTAGCCGTACGGCGCGACCTGCTTGGTGATCTCGAGATTCGTGACGCCGGGTTCCACCGTCACGCGGCGATTGGGAATGTCGACGTCGAGCACGCGATTGAGTCTGGCCAGGCCGATGACAACACCGCCTGGTACTGGCAGCGCTCCACCAGAGAGCCCCGTGCCGTGTCCGCGCGCAACGAACGGCACACCTTCCTTGGCGCACAAACGCACGATCGCCTGGACCTCTGCCGCTGACCCGGGCAGCACGACGAGCGCAGGCATCTGACGGAGGTGCGGTAGTGCGTCGCACTCGTACGTCATCAGCTTGATCGGTTCGCGCAGTACGTTTTCCGGTCCGGCGATGCGGCGGAACTCCTCGACGAGGCGTTCATCCATGGATGGGGCCAATGGTACACTTCGCGGGTTGGTGGCTGGTAGTTGGTGGTTGGTAGTTAACCACTAACCACTAACCACCAACCACGAACCAGATGAGAGTCAAACTGGATTACGGGACCGACGGTCTCGACGTCGATCTTCCCGACGAACGCGTCACCATCATCGAGCCGATCCCGAGAGCCGCGGTCGCGGACCCTCATGCGACGCTGCTCAACGCGATGCGGGCTCCACTCGATCGCCCGCCGCTCGGCGAGCTCGTGCGTACGGGTCAGCGGGTGGCCATTTCCGTGTGCGACATCACGCGGGCGCAGCCGCGGCGCGAGATGCTGCGAGCGCTCTTCGAGGAGATGCCGCAGGTCCGGCCGGAAGACGTCACTATCCTCATCGCCACAGGCACGCACCGCATCAACACGCCGCCCGAGCTCGAGCGGATGCTTGGCCGAGACATCCTGAGCCGATATCGCGTCATCAACCACGATTCGCGGGATCCCTCGTCGCTGGGACGCGTGGGCGTGACGTCCACGGGAGTCGAAGTCTTCCTGAACACGGCGTGGCTCGACGCCGACGTGCGCATCACGACGGGCTTCGTCGAACCGCATTTCTTCGCCGGATTCAGCGGCGGGCCGAAGATGATGGCTCCTGGGCTGGCGGGCTTGAAGACGGTGATGACGCTGCACGACGTCCATCACATCGGCCATCCGCTCGCGACGTGGGGCGTGACTGAAGGTAATCCGGTCCACGACGATGTGCGTGAGATTGCGCGCATAGTGCCGGTCCATTTCGCCGTGGACGTGACGCTGAACCGCGAGCAGCAGATCACGGCCGCCTTCGCCGGCGACATCCTGACCGAGCATCGCGCCGCCTGTGCCCACGCAAAAGCGACGGCGATGCGTCAGGTTCCGGCACCCTTCGATCTGGTGCTGACCACGAACTCTGGATATCCGCTCGACCAGAACCTGTATCAAGCGGTCAAGGGCATGTCGGCCGCCGCGAAAATTGTGAAGACAGGCGGCACGATCATTTGCGCCGCCGAATGCCGCGACGGTCTTCCATCGCATGGCTCGTATGGCGCGGTGCTCGCGTCGGCGCCGTCCCCAGCCGCGCTGCTCGAGATGATTTCCTCCCCCGGCTACTCGGTTCCGGATCAGTGGCAAGTGCAGGTGCAGGCGCAAATCCAGACCAAAGCCCAGGTGCTCGTGAAGACCGACGGACTTCGCCCGGACGAAATTCGCGCCGCCCACTTCACCCCGATTGACGACGTCGAGGCGTCCGTGCTGAATGCGCTGCGACGCTCCGGCCCAGCGGCGACGCTATGCGTGCTGCCGCAAGGGCCACAAACGATTCCGTACCTGCCCGACTAACGGCAATTGCCCGGCTTTACAATGATGTGACGTGACCAGGCCGACACGCCTCTCTATCGTCCTGCTGACGGGCGGTGTCGCCGCCGCGTGCCAGAGCGTCTCCTCGCAACCTCGAGTGGCGATCGTGCAACCCGGCGCTCCGGGCGAGTCGAGTCGCGTGATTGCCGCGACGGCGGCTGCCGACCTGTCGCACGTGGCGTATACGCCAGCGGATGTGCGCTTCATGCAGGGGATGATCGCCCACCACACGCAAGCGGTTGACATGGTCGATCTCATCGACTCGCGAACCGCGCGCGATGAGATCCGGATGCTCGGCCGCCGCATCGCCGCCTCTCAGGTCGACGAGATCAACTTGATGCAGGACTGGTTGAAGTCCCGTGGCCAGGACGCTCCCGGCGCACACACACACAGTGGCCACGACGCCGCGCTGATGCCTGGGATGCTCACGACCGAGGAGATGGCGCGCCTGGCCGCGGCAACGGGAGCCGAGTTCGATCGCCTCTTTCTCGAGGGAATGATCAAGCATCATGGCGGCGCGCTGACGATGGTCGAGCAGCTGTTCTCGAGTCCGGGCGCCGGGCAGGAAGTGGAGATGTTCACCTTCGCGTCGGACGTGGACGCCGATCAGCGCATCGAGATCGATCGCATGGCGGGCATGCTGGATCGCGTGCTCAAGGAGCTGCAACGATGACTTCTCGCCGAGGTGTACTGTCACGAGTGACCGAGCTGTCGTGTGCGTCGGTCTTTGTGTTGGTCTCGCTGGCGGCCGGCCTCGCGCAGGAGCGGGCGACGTCCTCGACCGATCCGCGCGTCGGTCTCAAGGCCGGTTTCCACAACGCCGGTGAAGCGGCGCGCAACATGGAAGTGATTGCGAGCCTGCCGAAGCCGGAAGGCTTCTTCGATCCGAAGACGCCCGCGGGGGCGACGATACCGGCGGAACGTGTTCCGAACTCGCCGACCGGCGCCAGCGTCGAGGATCCGCCCGACCCGAACGCCAATGCGGCCGCGCCGACCCCGCCTCGGCCCGGTGCTCCACCTCCGTTCGATCCGGTGACGGCGAATCGACCCACCTTCGCCAACTCGGATCTCGCCTTCAGCGGCGACATGGTCTTCGTCGGCAACTATCACGGGTTCAATACCTACGATATCGAGCGCGCCGACAAGCCCAGGCTGGTCTCATCGGTAGTGTGCCCCGGCGGTCAGGGCGACGTGTCGGTCCACGGCCATCTCCTGATCATGTCGGTGGAGCAGACGCGCGGGCGGGTCGATTGCGGCGTGCAGGGCGTGCAGACGGCGGTGAGCAGCGAGCGCTTCCGCGGCATCCGCATTTTCGACATCAGCGACATCAGTCGGCCGAAACAGGTGGCAGCGGTCCAAACCTGCCGCGGGTCGCACACCCACACGCTCGTCGTCGATCCCAACGACAAGGGGAACATCTACGTCTACGTGTCGGGCACGAGCACCGTCCGATCGGGCGACGAGCTCGCCGGCTGCTCATACCTCGACCCGAAGGAGGATCCGAATACCTCGCTCTACAGCATCGACGTGATTCAAGTGCCGGTCGCGACTCCGAACGCGGCGCGCATCGTCAGTAAGCCGCGCGTGTTCTCGGATCCCTCGACGAGCGCCATTGCCGGGCTGTGGCGCGGCGGCAATCACGGCGAGGGCACGCAGACCTCACGTGCGACGAACCAGTGCCACGACATCACGGTGTTTCCCGAGATCGGACTCGCGGCCGGCGCCTGCGCCGGCAACGGCATCCTGCTCGACATCCGCGATCCGAAGAACCCGGTCAGGATCGATCAAGTGGTCGACAAGAACTTCGCGTATTGGCATTCGGCGACGTTCAATCACGACGGCACGAAGGTCATCTTCACGGACGAATGGGGCGGCGGCAGCCGGCCGCGCTGCCGCCCGACCGACCAACCGACCTGGGGCGCCGACGCGATCTTCGACATCGTCGATCGCAAGCTTCGCTTCGCGAGCTACTACAAGATGCTGGCGCCACAGACCGATCAGGAGAACTGCGTCGCGCACAACGGCTCGCTGATTCCTGTTCCGGGCCGCGACATCATGGTGCAGGCGTGGTACCAGGGCGGCGTCTCGATCTTCGATTTCACGGATGCGGCGCATCCCGTCGAGATCGGGTACTTCGATCGCGGGCCGCTCGACTCGAAGCAGTTGATTCTGGGCGGATACTGGTCGGCCTACTGGTACAACGGCGCGATCTACGGATCCGAGATCTCCCGGGGCGTCGACGTGTTTCGACTGAAGCCGAGCGACGTGTTGACGCAGCACGAGATCGACGCGGCGAAGTCGATCCAGTCCGATGAGATGAACACCCAGGTCCAGAAGAAGATCGTGTGGCCGGCCACGCTCGCGGTGACGATGGCCTACGTCGATCAGCTCACGCGCAGCAAAGGTATTCAGCCGCAACGCGTGAAAGCGGTGCGGGCGGCGATGGAGCGCGCCGACGGCACCCGTGCCGGCAGCAGCAGCGCGAAGGGCGTCATGGTACAGCTGACGACGGTGGCGGCGCAGGTCGAGAACGACGCCGCGGCCGCATCGGGACGCGATGCCATTCGTCTGCGCGCGCTGGCCGAGACGATGAAGAGACGCGCCGAGTCGCTGCGATGATGCGGATCTGGAACCTGATCCGCTGATACAACGGCTCAGTCAATCTGACAGGAAGTTCATCGGCCGCTAACCCTACGCTCATCGACCGCGAGGACACTCGTGGTCATGAGTACTCGCATTGTTGTTCTCGTCTTCGCGATCACATTGGGCGCTTCACATGTGGGGTTGGGACAGGAGACGACCGGCACCATCTCCGGACGCGTCGTCGATTCGCAGGGACTCCCGATTCCTGGCGCCACGGTCACGGCGACCGGCTCACAAGGAACCAAACAGGCGGTCACTGATGGGACCGGCAACTTTACTGTTCCGTTCCTCACTCCTGGTACGTACGCCGTGCGCATCGAGCTTCAGGGCTTCACCCCCTTCGCGCGCGAAGGTGTGGTGGTTCGGCTCGGTCAAACAGTGGACATCCCCGCGACCCTCATCGTGGGCGGGTTGGCGGAGAGCGTCGAGGTCCGCGGCACGCCTGACACCATCAACACGCGCAGCACGACCACAGGCGCAAACATCTCCAGCGAGCAGCTCCAGAACATCCCCGTTGGACGGAACGTCAGTCAGACGCTCTATCTCGCGCCGGGGGTGACCAGCTCGGGCTCGGCGGGCGTGAACAATCCGTCGATCTCAGGGGGAAGCGGGCTCGACAACCAGTACGTGATCGACGGCGTCAACGTCACCAATCAGGGCTACGGCGCGATCGGGTCGTACTCAATCATTTTCGGATCGCTCGGGAACGCCACGCCGTTCGATTTCATCCAGGAAGTGCAGGTGAAGACCGGCGGCTACGAGGCGGAATTCGGCAACGCCACCGGCGGCGTGGTGAACGTGATCACCAAGAGCGGCTCGAACAAGGTCAACGGAGCGATCTTCGGCTACGGCCGTCCGGACGGCCTCGAGAGCGAATGGAAGCAGTTTCAGAGCATCAACGGCAGCGTCCAGACGGTCGGGTCACGTTACTTCGACGGCGGCGTCGACGCTGGTTTGCCGATCGTCAAGGATCGGTTGTTCGTATTCGGCGCGGTCAACCCCGCGAGGAACGTGACCTTGCTACACGCACCGGCCGGGTTTGCGCTCGACAGCCTGGGCGACATCGAGCGCGTGCGCAACACGATGACCTACTCGGCAAAGGCCACGTGGCAGGCCACCAGCGACCATCGTATCGACGTGTCGTTCTTCGGTGATCCGTCGAAGGGCGACAATGGCCCGCAACGCGCGTCCGCGCTGCTCGTTCCGGATACCTCGTCGTTCAGCGAGCTCACCTACGGCGGTCATAACCAGACCGCACGCTACAACGGCGTGTTCCGGAACAACTGGCTCGTCGAAGCCAGCTTCGCGCGCGCGCTCAACACGCTCGAGGAAACACCGTCGGTGAACACCTGGCGAGTGACCGACCAGACGGTCACACCGAGGCTCGTGACCGGCGGGATCGGTTTCTACGAGGAGCAAAACCGGAGCCTCAACTATCAGTACGCGGCCAAGGCGACCAATGTACTGGGCAACCACCAGCTTCGCTATGGCGTCGAGTACGACAACGTCGACTACAACACCCTCAATCAACGCACCGGGCCGACCTTTGTCGCCAATGATGGGCGGACGACGGCCACCGGCGCACAGATCACGGTATTACCCGACGCCAACTTCGGGGAAATCTTTCGAGTGACACGCGCCAACTTCAACAGCGGTCACGACACCACACAGCACTACACCAATTTCTTCGTCCAGGACTCCTGGCGCATAGGGAACCGGCTGACGATCAACCCCGGGATCCGATACGAGCAGGAAACCCTCAGCGGCGACATCGTGAAGGACTTCTCGCTGAAGAACAACTGGGCGCCCCGCATCGGCGCGACGTACGACGTCGCGGGTGACGGCCGCACCAAGATCTTCGCGAACTACGGCCGGTACTTCGCACGCATGCCCAACGATCTCGCCGCACGGTCACTGTCGGCCGACGATGGAATCAGCCGGGCCGACTTCTTCGACGCCGGTCTGATGCAGCCGATTCCGAATGGGATTGCGACGATCGACCCGGCGAGCGGCCAGACGATCACCAATCATTTCGTGGTGACATCGACGAGCACCGACACGATCGATCCGGACGCCAGGCTCTCGTATGTGAACGAGGCCGTGGTGGGAGCCGATCGCGAGATCCTGCCGCAGACCACGGTCGGCGTGCACTACACATACCGGAACATCGGGCGGGTGCTCGAAGACGTCGCGAACGCGCCGATGGTGGCATACGACCTCGGAGTGCCTGGCCTGTCCAGCGTCGAATATATCCTCACCAACCCAAGCCGTAGCACACCGGTGCTCTCGACGGCCTCGTTCCTCGGGGCATCGTTTCAGGACCCGGTGCACCGGTATCACGCCGTTGACGTGACGCTGAACCGGCGGTTGGCCGACAACTGGTCGATGATCGCGTCCTACCGGTGGTCGCGCCTGCGTGGCAACTTCGAGGGCTTCTACCGCGACGACAATGGACAGTCCGACCCGGGCATCACGTCGCTGTACGACTTCCCCACCAACGATCCGAGCTACACAGGGATCGGAGTACCGGAGTTTGGCTATCGGGGCGACATCAGGTTCCTTGGCGATCCGAACGGCATCCTTCCGCTCGATCGGCCGCATCAGTTCAAAGCGTTCGGCAACTACGTCTTCCCGATCGGATTGAACCTCGGCGCTGGAGTCAACGTCTCGTCGGGCGCACCGCTCACCCCGCTCGCGGCGAATCCGAATTACACGACCGGCGGCGAGATTCCGGAGGCGGCTCGCGGCGCAGGTTTCCAGACGATCGACGGTTTCAAGACACGCACGCCCGTCGTCAGCCGCGTCGATGTGCAGGCGTCGTATCGCGTGCCGCTCAGCAACGCCGTCCATCTGACGTTGCTCGGCGACGTGTTCAACCTCTTCGATGCGAGGACGACGCTGATGTACGACCAGTGGACGCAGTTGACGGGCGCCACGCCGAATCCTGATATCGGATCGCCGACCACGCAGGTGCTGCCCGGTGCGCCGCCGCAGTTCCAGGCGCCGCGCGAGGTGAGACTGGGAGCCAGGCTGACGTTCTGAAAGCAGACGCGACTGCCTCCGGCAGTCGCGACTGCCCCCGACTACACCGCTGTGCGCGCGCGCTCAAGCGCGCGGTGTAGTATCGGGGGCACCAATGTCTTCCACGTCTTCCACTGCGACTTCTACCGCGGTCCAGTTAG
>Ga0111538_10006957_pt1 | contig 15283 bp, 7 predicted proteins | sample SoiMethybrSBSTD1_FD_79669 | JGI IMG/M metagenome (GOLD analysis project Ga0111538, IMG submission 79669) | Bulk soil microbial communities from a Populus tree surrounding site in Tennessee, USA - Soil MetaG P. TD hybrid SBSTD1 (version 2)... | ecosystem: Environmental > Terrestrial > Soil > Tree...
ACCTCGCCTCGACCGGCAAGCTCGATCCGCAGGCGTTCAAGCTGACGCGCGTGTCTGGCGCTTACTGGCGCGGCGACCCCAGGAACCCGATGCTGTCGCGCATCTATGGCACCGCCTGGCTCAACAAGAAGCAGCTCGACGCCTATCTCATCCGGCTCGAGGAAGCGGCCAAACGCGACCATCGCAAGATCGGCCAGGAGATGGACCTCTTTCACCTCCAGGCCGAGGCGCACGGCAGCGTCTTCTGGCATCCCAAGGGCTGGGTCATCTGGCGCCAGCTCGAAGCCTATCTGCGGCGCCGCCTCGACGCGGCCGGATATCTTGAAATCAAGACCCCGCAGCTGATCGACTCAAAGCTGTGGGTGCTCTCGGGCCACTGGGGCAAGTTCCGTGCGAACATGTTCGTCGTTCCCGACGAAGTGCCGGGCACCGACGAAGGCAAGCCGGTCATTACCGGCGATGCCGAGCTGATGGCGCTGAAGCCGATGAACTGCCCTGCTCACGTCCAGGTCTTCAAGCAGGGCATCACCTCGTACCGCGAGCTGCCGCTCAGGCTCGCGGAGTTCGGCTGCTGTCACCGCAACGAGCCGCACGGTGCGCTCCACGGGATCATGCGCGTGCGCCAGTTCACGCAGGACGACGGGCACATCTTTTGCACGCGCGATCAGCTGGTCGAGGAGACCAAGCGGTTCTGCGCGCTGCTCGACTCCGTCTACCGCGACCTCGGCTTTGCCGATTACCAGGTGAAGCTTGCGACCCGGCCCGACGAGCGGATCGGGAGCGATGAGGAGTGGGATCGGGCCGAAGCCGATCTCGAGACCGCGCTCAAGGAGACTGGGCTCGATTATGAAGTGCTGCCCGGCGAGGGCGCTTTCTATGGGCCCAAGCTCGAGTTCCATTTGACCGACGCGATCGGCCGTACCTGGCAGTGCGGCACGCACCAGCTCGACCCGTCGATGCCGCAGCGGCTCGGCGCGGTCTACATCGGCGAGGATGGCGAGAAACACCATCCGTTGATGCTCCACCGCGCGATCCTCGGCACGTTCGAGCGCTTCATCGGCATCCTCATTGAGCATCATGCGGGCAAGTTTCCGCTCTGGCTGGCTCCGGTGCAGGCGGTGGTCGCGACGATCGTCTCCGACGCGGACGATTACGCCCGGCAGGTTTCGGCGAGGCTCGCGGACGTGGGAATCCGGGTCGAGACCGACCTCAGGAACGAGAAGATCAACTACAAGGTGCGCGAGCACAGCCTGGCCAAGGTTCCGCTGCTGTTGGTCGTCGGGAAGCGCGAAGCGGACGAAGGCACGGTCGCGCTGCGACGCCTCGGCAGCGACGAGCATCAGAAAATGATGAGTCTCGAAGACGCCGTCGCGATGATCGCGACCGAAGCCGTGCCGCCGGATTTACGACCAGATTGAACCCAATTCCCTTGGGGCAGGCCCGCGCGTCTCCGTTAAGTCTCGATTATGCGCGAGCGAGTCGCTTCTGCTCGTGCCGGAGAGACGCCATGGCCACCGGATCGTCTGCCAGCCCTTCATTCGCGGAACCCGCGGCGGCCTCGCCGACGAAAAACTACCTGCGGCAGCGGCGCAAGCAGATCCTTGCGCGGACCGCCGAACGCCTTCTGGCGGGGGAGGATCCCGACAGGGTCGTCATGCCCGCGCTGTTCCGCGAACTCGCGGCCGAGCGCATCGTCGACGCCACGCTTGGTTTCATCGTCACCGACCTCGGCGAAGCGATGAACCTTGGCTTCATGGAAGGGTTCGACCGGGCCATGATCCAGCGCTGCCTGACTCTCGATTTCGGCCAGGCGATTTGCGGCACGGTCGCGGCGACCCGCCAACCCATGCATATCACCGACATCCAGCGCACGCTGGACCCGCTCGCCGACCTCGTCCGCTCGGCCGGCATCGATGCCTATGCGTGTGAGCCGCTGATCGTCGGGGACCGGCTGCTCGGCACCTTGTCCTTCGCTTCACGGTCGCGCCGCAGCTTCGACGCCGAGGACCTGCTTTTCTTCCGCAACGTCGCGAAGCATGTGGCGATTGCGCGCGACCGCGCGCGTAACTGCGGAGCCGCGAAAGAGCGCCAGCGCGCTCGCGCGGCCAAAGTTCTCGCCTGATTCCCGGGGGCGGCCTGACGCCACCCCGCCACAGGTCGCGGCAAAAATGACTCACTTGCGCGCGCCAATCTTTTCATTGCGGGGATAAGCGCCTAACTCGCACGGGTCCAGGCAACAAATTGGAGACTTCGCTATACCGCCGCCCTATCCGCGCCGACCGCAGGCGCCGCCACAATTCACCGGCCCCCGCTACAATGAGTTCATCCAATCCCAGAAGGTGCGGGTGATCGACGAAAACGGCGAAAATCTGGGCGTGATGTTTACGCGCGAAGCCTTCGAACAGGCGCAGGAAGTCGGGCTCGACCTGGTCGAGATCTCGCCCAACGCCGATCCGCCGGTCGCCAAGTTCCTCGATATCGGCCGCTACAAGTATGAGGCCCAGAAGAAGGCCAGCGAGCAGCGCAAGAAGCAGAAGACGCAGGAGATCAAGGAGATCAAGATGCGTCCGAACATCGACGATCACGATTATGACGTGAAGATGCGCAAGATCGTCGAATTTCTCGAAGAGGGCGATAAGGTCAAAGTTACGATGCGCTTCCGCGGCCGCGAGATGGCGCACGGCGAGCTCGGCATGGCGGTGCTTCGCCGGGTCCAGGAGCAGACTGCGGCAATGGCCAAGATCGAGGCCCATCCACGGATGGAAGGCCGCCAGATGCTGATGGTCCTCGCCCCGAAATAGCCAAATGGCCAGCCGTCCGCCCGATTGCCCCCGCTGCGGCGGCACGCTGGAGCCGGGCTACGTCGTCGACGAAGGTTATGGCACCCGGACCGTCGCCAAGTGGACCTCAGGCGAGCCCGAGCGGAGCATGTGGACGGGCTTGAAGACCCGCGACAAGGACAAGCTCGACATCACGACCTACCGCTGCCGCCGCTGCGGCTATCTCGAAAGCTATGCTTGAGCGCTAGGCGTTACTGACATCGCTGTTGCCAAATTGCTGCAGCCGCGCCGCATCGTCGTCACGCCATCGTAGCCTATCTTCCTTTGGCTGATTTTCGGGACTAGCCTTCCCCGCCCGGAGCAATTGCCCGGATTCGAGGGGGAGATCGAATATGCGCAAATCCGCTTGGCTGCTTTCGGCAGGCCTGTTCGCTTTGGCCACACCAGCGTTCGGCCAATCCACCTCGACCACCACGACCGACACCGACAAGGGCACGGCCCAGCCGACTGAAAGCGCAACAGAAGGCGCCGCCGTCCAAAATCAGGCGACTGAGCGCCAACCAGTCAACACCGGCGACATCGTCATCACCGCGACTCGGCGCAACGAGGCGCTGTCCGACGTGCCGATGGCCGTCAGCGCGGTCACCGCGCAGCAGCTCGAACTAACCGGCGCCAGCGATGTCCGCCAGCTCAACCAGGTCGCCCCGTCGTTGCTCGTCTCCTCGACCTCGTCCGAAGCCGGCGCGGGCGTCGCCCGTATCCGCGGCATCGGCACCGTCGGCGACAACCCCGGCCTCGAAAGCTCGGTCGGCATCTTCATCGACGGCGTCTATCGCTCGCGTACCGGCGTCGGCTTGACCGAGCTCGGCGCGCTCGACCGGATCGAGGTGCTGCGCGGACCGCAGGGCACTTTGTTCGGCCGTAACACGTCGGCCGGCCTCATTTCGATCATCACCGCCAAGCCGCGCTTCCAGACCGAAGTCAGCGGCCAGGTCGACATCGGCAATTACGACCTGCGCCGGGTCGAGGTCAGCGCGACCGGGCCGATTACCGACAATATCGCCGCCCGCATCGACGGCGTCTGGATGCGGCGCGACGGCTTCCTTCACGACGTGATTTCGGGCCGCGACGTCAACGACCGCAGTCGCGCGCTGGTTCGCGGGCAGTTGCTGTTCCAGCCGAGCGACGACCTGTCGATTCGGCTGATCGGCGACGTGTCGCGGCGCCGCGAGGAATGCTGTGGCGCGCCGTTCCTACCCGCGCACGATACCGTCGCGAGCGGCGGCACGGTGACCGAGGCTCCGTCGACCATCGCCTTTATCGAGCGCGGCCTGGGCGCGATCATCAACGACGACACGTTCGACCGCGACACCTCGATCACGCCTGGCCGCAATTATGACAGCGACGTCGACGACTGGGGCGCCTCGGGTGAAATCGTCAAGGATTTCGGCTGGGCCGAACTGACCTCGATCACCGCCTATCGCCACAACAAATATACCCGCGGCCAGGACGCGGACTTCAACAATCTCGACATCCTGTTCCGCGACAATGACGGCGGCGCGTTCAACCGCTTCAACACCTTCACGCAGGAGCTGCGGCTCCAGGGCAATGCGTTCGGCGATCGCCTCGACTGGCTGGTCGGCGGCTATTTCGCGAACGAGAAGCTGCGGCTCAAGGACAATCTCGCCTACGGCGCGGATTATGCGCGCTACGCCAACTGCCTGGTCGCCAACAGTTTCGCGCAGTCGCTGATCGCGTCGGGCGTCCCGCCCGTCGTTGCGCTTGGCCAAGGCCTCGTCCAGCCGGGTGCGGCCGGCGGCGGGACCTGCTTCAACCAAGCCACTTCCGGAGCGATCGTCGGCCTGCTTCCGGCGGCGCAACAGGGCGTATTCCGGGCATTCGCGCGGCTTGCGCCGTTCAATGCCCCGACCTTCACCAACAGCGGCTTTTCCAATCTCTCCAGCCCGCTGCTGTCGCTCAACGGCACCACGTTGGACGACCTCTACGACCAGTCGAGCAACAATTGGGCGCTATTCACGCACAATATTTTCTCGATCACCGACAGGCTGAAGCTGACCATCGGCGCGCGCTACACGCACGAGCGCAAGGAGCTGGAGGCCGATCTTTCGGACAACAATACGCTCTGCACCTTGTTCTCTGGGAGCTCGCTGCAAACGCTGCCGTGCGTCAGCCCGGGCATTCCCGGCGGTTCATTCTCGCTCGACGATAAGAAGAGCGAGAGCCGGCTCTCCGGAACGGCGGTACTGAGCTACAAGCCGACCGACCGCCTGCTGACCTATGCGAGCTATTCGCGCGGCTACAAGGCCGGCGGCTTCAACCTCGACCGGTCGGCGCTATGGCGCGCGCAGGTCCTGCCGCCCGCCACTCCGCCGACCGCGGTGCTCAGCAATCCGCCGCTGTCGGGCAATGGCGCCATTTGCGTCAGCGCGTCGCAGGCCGGTTGCCAGGGAATCGTCGCATCGGGTGCGAATCTCCAGTTCAAGCCTGAGACCAACGACGCGTTCGAGATCGGCGCCAAATACAACGGGCGCTGGATCGACTTGAACCTCGCGGTGTTCCACCAGCTGTTCAAGAACTTCCAGCTGAACACGTTCAACGGCCTCAACTTCGTCGTCGAGAACGTCAACAGCTGCAGCGAGGACCTTGGTGGCGCCGACTCTGACAATAGCGCGCTGACGGGGGCCTGCACCGGCAAGACCCGCGCCGGCGTCAAAAACTACGGTTTCGAGCTCGAAGCCTTCACGCGGCCGCTACCGTACCTGTTCATCAACGGCGGCCTGACAATGTCCAACACCAAATATCGCCACAATCTCGTCGGCGCAGACGGGCGCGCGCTGACCAACGCCTTGTTCCAGCTGCCCGGGCGGCGGATTTCCAACTCCGCCCTGTGGACCGGGACCGCGTCGATCGGCTGGACGCCGCCGATCGGAAGCAGCGGCCTCAGCGCGCTGTTCTACCTCGATACGCGTGTCCAGGGCCGGCTCAACACCGGCTCCGACCTCGATCTCGAGAAGGAGCAGAAGAGCTTCGCTGTGTTCAATGGCCGCATCGGCCTCCATGGGCCCGGCGACATGTGGGGGATCGAGTTCTGGGCGCAGAACATCTTCGACAAGAACTTCCTGCAGGTTGCGTTCGACGCGCCGATCCAGGGCGGCTGCACGACCCGCGGCGCAATCGCCGGGTTCTGCGCGGCGTCGACATCGATTCCCTCCGGCTTCCGCGCGACCCAGCTGTTCGGCGCGTTCCTCGGCGAGCCGCGGACCTTCGGCGTGACCCTGCGCGGTCGGCTGCGGCCGGCGCCGCCCGCGCCGCCGGTCTACACGCCGCCGCCGGCGCCGCCACCTCCTGCGCCGGTGGTGGAGGAGCCGGCACCCCCGCCGCCGCCGCCACCTCCGCCCCCGCCGGCCAACGAAGGCGAGCGCGGTTAAGGCCTAGGCTGCGCGCGCGGTCGTGTCGCGGGCGGCGCTGATCAGCGCCGCGCGGAGGCCGTCGATCCGCTCGGGGTCGAGCTTTTTGTTGTCGCTGGTAGTCACGTAGAAGACGTCGACTGCGCGCTCGCCGTAGGTCGCGATATGTGCCGAATGGACGCGCAAGTCCTGCGCGTGGATCGCGCCCGCGAGGGCGGCGAGGAGGGCGGGGCGGTCGAGGGCGAGGACCTCCACCACCGTCGTTCGGGTCGAAGCGCGTTCGGCGACGATCACTGACGGGGAAAGGCGGAAGGCCGAGCTGCGGGTCTCGCGGGCCGGGCGCACCGGCAGTCGTGGGAGTTGCTCGCTGGTCAGCGCCGTTTCGACGGCCCTTACCAGCCGGTTACGCAATCGCCGGTCCCCATAGGGCCGCCCCTGTCCGTCGAGCACCAGCAGATTGTCGAGCGCCATGCCGTCGCGAGTCGTGTGGATGCGCGCGTCGATGATGTTCGCACCGGCCGCCGCCAGTCCTGCGCAGATGCGGTAGAACAGGCCCTCGCGGTCGGGCGTGAAAACGCTGATCCTGGTTGCGCCGCTGGCCGAGTCGTCCTCGGCCACGACATTGGGCACGGCATCGCCAATATGCGCCTCAGCCGCCGCGACCTGCTTCGCGTTTGCGACCTGCCAGGCAAGTGGCTCGGCCAGCCAATAGCTGTCGGGCAGGCGGCGGGCATGGGCGCGGACGGCGCTCGCTTTCCAGCCGAGCTCGGCCGCCAGCTCTTTCTGCCTCGAGTCCACCAGCTCGCTGCGACCGTGCTGCTTGTGGCCCAGTCGAAGCCGCTCCTCCGCCGCCTCGAACAGCGTCCTGAGCAGCGTCCGCTTCCATTCGTTCCATATGCCCGGCCCGACCGCGCGGATATCGACCACGGTCAGGATCAGCAGCAGGCGCAGCCTCTCCGGGCTTTGCACTTGGCGGACGAAATCCTCGATCGTCTTGGGGTCGGCAAGATCGCGCTTGAACGCGGTCGACGACATCAGCAGGTGATGGCGGACAAGCCATGACACGGTCTCGGTCTCGGCCGGGTCGAGCCCGAAGCGCGGGGCGAGCCTCAACGCGATGTCCGCACCGATCACGCTATGGTCGCCACCACGCCCCTTGGCGATGTCGTGCAGCAGCACCGCGACATAAAGGACGCGCCGGGACGCGATCTGCTTGATGATCGCGGTCGACAGCGGATGATCCTGCTTAAGTTCACCGCGTTCGATCGCCGCCAGCAGGCCCAGCGCCCGGATCGAATGCTCGTCGACCGTATAATGATGGTACATATCGAACTGCATCTGCGCGACGACGCGGCCGAATTCGGGAACGAACCGCCCGAACACGCCGGCCTCGTTCATCCAGCGCAGCACCAGCTCGGGCGAGTGGATCGCGGTCAACACCTCCATGAAGAGCGCGTTGGCACGCGCATCCTCGCGCACCTCGCGGTCGATCAGCGGCGCATCGCGCGCCGCGGCGCGCATCGCCGTCGGGTGAATTTCGAGCCGCTCGCGCGCGGCGAGCGCGAACAGCTCGAGCAGCCGCACCGGGTCGGCCCGGAAGAAGCCGTCCGCCGGGATCGACAGCCGTCCGCGATCGAGAACGAACCCGCCGAGCCGCGCCGGCTTGCGGCGGATGGTCGGCAAAGCGAAGCGGAAGCCCTTCTTGCCAAGTTGTTCGTCGAGCTGGGCAAGGAAGACACCGGTCAAATCGCCGACCGTTTTCGCGTTCAGGAAATAGAACTTCATGAACCGCTCGACGGCCGATTTTCCTGGCCGGTCGGCGTAATGCATGATCTCGGCGATCCGCTTTTGATAGTCGAAGCCAAGGCGCTCCTCGGCCCGGCCAGCAGCCACGTGCAGGTGGCAGCGGACCGACCAGAAGAAGCGCTCGGCGCGGTCGAAGCGACGGAATTCGGCGACGGTCAGCAGGCCAGCTCCGACGAGGTCCGCGGGCCGCTCGACGCCGTGCACATATTTGCCGATCCAATAGAGCGCGTGGAGGTCGCGCAGGCCGCCTTTGCCGTCCTTGACGTTGGGTTCGACGACGTAGCGGCTGTCGCCCATCTTGAGGTGACGCAGGTCGCGCTCGGCAAGCTTGGCGGCGACGAAATCCGCGGCGGTGCCGGCAACGATCTGCTTGCGAAACCGGCGCATGGTTTCGTCGAACAAGCGGTCGTTGCCCCAGAGCCACCGCGCCTCGAGGAAGGCGGTGCGGATGGTCATGTCTTTCTTGGCGAGTGCAATCAGCTGCGCGGGCGCGCGGACGGAATGGCCGACCTTGAGCTTCAGGTCCCACAGCAAATGGAGGATCGCCTCCGATGCGCGCTCGACCTCTCCGGTCGGCGTCCTGGCAGTGAGGAACATGAGGTCGAGGTCGCTGAACGGCGCCATTTCCCCGCGCCCGGTGCCCCCGAGGCCGACCAGGGCCAGCTGGTCGTCGAGCGGTTGCTTGAGCACTCGGCCGATCACGAAATCGTGCGCAAGCCGGACCAGCTGGCCGTGCAGGTAGGCGGTTGCCTGAGCGGCGTTTCGGCCGTGTCCGGGCTGAGCGTCAAGCCGCCGGGCGATTTCGGCGCGGCCGTTTGCCAATGCTTCGCCGAGAATCGCCGAGACTTCCTGGTTGAGCTTCCGGCCCGATCGCAGCCCGGTGATCCGGTCGGCGGTTGCGCGCCGGTCGATGATCGCGCGGCGATGCTCGACGTCGAGTGCGTCGGTCATCCGTCGCGCTCGGCGGCGATCCGCTTCAGCTGGTAGATCTGCTCGAGGGCTTCGCGCGGGCTGAGCCGGTCGGGATCGATGGCCGCGAGCGCTTCGGCGACCGGGTCAGCGGCGGTCGCCGGCTCCGCGCTGGCGAACAGCGGCAGGTCGTCGAGACCCGCCGCAATCCCGCCGGTCGCGTCCCTCCCCGCCTCGAGCTTGGCGAGTACCGAGCGTGCACGAGCGACGACTGGCGGCGGCAATCCCGCGAGCTTGGCGACTGCGATCCCGTAGCTGCGGTCGGCAGCACCGTCGGCGACTTCATGGAGCAGGACCAGGTCGCCTTTCCACTCGCGCGCCCGGACATGGTGCAGCGACAGGCAGTCGAGCCGCCCGGCGAGCCGGGTGAGCTCGTGATAGTGGGTCGCGAACAGCGTTCGACACCGGACCTCGTTGTGCATCGCCTCGACCACCGCCCAGGCAATCGCGAGCCCGTCGTAGGTCGAGGTGCCGCGGCCGATTTCGTCGAGGATCACGAGGCTGTTGGGCGTCGCCTGGGCGAGGATCGCGGCGGTCTCGACCATCTCTACCATGAAGGTCGAGCGGCCGCGCGCGAGATTGTCCGATGCGCCGACGCGGCTGAACAGACGGTCGACGATGCCGACCTTGGCGCGCGCGGCGGGAACGAAGCTGCCAGCCTGGGCAAGCACGGCAATGAGCGCGGCTTGCCTGAGGAAGGTCGATTTGCCGCCCATGTTGGGGCCGGTGATCAGCCACAGCCGGTCGGCGGCGCCGAGCGAGAGGTCGTTGGCGACGAAGCGGTCGCCCCCGTCGCGCAGCGCGCTTTCGACCACCGGGTGGCGGCCGGCGTCGATCTCGAGGCACGGCTCGCCGCTGAGCTGCGGCAGGCACCAGCCGCCTTCGGCGGCCCGATGCGCGTGGCTGGCGGCGACGTCGATCCGCGCGATCGCGTCGGCGGTCGCGGTGATCCGGGGCGCGGCGGCGACGGCCAGCCCGGCCAGCTCCTCGGCGAGCGCGGCCTCGGCGGCGAGCGCATGGCCGCCGGCCTCGACCACGCGGTTCGCTTCATCGTGCAGCTCGGGCGAATTGAAACGGACAACCCCGGCAAGCGTCTGGCGGTGGGTGAAGCCGCTGTCCGGCGCCATCAGCCGGTCAGCGTGCTTGGCCGAGACTTCGATATGATAGCCGAGCACCGCATTGTGGCGGATCTTCAGTGAGGCAATGCCGGTGGCGTCGCGATAGCGCGCTTCGAGCGTGGCGATCGCGCGCCGGCCGCTCGACGCGGCCAGGCGCAGCTCGTCGAGCGCGGCATCATAGCCTTCGGCGATATAACCGCCCTTGGAGGCGTCGATCGGCGGGGATTCGACCAGCGCGCGCACCAGCTGATCGACGAACGCTCCGTGACCGCCGAGGGCCGGCAGCAGCCGGTCGAGTAGCGGCGGCCGATCTGCCGCACTCTCAAGCTCTTGCTTCAAGGCGGACGCGGCGGACAGGCCGTCCCGCAGCAACCCGAGATCGCGCGGGCTGCCGCGCCCGGCCGCGAGCCGCGCCAGACCACGGGCAAAGTCGGGCATCGCCTTCAAGCGCCCGCGCACCCGCTCGCGGCGGATCGCGTCCTCGTGCAGCCATTGGGCCAGCGCCAGGCGCGCTTCGATCGCCGAGCGATCGGTCAGCGGCGCCGACAGGTCCTCGGCCAGCAGGCGCCGCCCGCCGGCGGTCTGGCAGCGATCGATCTCGCCGAGCAGGCTGCCGGCGATGCCGCCCGACACCGAGCGCGTCAGTTCGAGGCTGTCGCGGCTGGCTTCGTCGATCGCCATGTGGCTGGCGCGGTGGACCCGCCGCGGTACGTCGAGCAGGATTCCCGCGCCCTTCTGGGTTGCGTCGAGATAGGCCAGCAGGCCGCCCGCGGCGGCGAGCTCGGCCCACGAGGGTGCCCCAAGCCCGTCGAGCGTTGCGAGGCCAAAGCGCGACTTGAGCGCCCGCTCTCCGGTGAGGCTGTCGAACCCGCCCTTGCCCGCCGACGTGCGTAAACCCGGCACGGGCGCATCGGCGATCGTCTCCGCCGGCGCAAAGCGCGCGAGCTCGGCCGCGAGTTCGCCCGGCCCGCAGCTCACGAGCTCGAACCGGCCGGTTGAGATGTCGGCCGCGGCAACCGCCCATTCCTCGCCCGCCCGCCCGACAGCCGCCAGCCAATTGGCCGACGCTGACTCGAGCAACGTTTCTTCGGTCAGCGTGCCGGGCGTGACGAGGCGGACGATCGCCCGCTCGACCAAGGCCTTGGACCCGCGCGCCTTGCGCGCCTCGGCCGGGCTTTCGGTCTGCTCGGCGATTGCGACTCGGTGGCCTCCGCGGATCAGCCGCGCGAGATAGGCTTCGGCGGCGTGGACCGGGACCCCGCACATAGGGATCGGCTCGCCCGCGTCGGTGCCGCGCTTGGTGAGCGCGATATCAAGGCAGGCCGCGGCGACCTTGGCGTCGTCGAAGAAAAGTTCGAAGAAGTCGCCCATGCGGTAAAACAACAGGGCGTCGGCGGCCTCGTCCTTGAGGCGTCGGTATTGCGCCATCATCGGGGTCGGTTCGTCGGCGCGGGCCACGCGCCATTGTTAGTGGCTTCTCGCGAGATTCGGAACCGCGGATGCCCCCGAACTTGCGACTGTCACGAACCGCGGCCTAAAGGTTTCGCCAAGGAGCGGGGATGTCGGAAAGCAACGTCAAATATACCAAGGCCGAGGCGCTCGAGTTTCACTCGAAGGGGCGTCCGGGCAAGATCGAGATCATCGCCACCAAGCCGATGGCGACCCAGCGCGACCTGGCGCTCGCTTATTCGCCGGGCGTCGCGGTGCCGGTCCGCGCGATCGCCGAGGATCCCGGCAGTGCCTACGATTATACGGCCAAGGGCAATCTCGTCGCGGTGATCTCCAACGGCACCGCGATCCTCGGGCTCGGCAATCTCGGGGCGCTCGCGTCCAAGCCGGTGATGGAAGGCAAGGCGGTGCTGTTCAAGCGCTTCGCCGACGTCGACGCGATCGACATCGAGGTGAAGACCGACGACGCTCAGCGCTTCATCGAATGCGTCGAACTGCTCGAGCCGACGTTCGGTGGCATCAACCTCGAGGACATCGCCGCGCCCGACTGCTTCGTGATCGAGCATACGCTGAAGGAGCGGATGAACATTCCGGTCTTTCACGACGACCAGCACGGGACCGCGATCATCACGGCCGCCGGCCTGATCAACGCCTGCTATCTGACCGGCCGCAAGCTCTCCAGCGTCAAGGTGGTGGTCAATGGCGCGGGTGCGGCGGCGATCGCGTGCACCGAGCTGATCAAGGCGATGGGCGTGCGCGGCGACCGGGTCATCATGTGCGACCGCAAGGGCGTGATCTATCAGGGCCGTACCGACATCGACCAATGGAAGTCGGCGCATGCGGTCGAAACCAAGGCGCGGACGCTGGACGAGGCGCTGGTCGGCGCCGACGTGTTCCTCGGCCTCTCGGCCGCCGGAGCACTTGGTCCGGAGATGATCGCGAAAATGGCCAAGGCGCCGATCATTTTCGCCATGGCCAATCCCGATCCGGAGATCTGGCCGCCCGACGCGATCAAGGCGCGGCCCGACGCGATCATCGCCACCGGCCGGTCGGACTTCCCCAACCAGGTCAACAACGTGCTCGGCTTCCCGTTCATCTTCCGCGGCGCGCTCGACGTGCGGGCGACCGCGATCAACGACGAGATGAAGATCGCCGCGGCCGAGGCGCTGGCGGCGCTGGCGCGCGAGCCCGTGCCGGAGGAAGTGGCGGCGGCCTATGGCGGGCGCAGCCACACTTTCGGGCCCGACTATATCATCCCCGCGCCGTTCGACCCGCGGCTGATGGAAAAGGTCGCCTCGGCCGTGGCCGAAGCGGCGGGGCGCACTGGTGTCGCGCGAAAGCCGATCGCCGATATGGCCGCCTACCGCCAGGGGCTGCGCGCGCGGCTGAACCCGACCGTGGGGGTGATGAGCCTCGCCTACGAAGCGGCGCGGGCCAAGCCGAAGCGCGTCCTGTTCGCCGAGGGCGAGGAGCCCAACGTGCTGCGCGCGGCAATCGCCTTCAAGGATGGCGGCTACGGCACGCCGGTGCTGGTCGGGCGCGAAGACGTGTTCGACCTGCTGAAGGAGCTGGGGGTGGAGAACCCCCGGGATTACGAGGTCCTCAATAGCCGCAACTCGCCACTGGTCGGCCGCGCGGTCGAATATATCTATCAGAAGCACCAGCGGCACGGGCTGCTCCGCCGCGAGATCGAGCGGATGGTCAACCAGGACCGCAATTACTTCACCGCGGCGATGCTGGCGCTGGGCGAAGCCGACGCGATGATCACCGGGACCACGCGGCCGTTCAGCCAGTCGCTGCGCCAGGTGCGCACCGTGATCGACGACGAGGAAGGTGCGACGCCGTTCGGAATCAACGTCATTGTCGGGCGCCACCACACCGTGCTGATCGCCGACACCGCGGTCACCGAGCGGCCCGACGCCGAGCAATATGCGGCGATCGCGCTGCGCTCCTCCGCGTTCGCGCGGCGGATGGGGATCGAGCCGCGGGTTGCGTTCATCAGCTACACCACTTTCGGCAACCCGCCCGGAATGCACATCGAGGAGTTGCGCGGCGCGGTGAAAATCCTCGACGGCTTTACGTGCGACTTCGAATATGAAGGCGAAATGGCGCCCGACGTCGCGCTCAACTACGACGTGCAGCGCCGCTTCTACCCGTTCAGCCGGCTCTCGGGACCGGCCAACATCCTCGTCATGCCGGGCCTCCAGTCGGCGAACCTATCGGCCAAGCTGCTGCGCGAGCTCGGCGGCGAAAGCGTGCTCGGGCCCTATATCCTTGGCCTTGCCCAGCCGGTGCAGATCGCGCCGATGACGGCGAGCGCGTCGGACCTGGTGATGCTGGCGGTGCTCGCCGCCGGCGACGCCGAAGCCCGGCGACTGCGCGAAAAGGCTAAATCCGCTCCACCGAGCTCACGGGGTCGGCTTCGCGCAAGGCGGCAATGATCGAGTGGAGGTGCGCCAAATCGTGCACCTCGACGTCCAGGTGGAAGGTGTGGAAGTTGCCGTCGCGGTGGACGAGCTGAAGGTTGATGATGTTGGCGTGCTTTGAACCGAGAATGCCGGACATTGTCCCAAGCGCGCCGGGAATGTCGCGCAGGATAACGCACAGCCGCGCCGCGCCGCCGTCCGAGCCCTCGCCCCAGGCGAGGTCGAGCCAGTCGGCGTCGATCCCGCTGGCGAGCGTATCGCAGCCGATTACATGGACTTCGATCTCCTCGTCCTCGCGGCGCAGCCCGACGATGCGGTCGCCGGGGATCGGGTGGCAGCAGCTCGCGAGATGATAAGCGACGCCTGGCGTCAGGCCCTTGATCGAGATCGCCTTGCGCTGGCCGAGGGGACGCGGGCTGACGTCGGCCCCGGCTGAGCCGGGCATCAGCGCTTCCATCAGCGCCTCGTCGCTGACCCGCTTGCGCGCGATCGCGATCATCAGCGCGTCCTCGTCCTCCATCTTGAGCTTCTTGAGCGCGCGTTTGCCCGCGTCCTTGTCGAGCTCGGCAGGGAGCCGGGCGACGATTTCGTCGTAGATCTTGCGGCCAAGCTCGACCGTCTCCTCGCGCTCCTTGTGGCGGACGAAGCGGCGGACTCCGGCGCGCGCCTTGCCGGTGGCGACGAAGCGCAGCCACGACGGCTGCGGGTGCTGAGCCTCCGAAGTCAGGATTTCGACCTGGTCGCCGTTCTCGAGCATGGTCCGGAGCGGCACGACGCGGCCGTTGACCTTGGCGCCGACGGTGCGGTCGCCCAGGCCGGTGTGGACAGCATAAGCGAAGTCCACCGGGGTCGCGCCCTTGGGCAGCTGGATCAATTCACCCTTCGGGGTGAAGGCGAAGATCCGGTCCTGGTACATCGCCATCCGCGTGTGCTCGAGCAGCTCTTCGGCGCTCTCGGCATGGTTCAGAATCTCGACCAAGTCGTCGATCCAGGGGACATGGATGTCCGCACTGGGCTTGCCTTCCTTGTAGGCCCAGTGGGCGGCGAGGCCGCGCTCGGCCTGCTCGTGCATCTCCTTGTCACGAATCTGGATTTCAATCCGCATCTTGGAATCGTGAATCACCGACGTGTGCAGGCTGCGGTAGCCGTTGCGCTTGGGAGTCGAGATGAAATCCCTGAAGCGGCCGGGAACCATCGGCCAGCGGCGATGGATCAGGCCCAACGCGCGGTAGCACTCGCCGACGTCCTTGACGATCACCCGGAAGGCCATGACGTCGGATAGCTGCTCGAAGCTGATGTGGCGCTCG
>Ga0111538_10006958_pt1 | contig 15279 bp, 18 predicted proteins | sample SoiMethybrSBSTD1_FD_79669 | JGI IMG/M metagenome (GOLD analysis project Ga0111538, IMG submission 79669) | Bulk soil microbial communities from a Populus tree surrounding site in Tennessee, USA - Soil MetaG P. TD hybrid SBSTD1 (version 2)... | ecosystem: Environmental > Terrestrial > Soil >...
AGTGAAATTAAAATTGGCTAAGCGCGGACAAGCAGCCAGGAAGAGGATGTTGCGCTACAGTGCAAGCGAAGATCGTCTCAGAGGCTTTCCAACTGAACGCTTGACGTTACTTTTTCAGTTCAAATATAGGGAATGATTCAACGCCTCGTGGCGGGTAGTCCAAAATGACCAGGGCCTCATTTTTCAATAGAGGCGAGAATTCCAAGATGACGATTGATAGCGTGCAACGAGCCAGGGGCGAAGGCAGATGAAGCATCACATCCCGCTATAGCAGTTGACGTTATTTGACGAAATTAACTATTTGACGCATAGAAATCGGGTCAGCTAAACGCGTTGAGCCATCTTCTTTCGCCGCACCATGAATCCGATCAAGGCAAGGCCTGCAAGAAGGAGCGCGGAAATCTCAGGCTCGGGGATAGGGGCGGTCCACCCGAGAGCGGTCAGCTGGCCTGCGTCATTGATCGCGGTGGCTCCGACCAGACCCACCCCGGGCGGCAGATCGACCAGCGAATTGAGGTCCATCATGCCGGTGCCATCTGGGCCGGTAATGAAAGCCCGGGGAGAGCCAGGGAACGCGTCAGACATACCCACCACTTGCCCGACGTCGTTGATTCCAGCAGCGAGGCTGCGAGGACCGCCTAAAGTGCCAAGGTCCCTCATATCGACCCCGTCGGCTCCCGTGATGAAAGCATGCTCATTCCGGCTATTCCCTTCAGTCTTGCCGAAGATACCCACTACCTGACCCGCGTCGTTGATGCCCTGAGCAGAGCTGAAACCGCCCAAAGTGCCAAGGTCTCTCATGTCGCGCCCGTCGGCGTCGGTAATGAAAGCGCGTTGATCGCCTCCAGCCGTGTAAGAGGTGCCGGCCACCTGCCCGGCCTGGTTGATTGCCTGACCCGCGCCCCGACCCCAGGCCCACTCCCCGCCTAAAGTGCCAAGGTCTCTCATACCCACCCCGTTGGGGCCGGTGATGAAAGCATAGGAAGCGCCTACAGCGGGGGTAACCATACCCACGACCTGCCCGGCATCGTTGATGCCCACAGCCTCGCTGTGGTCACCAAAAAGACCACCGAGATCCCTCATACCCATCCCGTTGGGGCCGGTAATGAAAGCACGATTAACGCCTTCAGCCGTGTGAGAAACACCGACCACCTGACCAGTGTTGTTGATGCCACGAGCAATGCTGTCAGTACCGCCTAAGGTGCCGAGGTCTCTCATACCCTTTCCGTTAGGGCCAGTGATGAAGGCATGGGTAAAACCTTCAGCCGTGTAAGCCTCACCTACCACCTGACCCGCATCATTGATGCCGTTAGCATGAGTAACGCTACCGCCCAACGTACCAAGAGCGGTTACTGTCTTGCTGTTGAGGTCGACGAGGTATGAAGATACTTGGGCGAAGGCGCTGCTGCCAAAACCTAGACCGGCAAAAAATGCTGCAGCGAGAATAAAGCCGTGGACTTTGAAGCCCAGGATGATCTTCATGATAATTCTCCTTGGTGTTTTTGAGGCGCTGCTAGCCGATTAGTATAAGCGGTAGCTACTACAATAATGACGAGATCGGCTGGAGCGAACTCTAACTGACGGTAGCATATAAATAACTCTCGGTTCAAGGTACAGTTGAGCTAAAGCTACCGGACACAGATTTGCATAGCCCGGCTGTGGCCAAACATATTTCTCCCGATAATTCGAGGTAAACACTCAAATCCAGTGAAGAAGATTGGGGATCCAGGGAGATAGCCCAAGATACTTCTCATTAGCTTTACAACTCGACGCCTTGAATAAAGAAGGGTGCAAGAAGATTTTGCAGGAAAAAGCATCAGGTGCGCAGGGGGATCGGCCAGAGCTAAAAGCGGCCCTAGCTTATATGCGGAAAGACGATACTGGGTCGGTCTGGAAAATTGATAGACTTGCCGCTCTACGAAACAGCTTATCGAGACGAATGAATCGGTTCAGCACCGGGGAATAGGGCTTAAATCACTGCAGGACCCATCGACAGTTAACCCAGTGGAAAGCTCGTCTTTTACGTGTTTGCGGCAACAGCCGAATTCGAGCGTGGCGTCATCCGCGAACGGACTACTACGGGCTTGAGAGCCCGCGGGAACGAGGCCGTGTGGGTGGCAGGCCTTCGGGTCTTTCAGACAAGGATCTTCAGCCCACCAAGGCGATGCTGAAGGATTCTGATATCACCGTTGCTGCCGTAGCCCGGCGATTAAACGTGGCCACATCTACGTTATACCGGCATATCCCGCATGCAAGAAGTGCAAATCTGGAAGACGAAACAAATACATGAGAAAACGACGTTTTTCAAGCCGGCGCATTGATTAGCGGAATCCACCTATCGATGAGTTTCGGCACCGCAACACTACTTTGTAGATTTTCCCCTCAAGGCTTAGCATTAGCCGAATGAAACTTAGATAGGTTATCAGTGGCTAAAATGAGCGCAGGGCAGTTCGCTAATGAACTGGGAGTACTTCCAGCCACTCTCCTGGAGCAACTCCGTGCGGCGGGTGTAAGCAAAAATCTAGCCGAAGATATTCTGACCGAGACTAATAAGGCTCAGCTTCTCCGTTATCTGCGCAATATTTCTATATTCAAAGAACAGAAGAGGAGTGCGAAGCCCCCTTCCCACACTTTAGAAAGTAAGGAGCCCGATAGTACCGGCAAACGTAGCAACAAAGTTCAGGTACACAAAAAGCGTCGTGATGGGAAACAATCTGCCGGTCGTGTTGCGACTCGACCTGCTTCTTTTCGCCTCGAAATACTCCTTCTCGCCGCACCGACAGAAGACGGTCAGTGCGCCGCGTGCTTGCGAGGGGCTCCCGAAAAATGGCGAACACAAATCACGGTTTGGGGGCTCTGTGTCCAGAATGCATGCGTAAGGCAAGACACCGTTACAAACAGCTATCTGAATCGAAGAGTCTGCTGTTCGAAAATGAGAGAAATTCGCAGGGCAAATTATCTAAAAAAGGAGGGTCCAAGTGGAGATCAAGACCTTTCATCCGAATTTTGCAAGGTGGGGCGCCTGGTCTCGGAAAGAGATCATCATGACTACGAGTCTGTCCACGAGGCAACCATTGAGGAAGAACGGACCTTGGAACCTATTTGTGACAGCCGCGTAAACCTTCCTGTCCACCATTCAAACCTTTCCGCTCGTCGGAAGACCAAGTTTACGGGCAAGTGCCGACTCCAGCTGATAGCCCTCCACATCTAAGCTTTCTAAATCCAGAGACGAAGGAGGAGATAGTTCGTCCAGCGCGCAACGCATCCGCTTTCCTTCCTGTAACACCCGCGTTACCACTATTTCAACATCGGTCGGCTTCTCGGATTGCCCATGTGCATCTCGAGATACTCCTCGCTGGGAAATACGGTATGTGGCGCGTCCACTTCGGCGTTCAGTGATAGTCACCGCATACCAAGGCTTTCCGTTCCGAATTAACGCAAAGCGTGTATCAATTTTTGCCATTATTCTTCGTCCTACATCTTTGCAGTTTAATGGTAGAGGCTATGGGAAAAGAAAATGATGCGAAAAAAAAGCTATGAGCTAAATGACGCTGGCTGTGTAATTGGCTTTCGATAGTGAGTGATACCCAGCGGCTGAGCTTTTAATCTCTACATAAGTTTCTAATCGGGTCCGTGCCCGCGCACATTCCGTAGCTGGCAGTCTGCTAACTACAGGGGGTTTTCGAAAAACCGAGAAATCAGCCCGCGGGTTTACTGGCGTTCGGAAATATCCAGGCCGGGCATTCGATAATCATTTCGCGGTTAATCAGAGGGCCATACGGGGTAAATGTTCTGTCCTGACTGCGGTCCACAATCGTATACGGTCCCTTGCATCGTTTCGTGGCCTCTTCATAGCATGTGGACCAGTCGGCCCCGGTTCCGCCGCAGTTGAGGTGAAAACCCTGCCGCCCACTCGGAGTGGTCAAGGGTTTGACGCTGACGCATCCCGCAAGACAGAACACGGCAATCAAAACGATAGGAACAGTGTGTTTCACAACTCATTCGTCCATAGGTTATTGGGAATAAAACCATCCGCATAAAAGAAATACATTCACTCAATGTAAACAGGTTTGTTGACGGTAACAAAGGCTCCTTCCACCTTAACTACCAATTCCACAAACAGGCCTTGCTTGCGCAGCCGCTGTGCTGCATTAGACGCATGGGAGCTGATGGCTTCCCGTAGCTCCTGCAGGCTCTCCACCCTTTGCCCAAAGGAGCGCGAGCTCATGACCTGCTTGGCAATGGGTGCTGTTTCATCCAGTTCCAGCCATGGCTCCCCGTTGAGTTCCTGAACGGTGCGCTGCATGACGATGCCGAACCGGTCCCGGATTCTTTTGATGTTGGCGCGCTTAAGTCTCAATACATTCTCCACTCCTAGCGCTTTGAGGCTTTTCTCCAGCCTTCAGCCTATCCCCAGACGGAAGAGACCGGAAGTGTTTGTAGAACCCCGTTCAGCTCGTTTTCGCTCATGCGCGTGAAGTCGCATACACCGTTCAGTTCCGCGTTTTTCTTTGCGTAGTGGTTGGCAAGCTTGGCAGTGTCTTGCTGTGGCCTATGCCGACGCATATGGGCAACCCCATCCAGAAGGTAACGGTCTCTTTTATCTCGTGCCCATAGGCAACCAGATCCCGTTGCATACCGGTCAGATCGAGGGAACACTCATCAATGGAATAAACTTCCTGCCTGGGACTGAACTGCTCAAGGTCATAATGAAGCGTTTGCTCATGTTGGCGTACAGCTCATAGTTGGAGGAGAAGGCAACCGCACCTATCTCTTTTGCCCGCTCTTCCACTTCAAACCAGGGGCCTGCCATTCGTATTCCTAGTGCCTTGGCTTCCCTGCTTTGGGCGATGACACAGCCATCGTTATTGGAGAGAACGACTACTGGGGAATTCCTGAGATCAGGCCAGAATACTTTTTCGCACGAGCCATAGAAGGAATTGGCATCTGCTAACGCAAAGACAGGTCTATTTGGCTTCGTTGATGACATAGGTCACCACGCCGAAGATGACCAGTTCCTGTCCTTCCTTGAGGACAATCGGCTCGTTGAGGGGGTTCTCGGACAGGAGCTTGATAACGCCGCTCCGCTTGTACAGGCGCGTGACCATCCATTCGCCGTCCACATCGGCAATGACGATATTGGAGGACTTGGGGCGCAGCGAGCGATCCACGATCAACGTGGCACTGTCGAAGATGCCAGCCCCAACCATGGAATCGCCCTTGACCGTAAAGAAGAAGGTAGCAGGGGGATTGGCGATGAAGCGGTCATTCAGGTCAAGCGTCTTCTGCTCGTAGTCCTGCGCGGGGGAAGGAAAGCGCGACTGCCGAGCCAGGATCTTGCCGCTGTAGATAGGACGGGGCATGGGACGGGGATTGGAAATGGCGTGGGGAAACTCCGCCTCGGTACTATTGCTATCCTGCCTAGACGGCTTGCGAAAGGGCTCAAGATAGACCAGCACATCGGATTTGAGGCTGGCGGGGACTCGGATGACTGCGGTTTTCGCCATAAGGGCTCATCGATTTCTTCGGACCTGAACCTTCTCTTCTTCCACCCCGCGCTGCCATGATATCCTCAACTGAACTCTGTAACGGTGTTCAGTGTAGCATGAACCGTAACTTCCCAACTGCTGAGTCTGAAATCGTTTGATGCTTGCGGATGCGACCCCTTTTGACTGTCCATCTTTCCCTGCTGGACTACTTGTTATACGATCGTCCAAAAGGACCGACCATGCTGACGCTGTCCGCAGAACGTCCTATTGAGACTGAGTACAGACGGTTCCATGTCTGGCGCGGACAACAATGGCTTACCGAAAGCTCAGTTCTTCCACACCTTATAGCTTTGGTTAATCACACAACGTAGTAATTAACCAATGCTTAAGCAGTGATTAAGACTGATCATCCTCTTCAAGGATAAACGCTGACCTGTCGTGTACTCCACCATCCCCAGCTACGTCTTCCTCGACCTGGAAACGACAGGGGCCACCCCTTCGTATCACCGCATCACCGAAATCGCCCTCATCCGCTTCGAGTATGGGGTGGAGACGGAACGCTGGCAGACCTTGGTCAATCCCGGTGTTAGCATCCCTTCCTTCATCTCCCGCCTGACCGGCATCACCAATGAGATGGTCCAGGGGGCTCCCACCTTCGAGGACGTTGCCTCGATCCTCTACGATTACCTCGACGGAGCGGTATTGGGTGCGCACAACGTGCGCTTTGACTACGGTTTCCTCAAGAGCGAATATGGGCGCCTGGGCGCCGTATTGAGACAAAAGGTCATGTGCACGGTCAAGCTCTCCCGCACGCTCTATCCGCATCACGACGGGCATAGCCTGGATGCCATCATGGCGCGTCACGGGCTCGTCTGTTCTGCCCGCCACCGTGCAATGGGGGATGTCGAACTGGTGGTAGCCTACGTCGAGCTTGCCAAGCGGGAACTGGGGGATGCCGCGGTGCTGGATGCAGTACGCAGCGTTATGCACGGTCCTAGCCTCCCAGCAGGACTGGATCCTGAATTCCTGGACGAGATTCCCGATAGCCCCGGCGTTTATCTCTTCTATGGCCAGAACGAACTGCCGCTCTATATCGGCAAGAGTGTAGCCCTGCGCTCCCGGGTGCTATCCCATTTTAGTGGGCATCATGCCTCCGTCCGGGATATGCAGATCGGACAGGAGATCAAGCGGGTGGAATGGATCGAGACCGCCGGGGAACTCGGCGCCCTGTTGCTGGAAGCGAGGCTAATCAAGGAGCGACAGCCAGTGCACAACCGGAGGTTGCGGGCACATAAGCTGTTCTCGCTGAGCCTGGCTGCCGGACTCAACCAGATCCCGATGGTGCGGGTGGTAACGGAGGATGAGATCGAGCCCCAGGTACTCGAGCACCTGTTCGGACTGTTTCGCTCCAAGCGGGGCGCGATGAAAGCGCTGCGAGAAATCATCAAGGGGCAACGGCTATGTCCTCGCGTGGTCGGGATCGAATCCGGCAAGGGTGCCTGCTTCTCCTCGCAGCTTCAGCAATGCGATGGCGTCTGTGCCGGACGGGAGAAGCCGGAGCTGCACTACCTGCGCCTCAAACTCGCGCTAATGCCCCACCGGCTCAAGCCCTGGCCCTATCCGGGGAAGATCGGTGTGCGCGAACAGAACGCCTATACCGGACGCGTTCAATTGCATATCTTCCAGGACTGGTGTCATCTCAAAACGGTGGAAGACGAGAATGAGCTGCAGGATGTCCTAACCTCCCGCTGCCGTCCTGAGTTCTACCTGGATACCTACAAGCTCTTGCAGCACCACCTCAAAACCTGCACGGACGTGATAGATTATGAGAGGGAGGATAAACGCATCAGTGAAAGACCACGCTTGTTTATGGATGCGGCAGGACCGGTACGACAGGCATAAGACGCTGCTCTCGTTCGGCGTTTGCAGAACTCTGATTCAGACCCAGGGCAGCGGAGTGGTGGTGTTCTCTCAGTCACGCCCCGGCTCAACAGCGAGACGCCCTGCCACTGCGGTCAGGCCGATATGCAAGGCGAACGGGATTTCGTTGCTATTGAGAAATTTATTTGCCTCAAGCAATTCGGGTATCATGAGTTTCAATTTTTCCACGAGATGGTCAAGGGTATCAGCTTCGGTTGCTAATCCAGGCAGGTCATCACTTGATGCAACCCATACGCCCGCTTCTTCATCCCAAGAACCGTAAACGCTCATTGTTTCCATCTCGCCTCCCCTAATAGGCAGCTATTGAGTAAATCGCCTTTACTCCTTCCGCGCATACACGTACTACAGCACACCGGAGTGCGCAACAAAACCGTTCCGAAGCTCTTCGTATTCTGCTGGAAGCCCAAACGGCACTGTGCGAGCGCGCACCGCGAACCTCGTTGACGTGCCGTCGCGTTGACCTCATTATTGACAATTTCCTCGGATTGCGTGATTCTCGGCTGACGTCAGCGTCGCCAGTAGGTGTCCGGTTGTCCAGACCGGAAGAAGCCCTGATCACCACATCACTTGGCGCTGACGTTTCTATTTTCACCCGTGCTGCGCTCCCCTCACCCAACTGAATGAACAACGTTCATTTCCCATCCAACCCTCACTTTATGGTCTGTTTTGGGCTAGATTCCCTTCCTGTCGAGGGGTAACTCGGGCTTCAATGCTTCTCCTAGCCCGTCCGCTACAAACGTTTCCCAGCAACCCGACCAGGGTCTCCATGCCGTCGGTCAGGAGCTGTGCCTGAGCCCCATTCGGTTCGGCTATATCTACCAATGCCAGCGTCTCCTCCAGTGGTAATTCGCCATACCTTGCTCTGTAGTGAGCAAGATTGAGTGCGAGTAATCTAGAACATTCGGCAAGCTGTTCTTTCGTCGCCTTCTCGATTAGCATGTCAGCCAGCTTGTAGTACTGTTCAAATGTCGATAGGTCAGCCGTACCTTTTCCCCGCCCAAAATGCCACACTTTAACCCAGCATTGAAACTCACACTCGTTGCGTTATGTGTCCTCTACCTGCCAGCTGCACAGGCTGCATCCTTCAGTGGCAAAGTGGTGGGCATAGCAGACGGGGATACACTGACGGTTCTAACTGCATCGAAAAAGCAGCACAAGATACGCCTCGCCGAGATTGACGCTCCTGAGAATTCCAAGCCATTCGGCAGCAAGTCGAAAGAGTCGCTTTCTGACCTGTGTTTCGGCAAGGAGGCAGAAATCAGTCCTCGGGTAAAAGACCGTTATCAGCGGATCGTGGCCCGCGTTAGATGTGCCGTGGTCGATGTAAATTCAGAGCAGGTTAACCGCGGCATGGCCTGAGTGTACCGCCGCTACGCAAAGGGCCATGATTTATATGTGCTGGAGCATGGCGCGAAAGTAGAGAAGCGGGGCCTATGGGCTGATTCTTCTCCTACTCCACCTTGGCAATGGCGAAAAAACAGCAATGTGCGGCGGGTTTGAACAGTCGGAAACGCCCCGCTACTACGCCGACGCGCTGAGCGCTCATATCAGCCGGCGGCTCAAAACGCTGAATGACAATAGCCCTTCCTGTAATGTCGCCCCTGGGCAACGTCCATTGATGACCATGCTCCACAATGGCGAACTCCTGTTCATCGGTATGAACTGGGGCTATCGAACCCCGAAGGAAGCTGCTGAGAAGAAGAAACCATGGATATGCGCCCGAGTCGAGAAGTCGCGGACGACAAGCTACTTCCGGCACATGTTCCGCGAAGGACGGATAATTATTCCTGCAGGTGGGTGTGATGAATGGTCACTGAGAATGGTAAGAAGCAGCCCTGGTACATAACGCGCAAAGTGAATGAGCCGATATTCATGGCTGGGCTCACGAACTTTCGGCCACACATCCAGCAAACGGTGGAAATCGAACAGAAACTCATTTAGACTCAACGTATTGCACAAATCCCTCTAGGCTGGTTGGCGTTTTCCAGGCGTCAGTTATTGCATGGAAAATGAGCGGACCCCTAGAAATAGAGAAGCGACGCGTGTGCTGATTCTCGCATCCGGAATTGCGAGATAAGGTATTTGCTACGAATAAACCGATACCCAGGGAGATAAACAATGGTTATAAAAACCGCAACAACTTTTGACCTTTTCGATCAAATGCGGGCGTCCGATCGAGAACGGCTGGGCCTGCCCCAACCGTCAAACATATCATCCAACACCTCCAATTTATACCTGGCACCGTTGTTTTTCCCAGATGGCTGGAATGGGTATAGATATTGGGGAATTTTCACGCCACTCCCTTCATCGGACGCCCAGTATGAAAATCCCTGCCTAGTTGTCTCCAATGACGGACGGAATTGGTCTGTCCCGGCTGGGGTAACCAATCCATTGATACCAAAGCCTGCCGTAGGAAATAACATGGATCCATCACTCGCGCAGGCGCCTGATGGGATGACATTGTATCTAATCTGGAGTTCACAACACGATGCATTAGGTCACTCTCAGGTAAAGGTATCCGAATCCACTAACGGGATTAGCTGGTCCGCACCGGTTAGCATAGTCGACCTTCCGACAAGTACCGGCGCTACAGCCAATTCATTATATACCCCATGCGTGTGGTTCAACGGGACTAACTGGAAGCTGATTGTCCACAACAGAGCTACAGCGGGTGGTGCTTTAGGCGGCCCGGCAGTTGTCCAAGTCGCCGTCACATCGGGGTCCAGCATATATTCGGGCTGGGGGACGTTTAGCGCCATTACAATGGTTCAGCCTCTAGGCCGGGGCTGGTGGCATTCTCATTTCCAAAGAACCCCAGACGGTCGCATCCTCGGTGTATGCACAGACGGGAACGAGTCCGGCGGTGATATATGGTTCGCGGAGTCGCTTGACGACGGTGCTACTTTTCGTGTGCGCAGGGTATCAACGGAAGGGGGATACTACAGGTCGGCGATCTGCATCACTCAAAATCTCGCCGGAGGTTTGGGTATGAATCTGTATATCGGCGAGATTAAAGGGGGGTTTCAAATGTTAAGGGAAGACTGGAAGTCAGGTCTTGAAGCCCTATGCAGAAGGAAGGCAGTAACCGCAGTGATTACGGGCTTTGCCGATAGCAAGTTCGTCTTTCTGGATAATTACAACAGATCCGATGGTGCGGTCGGCTCCCCCGTTGTGGGATCCGCTATGACTGTTGATGTCGGATCGCTTGTGATAACGGCGAAGCAACTGACGTTTGGCACGGTGGGAAATAACAGGGGGCTGGTCACATGCCCGTCTGTTGATTACTCGGTACAGGCCACTATAGTTTCCGGAAATAATACGTGGCTGCTGTTCAGGGGGGCTGACGCAGCTAATTATTATAGATGGGGGGTATTCGGTGCGATAGGTACAGGAAATGTCATACAGTCTATCGTCGCGGGCCAGGTGGGTTCCCTCAACAGGCCGGTGGTAGGACCGGATGGCGTTGGTGCACAGCTGCCCGCTGGATCGATAATGAAAGTTGTTTGCCGTGGTGGCCGGTTCCGGCTGTATATCAATGGGAATTTCTGCGAGGAAATACCCGATACGCTTCATGCTTTGGATGGTATTAAGTGCGGCATATCCTGTGGCGTATTTACATTGCCAAGTGCGGGCGTTTGGGATGATTATTCTGTTGTAACGTGCTAAATATAGCGTCCAGCGGATCTTCGCAACGATTACAGCAACGAAGTAGCAGCCCTAAAAGACTATTTGCGGGAAGAGAATATAGATCGACAGGCTGAATACCGAGAGCAAAGGCAGCTTTACTGTATCTCGGTTCCAAGATCGGCACGGCCTTAACAGTGCGCTCTCCCGTAGGTTGATTTGGCTGCGGTTCAGAACAAAGACGAAGCCCGGGAACAGTGAGTCTACCTACCTCCAGCGCTGATAACTCTTTCGCCTTACGTGCCACACTAACCCCTCATCACACCCATCATTTAATATGAGATTATATGACACAAGGTGATATGGCAAGGAATTAAATATTTGACGTAGACGTCTTGCTGACGCGGCTTGTAGCCACTATGATATGAGGTGACATGCTGTGAAAGTTAGATGTCTGCGGACACCGCTCCGCCGACCCAGAATTCGCGATTTTGTGAGGTCTGTGAGGTTATTTAGTTTATACCTCCTTCTAACCTCCCATACTCCGACGCGGGACATCAGCTCCTTGGCGATTTTTTGGGCGACCCCAATGTTCAGTATCCGGGAGGCGGTGGAACCGGCATATATACCGGGCCGCTACTAGCGTAACCTTCAGTGTACCAAGTCTTGCCGCAGTTGTAGTAGGGCACACCGCTGACCTCGATTGGGGCGACGTTGCACGGAGGGGGGACATATGCCGGAGTGGGCGCGGGCGCAGCCTCAGTGGTGACGTAAGTTGTGGATGGGTAGTAAGTTGGTGGCGTAGTCGCGGCGACCATCGCACCGCCCACAATTGCACCTCCTACGAATGCCGCACCGTTATCCCAATCATCGTCATCATGGTAGTGCTCATGCATATCTGAAGCCGCGGCCTGCCTATCGCTCTGAGCCGCCTGGGCTGCGGCCTGCCGGTCAGCTTGGTTTTGGCTTGCAGTAGCTTGGCGCTGACTCTGGTTCTGACTCACGCTCTCCTGCCGCTGCGCCTGCCTAGCTGCAGCCTCCTCTCCGCGCTGTCCGCCGGCGCCGCGCTCTCCGCCGCTGGGCTGTGCGGCGCTGCGCTGTCCGCCCGCGCGCTGTCCGCCGCCCGAGGAAAACCCACCCGCCGATGCGGGCCCGACATTGGAGTAACCGCCACCACCGTGGCCGCCGCCGCCGCGACCGCCGCCACCCCCGCCGCCGCGACCGCCGCCTCTCGCATCCGCATCATCGATCTGGCCCACGGTGAATACTGCTGCACACACCGCTGCGGCAGCGACGAAACTCCATGATGTAGTCTTTTTCATCACTTGGCTCCTTTACCCGGTGATGTCTTGCGCGACGCGGGCGACGTACTTGGAAGTTGCGCCGCAAAGGCAATTTTTCGCAGGCCGTCAACCTGCAGCAAAAAAGTGGAATCGTTGATCGCCGGTGCCATATCCCAGTCGGAGAAGTGCGCCCAGAACTGGGGCTGGCCCGCGGCCTTCTTGTAAGTAATCACCACGCGCTGCGGCAACGGCTTGTCGCCATCGGCCACCCAGACCTGGAAGTCGACCGTGTCGGAACGCGCGGCAAGGTGGTGGCACGGGACACCGTCGATGCTCGTCTTCTCCACGTAGTCCACCGAACGTACCTGGTCTTCGAACTCTGCGGGCAGCCGGCTTACCAGCATCCTCGCGAGCGGAAAACGAATACCGAGATCCCTTACAAAATGTACGACCGTATCGTCCACGCCGCCAGGCTGCGGCGCCGTTGCATAGACATTGCGGGTGGCATCGACCAAGACGATTTCCTTGCCGTTGAAGACGACCTGCGTCTTTGTGCCGTCACTGCGTTCGCCTTCAGCGCGCAATTGGTCGGGTCGGCTCAGAATAACTTTGCGCTTGTCGCCAAACTCAATCTTCTGACCGGATTTCTGTACAACGTCGTATCCGTCGCGAATGTTGACGCTGAAGCTCTGCGCTCCTCCAAGGAACTGGGCCATGCGCATTAGAATGGCACGGGACTGGGTTTGCAATTCCGTAACCTGCGGGGCCGCCAGTGCCTTCTTTGCCGGGTCTACCGGTTGTGCATATGCTTGGCCAGTGACCGCCAGAACAAGTGCCGATACGCTCACCGCGCTGGCTGTGACGCGCCACACCTCAAGACCTGCTTTCATGAATTACCTCCGTTTTCCTGATGTGCTGCAACACGATGTCCGTGGTCTCCATTTGGCCATAGTTCACCGCACTCCCGTCCGGCCATGGCGGCCGCGCTTCGATTCGATCCTGCCGGAGAACCATAGTGGTTCTCCAGCATATTGTTCGTCGAGCAGTCTGTTTTACTCGCGATGAGCGAGGACGGGGCGGCGGTCACGCTGACTGACGTTATCGGCCCAGTGATGCTGGCGCCATCTTTGGGAGACCGGCTGGTGTCTCGGTAGAAGGCGCGGGCAAAGGCACTAGCGTCGCCGAACCCTATTGCCCTTGTGCAGTTGCGGGGCCATCTCGAATCGAAATTCACTGGGCAGGTCGCTATGGGTAAATGACACCCACCTACGATTTATAGGTTAGGCAGAAAACAAGTTCAAGTGAATATTATTAGATATTAGTAGAATCTTTTATACGCAATCGGAATGCTGCTCATGCGTTATTTATTTGACAGGCGGGCGATTGGGATGGACGTCGAGCGCCACCTTGGCCGATTGCGGCGTGCGAACGTCTGCAGGGCGTTCCAAGCGAGTGACCCGCTAAAAGTCAACCCACGTTAGTCACATGGAGAAGACCTGAATGGAAGTTGAAAAACAAACCTGGTATATATTGAAGGAATCTTATTTGAGACGCGCCCTCCAGTGGCGACCTGGTTCCAAACCATGCAATACCTCATTTCGGCAGACCCCTTTCTCGCCGGACTTTTTATTATTTATCTCTGTCCTTTTCCCATTCCAACGCACTCTTTCTTTGCCGAAGATCGGATCTCTGGCGGCCAAATTTTACTCCGATTAAACCCCCCACCACGAAAGCTAGCGCCGCCATTAGCAACCATTCCATAGTTCCTCCAGTGCTGTTGAGTTTTGATAATGGTCGTTGAAAATATCGAACTGCAATATTTAAATATTTCAAACTGAACCACTATACCAGCATCTCAGAAACCGGGGCTGCAGAAAAAACTGGGTTACCCAAGGTCAGTATTGCTACCGACAAGACAGACAAGACTCTTGTTTAATATCCATTTGTCGCTGTCCCTCTATTTAGCGGATATTGAACATGAGGCACCATGTCCGCTCAATTTGGTCGCAACTCTTAATCGCTACTTTTGGTCGCTACTTCAAATTTCTTCAAATCATCACAGATGAGTGCGGAATCGCACAGAACGGACTATTACTCGATGAGATTATTGCTCCTCATACAAGCGGTATTTCTTTAATGAGTGGCGAAAGGACGGAACGGTGAACAAAGCGAATTTGTTAGATATGTTCGGATTAAGCGGCGACCCGGCGAGCGATGATGAATTAGGTGCGTTGCTTTTTAGTTTGGAGTCGGAGACTCCAAACTTATCCGATAAGGACTCGATAGCAGCCATGTTCCCTTCGATGGCGTGCTTGTATTTTGACATCTAGGCAGTAAACAAAAAACCACCTGGGCGTCCATAGCAGAAGGAGTTCGTTTTTCGTTATGTCCTTTAGCAAATAGCCCTCATCTGGGATTAACACCGAAATCAATCTTAAATTTAATAATACTAAGATCGTGCCTACCTCCATCTATTGCTACCACTGCCATAAGCCTCATCCTCGGGAAGAAATGCGACTGTTCGTGACAAGAAATGGTAAACGATGGCGATGCGCGCTCAGCATCAAGGGAGCGCTAGCGGACAAGGAAACTCGCGACGCCTTCGGGCGTCAAGCATCAGCGACAAATAAGGCTGAAGCTCAGGCGAGAATAAGAATGGCGGCAAAGACTGAACAGTAACGTCCCGGCGGGCGGAATTCGATGATGACGGAATCTGCTCGCACCCAATAATCGAGAATTTCATGCCTCCTGGCAGAACGCTCGACCCTAACCATCGCCATTACGCCGATCGCGCCTTTGGCATTGATTTTTCTACGAAGATCCCTACAGCCATATTGACATTGCAACTTTTTCCAAACATGAGTAGTCTTATGCAGTGTATAGTTGTTCGTCAACCTGGGAGACATCATGCAACCTGAACTTCGTTATTCTAGCCCGACTGC
>Ga0111538_10006959_pt1 | contig 15279 bp, 13 predicted proteins | sample SoiMethybrSBSTD1_FD_79669 | JGI IMG/M metagenome (GOLD analysis project Ga0111538, IMG submission 79669) | Bulk soil microbial communities from a Populus tree surrounding site in Tennessee, USA - Soil MetaG P. TD hybrid SBSTD1 (version 2)... | ecosystem: Environmental > Terrestrial > Soil >...
GCCTGGCCAAACTCGACGCCCAAATCGCCAAACTGGTCGACTTCATCGCCGAGGGAAACGCCTCTACGGCCGTGGCCGACAAGCTCCGCAAGCTCGAGCTCGAGGCCGACACAGAGCGCAGCGCATTGACCTCGCTCCAAAAGGAACGCGTCTCCGTCATCCGCCTACCCGCCCCCGACGAGCTCCTACCCCTCGTGTTCGACTTCGAGAAGCGGCTCACCACCGACGTCGCCCGCGGCCGCGAAGAGCTCCGCCGTCTCTTCCGCGACGGCCGCATCACCCTCATCCCCCAGCCCGACGGCTTCTACATCGCCCGCTCGGAAATCCTGCCCCTCGTTCTTCTCACCCAAGTACAAACGCCCCCCGGAGAAGTCTCCGAGGGGCGTCAAGGTTTCCGGTATTCAGCGAGTAGTTGCGCGGGGAGGATTTGAACCTCCGACCTTCGGGTTATGAGCCCGACGAGCTACCAGGCTGCTCCACCGCGCGGCAGGGAGCGGACACCGTAGTCGTCCCCTCGGGAGAGTCAAGAGAAACACCGCACGTGTTTGGGCCGCGGGCCGGGGTGTGCTACGGACGGCCCCTGCGTGGGCGTTTTTTGGCGGCGCAAAAGCGCTCGCCGGCCCGCGCAACGCACTCATGGGAAAGAAGCCTTCGGACGCTGAAAACGGCGAGAAAGTGCTGGTCAAAAACCGGCGGGCGCCGTTCGACTACCATCTCGAGGAGCGGTTCGAGGCGGGGATGGTGCTCATGGGGAGCGAGGTGAAGTCGATGCGGGCGGGGACGGTCGACATCACCGATGCTTGGGCGTCGATCGAGCGCGACGGGCTCTACTTGAAGAATCTGACCGTTCAGCCGCTGCCGCACGCGGCGTATCCGCACGAGCCGCGACGGCCGCGCAAGCTGCTCCTGCACGCGCGCGAGATCGAAGAGATCCGCAAGGCGGTCGATCACGACAAAAAAACGCTGATCCCGCTGCGCATCTATCTCAAGAACGGGCTCATCAAGACCGAAATCGCGCTGGCGATCGGGAAAAAGAAGGGGGACAAGCGCGACGCGATTCGCACGCGCGAGGAAAAGCGCGAAGCAGAATCCGCGATGCGCCGCGGGCGCAAGGAATGAATCGCGCCGTGGAAACCGTTCCTCCGCCCTCGCACGGGGTGCGCGTATGAGCGTCGACGTTGCCTGGCAAGGTGGGGGGACGGCCTTCATCGACGTCATCGACGAGGACCGCGTCGAGCTCGTTTCGACGCGCGCTTTCGCCCCGGGATCGCGCCCCGAGGGGACCGTCGCGCTTTCTCCCGACGCGCCATCGGGCAGCCCCCTCGCCACGTCTAGCCGCTCGATTTGGCTCAAAGTCCATGGCTCTCGCCGCCAAGAGGACGGGGCCTATCGCGTCAAAGGGCGCCTCTTGAACGTCCGGCGGGAGATGCTCGATCTTCTAAAGGAGGTCGTCCGCCGCCCAAATGGTGGTAAGAGTTCGTCCCCGTGAGCACCGCTTCGACACACGCCGCCGCCCCCTCCCCCTCCCGCTCGAACTTCATTAGTGAGCGTCTCGGATCGGCGCTGGCCATCGTGCCGCTCGGCGTGTGGACGCTGGGCCACCTCTGGAACAATCTGGCCGCCTTCGAAGGGGGGCCGGCCTGGCAGAAGTCGGTCACCGAATATCCGCATCCGCTCGCGGAAGGGATCACGCTCGCCGTCGTGCTGCTCCCGCTCGTTTGGCACACCCTATGGGGTCTCGGGCGGATCTTCCAAACGCGTCCGAACTATCCGCGCTACGGATATTTCTCGAACCTCAAGTTCATGCTGCAGCGCTTGGCGGGGCTCGGCTTGCTCGGGTTCCTCGGAGCGCACTTGTGGCTCGCCTTCTTGCACCCGCGCCTGGTCGAAGGTCACGTCGAGCCCTTCTCCGACATCGCGCACGAGATGCACTTTCATATGCCGACGCTGATCGTTTATCTGTTGGGCGTTCTCGGCATCGCCTACCACCTCGCCAATGGCTTGCAAACGGCGCTGATGACGTGGGGTGCTGTCATCAGCAAAGCATCGCTGCGCAAGTGGGAGCTCTTCGCGTGGGGCGTCTTCCTGCTGACGCTCGCGATGGGTTGGGGCGCGGTGTATGCGCTTTACCGCGCAGGCGCTCAGCTTTAGCCACATGTAAGATACGGCCATCGGCCGATGCTCTCGCCAAAGCGCCGATGCTCGCGCCAAAAGCGTAGCCAAGCGTGTTAGAGTCCCGGAGGTTTTGAATGGAGGCGCGCCGGCAGTCTCAGCGTTTTCAGGTCGACCTCGAGCTCACGATACAGAGTGAATCCACCATCTGGATCGGGCACGCCGAGAACGTTTCCGATGGCGGCGTCTTCGTCGTCAGCAAAGAGCTCAAGCCGATCGGCACCGAAGTCGAGATGACGATCAAGCTTCCGGGCGTTGCCATGCCCGTCTGGGCGATCGGGGTCGTCGTTTGGATTCGCGAGACCTCGGGCAAGGCCGACACGCCGCTGGGGATGGGCATTCAGTTTCGGCTGATTGCCGACGACGCGCTCCGCCGCATCCGCGACTTCGTGCGCGAACGACAAGCGGCGAACGCTGCCGTCGTGCAACACGCAGTCCCCTGGACACCGAGCGGACCCAAGAAATCGTAGCTATTTGACGCCGGGCAGATTCACGAGCTCTTCCATGCCGGGACGAGCGAGATTTCGATGCGCCGGTTCTTGGCCTTGTGCTCGGCGGTGTCGTTGGCAATGAGCGGCGCGTATTCGCCGTAGCCCGCGGCGGAGAGCGCTTCGTTCGGCACCCCCTGTGAGACGAGAATGTGCACCACGGCCACGGCGCGCGCGGTGGAGAGCTCCCAGTTCGAAGCGAACTTGGCGCGATCGATCGGCACGTTGTCGGTGTGCCCCGCCACTTGGAACTTGCGCCCGGTGAGCGTCTTGAGCACGCCGCCCACCTGCCCGATCGCGCGCTGGCCGTCGGGCTTCACGACAGCTTGCCCGGAGTCGAAGAGCACATCGTTGGGGAGCTGCAAGATCATGCGCCCGTCGCGCAGCTCGATGCGGAGCTGGCCCGCGTCGGTCATCTTTTTGAACTTCTGAATCAGCTGCTTGAATAGGGCCGTGCGCGCTTCGGTCGCGGCTTGCGCTTTGCGCAGCTCTTCGAGCCGTTGCTTGGCTTCTTCGAGCGAGCGCGACATGGTCCCCTTCTCGGAGAGCAAGCCGTCTACGTTCTTGCCGAGACGTTGGAGCTCTTCGCGCAGACGCTGGCTGATGGCCGTCGATTCGTCGAGCTTGGCCTGTAGGTTGTGGCTTTGCACGTTGGCCTGGGACAGCTGGTTTTCGTGCTCTTGCAGCGACGTGCGCGCGGCCTGCAGATCGGAGTTCAGCTTGTCGAGCTGCGCGGCGTTGGCCTGCTTCTGCTGCTCGCTTTCAGCGCGCAGACGCTCCATTTCCGCCTTCGCTTTGCTGGCGTCTTCCAGGGCGGCGTCGTACTTGGCCGCGGAGACGCAGGCGGTGGAAAGCAGTGTCCCAGTGAGGAAGAAAGCTCGCAGTTCTTTCATGGGGTCTCGACTCGTAGAGAGAGGGCGCCCATCTTTGCACGCCCCTCGGCGGGAGACACGCCGTTTCGACCTCCCCTCGCGAAGCGCGCGCCCGGCGCGCCGATCACCGGACGGGTAGGCGCAAGATCGAGCGGTCCTTGGTGTAGTGATAACGGAGCTGATCGTCGCCAAAGCGGTGCGCCTTACCCTCGGGGCAAACGTCGCGCACATGAGCCCACGATTCCCAATGTTGCTCGACATCCCCCGCGCGCGTCATGTCGGTCACGGCGAGGGCGCGTTCGAATGCGCCGAGGCACGGCTTCGAGCACGGGGTGCAAGGGTCGGGCGCGCGCGGCGGATTGCCGACAGGTCCATCGGCATCCACCATGACCACTGCGCGCAGCGACCACCACGGTCCATAAGCGGGGTGGACGCTCAGACGACTCGGCGACAAGTGCGCGAGGCCGCACTCGTGCGCTACGCGCTGGATGGCAATCGGCGCCGGCGTCATCCGATGCGCGAAGAGAATCGTGTGGCGGTCGCGGATCGCCCGGTTCACGGCTTCGCCGAGCGCTCGTTCCACGTAGGTATCGAGAGGGTGCTCGGCGTCGAGAAGCGACGGATCTTCACGCAGGGCGCGCGTCAGCGTGGGCCAAAGTCGCCGCGTGTTGCCGACGATGAACCCGAGTCCCCCGCGCCTACCGCCGTCGGGCAAGCGGAGCGAAGACGGGGCCGCGTCGTTGAACCAATCGATGCAAATAGGCTCGACGATGTCCAAACCCGCGGCGACGCAACGGGATCGCAAGTCGGCGGTAATCGCGTCGAGCATCGAGCTTCTGCTACTTTGGCAGAATCTCGCGCCGGCGGTAGCCGATGAACCGCGCCGACGATTTTAGGGCTGCAGCAGCGATTCGCAGCCGACGAGCATGTCGAGATGGCTGCCCGGGGTCTGCATCAGAGGATCGCACGTCGCCTGGCAGAGCGTGATCTTCGACGGAGGGGGATTGGCGGGGGGAACGGGCTGATCGTAGTACCAGCCACCGGTGGGCCCACACGCCGCCGCGTCGCGGACTTTGCCGACCTGCATGAACCCGCCGTTGGCACCGACGCGCACCTGAATGTTGACGAGCGAGTAGTCGAGCGGCTCTTCGGCTCGAATCGGAATTTGGTATTCGCAGGTGATGCTGTTGTCGCGAATGGCGCTGAAGGCGGCGACGAGCTCGGCTTCACCCCCCGATTCGATGAGGTGGGCCGGCGCCGTCGCGCCCGCCTGGGCAATGAGGTTCAAGTTGCTGATGGCCGATCCGATGCCGAGCACGTACGTTCGGACCTGGGGCGAGCCCATCGCGTACGTTCGCGCGACCGTGGCCGCGTTCTCAGCTGTGGAGCTGCACCCGGTCGGTAGACCGTCGGTGACGAGCACGACCGCGACGTCGCGCGTCGCGCGCGCGATTTTCTCGGCCTTGGCGTAAGCGAGCGATGCTTCGAGTGCCGGCGTGGTCGGCGTGCCCGAGCTGAGACGCTGTGCGGCGAGCGACGCTGCGATCTGCGGCGCGACGCCGGGAAGGAGACCGATGGGGACGTCCGGTACGCGGTAGTCGTTGACGTTGCAGAGCGCGCCGCTGCCCGCCGTCTTGGGAAAGAAATTGAGCCCAGCGCCGAGCCCGGCGCTCGACGGCGAGCGCACGAAGGTATTGAGCGCGTTGGTCATCGCCGACCAGCGGCTCTGCATACCTGCGTCGTTTCCCATCGAGGTCGATTTGTCGACCACGAAGTAAAAGTCGATGGGGAGACCTTTGCCCTCGCGCGACTCGGCGTGGCACTTCGGCAAGTCGGGGATGTCCGGCGTGTCGGCGATGTCCGCGATGTCGGCGATATCGGCTCGATCGGCGACGTCGCTCGAATCGCGAACATCGCCGTCGCTGCGAACATCGGCCCCGTCGATCGAGCGATCGGCGATGGCGTCCGTGCGCGTAGAGGCATCGGGATCACGCGATGCGTCGGGATGGGTCTCGTTCGTCCCATCGTCGGACGACGGGACCCAATTGAGCGGCGTGCGGCTGCCGCATCCTGCAGGCAATGCGACAACGGCGCTCACCGCGAGCAGGCGGATCGCAGCGGCACTTTTCAAAACCACGTTGATCCCTACACGACGGACTTCGCTCCGTCAAAGCTCAGCGGGTACCTGTGATGCGATCCAGAAGCCGTGGCGTCCGAGCAGCAATGCGCCCCTGTGCGAAAAGTCCGCACAAGTCAGAGCCGACCACGGAGCCCCGGTCGGGCGCGACCGGGCAAAAGCCACGTTTCACACCGGGAGCCCGTCGATAAAGGCGGGATCGGCCATCTGCGTCGCAATGCGTTCGACGTCGCCCGAACGGGTCACGAGGAGCTCGCGACCGTTCGAGTCGACCAGGTCGTAGCTGAAAATGGCGCGATTCGACTCCTGGGCGTGACGCCGCAAAAACTCGACGTAACCCTGCCCGATGGCCCGCATGACGGGGAAATACGCGACGTTGTCGAGCTTGATCATCGACAGCTCTTTGTCCGTCAATTCGCTGAGCCGGTTGGCGTCCGTCGCGTCGACCTGACCGAGCGGCACGTCCGGTAGCCGGGCGATGGCCGCGTGATCGAGCGAAATCTGAAACCTGCGATAATCGCACCCGCTCGTTACCCGCGTCGCGCGCAGCAGATCGCTCTGCATGTCGGAGGCATCGTTGCTCGCCTCCGTCATGATCCAATCGAGCCAAAAGGCCACGTCGGGGCCGGGGGGATGCGGCACCTGCTCGGGCGCGATGAGCTGCGTACGCGATCCCGTGCCGAAGGAATACACCGTGAGGCGCCCCACTTCGTATTGGGGCGGGCCGTATTGCACCGCTTCGAGCAGCGCAGCCAGCGACGGGTTGTTGTACGTCGTGGTGCCGCCGTCGACGAACCGCTCCATAGGAGTGAAATACGTGGGCGCGGACATAGTCGCTTCCATGACCCCGCGGAGCAGCACCTTGGCGTACGCGTTGTTGGGCCGTTCGCGCAGATAGGAGAAGAACGTCTCTTCCCCCTCGGCCACGTCGTGCGCGGCTATCAGCAAATCGATGCCCGTCTTGTCGCAAACATCGCGCAGGGTGACATCGCCCAGCGTCTCTTTGAGGATTCGCCGGTAACTCCCCTTGGACCACGCAGGCGGGTTCAAGAATTGGTTGGCGAAGATATCGCGACGCGTGAAGACCTTGGTGACGAAGGTGCTGTAGAGCCCTTCGATTTCGAGCGCCGTGCGCCCCGACGCGATGAGCCCGGCGATGATGGCGCCGGTCGAGGTCCCGGCCACCATGTCGAAAATCCGATGGCAGGGGGCGCCCGCCTGCTGCTCGAGCTCTTTCAGCAGCTGAATCGTCATGATGCCGCGGATGCCTCCCCCATCGAGGCAAAGCAGGGCCCGGTTCTTCTCGGGAATCCGCAGCCGGGCAAACGCTCCTTGGGCCGTGTCGCGCATGGTCGAACCCTCTCCCTAACACTCACTTCTTTCTGACTTCCATATCCCGGCGGCCTCGCCGCATCCTTACGTGGCTACAGGCTGTTCGGTCCAAGATACCGCGACCGCCGCGCTTGTCTGCGGTGTGTTGACGCCACGCCCATGAAACGCGTTGCCGAGCGGCCCCCGGCCCGGGCTCGGGTCCTCGATGTGCCGAAAAGTGGGCCCATCCGCCATTCGTCTGAAACCATGGCCCCAACTTCCTCTCGTTCGGAGACTCGGACATGCCCCTACGCTTTTCGATTTCGCTCGCCGCGCTCATTCCCGCCTTCATCGTGATCCCCGTCGCGTGTGGAGGGGGCAGCGACCCGGCGCCCGGAAGTGGAGCCACGTTGAGCGGTGGGCTCTGCGCCGCGGGGTGCATCGCCCCGCTGGTCTGCGATTCCACGCTCGGCTGCGTCGAATGCACCGGCGACAGCACCTGCCCCACCGCCAAGCCGCGCTGTGTGCGCGGGACATGCTCCGTTTGCTCCACGAACAACGACTGCCCCGCGTCGGTCCACGCGTGCTCCCCGACCGATCACACCTGCCACGTGGCTTGCGGCAAGGGGAGCACCGTCACCTGCGAAATGGGGACGCTATGCGATCCCGCCAGCGGCGCGTGCGTCGCGTGCGTCGCCGATTCCGATTGCGCCGGCAGCGATAGCCCCATCTGCGATCCCGAGCGCAAGACGTGCGTTGCCTGCATCAACAACGGCAACTGCTCGAAGAGCGCCCCCGTCTGTGCGAAGCGTCGAGGACAATGCGTAGAATGCGTCACCAACGGCGATTGCCCCTCGACGGCTCCGACGTGCACCCCTGATCTCAAGTGCCAAGGAGGGTGCCTTTCCGATGCGAGTTGCGGTGGGGACAAGCCCTACTGCAACATGTCGTCAGGTGAGTGCGTCGGGTGCCGCAGCGCGAGCGACTGCCGCGATCCGATGCTCCCCATTTGCAACCGCGGTGTGTGCGCGCAATGTGTAGACGCCTCGACGTGCCCGGCCAGCGCGCCGATTTGCGCGAACGGTCGCTGCGCACAATGCCGCGACGATTCCAACTGCCCGAGCACCGCACCGCACTGCAAGAGCGGCGTCTGCGGGTCGTAGCAGCGTCGCGCACCGTCAGGAAGATGACGGTCGCTTCGACGTGCGTTTCGGCCTTCGCGTGCTCTCGGCCTGCTTTTCCTTGTGCTTGGTCCAGCAGTCGGCGCAGCGCCACTCGACGATGAACGTCCCGTCGGCGGCCGGCCTTCGTGAAAGCCGCCACCCGAACTTCGGACTGATCAGCGTGTAGTTCGTGTCTGTTTTGGGGGATTGAATGCCGCAGACGACGCAGACTTCGAACTCACGTGTGGACATCGACAACTTAGGATTCCACGCTTCCCGAGGTGGGGCAACGGCCCACGCGCACTACTGCGTTTGGGTGAGAGCGTTTACGGGCGCTTCAGGTTGACGCGGAATCCGTAGGTGTCCGCCAAGGGCCCGGCGAGACCAAACTCGGTCACCTCCGGAAACCTGACGCGGTCGGGCTCGTTGTAGAAAATCTCGGCCGATTGCGCGGGATTGGTGACCCAAGGGTCTTTCACGAAGACGCGCAGGTTCCAGATCGGGTCCTCGATAGTATTGTACGTATTGCCCAGACGTCCGGGGTCCGCGAGATCCTTTTTCGGACAACGCGTACATTGTGGTTTGCAGATTGCGCTGGGGTTAGCGATGTCGCACTGCGTCTTCCAGTCGTCCGAAACGGCTTCGAAGAACGTCTGCTGCAAGGCCAAGATGCCATCCGGCGTGACATCGCCGATCATCGGACGCCCGTCCCTGCCGAGGATGATATTCCCGTCCTTGTCCCGCGACATGGCGCTCCCCGACCAGTCTCCCATGATGATGGCCGGGCGGCCCTCGCTCTTGCGCTGGATCCAGCCGATGACCTTCCTGATTCCCCAGATGTTTTCTTCCTGCCAAGCGGCCGCGCCGGAGGCGCCGTTCGCATATCCACCCGTGTACGGCATGAGCGAACCCAAGAGCGGCGGCGCATGAATACAGTACACGTCGAGGGGCTCTTTTCCCGCTTCGTATTCCATCTTGGCGTACACAGCAACGCGCCGGAAGGCGGTCGATGGCAGGACGTATTGTTCGATATTGGAAAGTTTGTATTTCGACAGCAACACCGCCGTCGATCTGCCGCCCCAAGCGTACGGGCGTCGGGTTTCGGTCTTTTTGCAAAGCTCCTTGCTCTTTGCCCACGGAACGTAGGAAACGCCGTTCATGGCGATGCAGTTGAAGCATTGCTGCGCGAATGCATTACCGAAGATGAGGGGCGCCAATGCAATGGCTCCACATTTGTCGGCGAAACATTTGACGCCGCCGAGGGTGATCCCCGTTTCCCGCCCAGGCTCGGTGTTGCAGTTGTCGATGAGACACTTGTAGGCCTCGTCCACAACGGCCTGGTCAACGCTGGCGTCGCAGGCCGCGCGCGCAGGCGGGTCGATCGGGCGCGGCGGACTAACGGTGGGATCGGGCACCTCCCCTTGCTGATTCTCGGGCTCGGTGATGGGCGTATCCAGATCCGATTTTGATTGCGCGAAGTACTGAAAGCCGCCCGGAACGCTCGAGGCCGCCCTGACCAACGCTTCTTCCGTGTACGATCTCTGTTTATCGGGCAGGTCGAGTTCGTCGTGGCGCGCGACTTCGCTGACGCACAGCAGATCCGAAACCGTGCCTCGGGCAGCCAGGTCCTCGATGACCTTGTTGGCTCGCAGGTCTTCGAGGACGGCAAACGCGCCGTAGAGGCCCGCATTGAAGATATCGACCTTGAAGGCCTCAATCTCGGTGCGTTTACATATTTGGAGCCCCTGGCCGTCGTCCTCCCGGTCGCGGCAATAGAGCCCGCGCGCCGGAAAATCCCTGGTTCCACCGATCGCATAAAGGGTGAAGAATCCGGCCCCAGTGAGAGGACCCAAAAGAAGCATCTTCGGTCGAGGTTCGCCCGCGACGGGATCGGCAGCTCCGTAGGACAAATCGAGAGGGGCAAATTCCACATAACCATAACCGTCCTTATCGACGGTGAATCCGGTATTGGCCATGCCCTGCGTCGCGAGCTGCAGGAATCCAAGCGGCGCATTGAGAATAGGCGACGCCAAGATGGTGGGGAGAGCGTTGTCTTTTCCCACGCCCCATACCAAAGGCCTTCCTGCCATCGTGTTCACGAGCCTCGTCTGACGATTCTGCGCAATGCCCGATATCGACTCGAGCATCGGCTGCAGGGTCGCGGGGCCTTCGGCCGGCCCCGCATAGACGAGGGTGACAATGACCTCGGTCCCCACGTCGACGCCCGTCTTCTCTGCCAGGGCGGGCGCGGAGCAGGGCTGACCCGCTGGAATCACCCTGAAATCGAGGGACCCAGTGGGAACGCTGAACGGCGCGGTTGCGCTCGCGTATTCGAGCCCTTTGCCGCAAATCGTATTTTTGTCGATGCCCGAGCTTCGGAACGTCGGGCGCTTGTAAGATCCGCCCGTGCTGCGCACACAGATGTCGACGTTTTGGGTCGAAGGAAAGACGTGCGCCAACCGCACGCGCCCCGAGCCCGTGCCGGCGGTGTGCTTCGGTAGCTCGCACACTTTGGGGAGGGGGTCGGCCTCGTGCGCCTCGATATCGGCAATGGCTTGACAGCTCGTCACCGCAAGGCCGAGGGCCAGCAAAAACAAACGAAGCACTAGGTACACGAATGGCCTCCGTGATGAAGTGGGTGAGGCAACCTCCAAATGCCGAAGCGCCCCACCTCAAACGACAGCAGCGACTTTCTAAAAGGTCCCGATCAATGCCCCTTGCGCGCCACCAACCGTCGGCGCGAAGCCAAAGCTGACTTGTGGACGCTGAGCTTGACCTTGCGGACTCGGTGACGCGCCCGGCTCGGTCTTGTCGTTCTTGCCCGTGATGAAGAGGTAGGTCCCGGCCAGCACCGCGGCCGCGCCGAGGCCGATGCCGATGTTGGAGCCCCAAGCGGCGAGCATCGCTTTTTTCGAATAGTCGGACCCAGTCGGGCTGCAGCGAACCTCGCCGTCTTGAGTTGGGCATTCCGCTGCGGCCTTGTCGCGGTTGCTCAACGCAGAAAACCCGAAGTACGTGCCGATGCCGGCGCTTCCCACGCCTGCCAAGAAAAGCACCGCACCGGTCTTGCGCTTGGCCGACCAACCTGGATCCGCTGCGACCGTCTCCACCACCGGCGCGGGATCGAGCTTTTCGATCGTCGTGCTGAGGTGCTGCTTTCTCTGGATGGTGAGCGTCTTGGTCTTCGGCAGAAATCCCGGAGCGCGCACGACAATTTCGACCTTGCCGGGATCGACGGGCAGCTCGGTCCCCCAGCCGCCTGATCCGAGCACGACACCGTTGCGGACGATCTCCATGTCCTTCAGCTTCGCGAAATCGGGCACCACGATGGTGAGAAACGGAAGCTCAGGCTCGAGCTTGGCGATGCTGTTCTTGGCGAGCTCCTCGCGGTCGGGGCGGTTTGCCTTGCGCGCGTCGGAAAGCGCTTGGCGAAATTCGCCCCACGCGCTGGCGACGCGCCCTTCCGATTCGTGACACACGGCGAGGTTGAGCAGTGTGCCGGAGGCGGCATCAAGCCGGTAGCTCTCGGCGAGCTTCGTACACGCTTCGGTGAAGCGTCCCGCTTCCATGAGACCGCGCGCGGTAAAGAAGAGCATCTCGGCCACCGCTTTATCGGCCGTGGACGTCGGCGGAGTGGTGCTCGATGGCGGCGACGAAGTCGTCGCCGGTTCGGCAGCATCGGCGGTGGTAGCGAGAAGTCCCAAACTCAAAGCAGCGGCAACGACTGCGCGAGTGCGACGTGTCACTGACGATCCTCCAATGGGTTCAGCTTCTTCCTAGGCTGGTCTGCGGTGGTCGAGGGGGGCGCCGGCGTGGGGGACGCGGGAGGCGGGTTGTCCGCGGCGGGCGCCGGAGCCGGGCGCGGCGGCGCGGGGCGCGCGACGACAGGGCGCGACGGCGGCGTGACGTGACGCGCGGGCTCGGACGGTGTCGTGGGTTTGGTTGCGGCGGCGTTGGTCCCCGTATCCGTCGCAGCGGTCGCGGTGGTCGTCGCGGCCGGCGCAGCCGCGGCGGCCGCGGGCGGGGCGGGTGTCGCCGTCGCCGGCATCGGAGGCGGTGCCGCGGTCGGCGCGGTGGAAGCTTCTTCCTGCGACGAGGGGCGATCGCGGTTCAAGAAGAACCAACCGCCGATACCGGCGATCGCCAATAGGGCGACGGCGATCATCCCTTGCTTGCGCTTCTTGGTCTGATCTTGCGACGACTGCAGCGTGACGCCAGCGTTGACCTGGGAAGATTGGCTTCCCACCTTGGGGTAAGACGCAGAGGCATCGGCGAACGCGAGCGACGTGAAGGTCCCCGTCGCGCCGCCCGGTTGTCGCAGCGAGGAGTGAGCAGCCGAGGTGCCGGACGGGTCGAGCGTCGAGCGGATGCGCGAGCGAACTTGCTCTGCGTACGGCGAGCCGACCGCAGCGAGCAAGTCGCCCGCCAGGTCGGCGACGTTTTGAATGCGCAGATCGATGCTGCGTTCGAGACAATGCAGCACGACCGCTTCGAGCTCGGGCGTCACCTCCGTGCGGATGTCGCGCAGCCGTGGCGGAGGCTTGTTGCCGGCGAGATCGGCGCAGATGCGGGCGAGGGACGGCTGATCGTACGGCGGGCGGCCGCCGATGAGCTCGTAGAGGATGGCGCCGATCGACCAGATATCGGTGCGCGAGTCGACCGAGCCCGCGCCGAAGAGCTGCTCGGGGGACATGTACTTGGGGGAGCCGAGCACCACGCCGGTTTGCGTGAGCTCGCCCTCCTCCTCGCCCATCGCCGACCACTTGGAGATGCCGAAGTCGAGGATCTTGACGAGGTCCGATCCGTCGGCGCGCTTGGTGACGAGGAGGTTCGACGGCTTCAAGTCGCGATGGATGATGCCGTGGGCGTGCGCTTCGGCGACTCCCTCGCAAACCTGCGTGATGTATTCGACCGCGGCGCCGATCGGGAAAGGTCCCTGGGTGCGGATCATCTTCCGCAGATCGTTGCCGGACAGGTACTCCATGACCATGTACATGGCGCCTTCGCGCCACGTGCCGACGTCGAGTACGCGAGTGATGTGCTCGTTGCGAAGCTTCGCGCTGACTTGCGCTTCACGACGGAAGCGCGACTTGAAATCTTCGCTGCCGTCCGTCTTCGCATAAAGGAACTTGAGCGCGATGGCTTCGCGCAATTCGAGGTGCGTGGCGGCAACGACGACGCCCATGGCGCCGCGCCCGAGAATGCTGTCGACACGATACTTGCCGGAGATGACGGTGCCCGGAGTCAGCTGCTGGAGCAGCGATTGATGAGGGGCCTCCTGAGACTCCTCCGTCTCGTATAGAACCTCCACCTCTTCTGCCGCTTGCTGCTCTGGCATTGCCGGTGTCATTTCCTTCCGCGATTCATCCACGTTGGCACCGCCTGACGGTTTCTCGAGCCTTTGGAACAGGGATGAGTCCGTGATCCAATGATGCCCGAGTTACTCGCGATTTAAAATATATGCCCTCCGCCCGCCGAGGTCACCGCAAAATCTCCTCACTGTCCTTATGGACAGATTTGCCTCGGCGAGAAGCAACTCGTTCCCACTCTGTGCGATAAAAATACGCATTGAATTCTGCGACTGAACAGCAACTCACTTCAACCGACACGCGCCGGCGATATCCGCTTACACAGGCACCAATCTCGCGACACGTGGCGAACAAGAGCGAGTCGTGATCGAAAAATGCTTCGACTGTTCCTCGCGCAACGCGGCCGGCATCGGAGTCTCGTTCAAGAACGGCCCTTTTCACTCCGAACCGAAGCGACTTCGACCCGGAAAAATGAAAGCCGGGATCGCGCCGACCCCGGAGCGGCATCGCGATGATCGGAGTCGAACCTTCGCAAGGCTGCCCGTAAGCCCCCTTAGAAGTGACGACCTCTTGCAACGCGAACTCCTCCGCCCCTCAAACACGGCAGAGTTTTACGCCGAGCCGTGAGTCTGCCTTTGTGTAGTACCGCGGTCAATAGCGACCGGTTCATCATTCATCTCGTCCGACGAGCGAATCGTCGCAATCGATCTCGCCATTCGCAGGGCTCGTTGCGATTGCTCACCCCTTTGCTTACATCTGCCGCCCGTTCACGACATTGCTTACGGCGCGGGATTTTTCTCCCCGCCTCCGCTCCTCCCTGTGAAAAATCCCCCGAAGCAAGCCGCCCGCATTCAGCTCAGCCGCCCCGATGGCGCGGGGCTCGAGGCGCCAGAGGCGGTCGGCGCGGCGCTCCCAGTTGGCAGACACGGGATGCGCTCGGCAGCGGGGGAGGGGCGGTTCCGGGTGGGCCAAGAAGGACTCGAACCTTCAGCCAACGGATTAAGAGTCCGCTGCTCTACCAATTGAGCTATTGGCCCGGAAAAACGATTGATTCTGCCCTGCTACCTAACGTTGCGATCGCCTCCTCCCGGGGTCGGGGGCGCTCCAGGGTAGGGGCTCCCCGACTGGGGAGCAGCCTCTTTACTCGAACACGCGCCCAATCGGTAGCGATTTGTCGCACATGTGGTTCCGAGCGTCGGTTGGGGCGCCCGGAGGAACCTGCGGGGGGCCCGTTGGCCGGTGACGGAAGTAGCCGAAGCGGGTACGCTTTGCGACGCGGCCGGGGGGCCGATGCCCGCGGCGCTAGGGGGTTTCACGCCGGATGCTGAAGCGAAGCCAGTGGCTCGAGAATGCGCGCAAGCTGGACTGGGAGTTCTCTTACGTGCGGGAGGAAGAGGTGTTCCCCGAGGTTGCTTCCGGAAGGCCCTGGCTGCCGCACGCAGAGTGGAAGGATTGGGACGAGCCCTACCGCACGTCGTTCGCTGAATACGTGCGCATGCAAAGCAAGAAGGAGGATGCGCTCGCCGCGATCCGCGAGGCGATCGGCAAGCCAGAGGACTTCCGTCGATTGCCCAAGCCGTGGCTCTCCGCGTTGAAGCTGCACGCCGCGACGCTCCCCCTCGCCGAGTTCGCGGCCGTGGTCGGCAACCTGCGCGGTGCGCGCTTCGGGCGCGACAGCGCGTGGCGGACGATGGCCACGCTCGGCGCCTTGGACGAGCTGCGCCACACCCAGATTCCGTTGTCGTCGATGCACGGCCTCGTTCGCCACGACGAGCAGTTCGATTGGACGCACCGCTTCTACCATTCGAACAACTGGGTGGCGATCGC
>Ga0111538_10006960_pt1 | contig 15278 bp, 16 predicted proteins | sample SoiMethybrSBSTD1_FD_79669 | JGI IMG/M metagenome (GOLD analysis project Ga0111538, IMG submission 79669) | Bulk soil microbial communities from a Populus tree surrounding site in Tennessee, USA - Soil MetaG P. TD hybrid SBSTD1 (version 2)... | ecosystem: Environmental > Terrestrial > Soil >...
ATAAAGTGCGTCGTCTTTTTGATCTCGATCGGCTTCGGGTGCGGGGGCAGCGCTCCCGCGCCTAAAGAGATTGAGGGCGTTGGGCGTTGGCAAGCCATTCGCGAAGGAGGGCCTTCGCCCCGCTACTTTGCCGTGGGCGTCAAAGCAGGGACGTCGCTCGTCGTCTGGGGGGGCAGCCCCGAAAGCGGGGACGGTGGAAGTTACGAGCCGAGTCAAGGAAGGTGGACGCCCATAAGCGCAAGTCCACTCGCACCGCCCCGTTGGGCGCACGTCGGGATCTGGACCGGGCAAAAATTGCTGATTTGGGGAGGCTGGTGCGGCCGGCTGTTTTCGCCTTGTGCCGGCGGAGCGGCCTTCGACCCGGCTTCGGATGAATGGGAAGGGTTGGAAACAAGAGCCTCGCCCGAACCGCGTGCATTTACGACCGCAGTATGGAGCGGAAAGGAAATGTTGATCTGGGGCGGGCAGAATGCGGACCGCGCCCCTATCCAGGGCGGGGGCGCCTATGATCCCATCGCACGAACGTGGCGTGCCCTAAGCTCGGTAGATGCTCCGACGCCGCGCCGCTATCACAGCGCCGTTTGGACGGGCACGGAGATGGTCATCTGGGGCGGCGACGACAACCCGGAGCGCTTTCATTCTTTGGGCAATGGGGCACGTTACGATCCGGTTAAGGACAAGTGGACCCCCATGAGCCAAACGGGAGCGCCTCCCGCTCGCTATGCGCACACGGCAACGTGGACAGGACGCGAAATGGTCGTGTGGGGAGGAGCCGGCTGCGGCATGGATGCCGTTGGATCGCCGATCTATTGCGGTGATGGGGCGCGTTACAATCCGATCACGGATACGTGGTCCGCGATGACGTCCGCCGGTTCGCCCACGCCTCGCGTGGGACATACGTTGGTTTGGTCGGGGCGACACGTGCTCATTTGGGGAGGAGCCGGTCCCGGATGCGGTGGCAGTTCAGGCCATTGTGCCAATGGCGCCAACTACGATCCCGCAACCGATTCGTGGCAACCCTCGACGAGCGTCGGCGTTCCCGCAGCACGCGCATCTCATGTCGCCATTTGGGCGGACGATCGGATGATCGTCTGGGGGGGCGTGACGGAGCACGAGCAATTTCCCCTCGGAGACGGTGCGGAGTACTTCCCGTAGGCGAGCAAGACGGTGGCGCTTCCATCGCGAGGCGCAAAGAAGCGACAACGGGACATCAGACGGCCACGGTGCCGTCGGATGCATCGCCGACGTTGCTTGGCCCTTTCAGAGAGCAGTCGTGGCTTGAATGAACGAGATCGTCGAAGACGTGATTCGGCGTCCGTAGTTGGTCGTCCAGAAGAAGTTGTCCAGGCAACCATGGTGAATCGCGATCACCTTGGGAAACCCCTGGACGTAGTTGTAGATGCCGGATCCGCTTTGCCCGGGCTGCATGTCGAGGTCGTAGTGAACGGTCGTGCTGTAGGAAGATGCAGTGACATTGCCGTGGCCCCAGATGGAAGGCCAGTAGCAAGGCCCTCCTGCGCAGCCTGTGGCGCCCCCGCAGTCATCCGCGTCGCCGCCGGGATAGCCATAGGAGAAGTTGTAATTGTCGTCGATCCAGGAGTCGTACTGCGAGCCCCATCCGAGCCAGCCGACCGTGTTGCCAGGATAGAGACCACCGCAGGTATACGAGAACTCGATCGTGGCGAAGTCGTAATCAACGTTGGAACCACCGCTGTCCCACCAGCCTTGCGGTATCGAATTCCAATAGCATCCGCTGACCATCAGCTGGTTGGGGTTCGACGAGGGGTAAGTGCCCCATGGATCATAGGCAAACTGCGGCCAATCCTGACCATCAGCCCCCGGCGACCACATTCGCGTCGAGAACCAGTTGTATCCATCGCTGAGGCAATGCGCCGCGGTAACCATCGTCGAGGCGCCGATCATCGTTCCGGAGCACGAGTTGTCGTACGCGGTGCCCCAGAGAAAAACCTGCGTTCGATACGGATAGTCGGTGTTGCCGCGAATCAAATAGCGGTCGTCCGAGCCGATGACGTGCGTGCCTCGCTTTGTCTCGTCCACCTGCCGCGTGGGAGCGCTCCCCGTATTGGCCGGATAGTCGACGACCTGCCCCTTCATTCGCAGCGCAGCATCCGCCATCGCATGGACGATGTCCGACGACTCGAGCGTGTACTCGTACCCCTCGTACATCGCAACGGGCCGCAGCTTCGCGACTAGCTCGTCGCGTGAAAAATTCTCGGGGCCCTTTCCCCCTTCCGGACGCTTGGCGGGCGGAGCTTTGCCCTGATTGGAGATGGGCGCAGCTCGTCCGCGGGTCCACCGCTGGCCTTTGCCATCGACGAATACGGGCGGCGCCTTTTCGAGCTGTGCGGCGCCTTGCGCCGACGGCGCCTCGGGCGCCGACGAACATGCGGCGACGCAGACCGAGCCCAACATGAAGCCAATGGCGGCTCTCGTTTTCATGTGGATCCCCTCTCCTGACAAGTGTCACGTGTTCTTCGAACGCGCAGCTTCACTCGGAGCCTCTGCATTGCACGTCGCGGCGGGAGACCTCAAGAGAATCCTATTAACAATGACTCGTGCGTCACCCGTGCGCGTCCTCGATCGACCCTATGAGGGGTGTGGCGAAATGGCCCGTTCGCTCTGTCAGACATTCCCGCGACACTGGTGAGACAAGAAGAAGGCGTGGCATCGTAGGCGCGATGGATCGCGTCACACCGCTTCGCGCGAAGATCTTGTCAGCCGCTCCAAGGGAATCACCAGGAGCGCCTCGTCGGACCCTGCGCGCCGTTTGCACGCGCGGCTGCATGGTAGCCGCTGCGATCGCGCTGCTCTCAGCGCCCGGCTACGCCAACGACCATCGGGACCGCGGGGAGGCCGGGCTGGTCGGCGGCAGGGAAATCGATCCCTGTGCGTGGCCAGCCGCCGTTCGGCTCGGCCAGCTTTGCAGCGGCGTGCTGATCCATCCTCGCGTCGTCGCGTACGCCGCGCACTGCGGGACGCGTTTCAACGAGGTGACTGCCGTCGCGCAAGGGCGGGCCGCCACTTACGGTATCGCGCGCTGCGCGACCCACGAAGACGCAGCTGTGGGCAATGGCGCCGACATTGCGTTTTGCGTCCTTGCCGAGCCAGTCGTCGGTGTTCCGTTGGTTCGACCGCTCGAGGGCTGCGAACGTGAGCTCGCAGTCAAAGGCGCCGCGGTGACGATGGTCGGCTTCGGAAAGCGTCCCGACGGCGGGCTATTCGGCACCAAGCAATCTGCAGATGCGCTCATCGCCGAGCTAGGCGACGAAATCGAAGTCGGCGCTCCCGGGGTCGGGACCTGTGAGGGCGACTCCGGTGGCCCTGCCTTTCTCCGGCTCGGCGGCAGCGAGCCTTGGCGCATTCTCGGTGTCTTCTCCTCGCGCAAGGGCGAGGATTGCACCCCCGGAGCGGCCTGGCTCACCGACGTCGGACGGTGGCTCCGATGGCTCGAAGATGCCTCCGGGGTCGACGTGTCGCCTTGTTACGACGAGCGCGGCGCCTGGCAACCGACGCCGCGCTGCCGCGTTGGACCGTCAGCACCAGAGAGATCCGATTCCTGCACGACCGACCCCGTAGAGGAGTACGCCTCGGTTTGCGGGGCGCCATTCGAGCCTGGAAGTGGCGACGACCAAGCTCCTATCGTCCGAATCCTCGCCCCTTCGCCGAGCGTTCGAATGAGCAAGGTGCGATCGATCGATGTCGTCGTCGAGGCGTCCGACCGTGGCTGGGGCGTAGAGCACGTCCAGCTAGGTATCGCGTGCGACGCGGGGACGGTGTTCGATGCAGTCGACGAAGTCCCGCCTTACAGGTTCTCGAATGTACCGATCGGCGACGAGCGTTGCACAATCAAAGCCGTAGCAAGCGATTTCGCGGGCCAGTCGAGTGAAGCGACCATCGTCATCGATCCGGTTGTCGAAAAGGCGCCTAGCAGCGACGGTGGATGCGCGGTCGGCTCGCCCCGACGCTCTCGCGGTGCGCGGCTCGATTGCCTCGTGCTCGGCGTGGTTTCAGCGATCTTCGTCAGAACGCGGCTCCGGCGCATCGCGCCGCGGTTCTCCATCCCTATGCGCTAGCGGGACAAAATCTTGATCGCGATGATGAGCATGCCCCCCTGGTAGCTCTGCCCCGCGATGAAAACGGGAACGCCCGTCGACGCGCGCACTTCGAGCAGCGGAAGGAAAGCCGTGCCACCCGGTTGGTTGATACTGGTGTCGATGATGTACTGCTTGTCCTTCACGTCTTTGAGACTGATCTGAAGGATGCGACCGTTGGGGAGCGTCGTCGTGGTCGGCGTCTTCTTGATGGTCATGTTCGACTGCGACAAGAGTTGGTAGCTCTTGTAGCTGCCGATGTTGGGGAGCTTGCCGATGCGCGGATCGATGCCGGCGTCGGCGTTGTTCGACGCATGGATGACCGTGACTTCTGCGTCGACGGCCGCGGGGGCAGGCACGGGGGCGGGCGGGTTCTGATCGACTGCGCCGCCCTTAGGATGGCCGTCGGTCGACGCAGCGGCGGGCGCGATGGATACCCAACCGAGGATCGCCGCGAAAAGCACCGGCACCGAGCTTCGCATTGCGTTCCATCTCCGGCACTGTCTCATGGGGTGTCCTCGCTCGAAGGTGTCTGGTCCTCCGTAGTGTCTTCGCTCGAAGGCGTGTCATCGTCCGTCAGCCACACCACGGGAAGGATGCTCTCGTCCTCCGATGGTACATAGAAGATCGTCCCCGGGCGCGCGCCAAAATCGACCACGTCGATGGAGATACCAGTCGTCGATTCGCCTTCGTTCGCGGCCGTAACCCCCGACGAATCGGTGCCGGGCGTACGTTTGGCGACCTGTGTCAACTGGTTGGGGAAAAACACCGTCCATGCCGCGGCGGCGGCGAACGCGATGGAGACCGCGGCAATGGCCGGCCCACGCCACGCCGGCGCGCGCTTGCGCGGAGCGATGAAACGGCGTGACGCCGCCGCATCGTCGGCGTCGATCGCATCCATCACGGCGTCGGCAATGCCGTCGACGTTGGCAAGCTCGGCGTGAAGGAGCGCTTCTTCGGCGATCACTTGTGCGCCGCGTTGCAGGGCGGTGACGATCGCGCGAACGCGCGGATCGTGGCGTACGAGATCGGCGATTTCCTCGGCGCGCTCGGCGTCGAGCTCGCCGTCGACCCAGAGCATCAGCTCGAGGTCAGTGGGGGGCGCACCTCGCGGAGGGCGGTCTCCCGGAACGGCGCCGGAGGGGGCGTCACGGGTGCTCATCGCTCGTCCCTCCGGCCCTTTTTGGGGCTTGCCCCCTGGCCATCCTCTTCGCCGTGGTAGTAGTCCGCGAGCGCACGTTGGAGCTTCTGTCGGGCGTGGAAAAGGCGGCTCATGATGGTCCCCTTGGAGACATTCATGGCCACAGCCATCTCCTCGTACGACATGCCCTCGACTTCGCGCATTAGGACCACCCCCCGGTGATAGGGTGGGAGAGCCTCGAGAGCCGCCTCGAGCCGTTCGGCCAGCTCACGGCGGTGGACCACGTCGAGCGGCTCGCCGCCATCGATGCGGGAAATGAAGGGGAAATCGGCCTCGTTGGCGGCGTCGAGCGCTGTGCGCCCGTCATCGTGCTCGACCTCGCGCCGCCCTGGCTTTCGCATGAGGTCGATCGCGAGGTTCGTGAGGATGCGATAAAACCACGTAAAGAAACGCGATCCCCCCTCGAACCGGTCGAGGCCGCGGTAGACGCGAATGAAGGCCTCTTGGACGAGGTCTTTGGCGTCGTTCTCGTCACGCACCATGGCGAAAGCAATGGCAAAGGCCCGCCGCTGATGGCGTACGACCAGCTGGCGGAATGCCCGGCTGTCGCCACTTTGCGCTGCTTCGATGAGTACACGGTCCTCCTCTGCCTCGGCACGCCGGGCCTCCAGGTTGGACGCCCCGCCAACGGGGGTATTCACGTTGTCAGCGGCAGACTTAGACCCGCCGTCCCGGCCCGGGTCGCCGCGCTGAACCGAACCCTTGGGGGGCGGCTGCTCGGATAAAGGAAGCTGGTCAGAGCCGGAACGGACAGAAGTCATCGCGGCCACAAGAGCTTACGCGAAGTCAGGGCGGAACGCGATGAACCACGGCTCGCGCAGCTCCGAACGTCCGACCCGCTGCCGCCCGCTTCGACGTCGGCGCGCCGCTCTGAGGACCCGAAATGGCCCCACGCGACGTTGGCTACTGGCTGTGAGGGCAACGCCTCCTGCCAGGAAGGGTTCACAGGGAGGAACGGAGGCGGGGAGGAGGACGGGGAGATTTTGGGTTTGGTCCTTGCGCTTCCCTGCTTGCCGGTGAGGGTGCGCGCTTGAACGGCGCAGCTCGGGCAAAAGCAACGACGACCGCCTCGACGGGGCTTGGAGAACTCACAGGAGATCAGGAGGAAAAGAATCGTGCCTCAAACAAGCAGCACCAACTCCGCTCAGCGCCCGGGCGAGCGGTACACGCCGTCGTCGGAGTCTTCCATGCTGGGGAGCGGGCCGAGCGTCACTTTGACTTCGAAGATCTTGTCGCCGCGCTGGACGCGGATGGGGACGGAGCGGCCCACGCCGGCTAGGCTGGCCAGCCAGCGGAGTTGATTGGGGTCGACGACGGGCTTGCCGTCGAAGACGAGAATGACATCGCCCGCCGCAAGTCCCGCGCGATCGGCGCCTCCGCCGGGGACGATCATCTTGATGAAGGCCCCCTTGCGATCGGGGCGCCCGAGGCGCGTCGCCTCCGTCTCGTTCACGGGGTCGACGATGATCCCGAGCCCGCTCCGGCTGACTTTGCCTTCGCGCAGGAGGCTCGGCAAAAGCTCTTTGACCATGTTGATCGGGATGGCGAACCCGATGTTGTTGGCATTGGCGCGGATGGCGGAATTGATGCCGACGACTTCGCCTTTCAGGTTGAGCAGCGGCCCCCCCGAGTTGCCCTGGTTGATGGCGGCGTCGGTTTGAAGAAAGTTGAAGTAACCGAACTCGTCGAGCCCCTTCACGTCTTCGTGGGTGCGCCCTTTTGCCGACAGAATGCCGGCGGAGACGGTGTGCGAAAGACCGAATGGATTGCCGATGGCGACGACCCAGTCGCCGACCTCGACGGCATCGGAATCGCCGAGCTTGAGCGGGGAGAGCGCGTGGTCCTCGACGCGCAGCACGGCGACGTCGGCGGGCTTGTCACGGCCGACGATCTTGGCCGGCACTTCGCGCTGGTCGGCGAACTTCACGGAAATCTCGGAGCCGTCCTCGACGACGTGGTTGTTCGTGAGCACAAGCCCCGATTTGTCGTAGACGAAGCCGGTCCCGAGCCCCTGGCCGACGATGCGCCGCCGCCCGCCGGGGCGCGTCTCTTCGATGCGGCTGATGATGGTGACGACGCCGGGGTCCGCGGCCTTGGCCAGCGCAGCAAATGAAAGAGGCACGAGCGGCACGGCAGGCACCGGCTGCGGTGCTGCGGCCACGACCGGTGGCTCCGCGGGGGGCGGGGCCACGAGAACCGCCCCGGCGGGCAGTTCGCTGTTCTTGGATCGATCTTCGCTGGGGAAGAGGCGTCGGCATCCGGTCACGGCGACGAGCGCCGCGAAAGCGACCGTCAGCGCGAACCTCACGACCCCTTGGAAATCTCGACGAATCGCAGGCGGAGGTCGTAGAGCGCTTGATCGAGAAGGCGCTCCTCCTCGCCGCTCAGGTTGTTGCGCGTCTTTTCCTGGAGAATGCCTAGCAGATCGATCGTTTGGCGCGCGAGCGGAAGATTGCGCTCCGGCGCATTGCCCTCGAGAGACGGCGCATCACCGAGATGCACGAGCGCCGAATGGCTCAACGACAAGACGAAGGTGGAAAAGTCGATGGCCGGGAGCGCCTCGGTCTCGTCTCGTTCCGACTTGCCCGCGGCGCGTCCTGCTGGCTTCTTGGGCTCACTCACCTGGTCCCCTGCTCGGTGTTCGGGTTAGCTGCCCGTCGTGGGAGGAGTACCGCTGCTGGGAGGGGGCGCCGCGGGGGCGGGGGTGGAGGCAGCGGGGGCGGCCGCGGCGGCACCGCTACCGACGGCGGGCTGCGGAATCGTCACGTTTTCGGCGTTGGCAGCCACATCGGGGAGCTCTCTCAGGTGCTTCTCGACGTCTTTTTCGTCGAGCACCCCTTTGCGAAGGTTGCGCTCGCGCACGCGAACGTCGAGATCCCACGGGGTCTTCTGACTCGTCATCGATTCCTTCCTTCCGTTTCTTTCGGCGAAATAGCAGGCACTCTGAGAACTGGACCAATGCCCCTACGAGGGCTGCGTGATCCCTCGCGGTTTGCGCCCGATGTTCACGAGCCCGAGCTCGGGGACGAGCGCCTCTTCGGCGGCCCGTATCTCGTTGTCGGTCGCGGGGCGGACATCGAGCACGGTGACTTCGTAGCGGAGCGTCTCCCCCGCGAGGGGATGATTCGTGTCGACGACGCAGTTGTCGTCGTTGACCTCGAGCACCGTCATGGGGAGCATTTCGCCGTCATCCGACTCGGCGACGTACTCGTCCCCCACGAGGATGCTGCCCGGATCGGGAAAGTCGGCGCGCTCGACCTCGAGGACCGCCTCGCGGTGGTACTCGCCGTATGCCTCGGCGGGCGGGACGATGACCGAGCGGGCGTCACCCCGAACCATGCCTTCGATGCGCCGCTCGAGCCCGGCGACGATTTGACCGTACCCGTGCAGATAAGAGAGCGGCGCGTCTTCGTCAGTGCTGTCGAGCACATCGCCGTCCTCGCCGTACAGGATGTAGGCTAAGGTGACGAACGTATCGGGGCCGACCTGAGTCGCGAAATTCATGCGAGGGCCTCGCTTATTGCCACGGGCGTACGTGACCGGCAAGCGCCGGGGGTCGGGGGGGACGCCTATCGGGTCAAAGCAGCTTCGAGATCCGCGGGATGAACGATCTTACCCGCGATGGCCGAGGCAGCGACGACGAGCGGGCTCGCCAGGTACACCTTGCCCGGCCCGCTTCGCCCCGGGAAATTCCGGTTGATGGCGGAAACGGTGACCTCTTCGGCGGCGAAGGAGACGCCGGGACCCGCGCGAATGCAGGCTCCGCACGACGGCTCGATGAGCTCGGCGCCCGCCTTCTGGAACATATCGATGTAGCCCTTCTCTTCTGCGTAGCGACGGATCTCTTGTGAGCCGAACTGGACGTAGAGCTTGACGCCCTTGGCCACGTGCTGGCCGCGCGCGAGAGCGGCACCGAGCACGGCCGCGTACATGTCCATGTCGGTCTTCTTGCCACCGGTGCACGAGCCGCCGTACGCGATGTTGATGCGCACGTCGCCGCCGTTCTTCTGGTCGAGCTCGCGCAGAGGGATGCCGTTGCGCGGATCGCCGGGGAGGGCGACCATGGGCTCGATCTGGGAAAGGTCGACTTCGAACGTGTCGGCATACGTCGCGCCGGGATCGCTCTTGACGATGCGCCGCCGGACGTCGTCGGCGTTGAGACCGCGCTTGTTGACGAGGTAGGAGACGACCTCTTCGTCGGCCTCGATGATGCCGGTGAAGCCCCCCGCCTCGACCGCCATGTTGGTGAGCGTCGCCCGCTCGTCCAGCGTGAGGCCCATCGTGCCGGGCCCCGTAAATTCGAGGACTTTTCCAATGCCGCGCCCGCTTCGCCAAAAAGGCTGCGACAAAAGATAGAGCATCACATCTTTGGCACAGACGCCCGATCCGAGCCGCCCATTCAGGACGAAGCGGACTGACTCGGGCACCTTGAGGCGGACGTCGCGCGTAAACCAGGCGTTCGCGAGGTCGGTCGAGCCCACGCCGAATGCAAAGCAGCCGAGCGCGCCCGCCATGCAAGTGTGAGAATCCGAGCCCACCACGACCTGCCCGGGCAAAGCGACGTCTTCGACGATGATGTTGTGACAGATGCCCTCCGAGCCGGAGGATCGGCCTTCGCGGGCAACCTCGCCGTAGAGGCGGATCCCCTGCCGCCGCGTGAAGCGCTCTTGGACCGTGGCGAGCGACGCGGCCTGCTCGCGCAGCCCCATGTCGATGTGCGCCTTGGGCATCACCACGTCGAGGAACGTGAGGTGGTCGCGGAAAGCAAAGACGCTCTTGGGATCGGCGACGGTGGCCGTGTCCCCGAATCCCTGGCGGAAAAGCGCCTCGGCCATCGGGGTCACGTATTCGTGGGAGAAGCGAACGTCTGCGCGAACGAAGAGACCCTCGCCCGGGGCGACCGCGGGCACGCCAAGCTGCTCGACGCTTGCGTCGACGACGGCGTGCTGGGCGATGATCTTTTCGACCATCGTCATCGGGCGCGGCGGCGTCGTGATGCGCGGCAGCATGACGCGCCCCGCCATACGCTCGCGGTTGTAGGCGAAGAGGCCGCCGTGCGACACGATGGCGGCGCTGATGGGATCGAGGCCGCGCGTGAACTCCTCCATCGGGATCGATTCGCCGCGTTCGATCCGCTCGAGGAGCGAAAAGTCCGTCGATGTGAGAAGGCCGATGTTCTGCGCGTTCTGTCCGTAGATTTTTTCGATGCTCTTGGCGATGACGATGCGCACGCCGGACGCGAGCTCCGAGTAAGGCGCCGTCTCGCGCGAGGAGCCGCACCCCTTGGAAAGGCCGCTGACGATGACGTCGAACTTGCCGTCACGGATCGAGTCCTTCTGGATGACGCCGCCGCGCAGACCGATGAGGCAATACCGCGCCAGGGTCTCGTCGTAGTAGTAACAAACCCAGCCCGGGGTAAGCTCGTCGGTCGAAATGTTGTCGATGAGTGGGCGAGACGGCTCGTACTTCAGATTCTCACCGCCGAGCTGGCGCTTGAGCAGCTCGGGGTCGGAAGTGAGGTAAAGGACTCGGCCTTTCACGCTCACGGCGGCATTGTCGGCGGGCATCGAGGCGAACGTAGCGCGGCCGGCCGCGGCTCGCCATTGGTGCTCGCATCCCCGGCCAAAAAAGCTGTACCGGCCCGGATCGGGCGCCGGTGTGCCAGGCGTGGTCGGGCCATTGGACCGGGCAAAAAGCCCCTTTTTCTAGAACGCTGGGATCATCTCCCCCGCGCGCCAGAGCACGATCACTTCCTCGAGCGACCGACGCGGATCGAGCCCCGCGTCGGACAGGGCACCGTCGATCGAATCGGCGCGCCGCGCAAAGGTTCGGTCGGCCACCTCGGGCGACAGCTCGCTGACGAGTCGCACGACATGGTCCTTCGGAAGGGCCAACCGGACGCCAAGCTCGTAGATACCGCGGTTGACGATATCGAGCGGCCCCGTGCCTTCGGCGCAGTCGGCGACGAGCACCGCGGTGCCCCCTTCTTCGAGGACGGCGCCCGCGGGGGGAAGCAGCTTGGCTGCCTGATAGAGGGAGCTCGTCACGGGCGGGCGGTCGCTGGTCACCACGACGCGCGCGCGGGGGGCGCGGACCTCGAACCAAGGCGCCGCGCGGCGCGTCGCCTCGCGGTGAGCGAGAACGATGTCGCCGGCCACGGCGTCCACGGGCCCATTGTCGCAATCGGCGATGACATTGAGCAGAAACTTCGGCGTGGGGACGAGCTGCGCCGCTGCCTCCATGTCGGCGCGGCAACGGTTCTTGTCGATGCTGCCGAGACGCGCGGTGGGATCGGCCTTGAGCAAATGGTTTTGCCGCACGTCCGTCGCATGCCCGCACCCCGGAAAAACGCCCTTCACACCGCCGGAATAGCCCGCGAAGTAGTGTGGGCGCACGCGGCCGAGGCTGACGACCAGATCGGTCTCGACGACGGCACGATTGACGCGCACGCGCGTCCCCTCCGGCGTCGTTCCGAGGTCGACGCAAACCGACGGATCGCTCCCGTCATGCACGACGACCGCGTACCGCCCGAGGATGGCCGGATCGAGCGCGGTCTCCGGTGGCCGCGGCGCGTGTGTACCGCTGCCGATGACGAGGGTGAACGCCGCGTCCGGCAGGTGCGCGAGGTTCTCGCGAACCGCCGCGAACATCTCGGTGCGGGGCTCGTCGCGCGTGGCGTCGCTGACGACGATCGCGACGCGCGATCGACTCCCCACCATCGACGCGAGCATCGGGCTGCCGATGGGACTCGCGAGCGCGCGGCGACAGAGGTCGTCCAAGGCGACGCACGCCACGCCGCGCTCGGCGGCGGAGAGGGGTCGCACGAGGCGCGCGCCTCGCGCGACGACGGACGCTACCGCGGCGGGAAGCGCCGCCCGCGCTACCGCAGTGCCGTCGACTCGGAGGGGATCCATTTCATCCCGTCATCCCGCGCTGTCGGGACCGGCTTGGGCAGCGAGCTTCAGCATCATGGTGAGCGCGAGCTCGAGCTCTTCTTCCGACGGCTGCTCCGGAGCCGCTGCGAGCGCTTGTTTCAACTCGAGCAGCTTGGCGCCGAAGCGCTGGTACTGCTGTCTGATGCGCTCGGTGGGCGCCTCGGCGAGCCAGCGCGCGATGACCTCGCGCAGCTCGTCGAGATCGCTGCTCGCCAGGAGCTTCGCCATCTGGCGCGCCATGGGGTTGCTCGGACCGGTCGCCGCTTGCACCCTCGGAAGATCACCCAGCTCGGGCGTCGGCGCAACCCGCCATCTTCAGGGGACGAGCGGACCCCACAGCTCGGCCACGGCGTGCCCTTCGCGTTCGCCAAGGGTCAAATCGGCGCCGGCGAGGTGCGCCGCCTGGCCCGCGCAATAGAGGCCGAGCCCCCGCCCGTAGCGCGCTTCGTAACGTTTCTTGGCCGCCCCCTGCCCTTCCTCGGTCAGCACGCGCTCCCGAAACTCGGGGGGCACGATGGGGCCGACGTCGATCACCCGCACGCAGGCGCGCTCGCCCGCCGTCGCCAGCTCGACGGTGATCTTCGTCTTGGCAGGAGCGTACTGAAGCGCGTTCGCGAGCAAGTTGTCGAGCGCGCGCCCGAAGAGGAGCGGCTCGACGAGCACGGTGGCCCCCGGTCCTGGCGCCATCACCGGTTCGATGGCCGCGAGCAGCGCTTGCTGCGCTACGCGGGCGACCGCTTGGGCCGCAGCTTCGCGCGTGCCGACGGCGGTGGCCGGCGGACGTGCGCCTGCGAACGCGCGCCCGAGCACCTCGAGGTTGCCGATGATCTGCCCGAGAACCGAGCACGACAAAGCCGAGTCGGTGAGCGCCTCGTCGATGTCGAGCGCGCTGCCGCGCGCGATCGACTGGACGAAGTGGATGTTGGTGAGCAGCGCCGACAGCGGGTTGCGCATGTCGTGCGCGAGGATCGCCATGAGCTCCGGCAAGTGCTTCACGGAAGATTCGCTCACGTGCTCGTCTCTACTCGAGCCACCGAGGGACCACAACCAAACCCCAACCCAGTGCCCTCCGTCCTTTCGCTGTCGGAACGCGCGTCCAGCGGCATTAGAGACTAAGGTAGGAGGACCAGACCCGAGTCGCCCAGGTCGGCGAGGCGTGCGTCCACGAGACTCACGATGGTGCGGCGTCGTTCCATCATCTCCGAGAGCGGTCGCGTCGCGACGAGCCAGGTCGTGAACGGGCCCGACCGGAGCGTGCGATCGGCCTCTGCGCGATCGAATTCACGCAGCCGATCGATGAGGCGTTTGGGGAAGCGATTCACCCGCTTGAGCTGTGCGAGAATGCTGTCGAGACCGCGGGGATCGGCCCGCTCGTTGAACGCACCGCCGTTCTCCTTGAGAGAGAGCGTCGATCGACTGGCATCGACCGTGACGAGGCGCCGGCCGACGTTGGCCGTGACGAAGTCGAGAACGAGCGCTTCGACGTAGGCGAGCATGAGGCTCTGCCGATCGGCGGGCACCTTTTCCCGCCCCTCGGCCCAGCTGCGCCACGTGGCCGCCTCGTTGCCGGAAATGATGTCGACGTCGTGCCCCCCGGCGATTGATTCGGTGATGAGCACCGTGACCGTGCCGTCGTTGTTCACCGTGACGCCGTTGCGCAGGAATGTCATGCCGTGCGCATCGCGCGCCAGCGCGTGCAAGACGTCCGAAAGACGAATTTGGTACGCCTCGCAGCGGGGAACGAGAGGGCTCCCAAGCGCCGCCGCGACGCGGTAGAAAGCGAGGCGCGGCTTGTAGACGATGGGGTCGGAGCGCATGGCGATGCGCGCCTCGAGATCGCCGTTGAAATCGCCGCTCACGGCGGCGCGAAAGAGCGGCATGGGTCCCTTGTTGCCCGTCCATTTGAGCTCGCTGATGCGCACGTCGGCCCCCGCCGATGGGGAAACGAGGAGCGCCGCCGCGAACCCGAGGACGGCGCGCCGCTTCACGCGCGTGACCTCGCCCACGTCGCCTCGAGAAACTTGGCGATGCGCCCACCGACGACCTCGCGCTGTTCGAGCGGCGCAACATGGGTCGCCCCGGGGAGCATCACGAGCTCGGCGCGCGGCAGCGCCTTGGCCATCTCCTCGGCAGATCGGCGCGGCGTAAATTTGTCGGCCTCTCCGGCAATGACCAGCACCGGGACGTCGACCGTCGCCAGAAATGCATCGGCCGAGTATCCCCCCGTCGCCTCGAGCATCCGCAAGAATAGGAGGAAGTCCATGTCTGCGGCGTGCTCGAAATACGGCAAGAGATCGTCGGGCGCGAGCGCCTTGTCCACCTCGCCGGCAGCAAACGCGAGGGTCAGCGACGTCTTGACCGGTATTCGGCTCCAGAGGCCGCGGCTTAGCCCGGGGCGCGATTCCGCAAACCGAATCACCCCGGGGAGCACCCGCGCGAGCCAATCGTTCCCGTGAAAGGTATGCGTCAGGTGGCCACTGCTGCCGCAGAGCAGGACGAGACCCAGAACGTCATCTGGCCGCTGGTGGTACGCCTCGAGTGCTACCGCGCATCCCATGGAGTGCCCAATCAGCACGACGGGACCGTCACCCACGTGACGGCGCACGTGATTGAGATCGTCGGCGTGGGTGGGAATATCGATGCGAGCGCCGTCGTTCGGAACGGCGGATCTACCGTGGCCTCGGTAGTTCCAATGGCAGAGGCGGGTCAGCTCGGAAAGGTCATCCCAGAGGTACTTCCAGATGTACCCATCGCAGCAGATCCCGTCGGAAAGGATCGTCGTAAGCTGCGTGTGTACACCACTCCCTTCAGCCCCCCTGGGATGGTCCTCCGCTCGGCCGTCGTCGACGGGTGCGCGCTCGCGTACGTAAAGCCGCGTACCGTCCGCCGCGTAGGCGAACGATTCGCGAGCCGCTCCCTTCAAGGAAGGGTCAGGCGGTTTGCTCCTGCTCTTCGTCCTCGAGGATGTCATCGACGCTCGGAAGTCGCTTGATTTCGACTCGCGCGATCTTCCAGGCTCGTTGCACAATC
>Ga0111538_10006961_pt1 | contig 15278 bp, 11 predicted proteins | sample SoiMethybrSBSTD1_FD_79669 | JGI IMG/M metagenome (GOLD analysis project Ga0111538, IMG submission 79669) | Bulk soil microbial communities from a Populus tree surrounding site in Tennessee, USA - Soil MetaG P. TD hybrid SBSTD1 (version 2)... | ecosystem: Environmental > Terrestrial > Soil >...
CGAAACAGAAACGGAATGCGGCCCTCGTTGCTGGCTTCCACGACTCAACGTGGAGGTCTGGAGAGGCCTTATCGGAATGCCCGCGCTTCGGCACGGCGCAATTGTACTCGCTCCGGGAACGTGCCGTGGCGCTACAATCGCGACATGAAGACCCGGATTCGCCTGGCCCTGACTTTACTGCTGGCCGTTTCGGTCGCGGCTCACGCTGCCGACCCGTCCTCCCTGAAGAAGCAAATCCAGCAAGCCATGACGCGAGCTCGCGGTGAAGTCGGTGTGGCGGTAAAGCACCTGGAATCGGGAACCGAAATCCTTATCAATGCGGACAAGAAATTCCCGATGGCCAGCACGTACAAGTTGCCGATCCTCGTGGAGGTCTATTTTCAAGCGGCAGAAGGCAAGCTTTCCCTGGACGATCGCATCGAGGTGTTGCCCGGCGACATTCATATCGGTGCCGGCACCGGCATGGTCGCGCTGTTCGATCCCCCTGGCGTGCAGCTCAATATCCGGAATCTGATCAATATGGCGATGCGGATCTCAGACAATTCCGCGGCCGACATTCTGCTCAATCGCGTGGAAGCCGGCAATGTCACACAACGCATGAAGTCGCTGGGGCTCGAGTCTATTCGCGTCGACCGCTCAACCCTCGAGATGATTTTGGACCAATCCGGATTGGACTACGCGCAGCACGGAAGTCTGCCGCCAAGAGAACTTCGCAAGATGCTGGAGTCCGTTGACGCCGCAACCGCAGCGAAAGCAGACGAGCAATTCAACAAGACGGACAAAGACACGGGCACTCCCGCCGACATGAATCGTCTTTTGGAAATGATCTTCAAGGGTGAGATTGTGGACCGCGCCGCCTCCGATGAGATCATCAACATCCTCAAGGAGTGCCAGACGGCAGCGGCACGTATTCCGGGGTTACTGCCCAAAGACACCGATGTCGCCCACAAAGGCGGCACGATCAGTGGCTCCATCAACGACACCGGCATTGTCTTCCTGCCCTATAACGCGGGACACGTCGCCATTACCGTGTTCATGAAGAATACCAAGGCAAGTACAGCGGTCCGGGAACGCGTGATCGCGGATATTTCGCGGTTCGCCTACGACTACTTCGTCGATCGGAACGGCAAGCCGTAGCGTTTGCCGAAAACTTTGAAGTTCGCGGTGTGAGGGGAGATCACCAAAGCCGGGAGGCGGTTCGCGTTCAACAATCAACGCAACAAGGGCAACAGTCAACGCAGAACAGCGTCAGCTGTCCATGGTCAGCCGCGAAGACGTCGTGAAAATCTCGCTATTCGGTCTACCACTTCAGAATTTCAACGATGTTCGAGTAATCATCGGTCCACACCTGCAACCCGGATGGCTCGAGTGCCTTCCAGGCCCAATAAGACTGCAGGCGCGTCAACACTTCCGGGGACTCGGTAACAATCACATACACCGAATGACTCTTGCTCGAAGACGTCTTGTCATCGCGAACGAGAGCGGGCATTTCCGCCGAAGCCGCGAGAGCGGCAACAAGTTCCTTGACCTTGAGGTAGCGATTGGAGACGTGGAAAAGGATGGCTCCGCCCTTCTTGAGCTTGGAGCGGTACATCTCCAGAGCCTCGCTGGATAACAGGTGTGGAGGAATGGAATCCGAGCTGAAAGCGTCGAGCACAATCAGATCAAACGACTGTGCGGGGTAGCCGGCAACCGCCAGCCGGCCATCTCCCGAAACAACATCACAATGATTGCCGCATCTTTTGAGAAAATTGAAGTACTGCCTTGCAATGACTTCGACGTCCGGATCGATCTCAAAGAATGTCACATGACGATTTGGCCCGGCGTAGGCCGCAATCGAACCTGCGCCAAGTCCGACAACGGCAACACGCTGCTCCGGCCTTTGATCGAGCATCGTCATGATGTCGCCTAATGGTCCTTCGCGATGGTAGTAGATCATCGGCTCGCCCGGCTGATCCCGAAGCTCCAGTCCATGCATCGTATCGCCGTGAAGAAGTTCTCTTCGGTCGCCGTTGTCGATGACTCTCTTCACGCCGAAGAAATTTCTGGTGACGTAGACCAGTTCTCCCCTCTCCGAGAGTAGCGGCGGGAGGTAAAGACCGTAGGCCATGATCAACGAGCCCAACACCGTTGCGACGAGCCATCGGCTTCGTCCCGGGCTGTACCGGAAAAACACTGCGGCCGCCAGCAGCAGCGGATACTCCAGGATGCTGTTGAACAACAGTGGAGCGGCGATCGCGGCGAACACGCCACCCAGAACTCCGCCGAGGGCCATCCAGACGTAGTATTCGGTGAGGTGCCGCGGATGGGGTCTGCTCTCTGCCAGCGCGGTGTGACACAACAAACCGCCGATGAAGAGAAGCACAAGATGAACCGCCATTAACCCGAGATCCACCCGCAGAACAACGGGCACCTGAATACCGACCACGGGGCACAGCAAGACCAGCAACGGCAATGAAAGCTGTCCGAGTCGTTTTGCCGATATGCAGATGCGCCGGCCGAAGGCCAGGATGAATGTCGAAAGGTAAACGGCCAGCGGCAACGTCCACACCATCGGCATCGGAGTGAGGTTCACTGAGATGTGCGTGGTCACCGCGAGCATCAACCCCGAGGGTACGAATGCCGCGGCCAGCCAGAACAAGCGGGTCGTGCGGTCCGGTGGTGGCGTCAGGTCGAGCTCGTGCTCTTCGGTCGAGAGGCGTGGAGTCCTCGAAAGAATTCTGTTCACGCTCGCCGCAAACAAGATCAAGGCAACATACCCGACGAACCAGTACATGCTCTGGCTTCGCACACCCAACGTGGGCTCGATAAACAGAGGGTATGCGATCAATGCCAGCAGGCTGCCTGTATTGCTCGCCGCATAGAGAAAATAGGGATCGCGCGCCGCGGCATCTTTGGTTTTGGAGAACCAGCTCTGCAGCAATGGCGCCGTCGTGGAAACCATGAAGTACGGAATTCCGACGGATCGCAGGAGTCCGACAAATTCCCAGAGCACCGGGTGTTCATTCGCGCCTGCCCCGAGCGCACTTGCATTGAAACGAACCGGCAGGAACAGGACGGCGAGCGCCATCAAAACAAGGTGGACGACCATTTGAGTACGCAGATTCTCGATTCGCGAGATGCGGTCGGCGTAGAAATAACCCGCCAGCAGCATCAACTGGAAAAACAGGACTGCGGTGGTCCAAACGGAGGCCGCGCCGCCTAGAAACGGCAGAACCATCTTGCCGACCATGGGTTGAAAGCAGAAGAGCAGAAATGCGCTCAGGAGCACCGTGGCTGCTAACAGGAACCGCAGGTTTGTGGAACGGTCTGGCACGCGGCATAGTTTAACCGCGTGCCAGCAAATTATCTTCGAGGAAGAGTGATGTCGATGTTGGGGCTATCCTCACCCTGTTTCATGGTGACCGCCGAAACTTCCGCCGGATTTCCGCTGCGTGAGAACCACGTTTCCGCACCCGGCAGTCCGTTGGGGCGAGATACGCCAATGCGGTAATCGCCGGGCGCTAGTCCGTAAGCTTTATACTCGCCGAGTGCGTTGGTCAGAATTGTGGAAACGGTCTGTCCATCGCTGACAGCGCCGGGCATCCGGGAAACAATCCGAACGACGGCGTTCGGAACCGGCTTACCGTCGGCATCTCGAACGTGCCCGGAAAGTGCGGTGCTGCCAATCAGAGTCAGCGAGATCTCCGAGACCGGTTGGCGCGCATCGACAGTAACGCTGTCGCTACCTACACCAAACAGGCTTCGGGCATAAGCGTACTTCTGACCTGGGGGTGCGATCGTATAGGCTCGTCCGAGGTTCCAGGTGTTGACTCTCCCTGTCCCAACAGTCCAATTCGTGAAATAGCCAGCCGCCCCATCGACAGGCAGCGCGACGTAACCGTCCCGCTGCGCCGTCACCCCATAGTCTGCCGGTTTCACGTTTGAGAATTCGAAGCGGCCCATCGGATCGGTCTTGATCGTTTCACCCTGACAGGGCTTGCCGTCCCACCGCGCAAAGTAGAACGTCTTATTACCCGCGGGAGGCTGCGGCGAGTTGGGATCGGTCGGCGCCACGAAAACCCGAGTTCCTTCAGCAGGACAAAGTGTTACGGTGACATTCGGAATCCCCTCGCCCGAAGCGCCGTTCCTGACGACTCCGTGAATGCTATTCACCGTCGAGTTCTGGGGCGGCACCGCAACTGGCGCGGGCTCCGGGGGCCTGGGCGCAGGAACTGTGGATTGCTGTAGAAGCGCCATGCGAGCGCTGGCAGTAGCAACCCACGCGTCGCCGCCGTTCTGCGCCAGCGGGCCGAGCTCCGGACTCGTCGAAGCCTGCTGCCCTGCCAGGAGAGTTTGAGAAATCTCCCCACGCTGGACGTGAACCTCTCCTTCGATAACGGAAATCTGCGAGCCGGTTTCTTCAGCGTTCACCGCGAACACCGTTCCGACTACCGAAATCAAACAGTCCTTCGTTTCAACGTACAGGTGATGTCCGTCACGTTGCTTTGCCGCCGTCACAATCACCGTTCCCGAAGCCAGACGGATACGCAGGCCTCCCGATACTCGAACCACCGACAACTCCGCTCGAGGACCGATTTCCACTTCTGAACCATCGAGTAGCGCGATCGCGCCACCAGTTGCGCCAGTGCGAACGACGCGTCCTGTCTCGATTCGCGTCGCTGTTACAAACAAGCCACCTTCACCGTCCGCAAATGCCAGATCACCGCTGACGGAGTTCGCAACAACAGTCGAAGGCACGTGTGGCAACAAAGCCAGGTGTAACAATCCTGCCGCCAGCACCAGCGCTGCTGCAGCCGCGAGGGGCGCCCAGACGCGAACCGGTTTTGCACGAGAGGCGGGCACAAACATCGCTATCGGAGCGAAGTTTCGCCACTCCTCCGTCTGCAACCTCTCTCGAACCTCTTCGGTGGCGCGTTCCACCTGCCCCGGAGGAATCGGTCCTGCGAGATCGGATAAAAAACGGTCCACAACGTTTCGTGACTTCTCAGTGTTATTTCTCATGGCTTGTCTCCCATAAGAGCTCGAATGGATTTGCGCAATCGCGAGCGCGTTCGAAACAGACTGACCGCGATGGTTCCTCTTGACGTGCCCAGGAATTCCGCGATCTCGGCATCCGAGTACCCGTGCACGTGACGAAGAATGAGGATCTCGGCCGCTTTGGGGCTGAGTTCCGCCATGGCCTGTCGCAGTCGTTCCCGGATTTCCGCTTCACCGCGCGTTTCCTCGGTGGAAACAGGATCCGGGCACGAATCTGAAAGCGGACTGTGCTTCCTCACACGAACGATGTTCAACGCGATGTTGACGGCCGCGCGGTAAAGGTACGCTTTCGGGTTTCGATCAAAATCCGCAGGCAACTCGCGTCGAAGAATTCGCAGGAAGAGAGTCTGCATGGCATCCTCCGCATCCTCTCCGTTGCCGGTGATCCGGTATGCCGTCCGATAGATGAATTTCGAGTGTTCGCAATAAATCCGCTCGAACTCTTCAGGCAGGGTCCGTGTTGTCACCCGCGGTGCGATAGCAATCAAGTCTTGCTCCTCGATGATGAAACACGCGGGAATGAGCGTTTGTTAGCAACCGCGGAACACCATTTCCTCCTGAATCATGAAGGCAGCGCCGTTTGCGGTTGACCGTTGAGAGTTGAATGCTGACTGTTGAATGTTTTCCCTGTTGCGTTGATCGTTCGAGGAATTCGACAACGTAACAAGGAAAACATTCAACAGTCAGCATTCAATTCTCAACAGTCAACCGCATTTCCGGGCTGCCCCCAGTGACTCGCGGCTACGGGATCACAACCACCTGCGCGTTCTTCTCGGTCCCGATTTCAACAACCACCGGCACACCGCGGTCCTCCACTCTCCCGAGGAACAGCGGATTCTGCCATGCCCTCGGAATCACGGATTGCCATGCGAGCAGCAGGTAATTGCCCGGGGGAACGCCCGTAAATGCGAACTTTCCGTCTGCACCGCTTATCGTGTCCAGGTGCAGCGTGTAATTGCCGCGCCGTGCGCGCTCCGGCAGCAAGACAACCGTTGCGTAAGGAAATGGCCGTATCCGCGAAACGTCGAGAGCGGTTCCCGACACCACACCTCCGGCAGACTTCAGTTGGATCTGCAGTGGACCGACAGACGCATCACCGACAACGAAGCCAGAGTCGAGAACACTGGCTTCGCCATTCAAGACGTCTGCAATGTAGACGCCCGCCGCTCGGGCTTGAGCACCTATTTGAAATGTGAATCGCCCCGGAGCAACGCCCGGAATCGTGAACTCTCCAGTTTTGGGATCCGGGTCGGCTCTTTTCGCACTCGTCTTTCCCGGGAGAGTATCCATCGACACCAGCAGAATAGAATTCGGTTTAAGAGGTTGATCCGGAGTCACGCCGTCCAGCGTCACGCGTCCCTTCAAATCTGTTGGCGAGTCCAGCGGTACAGAAAGGTTCTCGATATTGCGATCGGCAACGCTGATGGTGACGCGCCCGAGTCGAACATCGCTACCGCCTTCTCCAACTATGGGGACCAGATCGTATTCTCCAGGCGGCGCGTTGCGGATCTCAAATCTGCCATTCACCGCGGGAATAGTGCGATTCGGAAACGTGTTGTCGGGATCACCTGCGAGGAAGACTTTTCGGCCGCGCGGCACAAGCTCGATCGTGGTGACGCGAAGCGCTGCGAGTTTGCCCGGTTCTCCTGCGACCTGACCGGACACCGTTACTCCAGCAGTCGCCGCAATGGGAATCTGAATATCAATTCCAGAGATTTCTCTGGCCGCGCCGACCACCACTGGAGGAGCCGAGTCTACTTCGAGCACGCCGGGAAAGAACACGCGCGTATATCTCGCCGACGCGTCGGCCTCTTTAACTTGCCCGGCGACGTAATACTCGCCGGGCACGAGCCAGAACAGCCGGTACTCGCCACGATCATTGGTTTCGGCAGTTTTCGCCAACGTGTAGACAAGCTGGCCACGAACATAGGAAGCTCGCCACGCCTGCACCGACGCTCCGATCACCGGCGTTCCCTCAGGCCCCGAGATGCGGCCGCTGATAGCCGCAGCGGGTACAAGGTCAACAACACCGATGTCGCTCTGCTGCCCTTCGAAAACTCCAACATCCCTGGTCGCGCGTTCGGCAGATGCCGGATCGTTGCTCGCGCTGAAGTAACCTTCAGCCTGCACGACGACCGTGTACGCTCCCGGCTCCAGGCCTTTGACAGTGAAGCGGCCATCGCGATCCGCAGCCACGGCTCGCGCCATCGCCGCCTCAGGCGAGGTCCCGGCGACAACCACGGCGACTTGTGCGGAAGGGATGGGCTGGCGAGTGTCCGCTCTGCGAATTACACCCGTTACCGCGCCACCCTTGTCAGGAATCAGCGGACCGAGAAGGGGCGGCAAGCCCTGAAGCGTGAGAAGGAACGCGATGGTGACGGCGTACCACATAGTGTGAGGGTAAAACAGATTGTTCAGTGTTCAATGTTCACTGTCCAACGTTCAATGTTGAACAGTGAACACCGAAGATTTCTCTACCGAATGTCTCGTGCTTTGTCGGACATGCTCTCTTCGTAAGTGCTCCATCCGGATTGCTGCCCGTACGGGGACTGCGTCAGGATCGCTTCAATGCGGCGAATCTTGCCTTTCTCGACACGAAACAACTCGGCAATTTCCCATGTCCAGGGAGACGTCGGACCACTGGTGATCACTCTGCCGTCGGGATGCGTGTAGGTGCGCGTCTTTCCTGCCATATGGTCGAAGAACGTAAAGCTGAAGACCATTCCATATTCCGGGTCGACGGCGACATATCGACGATCGCGGATGCGGGACACGAAATGAATCAAGCCGGACTTGAACTGCTCCATGCAGCTCCATTGCGCCGAATAGGTGTTCGCCGTTTTCGGATCCGGACGGATGGCGTTCGGGGGTGTCTCGACATTTGTCGTCTGAGAGGCATTTTCGAATCGATCACAATCGCTCGCGAATGGATATTCGGCAAGCCCGTCGTTCTTCTGCATACCGCTGAAATACATATCCGAGATCCGAATCAGGTCAGCCCGCGACATGCGTTCCGCTGCGGGAATAGGCTGTCGAAAAAGCGCGTGAGGCTGTCCCATGTTTTCCAGGCGTTGCGCTGGGGGCGGCACGGCTGCTGGAGCGGCTCCCGCACCGCGGGCCCCACCACCCGTGGCCGGGCGTACAAACAGGGCCTCTGCTTCGGAAATCTGTCGGTTCACAATTTTTAATCGCAATGCCAGCATCGAGGCTACCTGCTGTCCTGCGGCGGCACCATCTTCGGTGACCGTCGTGATTAGCCCCACCTGTCCGGTTTCTGTGTCCGGAACCCACAACCGGTACTTTCCTTTCCCCGTCGCAACATTCCAGGAACCGTCGCCGAATTCCAGGCGCTGACCATTCTCTGTGTATTTCGCATTCGCAGCGAGTGGAGCCCGCTTCGGATCGCGCGCGATCCACGCATCGAGATATTGATCCACGAATCCCTGAAGACAGGGGCGATCGCAAGATCCCGTGGCGGTTCCTCGAGCGCCTTGCCCCGCTCCAACAGCAACAGCGCCGCCGAGCAGCAACGCCGCCAGAAGAAAAGCTAACCCTTTCGTTCGCATGTTTGCTCCCTGTATCTGAAGAGAAGTGTCGAGAATGCGGGGAGATTCTATCAGGCGCTAAGACCGAACTTCCCAACTATCCTCATGCGGTGTTTCAGATGCGATGCGTTGCCTGAGGAGTTCCAATCGGGCGCCGGTTTCACTGAGCAATCGGGCAGCAGCGCAGGAATCTTCACGAAGTATTGCGAGGAGAAGATGTTCGGCTGCGATTTGACGATGCTTCAGCGCATCCGCTTCATCGGCGGCATAGGCCACGATCCATTTGCATTCGTCCGAAAGAGGCATGATGAGGGGCGGTGAAGCATCCTCCATGTCGGCTGGTCTTTCAGGAATCCTGGTGCGGATTTCCTCGGTGGACAAGGCAGGAACGAGCTGCTGAAGTGAAGGGCCGCCCTCGCGAACCAATCCAAGAAGCAGATGCTCCGACTCAATCCTGATGCTGCCGGACAGAGTCGCTGCCTGACGCGCAAAAAACATCGCGCGCCTCGCATCGTCTGTGTAGCGCTCAAACAAAACAGCCTCCAAAGTATTTTAATTACTTTAACATTTTCAAGGCAGGGTACAGCGCCTGATAAATCCTGTGGCCCCTGTCATAGATAGCAGCTTCACCGGGATGCGGCTCGAACGAAGCCGTTTCGTGGACCGTGGTCCTACATAAGTCCATGACAGAAGGATAGCGGCCCGTCCCCACCATCGAAAGCAATGCAGCCCCGTATGCTGAACCTTCTTCTGTCTCCAGTGTTGCCACGCGTTTTCCGAGAACGTCGGCAAATATCTGCCGCCACAAGGAACTTCGCGCGCCCCCGCCGGACAATCGCACGGACTCCACGCGATTGCCCATACCTTCGATGATCTGGAGGCAATCCTTCTGACTGTATGCAACTCCTTCGAGGATGGCACGAATCAAGTCTGCCCTTGTATGACGTGCGGTCAAGCCAACCCAGCCACCGCGCGCTGACGCGTCCAGGTGCGGTGTCCGCTCGCCCATCAGATACGGAAGCCAGTAAAGCCCCTGTGAGCCTGCCGGAGCGGCAGCTGCTTCTGCCGTCAGGGCATCGTACTCGACGTCCGGTGCAAGATTCCTCCGGAACCACTGCAGGCTTAACCCCGCGCCTTGCGTCACACCCATGACGTGCCAGGCCCCACGCACTGCATGGCAAAACGTGTGGACGCGCCCGTCCGGATCGTATGCGGGAGATTTCGTGTGCGCGAATACCACTCCCGATGTGCCAATCGTGCAGGAAACGAGTCCGGGCTCGACGACACCACTGCCGACAGCACTTGCGGCCTGATCTCCCGCACCGGCAACCACAGGCGTACCTTCCAGAAGTCCGGTACTCTTTGCCGCATTGGCTATGACCTTGCCGGTGAGCTCATGCGATTCAAACACAGCCGGCAACAAGGTCGTCCGCAATCCAAGACGCTCCATGAATTCTTTGGACCATCGACGGCCAACGACATCGAACAGCGCTGTACCGGATGCATCCGAAACGTCGGTCGCATAATCGCCGGTCAGCTGAAAACGGACATAGTCCTTGGGCAGAAGAAGCTTTCGAATCCGCGAGAAGGCTTCAGGCTCGTTGTCTCGAACCCAGAGGAGCTTGGGCAACGTAAAGCCGGTCAGAACGGGATTCGCGATACAGGAAAGAATTGTTTCTTTGTCCATCAAAGCATTGATGGCGTCTACCTGTGCCTGACTTCGCTGATCGCACCAGATCAGTGCAGGCCGAATCACCTGATCGTTTTCGTCGAGCAATACCAGGCCATGCATCTGGCCCGCCAAACCGACGCCCTGGATGTCTTTTCCGGAAGCGCCGGCGGATTTGATCACTCCTCGAATGGCTTTTTGCGAGGCGCTCCACCAGTCTTCGGGATTCTGCTCAGCCCAGAGTGGACGATCCATCCGCATGTCTTCGTGCGCGGCCGTGAATGCGTGCCGGACCTTGCCGCGATCATCGACCAGTAACGCCCGCGTTCCGCCGGTTCCGACGTCAATGCCTAACCAATACATCGTCCCTGCTCCAGAAACTGTGTCAGCTGGAAAAAGTTCGTCCGCGATGCAGTCCCAACAACAACTGCACGAGACGGTGTGCGATCAGTTCATGCAAGGTCAACAATTCCTTGTTGGCTTCATGAATGGCGTAGCCGTCGGCGCCGGGTTTGATACCGGAACCAGCTTTCAAAGCATCCGTTGCTTCGCGGAGAATCGGGTCTTCCATGGCCTCCCCGGCGATATCCCACAGTGTGATAAAGCGATCCACCGCCGACGGGAAGCTTACGGCAAAGACACCCCAGTTGCTCGTGGTGCGATGTGGCTTGAAATCAAGATTGAAAGGCCCATTGAAGCCGTGCGCTCGAAGAAGCATGAGAGTATTCAACCAATCGAGCGGATTGACGAGTCCGACTCCGATATCGACGTCGTGTTTCAGTCGATAACCATCGTTGATGTCGAAGTGCCACAGCTTTCCTGCTACGAGAGCCCGCGCCAGTGCGGCGCGCGGGGCCCCGCCCCACATCAGTTCATGAAGGAACTCGGGATTCAATCCAACCATCTCGGGATGGGTTAAGAGTCCGGACGCGATGAATGCCAGCATCGCGTCGCTGGTGGGCAACAGGATCTCCGCCTGGGGCTCGAAAGGTTTCGCTTCCAGACAATGCTTCAGCGTAGGTCTGCCCTTCTTCTTTGCGACTTCGATATCCCGATCGCAGGCAGCGTTGAGAGACTCGGCGTACCACTTCAGGGTTTCGGTCTCTTCAATCGCACCTTGCGTGAGATAGCCGAGTGAACCAGGCCAGTAGACGGCGTAGGACGCGCCCAGCTCGTGGCCGATATCCACGGTGTTGGTAACGCGGAATTTTGTGTACTCGCGGATCTCCGGAGATTCCGCTGCGGGCCCCGCGGCAAAAACGGGATGAAAAAATGTTTCGGTCGTGACCATGGAGCACTGAACGCCATGCGTCTTCAGCGACTGCTGGATGCGAGCGACAATTTCCTTCTGCTGGTCTCCTCCGAGTTGATCGGCTGGAATGACGTCACTGTCGTGTGTCGTCCAATATCCGATGCCGAGTTTGCCGAACTCGCGAATGACATCTTCAAAGGTGATGGGCTTTCTGGTCGGCGCGAAAAACAGCGCCTGTCCCTGATAGGCGGCCGCCCATTGCGGTCCGGAAATAAAATACTTTCGCCGTGTTTCGGGACTGTACGACCCGCCACACATGTTCATAAGGCGCTCGACAAGCGCCTGCTGCTGATTCGGAGGTATTGCGTGCATGGCGAACTAAAATAGTTCAGTCATCTCTGACGAACAAGCGTTAATTCCCCTCGTGACGGTCGTTGTTTGGCTCTAACACGACGCGTCAGCGTTTTGAAAAAAACGACAGGTCGATAGCTTCGGCCATAGCCTTGTATCCGGCATCGTTCGGATGGAGATGATCTCCGTTGTTGAAGGGCGGGTTGAGTTGCTTGGGATTTGCCGGATCGCGTGTGACAGCGTCGAAGTCCACTGTCGCATCGAAAGCTCCGCTGGTAAGAATCCATTTATTGACGGCCAACCGCGTGGCCTCGCTTTGTTCGGAGTAGTAGGCCATACCCTGGAAAGGATTCAGCGTGCAGCCGATGACTTTGATGCCGCGTGCGTGAGCGCGTTCGATCATTTGTTTGTAAGCGCCGATCAAATCGTCTGCGGTCATGCTGTCGGGAGTGCGGGCAAGGGCGCCGACATCGTTCGTGCCTTCAAAAAGCATGAGCCATCGAACACCGGTTACCGTCAACACGTCGCGATCAAAACGGGCCATAGCGCTCAGACCGGCTGTCGCAGAGTCGCCCAGTACTCGGTTGCCCCCAATTCCCATGTTGATGACAGAGAGGTGGCTTGTGGCAGCATTAGCCTGAAGCCTGTCTGCGAGGACGCTCGGCCAACTGCGATTTGTGTTTGGTGTCGAGGTCGTGCCGGCCACGCTGGAAGCCCCAAAGGCGACGACTGCGCCGTTGTTTGCGGGCGCCATCACCTCAACACCGGAGATCCAGATCCATGATGGTGTCGTTGTGGGAGTCGTCAGTTCGGAAGCACCAGTAACATCGCCCGCAGCGACATAGTTGGTGCGGAGCGACGTGTTCTGCCGTGGACCCGGCACCGTGTTCCCTGCCGGCACATAGACGCTGATTGCGAGATCACCCAGCGCCGGCACATTGAGATCGACCGCGTCGCTGACCATGACGGCGCCCGCCGGAACTTTCACGGTTGGCTTCCCGTCGAAGAGCAGCGCGCGGTCAGTACCCGCCACGATTGCCGATTCCTGGCCGTGAAGCGCAACGTGGACGGGGCCGAGCAATACGGGGGCCGTCCCGTAGAGGTTGGACAGCTGCACTCGAATCCGCGAACCGCCGACGCTGACTCGCGTCAACATTCGAAGGGTTTGATCGCTGAAAGTTACCGCGTTGGCGCCGGGTTGATGCAATGCAGCCCCCCACGTCGCAATCCAACGTTCCTGCGGCGCGGACGTTTGCGCCAGTGCAAGCTGCGACACGGCGAGAAGAAAGACTGTTATCCAGGAAAGGCGAACCCAACGTTGAATTCTCATCGTCTATCTCCAGGTCAGACCGTGACCACGTTTACCGGCAATCTGGAAGTCGCATCGGCTCGGAGCTCCATAAGGCCGCGATTATACGCGGATCAGAGGCTTCGGCGAAGTAACGGCTTATCTGACCAAGGCAGGCGGCGGCCGCCTCACGCGCTTGACGCCAAGTAAGGTGCACATTCCGCCCACGGCGGTGGAAATGATATCCACTAGCACGTCGGGAACGACGGCAGGGAGAACCTGAGCTCCCCCCGTGCTGAGCAGCAGGCCTGGAATCCACACAAGGTGAAAGATGAACCAAATCGTGACGTACACAGCCAGTTCCCGTTGGGGCGCCTTCCTTGCCAGCCATTTTCCGAGAAAAAACGAAGCGAGCAGAAACGCCACGATGGATTCCATCTGCCATGCGAGCATAGAGGGACCAGAGTCAAGATCGAGGAAGGTTCCTTCGGTGCCCAGTCCCAGCACGACCATCACTGCCGCATGTCCGAAGACAATTCCCAACATCAGCAATATCGTGTAGATCGCCTGGATCAGCGCGCCCATGACGGCCATGCCGGTCAGGCGCAAAGGCGCGTCGGTGAAAGCACGCCAGGCGAGCGATCCGGTCGTTCGAATCAGACTGCTCCAGAACCAGCGCGCTCCGTACAATCGCGCCTGTTCGGCGAGGTCGCCGGCGATCGAAGCAGCCCGATCCTGAGACGTGGTGAGAGAGAGAATCCATTCGGCGGCATCAGCTCTGCGCATAGGTCAAACCCGGAAGTTCCAGGCCCTCCAGTAAGCGTTGATAGTTGCGGACTGCGTGTGTGACCGCTTTTAGTCCCTTCGCACTCACCGTAAAGTACCGCTTGGATCGGCCTCCACGCTCAGGCGTAGGGTCTGCCATATGCGATCGGACCAGGCCCTTCTCCTCGAGACGATCCAATGTGGTGTAGAGTGCTCCGGGGGCGGGTTCTCGGCCCGTGCATTTCTCGATCTCGCTTCGAATCGTCACGCCATAGGCTTCATGATCCAGGCGGAGAATTGCCAAAAGCACAATCTGCTCAAACTCTCCGAGTGCAGGCGTAGACATAAACTACATTGTAGAGTAAATAGCCAGGAAAGCGATCATGTACTGTGGTGAACATGACGCTTCAGCGGATCTGGCTACTTCGCGGACATACGCTGCTTGAGGTCTTCGAACCAGTTCAGCACGGCCTGGATTTGAGGTCCGGCAGGAGTGCCGGAGGACGCCGGGTCGGCAGCGGCGTCCGCGGTCCCGATGATTTTCTTGCCATCGGGCATCACGTCCCAGACTCTGGGGTCCGTACTGGGAGTCCTACTCCGAAGTCCTGAGAGCGGCACTATCGTGGGTTCCCCGAACGAAAACGTGGGCCGGGTTGTGATGCCGACGAAGGCGGTTTGTTGGGCGGCAGGATTGTAATGAATCTCTCGTCCGTCCGGAGACCAGAATGGATGACCTCCTCTAACGAGGGGATATTTGGCGCCCGTGCTCGGGAACGGCTGCACAAAAATCTGATTCGTCCCCGTTTCCGAGGACTGATAGGCCAGCCATTGGCCATCCGGGGAAAACGCAGCCCTTCCAATCAGAGCCCCGGCCTTCTCTGCAAAGACGGAGGCCTTCTTGTCTTGGAGGGCGTAGATCCACAAAGCCGCTTCGGAGCCCTTCACCGCCGTGTAGGCAAGCGCCTTGCCGTCCGGGGACCAGGAATCCGGAATATGGGCAACCCCCTGTTCCGGTTTGGTAAGCCGTTCGGCGGTTCCGGTTCCGTCGGTCTTTTGCCAGAAGATTCCCAAGTCGCCTTCGCGATCCGACTGGAACGCAACCCGCTCGTTTCCCGACCACACGGGATAGCGATTGGCGCTTCCCAGAGTGAGTTGCCGCGGTGCAGTGGAGCCTGCAAGATCGTAGATCCAGATGTTGGAGTCCTTGGCGTCGTCCGTTGACACCGCAACGCGCTTGCCGTCGGGGGAAACCCGGGGGAATGCATACGCTTTCAGCGGCAACTTGAGTCGTTCAAGCCCACCCTCGCGGCCGAGCGTCGCGAGGGTTATCTGCGCTACTCCTGAAATCGAAATTGGCCCGGGGACGTA
>Ga0111538_10006963_pt1 | contig 15275 bp, 10 predicted proteins | sample SoiMethybrSBSTD1_FD_79669 | JGI IMG/M metagenome (GOLD analysis project Ga0111538, IMG submission 79669) | Bulk soil microbial communities from a Populus tree surrounding site in Tennessee, USA - Soil MetaG P. TD hybrid SBSTD1 (version 2)... | ecosystem: Environmental > Terrestrial > Soil >...
AAGGCAGCAGCAGAGAAAAGTGTAGATACCGTCCTGAAAAAATCAGGAAATACCATTACCTTAGAAGATTTAGTTAAGCAGGCCCTCAAAAACGCATAGGACGTTTGACACTTTTTACGTGCCAGTATAAAGCTCTCACGCTCGGCCATTTATTTCTCGTTTGGCTAGGCATCTTGTTCATCCCCTCCGCGGCGTATGCTCAACAACGGGACTCTACGCGCCTAAACCAACAAGATACAACCAACAACCAGCCCTATACGCCGAGTAGACGGCCGACCTACAGGGCCACCGACCGATATGGAGATCCTTTCTCCAACACGACGCCCGCGTCACCCTTAAACCTTAAGGATCCGAACATGAAGCTTGACGTGGAAATTGATACTGCGTTGAATTATACCATCTACGAAAAGATCGGAAACCTCAACTACCGGCCCACTTCTAGCATGACCTTTGAGGAATTTAAACAATACCAGGATCGTCAGATTCTAAAAAGCTACTGGCAAAGCCGCGCACGGGCACAAGACGGGGAAAGCCCTATCAGTGGACGAGGGTTTACGCCTAAAATTTTCATCAGTCCTGTGCTCGACAGAATTTTTGGAGGAAGCTATATCGAACTGGTTCCACGGGGATTTGTAACGCTCGATTTCGGAGGCGAATGGCAAAAAATCAGTAATCCCGCTATACCTATACGCCAACAACGAAATGGCGGTTTTGAATTTGATATGCAAATCAACATGAGCGTTGTGGGAAAGATTGGCGAAAAGCTCGCTGTTACCGCCAACTTCGACAACAACAACTCTTTTGACTTTCAGAATAATATGAAAGTCGAGTACACGGGCTACAAAGAAGATATCCTTCAAAAGCTTGAAATTGGAAATGTCAGTCTCCCGCTAAACAATACCCTAATTCAAGGCGCCCAAAATCTCTTTGGGATAAAAACCAAAATGCAATTTGGAAAGTTGGATGTCACGGCAATCGCTACAACCCAACGGGGTAAAACGGCCTCTATTAACCTGGGAGGGAGTGGTGGCCAAAACACGGGCCAGGGAAGGCCATTTGAAATTATAGCTTCTAACTATGACGACAACCGACATTTTTTCCTGGGACATTTTTTTCGGGAAAATTATGCCAAATGGATTGGCAATCCTCCACAAATTATATCAGGTGTCAATATCACTCGCGTAGAAGTATATGTTTTGAATCGGAATAATGATACACAAACGTTGCGAAGCGTGGTTGGGCTCATGGACTTGGCGGAAGGGAACACGACGTATAATTCAAATGTTGGCGGCAAAAAACCAAATTACCCGAATTCAAATGACGCCAACGATTTATACGCTTTTGTTTCCGGTTTGGATCGTCGAGGCGATATTGATGTACAACTCCAAACTAAGGGTCTTGCAGCAGGCACCGACTATGAAAAAATAACCAGCGCCAGAAAACTTGCTCCTACAGAATATACAGTTCATCCTCAGCTCGGTTACATTACCTTGACTCGCAAACTACAAAATGATGAGGCGTTGGCTGTCGCCTATCAATACTCATACAATGGTCGGGAGTATAAAGTTGGCGAAACTTCGGATAGTTACTCAGCAGAAAAAGATGACGCAATCATTTTTCTGAAACTGCTTCGCCCCCGAAAAGTTTCCATTCGCGATGCTTCCAAACGAATAATACCAACGTGGGAGCTGATGATGAAAAACATTTACAACCTGAATGTAAATCAACTATCACGAGAAGGATTCCAGTTGCGGATCATTTACCGCGATGATAGAACAGGTATCGACAACCCGCAATTACAGGAGGGTGCCAATGTAAGGACACGCCAGCTGGTTGAAGTTTTAGGACTCGATAAACTTAATCCCGTTAATGACCCGCAAAAGGATGGTAACTTCGACTTCATCGATGGCATCACCATCAATACAACGACGGGGATGATCATTTTTCCTACACTGAAGCCATTCAGTGAAGGATTGCGACAAGCTTTCAAAGGGGAATCCAACGAAAGCTTCCTGATTCAAAAATATTCATACGATACCCTTTATAACACTACCAAAGCCGATGCAGAATTGTTTGCCACAAAAAATAAATTTTATATCAAAGGACTTTACAACGCAGGTTCGTCAAAAGAGATTTTAATTCCTGGCTTTGGCGTGTCGCAAGGTTCCGTAAAACTTTTTGCCGGAGGACTTCCGCTGGTAGAAGGAACAGATTTTGTGGTCGATTATACTTTTTCAAAAGTCACTATTCTGAACGAATCAATTTTGAGTTCCGGAAAACCAATCGAAGTAAAATACGAACAGTCTGATCCGTTTGCTTTTCAAACCAGAAGTTTATTAGGAACGCGTTTCGATTATCACTTGAATGATGATGTCAACCTGGGGGGTACCGTATTATATTATAATGAACGTCCGCTGGTGAGCCGTAATCAAATTGGCACAGAACCCGCGAGAAACCTACAATATGGTCTTGACTTCAACATCAACAAAAAGAGCCGGATGTTAACCAAAATAGTTGATGCCATCCCTTTCTTACAAACCAAAGAACAATCAACCATAAACTTTAATGGAGAATTTGCCCAATTACTTCCTGGTACTTCGAACGTAGTGGCTGGTGAAGGGACTGCTTACATAGACGACTTTGAAAATTCCGCCACGCCTTACTCTTTGATGAGCCCAGCAGGTTGGAAACTGGCTTCAACACCGAAAACCGACGACAATCGTTTTGATCCAAGTGCACAAACCAGCAACGACGTGAGGGCTGGGTACAAAAGGGCTAAAACGGCCTGGTACCAGGTCGATAATCAACTCTACCGGAATGTGGGACGATTTAAGCCCGATAATATTACGGATGACGATTTAAAGATGCATTACAGCAGAGCAGTGGGTCCGCAGGAAATCTTTCCCTACCGGCAGCTTCAGCAAGGTATTTTCTTTGAACAGATATTTGATGTGGCCTACTATCCCCGTGAACGCGGTCCATACAATTACAATCCAAGCCTTGACAACAATGGATTTCTAACCGACCCTGAAGCCAACTGGGGGGGTATTACCAACGCCATTGAAACTGAGGTTGATTTCGATAAAGCTAATATTGAATACATAGAATTCTGGATGCTCAATCCATTTATTCCGGGCAGATATGGAACTGTTGACGATGGAATTAATCCACCTCGTAACAACACCACGGGAGGTAAGCTGATTTTTCAACTTGGAAGTATCTCTGAAGATCTGGCCCGCGATGGCAAGCATGCTTTTGAAAATGGATTGCCTCCAGACGGTACGTTGGACGGCGGCGCTGCGAAAAATAATTGGGGTTATGTTGCAACGCAAACTTATTTGATTGCTGCCTTTGACAACTCTACCACTGCCAGAGAAAATCAGGACGTTGGCGTTGATGGACTCCCAACCGACAAGGAAGTAACATTCTTTTCAGAAACACCACAAAGCTTTCTAAACACGGTTAATCCTGCGGCACGACCCATCGTTGAAGCTGATCCATCGGCTGATAATTTTACACACTGGCTCAACGGCCAGTACGATGCTTCAGACGCAAAAATTCTAGAGCGTTACAAACAAATGAACGGGCAGGATAGTAACTCGCCCATCATCACAGGCGATGACCCGGTCGCTCAATCCGGCAGTACAATTCCTGACAATGAAGATCTCAATGCAGATAATACCCTAACCGAATTGGAAGAATATTATGAATACGACATGGAGCTGAAGCCGGGACAGTTGGATATCGGCAAGGAATACATCGTCGATCATATTCAGACGGACGACCAGGGAAGGCTCCCTCAAAAGGTCGATTGGTACTTATTCCGGATTCCCGTCAGAGAATTTGAGAACAGGTTTGGCGCGATTGACGGTTTCAAATCGATTAAATATGTCCGGATGCTGCTAACCGGATTTCGCGATCCCGTAGTACTTCGTTTTGCAAACTTTCGGATGGTAGGAAGCCGCTGGAGAAGATATACCGACAACCTTCGCGAAGGCGCCTTGATCCCCGATCCTGAGCCGGGAGCAGATAACTTTACCGTTAACGTTGTGAACCTGGAAGAAAACGCAGCCGGCGGAGAAGACAAGTCGCCGTATGTGATCCCGCCTGGCGTGGTGCGCGACCGTGATAACACTTCTTCTGTGCCCCGTCAGCTCAACGAACAGTCTATACAGGTATGTATCGATGATTTGGAAGATGGCGACGCAAGGGCCGTTTACAAAAACCTTTCTATGGACCTTTTTAATTACGGAAAGGTAAAAATGTTTTTTCACGCCAACAGCGAATCAGAAGACGATGAGATGACGGTCTTTTTGCGTATGGGTACCGATTTTGACCAGAATTATTATGAAGTTGAAATCCCGCTTAAAATTTCTCCATTAGGCAGCGCGGCCGAACGGGATGTCTGGCCCGAGGCAAATGAGATTGACCTCGCCGTGACGGAATTGTTTGCGTTGAAAGCATCACGCGACCGGGAAAACTTTCCACTTACCGAGCTCTACCCCCGTGAAGGCCCCAAACAAATTGGCCGGCACCGAATACGAATTTTTGGAAGGCCTGATTTAAGCAGCGTTCAAGTGTTAATGATCGGCGTGCGAAATCCGAAAACGCCAGACAAACAATTGCATTCGGTTTGTATCTGGGCAAATGAATTGCGGGTCACGGACTTCGATCGCACGGCGGGGTGGGCCGTCAACTCGACGTTAAGTGCGAAACTAGCAGACTTCGCAACGGTAACGGGTGCCTTTCGTCACACGACTTTTGGTTTCGGCGCTGTAAGTTCCAAGATATTTGAACGCACACGTGATGAGACCACCGCCTATGATATCTCTGCCAGTGTCAACGTAGATAAATTGATTCCCGGAAATACCGGCATCAAAATACCGATGTTCGTCGGTTATGAAAACACCACGATCAATCCAAAATATGATCCAGCCAATCCGGACCTGAGGATCGACGCTGCGCTCTCTTCCTTCAATTCAGAGGAAGAAAAGAGTAACTATCTAAAAATAATACGGGATCAGACGACCAGAAAAAGTTTTAATCTCACGAATGTCAGAAAGGTTAAGGTTAACCCCGAGGCTAGATCACACCTTTGGGACATCGAGAATTTATCCTTTAGCTATGCCTATAGTGAAGCGCTGAGAACCAATTTTACCATTCAGGAACAATTGTTAAAACAATATAAAGGGTCCGTGGCGTATGCATATTCGCCAAAGGCCACCGGCATCGAACCCTTCAAGGATTCAAAGTCATTGAGTTCGCCGTGGCTAAAACTGATCAAGGATTTTAATTTCAGTTTGATGCCAAGCAGCCTAGGAGTTCGTTTTGATCTGGATCGATCTTTTGGCAAGAATGTTTATCGAAACGACGAGTTCATTTCCGATCCTAATTACCTAAAATATTTTACGTTTAATCGTCAATACAATATCCGGTGGAATTTCTCCAAAAATTTGTCTTTCGACTATTCGGCCAGGGCGTACGCTATCATCGACGAGCCTGATGGCGAAGGCGATTCCGTCAGGTCGGAAATAGTCAAGAATCTGAAAAAATTTGGCCGGATGAAAAATTTTGATCAGAACATTACCCTCAACTATACTTTGCCGCTCGACAAAATTCCTGCAACAGACTGGCTGGGCGCAGACTACCGGTATCAGATAAGGTATGAATGGCGGGCGGGCCCTCTTGATAAGCCAGACCGTGGAGATGTTGTCGTAAACTTACCGGATGATCTCGATTTTAAAAATATTATTCAAAATAGCCGTGACCAGAATTTTTCGGGAAGGGTTGATATGGTTAAGCTGTACAATAAAGTAAAATTCCTAAAAGAACTAAATACTCCAGCACGGCCACCATCAAGAACGTCAACCAACCCGAAGGTGCAGCAACCTCCCGATACGGTTAAAAGCATGCCCGGAGTTGCAAAGGGATTACTAAGACTCCTTATGTCACTCCGCGGTATTAATGGCACGTACCAATTGACTGAAGGCACACTCTTACCAGGCTTCACACCATCGCCAAAATATTTTGGTATGGACGATGGCTGGAATGCTCCGGGCTGGGGATTTGTTTTCGGAAGCCAAAGTCCCAATATCCGGCACACAGCAGCCGAAAAAGGCTGGCTCACCCAGAATAAAAGTCTTACTACACCTTTCACGCAGCGAATGGATGAATCGATCAACATGCGGGCAACCATCGAACCATCGCCTGACTTTAAAATCCTGGTTGATGTGAAAAAAGAAACCATGAGCTCGTATCAGGAAATCTACCGGTACTCTGATGAGTATGATGAAACCGGAGAACTTGTTCCTAATCGAGATCCAGCCACATCCTTTGCCAGTTTAAGCCCCAGCCGTTCCGGGAGCTACAGAATTTCATTTCTCTCAATCAATACGGCCTTCAATTCATCCAATACAGAAACAGAGTCTGACGTTTTTAAAACCTTTGAAGAAAATCTTGAGATTATCCGTAACCGTTTAACGATTCGTAATCCTAGCGTGGAATACGACTCCGCCTCTCAAGATGTATTGATCCCAGCCTTTATTGCAGCATACGCCGGCAAAGATGCTAACACTATGTCCCTTACCCCATTTCCGAAAACACCGCTTCCAAATTGGCGTATAGACTATACGGGATTAACGAAGATTGATTTCTTTAAAAATATTTTTCAAAACATTACCATTTCACACGCCTATCAATCTTCATACGGTGTAGCAAATTTTTCAAACGCGCTGGAATTCCATGACCCATCCGTTCTCGAAATTGACAAACCTATTAACGACTACAACAACTCCTATTTTGGCGCACAAGGATCGAGCGCAGCCTTACCGGTATATGTAATCAGTCAGGTTCTCATTTCGGAACAGTTTGCGCCGCTTATAGGAATAAACATGCGTACCAAGAGCAGACTCACTGCAAACTTCCAGTATAAAACAAAACGTGATCTTTCGATGAACGTATCAAATGCTCAAGTAACCGAGCTTAATAGTAAAGATGTGTCCCTGGAGCTGGGCTTTACTAAAAACAACATGAAGCTTCCGTTCAAATCGGATGGACGCCTTATCGTTTTGAAAAACGACCTAACCTTTAGAATGAATGTAACGGTATCCGATACACGCACGATCCAGCGCAAAATTGCTGAACTCAGCACCATTACAAATGGAAATATCAATTTCCAATTACGTCCAAACATCAGTTACGTGGTCAATCAAAAACTTAATCTTCAGATGTATTTTGAGAGAACTATCAACGAACCGCAAGTCTCAAATTCTTACCGCAGAGCTACTACGCGTTTCGGCCTACAAGTTCGCTTCAGCCTCGCCCAATAATATTTTCCAATCTTCTTAATTTCCTCTATTTTTGGCCCCTAACTTCAACACATCGAACATCAGCACTTTAACACTCTAAGCATGAATATTCCCGAATCACTTCAATACACCAAAGACCACGAATGGATTAAAATTGACGGAAAAACAGCCTTGATTGGCATCACCGATTTTGCGCAAGGCGAGTTGGGTGATATTGTTTATCTCGATATCAGCACTGTAGGGGAAGAAGTAAAGGAACACGAGGTATTTGGTAGCGTGGAAGCCGTGAAAACGGTTTCGGACTTATTTATGCCACTAACAGGCAAAATATTAGAAGTAAACCCTGCATTGGAAGCCCATCCAGAAAAAGTAAATTCAGATCCTTACGGCGAAGGGTGGATGATTAAAATCGAGGTAAAAGGCACGCCCAATGGCTTGCTTACCGCGAAAGAATACAGAGAACTTATTGGAAAATAAGACGGTTAATAGGATTGTAGATTTTAGATTTTGACCACAGGGATCGCTACGGATAACTGACAAAGGATAACGGCTTACATGATAGAACTTCCAACGGTATCTCCCGATAACACCCGAAAAAAGAAACCAGACTGGCTTCGTGTAAAATTGCCAGTTGGTCCGGACTATGCCCGCGTGCGCAAACTAGTCGACAATTATAAGCTCCATACGATTTGTGAAAGCGGAAATTGTCCAAATATGGGCGAGTGCTGGGGTGCGGGCACTGCTACGTTTATGATCCTGGGAAACGTCTGTACGCGCAGTTGTACGTTTTGCGCTGTAGCCACTGGCAGACCGACAGAATATGACCTGGACGAACCTAAACGGGTCGCTGAGGCTATTAACCTGATGAAGGTGAAGCACGCGGTTATTACCAGCGTGAATCGGGACGAACTCAAAGATCGTGGTGCTGAAGTGTGGTACAATACCGTTGTCGAAACGAAAAAAGTCAGCCCGGAAACAACAATAGAAACGTTAATACCCGACACAAAAGGGAATTGGGACGCCTTGTACAGAATGATCGAAGGAGGCCAGGAGGTGGTTAGTCATAACATGGAGACGGTGGGCCGATTGTATAGAATGGTCCGTCCGCAGGCCAAGTACGAGCGAAGTCTGGAGCAGATCAAAAGAATCCGCGAAGCCGGCATGAGAACAAAATCGGGTATTATGCTCGGACTTGGAGAAACTAAGGAGGAGCTGTACAAAGCGATGGATGACCTCGTCGCCAATGGCTTGCTTATTTTGACGTTGGGTCAATACCTCCAACCGACAAAAATGCACCTCGAAGTAGCCGAGTTTATCCATCCCGATACATTTGCATTGTACAAAGAAGAAGGGTTGAAACGTGGATTAAGATACGTTGAATCCGGACCGTTGGTCCGATCTTCTTATCATGCTGAGCGGCACGTAAATGTTCCGTTAGATTAGACTAGTTTCAAGTTTCGCGTTTCAAGTTTCGAGTTTGAAATTGTCTTCAGGGCCGAGCTTGTGCATTTGCATCGGACTTAAGTTCAACCCTTGCGATCGCAGGAATATTCAAGAACATTTTAGAAAATGCACGACCTGAAAGTCCTACGCACAAGCTTTATGCTTTATGCTTTATGCTTTTCGCTTTTCTTTATACTTTTGTGAAACATCCATAACCTGTGCAGAGAAAATTCTTCCCCCGTGATAAGAATTATGTTCTTGAAGACGCACAGCTTTCACTGGAAAATCCTTTGATGACCTACCTGGTGGATTTTGTTAAAGTAGAACACCTGCTTCACAATAACCCATTGGGTATCATGGATGATACCTTTCTGAAGATCCAACATCATAACGCAAAAGATTTCTATCACCTGCAGGAATTCTACATCTCCCTGGCAGGAGTTTTCCGGTATTTGTTTTACGGCGATAATCAACTGGAATTTTCATTCGACGGTCAAGATGAATTCGCAAAATATCAACGGCAGTGGACTGAAACCTTCAAACAATGGACAAAGGAATTCTGCAAACATGATAACTTCCGGAAAGCTATTCTCGAACTTACTGTCTTCTATCCCGATGATTATACACCGCAGATGGCCGGCCTACGGCTTAGCGCGTTTATCACCAAGGTTTTTGATTTGAAAATCGATTCACAGAAGGGCATAGTCAAGAAGCGTGTAGCTTAGTCGGCGTAACTATTTATTCGTAATAGGACGGTGATTTTTTTAACTTAATGTTCTCCTGAAGATCATGTTGAATCCAAAGCTTCGCATTCATCGTTTTTAAGAACTTGTCGACTTCGATACGCGCCAATCGGGTCTGTTCCTGGTCGAATTCAAAAGTGGGATACCGGTTCAGCGTTCGCTCTTCAGCATAATGGTAAAGATCTCCCGATAAGACTGTATTTCCCGTCTTTTTTAGTTTTAAAAACAGCACTAAATGTCCCGGCGTGTGACCTGGAGCCGATTTGATGATAACCGTTCCGTCTCCAAACACGTCATACTCGTCTTTCGTGAGGAATAGCCTTCTATTTTTTTTAAGGGAAGAATAGGTAGCAGGCCACGTGACTTTCGGAGGCTGGTCGGAGAACATGGCGTCATATTCCGTTTCTTTTACCAGCCATGTTGCGCCTGAAAATATATTTGCATTGCCCGTATGATCATAATGGTAGTGGGACAGCACGAGAAACGTAATCGTTGCTGGCGAATAACCAATTTCTTCCAATTGAGTTTTGAGGGGTTTTGTTAGGGACACGTCACGTTTTATGTCTTTATACTCAACCGTGTACGATGTGGGCGAACCATTATACTTCCAAACCGAATCTGGTACAGATCCACCATCCCACATAAGCGTACCTTTTGGATGGACAATAAGGAAGCATGGCACGGGTAACCTGGTCGTTGTAACCTCCTCTCTCTTCAATCCAAATCTTTCAGGATTTACACCCTCGAGAATACCACCATCAAGGACGTAAACTTTGATTTGTGCTTGCGCGCATACATTCAATGTCACCAATAAACTAAACGCAAAAAATTTCATGTTGATCTTTGTTTGTCTTTAGATTATGGGAAAACCTTCACACATATTGCGCGGTTAAATACTTACCGCTCAATGGTAAAACTCTTAAAATTCCGGATCACTGTATCTTTTACCTCACAACGTTCCACTTGGGCGAATTTAGGACCATGCTTACACCATTCAACAAACTGCTGCAAGTTTTCGTCCTCACCCTCAGCTTCAATTGAGACACTGCCGTCCGCGTTGTTGCGAACATTTCCTTTAATATTAAATTCTACTGCCTTTTCTCTGGTAGACGCGCGAAAAAAAACGCCTTGAACTTTTCCCGAGACGTGAATTGAAAGGTGCTTCATGTTCGTAACCTAAAAAATATAGTCGGTACTTAAGAAAGCAGACTCATGGTTCCGAATGATGGTGCTTATAATTTGTTTGTTCGAATCCGTACTCTTTGTAGCGACCAAAGTTCTGATGGAGAAAACTCGCAGCGCATCCGCGATTGACAGTGTTCCCTCCGCAGAATCTTTTCGCCCATTAAAAGGAAAAGTATCCGGCCCACGTTGGCTTTGGGAATTTAGATTTATCCTTCCAACCTGGTTCACAAAAGCATCCATGATTTTGGCGACACGTTTTGAGTCCGTTCCAAAAATACTCACTTGCTGTCCAAAATTAGAATTGACAACATATTCAATGGCTTCATCATCCTCAGTGAACGGGACAATGGGAATCACTGGACCAAATTGTTCCTCCGAATACAATCGCATTTTTGCATTTACGGGGTATACCACAGCCGGATAAAAAAATGACTGGTGATATTCACCTCCGTTTTCATTTACAACTGATGCGCCATACTTTTTGGCTTCTTCAACCAGTTCCGTGAGGTATTCTACCTTGCCAGGCTCTGGCAATGGCGTAAGACCTACGCCATCGTCCCATGGCATTCCTGGTTTCAACTTTTTTACCCCACCATTAAACCGTTTTATAAATTCATCGACGATGCTGCGGTGTACAAACAATATTTTCAAGGCAGTACAACGCTGTCCATTAAAGGATAAAGTCCCTGTAATACATTCGTTTACTGCGTTATCAAGATCGGCATCCGGGAGCACGATCGCTGGATTTTTGGCATCAAGTCCTAATATGGCTTTCAGGCGATGAGGTTTAGGGTGAAGCCGTTTCAGTTCATTGGCGCCCTTGTTAGTGCCAATGAAAGCAAACACATCAACCTTCCCTGATTCCATTAGCGCGCCAACTGTTTCCCGGCCTCTTCCATAAATAATATTGATCACCCCCGGCGGAAAACTTGTTTTGAATGCTTCCAGCAACGGTCTGATTAATAGCACGCCATACTTTGCCGGTTTAAATACAACGGTATTTCCCATAATAAGGGCGGGAATCAATGTTGTAAAGGTTTCATTCAACGGGTAGTTGTAAGGGCCCATGCATAATGACACGCCTAATGGCACGCGACGGATTTGCGCCATAAATCCCTGCTCTTCGACCAGCTTAGCCGAATTTCTATCAAGCTCTTTGTAAGCTTTGATGGTGTCGACGATGTAATCACATGTGCGGTCGAATTCGCGTTCAGAATCGTTTTTCGATTTACCAATTTCCCACATTAGCAGTTTGACCACCTCAAGCCTTGAGGCACGCATGACGGCCAAGAACCTTTCGACATGCTCTATCCGGTCCGTTACGCTCTTCGTTGGCCACATGCCGTGCCCGAGATCGTAGGCCTTGACGGCGGCATCCAAGGCTTCAAGGGATTCCTTTGACGTGAGTAGCGGTGTACTTCCAATTACTTTTTGCTTGTATTCATTTCCTGTTTTTACGAACACCGGACTTAAAACAGGGTTGAGATTTCCCTGCCAAACTCTCATTTCGCCATTGACAAGATATTCGCGTTGCTCAATGGGTGCGGCTAGTTGAAACGGTTCGGGGATACTATTTTCCCCTGGAAAAATCGAGGTTAGTCGGTTGTCCATTAGTTAGGTGTGTTGGTTGATGTTAGAATAGAAATACCTGACGATGTGCCGATTCGGTTTGCGCCCGCATTGATCATGGCAATGGTTTGTTCAGCGGTCTTAATTCCACCTGAAGCCTTAATCCCCACATGACCTGGTAATGATTTTTTCATGATTTCAATGTGTTCAGTCGTTGCTCCAGTGGGCGCGAACCCTGTAGACGTTTTAACGAAATCCGCGCCAGCGTCAGCGCAGATTTTGCATGCCTTTTCAAGCTCTGAATCAGAAAGATACGCAGTCTCCACTATTACTTTCAATAACTTCTGATGGTTATGGGCTAACGAGCTGCATTTAGCAAGATCGATTTTGGTCCAGGGAAGATTGGTTTTAAATGCACTGACATTCCAAACTACATCGATTTCATCCGCTCCGTTATCGATAGCACGCTGTATTTCGTCCAGCTTGGTTTCAGTCATATTATAACCTAATGGAAACCCAGCGACAGTAACCAAAATAATTTTTTCATTTCCAATTTCCCTTCTTGCTCTCTTCACCCAAAACGGAGGCACACAGACTGCCAACAATTTCCATTGTCGCGCCTCGTCGACCAGTAGGTCCACATCATTTATGGTAATCGTAGGTTTGAGATTCGTATGTTCAATGTAGGAAGCCAGGTTCATACATCGAATTTAGAGGAAGTTTCTAGTTTCTAGTTTGAAGTTTCTAGTTGATTTTGTCGAACGTGAAAAAATGTCCGCAGTGCCTCGCGAGCTGAGGACGAAACGTGCGTCACGTTGAATTACGCACAACTTCAAACCCGAAACTTCAAACTAGAAACTAATGACGGATGCCACACTCCTTGCAAAATTTCATTTTATCAGGCGAACGTCTTTTTGGCGGACGTTTATGTCCAAAGTATGATGGGTCAGAATATTGCGGACTCATGAGCATTTTCTCGTTTTTTCGACGGGTTTTCCCAAATGCTTCAACGCGATCATAATATTCTTTTTCGCTGTTATAAGTAGCGCCTTTCGTATCAGCGCGTTTTTGAGCTTGTTTTGGAATTTTCTGGCCGCTGGGTAACGGATCTAACGTGGTCGGGCCCTGCTGTTGTGCCTCTGCCTTTCGTATTCTCCTTGCTTGGGAATACGAAGCGAACACAGAAAGAACAAATAACATTGAAAATACGATTCTCATGGCGGCGGTGTAGTACAAGATAAAACTATTTATCTAATTAAATATTGTGTGCGACACTAACAAAATCGTGCTATAGCTCTTCAACTAAAAAAATAAAACAACCTGGGCGCTGCTGATCAATCAACTGCTTTTTGGTATTAACATAGATTGTTGTCTCCGATATGTCCACGGAGGGACAGGATTTTCCTGTTTCCATAGTCCCCTTTTTTTCTGTTGTGCCTCTAGTCTGTATTGCTCCAACTCGTTAGACGGATTTTTTTCAGAAGTCCATGCGAATCCATTCTTCACCAATTCAATCCGAGGATCACCTTTACCTTTAATCTTGACAACAGCTAAGTAATTGCCGAACCGGTCCTTCCCCAGGAATTTCACTACGACGTCTTTCCGAAGGATCAATTTCTCCAAAAACTTTCTTGCTTCCTCGCCAAACTCCTGACCCAGTTCAGGACTATCGATACCAGCCAGTGAGACCTTTCTAACATCATTATCCTCACAGAAACAGGATACTTGGATAGTGTTGCCGTCCAGCACCGCCGTTACCTTTGCATTTACTTCATCGTCGGCCAGTGCAATAGTCGAAACCAGAACACACGCTACTGCACACCAATAAAAAGCCATTTTTGCCGGAAAAAAACCAGTTCTCACTGAACATGGCTGACTTTGAAAGTGAAGGATTGAATTGCTTATCATCTTAGCCTCCTTTCAGGTTAGGGTTTAACTGAACTCGAGGTTAGGAGAAATGCAAAAACTCGACCACAAAAAAAATCACGCGATCCCGCAATAAATCGCCACTTATTTAAGTTTTCGTACCGAGAAAAATATCAAATTGAGACTAAAATTGGGACTATAGGATTAACAGGATTTCGTGCTTCAAACTGGTGCAGTCACGCCTATCTGAAATCATATGATCGATCGATGCGTCTTTGACTAAGAGTAAAACAAATCCTGATCATCTTAAAATCCTAAAATCCTAGTCTTATTTACTGCAATATTTTTCAATTTGAAATCGTGCTTTGGCGTCACCGAACTCCACTGCTTTGCGCCAGTCAAAGCACGCCTTGCTATTGTCCTTTAGCTGGTAATAAAAATTCCCCCTTTGCTTGTAATAGGTCGCATTCTTAGGCTCAATCCGAATAGCTTCATCCATATCTGAGACACCTGCACCAAAGTCATCGAGTTGCGATTTGCACGTAGCGCGGTTGTAGTACGCCAATCCATCATTAGGGTTCAATTGAATTACTTTGTTGTAATCCAGCATAGCCCCTTCGTAATCTTCGATGCCTTCTTTCACCAACGCCCGGTTAAAGTGTGCGTCTACATTTTTAGGATCGATATCAAGCGCTTTATTGAGTGAACTCACGGCAGATTTAGTATCCTCGAGCGCGATGTAAACGCGTCCGCGATTAAGGTGTAGGGCCACCGTATTTTCACCCGCTTTTTCCGCACTCTCAAAATCTTGCAGCGCCCCTTGATAATCTTCTTCCTCCAACCGCATAAGTCCGCGCTTATAAAAAACTTCTTTATCTTTTATTCCGGCATTGATGAGTTTATCATAATAGTCACGGGCAGGGGGAAATTTCTGCAAATTATAGTAGCTGTTACCCAACCACCTGAATAGTTCGGGGTCAGGCTTTTCAGTCAATTTTTCAACTTCCCTAAAATCTTTTATGGCCTCTTCATATTTTTTTAAAGTGAAGTAAGCCTGACCACGGTTATCATATGCCCGGGTGTAATCTTTTCTTCTATCGATGGCCCGGCTATAATCGGCAATCGCTGCCGGATAATTCTCTTGTTTGAATTGCGCCTTTCC
>Ga0111538_10006966_pt1 | contig 15271 bp, 10 predicted proteins | sample SoiMethybrSBSTD1_FD_79669 | JGI IMG/M metagenome (GOLD analysis project Ga0111538, IMG submission 79669) | Bulk soil microbial communities from a Populus tree surrounding site in Tennessee, USA - Soil MetaG P. TD hybrid SBSTD1 (version 2)... | ecosystem: Environmental > Terrestrial > Soil >...
CTCGGGCCACCACCCTTTGACCGTTCCCAGTCCTCAGCGCACCGCGAGATTCCGCGCCGGACCGACAAATCCACGGAAACGGCGCGCGAGCTCCGTTGCCACCGCCGGCGAGCGACGAGTGCAGGCTCTCGAGCAGATGGTACCTTTGCCGAAGTGGATCCCTACCGGCACCCTGGCGAAACATCGGCTCCGCCCACGCCGCCGAAGCGACCGGGCTGGTTCGCTTATGGCGACATCCTGTTCGGCCTACTAGTCGCGATCTCGGTAGCGGCCGCGATCCTGATGCTCGCGCTCTCGCGCTGAGCGCTTCAGCGCTCTTCGATCATCAGCTCGAACGCCAGCTGGTTCACGCGCTCGCGATCCACGTCTTCGGGAAGCGCGGTCGTGGCGGCCGCGCGCTCGATGCGCTCGCGGAGAGCGGAAGCGCCGGCCAGGAGCTCCTCGTACGACCAGGCGCCGTCGCGGATCGCGACCAGTTCCGCGGCGTCGGGCCGCCGCACCAGGAGCTCACCTTCTTCGAGCACCTCGAGGCCCATCCGCAAGAGCCGGATCAAGTGCATGGCGTGCTTGGTGTCGAAGCCGTGGGCGTCGCTCGAGCTCGGCGCGCTGCGGATTGCGCAGCGGCTTCTGCTGCGGCGGGTCGACGAGCCCCGAGCGGTGGTTTCCGATCTTCTTCAGCTGCGCCATCGCGTAGCCGAGAAACTTCGCTTGGACCTGCTTGGTCAGAAACTCCCGGCGCATCGCGTGGAGGCGGCGAAACGCGGGGGTTTCGACGATCCAGTCGCGCTCGTCGGCGAACAGCACTTCGAGCGCGTTCGGATTCGCCTCGGCGCACAGCTTGACGAACTTCGCGAGATCGAAAACGACGCACTCGGTCTTCGGCGCCCGCTCGGCCTTCACGTGCATTTGCACGGCCGCGAGCAGTCGCGCGTCGAGCGGGCCCTCGTATTGCTCGAAGGCGCTGAAAAGCGCGAGCCGCACCGGCAGCGGCGCGACACACACGCCGCGTACGTCGATGTCGGAATCGTCGCGCGCGGTACCGTGGGCGCGGCTCCCCGCGAGCGTCAGGAAGATCGTGTGGCGCTCGAGCGAAAACGCGGGACCGGTCGTGTCACGCACCGAGCCGCAGGCGTACCACGAAATCGTCGAGCGCCGAGGCGGCGCTGGCCTGCTCCGGCAGCCGGCTCGCTTCGTGCGCCCGCTCGAGCTCGGCATCGAGCCGTCGGACGCGTGACGCAGCCCTTGCCGAGCTCCTTCAGCTCTCCGTGAGCCGGCGTGGAGAGCACGATCAGCGGCGAGTAGAGCTGTTCCATCACGTAGCCGTTGTGATTCGTCATCATGCGCGCGAACTTGCGCACGTCGTGCGCGACCCAGTCGAGGTCGATGCCGCGCCGCTGATCGTCGCGAAAATCGGCGGCGGACCCCGGCGTGCAATCTCGGCCAGCTGCTCGCGGTCGAGCATGGCCCAGACCTCGTTCAGCTGATCCTGCGTCAAGGCCCGCCGTCCGACGCGTCGGGCTCGTTCGCGGCGGGGCTCGGCTTGGGTCCGGGCACGCAATCGATCATCGCGAGCTCGACGGCCATGCCGCGCGGCCGGGCAAGCAGAAACCTGCCGTCTTCCAGCGCGAGCGGCTCGGCGTTCCCGAGCAGCGGATCGCCGGCCAGGCTATCGAGCAGATCGCCCTGAGCGCCGAGCGCACCGAGGCGCGTCGCGTCGGTGACGCTGGCCAGCGCGAGCCAGGTGGGGCGGGCGGAGCGGTCGATCAGCAAGGAAGGCACACCGGCGCCCCCCTGATCGTCGTCGATCACGCTGCGGGTGACGGAGCCGTCGAGCCCGATCCGCGCCAGGTGCACCGAACCGCTCTCGACGCCGGGGGCCGTGTCGTCGTCACGCCAGGCCAGGAGCGCCGTGCCGTCGCGAGCCGCCGCCAGATCGAACGCCATCACGTGCGCGCGCGGCGTCGTGACCATCCGCGGCTCCCCCGTCGGCGAGCCGTTGGCGTCGAGCGGAACGATCTCGATCGCGCTCACGCCGACGCGAAGCACGCTTTCGTCCGGAGCCGGCTCGGCTTCCGCCGCCTTCGCGCTCGGTGCGGGGCGTGCCGCGGGTTTCGGCTTGGGCTCGTGGGCAGGCGGCTTCGGCGCGGCGGTGCCGCGCGTCATCCAGGCGAGCCAGAACCCGCCGGGGCGCGGCGCCAGGTGCGGCGCCTCGCTGTCGCGCGTATCGGGGCTGATGGTGCGCGGCTGGGTCAGGTTCGCCAGATCCGCGGCGGCGAAGGTGCTGGCTTTGATCATCCCGCGCCGGCTCTTCTTGTCGAACTCGTCCCAGACCACGACGCCACGGGTTTCACCGACTTCGAGCGCGAACTCCGCGGACTCGTCGCGCTTGGCCGAGATCTCGCCTCCCCAGGTGACGCTGGGCGGCGACGCGGTGATGCCGATCGAGGCCAGGCGCAGGCGGCCACTGCTGGCGTCGCTGTCCGGGACGACCGCAAACAGCCGCTCGCCGCGGGTGGCGAGCCGCGGCGGATCGGCGCCGCCGTACGTGCGGCCGAGCTCGACGACGCGCCCCGTGCCAGCCGGCGCGTCGACCAAGGCCACGAAGGCGCCGCTGCCACCCCCGACGCTGCGCAAGCCGGCCACGCCGAAACCGTGCGGCAGGGCGATCGCGGCGCCGATTTCGACGGCGTTCGGGAGCGCTAGCTCTTGATTGTCGTCATCGGAGTCCCCGCCGTCGGCCTCGGCTGGCTTGGGCGCACGCTCACCGATCGTGAACGAGCGGGGCGAGGTCGGCTTGCAACGCGGTGCGACAGCCACGGCCGGTGCCGCGCTCGCCGCCGCGCTGGGACCCGGAGCTGTTTCCGGCGGAGACGGTTTTTTCCGGCATCCAGCAAAGCTCGCGCAAAAGGCCGTGACGCCGAGCGCAACGTGGAAGGTTTGCGAGCTTCTCAAGCGGAACGACCTAGCGCGACCGGCTCGGACTTTGGCATGATCGGATCGCAGGTTACACGGTCTTTTTATGCAAGGATCCGACTCGAGCAAGCTGCGCCTGGGGGCGGCGCTCTTCGGAATCGTCATCGTCGCGGGAGCGGCGATCTACGTCGCTTTCGGTCGCGGAGAGCCGGCGAAGCCGCGACCACCGGTCACGGTCGAGCGCGAGGACGAGCCTCCGCCGGCCCGGCCCGTCCCCCCCGCCCCGCTCGAAGTGCGCCCCGCGCCGAGGCCCGAGCCGGCGCCGGCGCCGCCGCCCCCCGTCGCTTCGGCGGCCGCCACCGTACCGTCACCCGGGGCGGTTTCCGAAATGCTCGTCGTGTCACGGCGGATCGAGACCTCCGATCCGAAGCGCTCGCGCGAGCTTTTGAGCAACGTGCTCGCCGCCGATCCCACGAACGTGACGGCGCTCGAGCGCATGTCGAAAAAAATGATCAGCGACGAGCAGCTGATGCAGGCGCGCGAGCTCGCCGAGCGATGCCTCAGCGTCGATCACGGCAACGCCGAGTGCGCCGCGCTCAAAGCCGAGCTGCCCACCGAACCGCCGACGCAAGCGAGCCTCGCCGAGGCTCGCGCTTGCCTCAACAAAAACGTGGCTGCCGTCGACTGCAGTTACAAGTTTGCCGACAATGCGCTCTACGAAGGCAAAAAGGAATCGGCCTTCATGATCGCGGTGGCGATGAACAACGTGAATCCCGAGGCGGCGGCGACCAAGCTCGCGCTCGGCCGCGTCAAGGCCGCTTACGGCGCGTACAAGGAGGCGCTTCCCTACCTCCAGGCCGCCTGCGACGGCGGCGACAAGGAGGGCTGCTTTCGCGCCAATCTGTTGCGACAAGAAGGCTTTTGAACCGGCAGACGAGGCCGCGAGGCCGAGGTGAAGGTCGAAGGCCTGGCTCGGGCAGGAGCGCAGCGATGGCACGAGGTAGGCCTTGAACGAAACCTGCGCGCCACCTGACGGGTAAAAGTGCGCGGGCCAGAGAGGACGTTGCGGGCCGAGCGTCCGGGAGCGCTAAGATGAGAGCGACCTCCCGATCGGCCGCACGATGGACAAGCCGGAGCTGACCAAAGCCTACGAACCCAATGCGATCCTGCGCGCCCTGTACCGGCGCTTTTTCGACAGCATCCAGGTCGACGAGGCCTGGGTTTCCGCGGTGCGGCGGCTGGCTGCCGAAGGCTCCGTGGTCTACGTGCTCCGAAACCTCAATTTCATCGACTTCTTCGCGCTCGACCACCTGACCAAGCGCTACGCGCTGCCGCAGATCCGCTTCGTCAACGATCTCGGGCTGTGGGTGCTGAGCCCGATGGGAAAGGGCTGGCTGAACGCGATCCTGCCGCCCGCGGGCGTGACCCCGGCCGACGAGCTGCGCGACGCGATCGAGCACGATGGCTCCGCGGCGCTGTTTCTCAAGCGCCCGCCGGGAGTGCTCGACGTGGCCAGCGGCGGCACCTTCGGTCGCGGTTTGAAGGAGGGCGACGAGCTGATCCGCGTGCTGATCGATCTCCAGCGCAAGCGCAGGGACCGCATCAAGCTCGTGCCGCAGGTGTTCGTGTGGACCAAGGCGCCCGACACCCGCGGCGCGCGCCCGCTCGACTTCTTGCTCGGGTCGCGAGAATGGCCGAGCCCGGCGCGCACGATCGGCCAGTTTCTCTACAACTATCGCCACGTCGCGCTGAAGGCCGGCGAACCGCTCGACCTCGCCGATTTTCTCGCGAGCGCCAACGGAGTCTCGGACGAGGTGCTGGTGCGGCGCGTGACCTACGCGATGCTGCGCCGGGTCGAGCGCGAGCGCCGCAGCGTGACCGGACCTGCGGAAAAGCCGCCCGATCGCGTGCGCATGGAGATCGTGCGCAGCCCCAAGCTGAAGAAGCTGATCAGCGATCTGGCGGGCGAGCGGCCGGCCGATCGCTACGTGCTCACGGGCCGTGCGCTCGGGATGCTGCGCGAGCTCCAGGCGATGCCCGACCCTTCGACGATCAAAGCGCTCGAGATGCTCTTCGATCGCGTGTTCCACAAGATCTACGCCGGCATCGACCACGACGCGGCGGGCATGGAGCGCGTGCGCGCCGCGGCCAAAGACGGCACGCTGATCCTCTTGCCCAGCCACAAGAGCCACATCGATTACCTGGTCCTGAGTTACGTCTTCAACGAGCAGAACCTGCAGCTTCCGCTGATTGCCGCCGGCGACAATCTCGACTTTTTTCCGGTCGGGCCGATCTTCCGGCGCGGCGGGGCGTTCTTCATTCGCCGCTCCTTCCGCGGCGATCGCTTGTACGCGGCGGTGGTCGACGCCTACGTGCGCCGGCTGATCCGCGACGGCTATCCGATCGAGCTCTTTCTCGAGGGTGGCCGCAGCCGCACCGGCAAGCTCTTGCCCCCCAAGTTCGGCATGCTGAGCATGATCGTGGAGGCCGTGCTCTCGGTGCCGCAGCGCCGCACCTACTTCGTGCCCGTGAGCATCGGCTACGAGCGCCTGGTCGAGAGCGGCAGCTACGAGCACGAGCTCACCGGCGGTGAAAAACGCCGCGAGGACGCGGCGGGACTCTTGCGCTCTACGGAAGTCCTGCGCCACCGCTATGGACGCATCAACCTGCAGTTCGGTGAAATCCTCACGCTCGAGGAGATCCGGCGCGAGCTCGGCATCGCGGACGACGACAAGCTGACGCCGGCCAAGCGCCGCGCGATCGTCACCCGCCTCGGCAACCGCTCGATGGACGAGATCAACCAGGTGACCGGCGTCACCGGGGGCTCACTGGCCGCGGTGGCGCTGCTCACCCATCGGCGCCGCGGCCTCCCGCACGAGGAGCTGGTCGCCAACGGGCGGCGCCTGCTCGGGGTGCTGCGGCGGCTCGGCGCGCGTATCGCCTCGGCGCTCCAGACCCCGTCGGGATCGCTGCGGCCGGATGCGCTGCGCGAGGCGGTGCAGATGTTCATCGATGCCGGCTTCGTCGAAGCCCACGCGCCGGACGATCCGGGAGTCGGCAGGCGGCGCCGCGCGCCGGCCGCCGGCGAGGGCGCTATCTACACGCTGGTCGAGAACAAGCGGTTGGTGCTCGACACCAGCAAGAACCTTTTGATTCATTTCTTCGTCGAGCGAGCGCTGATCGCGATCGCCGCGCTGGTCGCGCCCGGACCGCCGCTCGCGCTCGAGACCGTGCGCGACCGCGTGCAGAAGCTGTCGCGGCTCTTCAAATACGAGTTTCGCTTCCGCGCCGATGCGCCGTTCGACGAGATCTTCGAGCAAACGGTGCGGGAGATGGCAAACGACGGCAAGCTGCGGCTCGAGGACGGGCAGCTCCACTTCGGCGCCGGCGCCGACGGCTGGAACGGCACCGAGTGGCTCGCCACCTACGCCGCGCTGCTCCAGAACTTCCTCGAAGGCTACCGGATCGCGGCGCGTGGCCTGGGTGCGTTGCTCAAGGGCCCCCTGCAGGAGAAGGAACTCGTGAAGCGCGCGCTGACTGCGGGGAACCGCATGTTTTTCGCCGGCGAGATCGAGCGCCGCGAGGCCGTCAGCAAACCGGTGCTCGAGAATGCCTACAGCGCGCTCGTCGATCACGGTTACGTGGTCCAGCAGGGCGACGGCAAGCTGAGCCTCGCGGAGAGCTTCAAAAACCCCAAGGCCGTGAAGGCGATCGAGGGTCGAATCGCGGTCTACCTGGGTGAGGCCGTCGAATGATGCGCGCGGCGGCGTTGCCGGTGCTTCCCCTGTTCCTCGGCTGCACCGGCACCCCCACGCCGCTCGCGCCGTCGCTCGCAGGCTCGCTCGGCGTGCCGCACAACGGCGTGATGACGAGCTCGGTCGAGCTGCCGAAGCGCGGCCCCGGGTTCGCGCGCTATCGCCCGCAGGGTCCGAACAACTGGGCCAACCCGCATCTGGTCGACGCGATCAAGGACGCCGCGGCCCGCGTCGCCAGCGAGCTGCCGGGCGGAGCTCCGCTTTTCGTCGGCGACCTGTCCGCGCGCTACGGCGGGAAAATCAACGGCCACAAGTCGCACCGCAACGGCCGCGACGCGGACCTCTTGCTCTACGTGACCACGCCCTCGGGGGCGCCGGTGCCGAGCACCGGCTTCGTCGCGCTCGCCAGCGACGGCCTCGGCACCCTGGACGAAAAAGCAGCGAAGCCCGCCTTCGTGCGGCTCGATCTGGAGCGTCAATGGGCGCTCACCCGCGCCCTGCTCGAGTCGCCGCACGCGGCGGTGCAGTTCATGTTCGTGAGCCGCTCGATCGAGGCGCTCCTGATCGACTATGCGCGCGCTCGCGGCGAGCCGCTCGAGCTGATCTGGCGCGCGGAGACGGTGATGCTCGAGCCGCTCGACAGCACACCGCACGACGATCACGTGCACCTTCGCATCACGTGCACTCCCGAAGAGATGGTGTTCGGGTGCCAGGGCGGCGGCCCGTACTGGGAATGGCTGCCCGCTCAGCCGGAGCTTTTGCCGCTGGGCGAAAGCGAGCTCTCGGCGATCGCCAGCGACGACCCGCTCGAGCTCGAGAGCGGCACCGCCGCGAACCTGCCCGCTGACGGGGACGGCGTTTGACAAGAGGCGGAACGCTGTTGCGCGGCGATTGCCTGGAGCTGCTCGAGCAGCTCGTTTCCGGCAAAAACTCGGCCTTCGATCTGGTCTACGTCGATCCCCCGTTCAACGCCGGCGGCCAGCGCGGCGCGCGCTTGACGAACGGCGAGCGCGTGCGCGGTCCCCTCGCCTACGCCGATTCCTGGGGCGGCATCTCGTCGTTCCTCGCCATGCTCGAACCGCGCCTTGCGGCGATGCGCGAAGTCATGTCCGACGCGGGCAGCCTGTGGCTGCACCTCGATCACCGCGCCGTTCACGACGCGAAACCGGTCGCCGACCGGGTGTTCGGGCGCGGCGCTTTTCGTGGAGAAATCGTGTGGGTTCCCGGCAACGGCGCGCGCCGCACCCAGGGCCCGAGCGTCACCCATCAGACGATCCTGGTGTATGCGCGCGGACCGCGGATGATCTGGAACGCCGATCATCCCGCGCTGCGCGAGCCCTACGCGGCGCTCAGCCAGCGCATGCACTTTCGCAACGTCGACGGTGACGGCAGGGTCTATCGCGAGCGCAAGATCAACGGCAAGGCGTACCGCTACTACGCCGACAGCGGACGCCGCATCGGCAGCGTGTGGAACGATTGTCCGGCGATGCGCGCCAACACGCCGCTGGTCCGGGAAACCACCGGCTATCCGACGCAGAAGCCCGAACGCCTGCTCGAGCGCATCGTGCTCGCGGCGAGCCGCCCCGACAGCCGCGTGCTCGATCCGATGTGCGGCTCGGGAACGACGCTGGTCGCGGCCGCGCGCCATGGCCGGCGCTGGGCCGGCATCGACGTCAGCCCGCTCGCCTGCCGCGTCGCGCGCCGGCGGCTCGAAGCGCTGTGAGCAGCGCGAGCATCAGCAGCGCCGGTGCACCCGCGTGTCTCGGCGTGGCGGTGCGACAACCGCAACCGGAATCGTCTTCTCCCGCGGGAGCGGCCCCGCCGGTGCCCGCCGACCCACCCCGCCCTGCGCCACCACTGCCCGCGTTGCCGGCGTTTCCGCTCGCGCCGGCTGCGCCCCCTGAGCCGCCACCATCCATCGGCGTCGTGGCGTCGCGACCTGCGTCGGATCCGGAGCCCGCCATGCCGCTGTCCGACGCATCGGCGCTACCGTCCGCCGCATCGCTGCCCGCGTCCGGCTCGGGCGGTATCTCGGCGCAGTCGCCTTGCGATGCGTTCCAGTCGCCCGGGCAGTTGTCGAGCACCTCCGGAATGCCGTCGCCGTCGCCGTCGCGCGCCTGATCCGAGGCCAGCGCCACGTAGCGGATCGCGACTTCCTTCGCGGCCGCGGCCGCGTCGAGCTCGATGTAGAGACCGAGCCGCCCGCCAGTGCCGGTGCGGTCGTCGATCTGGAACACCGCGGAACACGGCACCCGCGAGCCCCGCACGCCGTTCATGTCGAGCAAGCCGCACGACAGGCCCTCGTAGCTCGCCGCGCCGAGCCGCACCGTCCAGCGGTGACCAGCCGCGAGCGCCTGGCGGAGCAGCCCGATGGCTTCCCCGCGGTAGAGCAGCGCCTGAAAGCCCACCTGACCATCGCCAACGAAACGCGCCGGCAGCGGAGGCGTGTTCGCCGCCGACCAGCCCGGTGTGTACAGCGCGGTCTCGAGGCGGTCTTCGAGCGAGTCGAAGGAGTTGATTTGCCCCTCGCGGATCAGGACCAGACCGCCGAGCGCGCGGCGGGAACCGACCGTGGTGAGTCCCACTTCCACCGCTCCAGCAGCGGGTGACGCAAACAGGTGCGCGATCTGCTGCGGTCCTGCGCCGCTGACGCTGAAGCTTTTCTGTGAAGAGCCCGCACGCAGCGTGACGGTGCCGCAATCGGTGCACGCCTGGCGCGGCACCACGTGAATGCCCAGCCGGTAGTCGGCATCTTTCTCCAGGGAAAAACCAGCGATTTTGTGCTCGTCCGTGGTCGGTTCGTCGAGATACTTCTGGGGATAGGGCGAGAGGGCGACCGGATGCAGATCTTCGGTGAGCGGAGTCGCGTATTCGGCGAGCTGGCAGTCGAGGTGCGTGAACACCGTAGATACGCGCTGAGTTCCCGCTGCAAACGGCAGACCGTCGACGTCGCCGTGCACGGGCGGGCGGTTGCGACAATCCGCGCTGATCTCGCTGGCCCGCGGGGTAAGCAGCGTGCCCGGCGCGGGCCAGTTGATGCCGATCGCCCGCGCTCCCGGCGCGATCGGCGCAACCGGGTTTCCGCTCTGCTGGCATAGATAGTTGGTCGCGAAGTCCGCGCTCGAGAACGAATCTCCGCCGACGGCCACCGGTGCGACCAGGCGATACTCCGGCGTTTCGCCGTTCCTCACGAGAATTCCGGAGCCCGACGAGCCGTGACAACCGTGGATGTCGACATACTCCGCACTGATGAAACGAGGAACTTCGCCGCTCGCCCAGCGGGCGGAACGGAGCGGCAAGAGCCGATTGTCCTTCTCGAAGTAGTGGTAGTTCTGCTCCTTGTCCGTCGGGTAGTTGACGTAGTGCTGGGTGATGTCCGCAGGCAGCGGAGGCTTGCCGAGGTCGTAGACCTCGTGCTTCCACTGCATGTGCGCTTCCTTCCCCGTCAGATCGCCGGAGGACTGGTTCAAGAAGCCGTACTTTGCGCCTGGACTCCCGTCGCATTTGAGGAGCGCGACGTCCGTGCCCGGACTCGGACAGTTCGAGTCGAAGCCGTAGTAGCAGCGGCTCAGCACCTGGCACGGATACTCGTCGATGAAATAGCCGTCGGCTTCGCCCAGCACCGGGTGCGTCCATTGAGGCCAGGTTCCCGTGAGCTTGGCGGCCGGGCCGTAAGTTTCGACCAGGCGCGGCGTCGGCCGGTACATCTGCAGCCGCAGCTTCGTGAGATCGGAGTCGGTCGTGACGCAGTGACCCGCGGTGATCACCAGACTCGGAGTGATCAGCGTCGCCCCGCACGAAGCACGGATCGGGCTGTCCGCAGGAGCCGGCGCGCTGAGCGGCTGGCCGCCGGGTTCGTCCAGCAGGGGCACCGTGATCGAACCGCTGGCCCAGTACGGCTGGCCCTGCAGCGCCAGCTCGCGCGCGAACATCGACTCGGCCTGGTCGGCACCGGCATCGGGAAACTTGGCGCGGACGTCCGCGAGCGCAGGCGCGGGAGCAAACGCCAGCTCGTAGTAAACGCCGAGGTAGCTGGTTTCGACGCCCTGTTGGCTCGAACCAACCGAAGCAGCAACGCTGTTCTCGCCGCAGCCTGCGGCAAAAACCCCGATCGAGGCAACGACGGTGCCCCACGCTGTACCAGTCCGCCCCCGCAGCTTCCCCATGACGTCGCTCACCATTCTACTACCGCCGCCGCGATCTTTAGAAGCTACTTACCGGCCGCGTCCCTGAAAGCTTCCCGGCCTTCTGCTACGCTCGCCGGCCGGGGACGATGGTGGCAGCGATCAAACCGCGGGTGTGGACGGTGTTCGTCGCCTACGCACTGGTCCTGGTCGTGATCGTCGGAGTGGCGATCGTGCTGGCGGTGGTTGGCTTTGCGCTGTGGCTCCAAAATGCCGACGTGCCGAGCAGCGGCGACCCGCAGGCACTCGCGGCGGTAGCCGTGGCAGTGACCCAACAGCCGTGGTTGCTCCAGGCTTCGTCCGCGGCCACCGCGGTCGCCCTCGCGGCGACCGCGCTACTGGCAGCCCGGCTCAGCCCGACGCCGCTCGTCGAGCGTCTGCGGATCGGCCCGGCCCGCGGAGGCTGGCAACGCTTCACGCTCATCGGACTGACTCCGATCGCGGCGATCGCCTCCGGTGCCGCGGTCTCGAGCGCCCTCCAGATCCTGTTCGGCAAATCCGCGGTGCTCGAGGCCCTGACGCGCGAGATGCGCTCGACCGGCGCGATGCTCGCCCTCACTTTCGTGAACATCGCGGTGCTCACCCCGATCGGCGAAGAGCTCTTCTTCCGCGGCTACGCGCAGACGCGCCTGGTCGCGCGCTTCGGCCGCGTCGCCGGGATCCTGATCGCGACCGCGCTGTTCGCGCTCATGCACTTCGATCCGATGCACGTCGCGGGCGCCTTCGCAATCGGCAGCGTGCTCGCCTGGACGACCGAGCGCGCCGGCTCCGTGCGCCCGGCGGTCGTCGCGCACGCGGTCAACAACGGGCTCTTCGTCTTCGCGTCACAAGCCGAGGACAGCTCGGTGAGCTGGGGCGCGGCCGGCGTGCTCGCGATCGTCGCGGTGCTCGCGATCGCGAGCATCGGGTACTTCACGCGCGCAGCGGCGTGAGCGGGTCAGGGCTCAGTTACATCCCCCAGGTTCGCTGCAAGCCCAGTGACGCTTCGAGAGGTCGTAAAAGCACCATGTACCGTTGCAATCCAAGTAGGATTGGCATTCGTCTTCGGCGGTACGGCAATAGAATCCCGGGGCGGGAAGATCACAAAACAAGGTACTGAATCCGCAGGCAAAGCCGTTGCAGTCCGCGCTGCTCTCACACTCCGAAACGACGCAACGGTTAGTTTGCTGGACGGAAATGTACGGCAGATTGACACTGGCTGTAGTCGGTACTCCCGTGGCGCAAAAGCAGGCCTTACCGGAACCACACGCGGCATTCGTTGTGCATTCGTGGCAGTTCGGAACGTTTCCGCAAGATGCACTCGCGGAATCCGGTGAACAGAGCGAGCTGCCCGTCCTGTCGATCCGACTAGTCCTCTCGCCATCAACCTCGGGGTCGGGTCTGATTACACATGCCGTAAGGTTCGTTTCCTCCGTTAGTCCATTGGCGCCGACGAGCCGGACCGTCCGCTGATCATCACACCCGGGCCAAGTGGCATCTGCTTGTGACGCACTGTCCCCTCGTGATCCACCGTCTTCTTGCGATTCGCTATCCACTTGCGATCCACCGTCTGGTTGCGTTCCGCCACCAGCATTTGCCAACTCACTTCCGGAATCACCAACGGAACAGGCCGGGTGGACGGCTCCGAACAGAACAAGAAATCTGCAGAATACTCGACGCATTTCGCACCTCCTCCTAACTAGCAATCAGTGGACCACCCCGTGTGTGGTTTTTGCGTTGTCCCAGTTGGTATTCAGAGAACCACCGACGCTATCAGCGGACGAGTCGACCTTCGAGTAAGCGCTTTATAGCTCTCCATGTTGTTCTGAATGTACATGTTCGGCCCCCAAAGGGTTTGAGGAGCGCGAGCAAGGAAGTTGTAGTTTGTGGCGACTGGTCCGGGATTGCGCACCAATGCCAAATTTGCCTGGACGCTCACCGCGAATTCATGCCACGTGTCTAGCTCAGGATTTGCGCCGGACTGTGCCACCTTGCGCGCGTCTCACGAAGATGGAACTCACCGGCTCGCCAGCGCGACGAACGGCGCGAGCGCTTGCGGGTTCGCGAGCGTATCGGGGTTCACCGCTTTCTCCGCCGGCGTCCCCTTCAGGATGCGCTTGATTGGCACCTCGAGCTTCTTCCCGTTCAAGGTGCGCGGGATCTCGGCCACGGCGTGGATCTCGTCGGGCACGTGGCGCGGCGAAAGCTCGCTCCGCAGCACATTGCGCAAGCGCTTCACGAGCTCGGCGTCGAGCGCGTGGCCGGCGCGCGGCACGACGAACAGCCAGAGCTTGCCCTCGGCCTGATCGATCGCGCCGGTATCGATCACCAGGCTGTCGGCGATCTCCGGCAGGTTTTCGACGACGCGATAGAACTCGCTCGTCCCCATGCGCACGCCGCCGCGGTTCAAGGTCGAGTCCGAGCGGCCGTAGACGACCGCGCCGCCGCGGCTCGTAACCTTGATCCAGTCGCCGTGGCGCCAGACCCCGGGAAATTCGGCGAAGTAGCTCTCGCGATAACGCGCGCCGCCCGGATCGTTCCAGAACGAGACCGGCATCGACGGCAGCGGCTCGGTCACGACGAGCTCCCCCACCTCGCCGATCAGCGGGTGCGCGTCGGCGTCGAAGGCCTCGACCTTGGCACCGAGGCCGCGGCACTGGAGCTCCCCGGCGTGAACGGGCAAGAGCGGACACGAAAGCACGAACGCCGTGCACACGTCCGTTCCGCCGCTGACCGAGCCGAGCAGCACATCGCGTTTCACGCGCGAGTAGACCCAGCCGAAACCGTCGGCCGGGAGCGGCGCGCCGGTGGTACCGATGCTGTCCAGGCTCTCGAGCTTGCAAGCCGCGCTCGGATCGATCTCCGCCTTCTTGCAGGCCAGTAGAAACGGCGCGCTGGTACCGAAGTAGTTGATGCTCTCGTCGTCGATCAGCCGAAACAGTGCGTAGAGATCGGGAACGCCTGGGCTCCCGTCGTAGAGCACGACCGTCGATTTGACCAAGAGCCCGCTGATCAAGAAGTTCCACATCATCCAGCCCGTGGTCGTAAACCAGAAGAAGCGGTCGTTTTCGCCGAGGTCGCAGTGCAGGGCGAGCGCCTTGTAGTGCTCGAGCAGGATGCCGCCGTGGCCCTGCACGATCGGCTTCGGCAAACCGGTCGTGCCGGACGAGTAGAGCACCCACAGCGGATGCTCGAACGGCACCGCTTCGAAACGGAGCTCGCCGCGCTCCGCCAAAAGCTCGTCGAACGAGATCGCCTTGGCATCGGGAGCGCCGCGCCCGAGCTGCGACAGCACCACGGTGTGCTCGAGGCTCGGCAAGCCGGCGCGGATCGCCTCGACCGCGTCGCGGCGATCGAAGCTCTTTCCGCCGTAGCGATAGCCGTCGACCGTGAACAGGAGCTTGGGCTCGATCTGCTTCCAGCGATCGAGCACGCTGCCCACGCCGAACTCCGGCGAGCAGCTCGACCAGATCGCTCCGAGGCTCGCCGTAGCCAGAAACGCGATCAACGTCTCGGGCGCGTTCGGCATGAACGCCGCGACACGATCGCCGCGAGCCACACCGAGCCGGCGCAGGCCGGTTGCCGCGCGCCCCACGCGTTCGTAAAGCTCCGCGAAGCTGAGCTCGCTGCGCGTGCCGTCTTCGGCGCGGAAGATCAGCGCCGGGCGCGAACCGCGGTCGCGCAGCGCGTGCTCGGCGTAGTTCAGGGTCGCGCCCTCGAACCAGCGCGCGCCCGGCATCTTGCGGTCGGCGAGCACGCGCGCGTACGGTGTGTGGCTCTTCACCGCGAAGTACTCCCAGATCGACTCCCAGAAGGCCTCGACGTCGTGCACCGACCACTGCCAGAGCGCGTCGTAGTCGGCGAACGCGAGCTTCTTGGTGTCGGATAACCAGCGCATGTAGCGCGCGAGCCGCGAGCTCGCCGAACGCTCCGCGCTCGGCTGCCACAAGAGCGTCCCTTCAGCCGCCGACTCGAGGGATTCGCCGTCCGTCGTCATGGTCTTTCCGTAGCCCTGCTGCACGGGGCTGTCGAACCTGGATCTGGCTCCGGCCCAGGATTCGGCTAGCTTTCGTGGCGCGGGCCCATGCAAAAACGCAACGCGATCGTCAGTGCGGCGCTGGCCGTGTTTTCACTGGCCATGCCGAGCGACGCGGGCTTACCGGCGAACCCCGTGAAGGTGCCGCCTACCGCGACCGCGACGCGCCGGGTTCCGATCGAGATCGACACGCCATTGCCCAGCACGCGTCCGGGAGAACGGCCGCTCGCGCACTACACTGCCGACACCTTTCCCGTACAGCTGGGCGTGCCGATCCCGGAGGGTGAGCTCTACTCCCCTTTCCAGGCGAGGCTCGTCGGTCCGACGGGTGCGGTCGAGACCGCGCAGATGAAGGTGCTCGGACGCTGGCGCAAGTTCACGGCCGGCGCGCCTCCGCCAGCATC
>Ga0111538_10006967_pt1 | contig 15271 bp, 13 predicted proteins | sample SoiMethybrSBSTD1_FD_79669 | JGI IMG/M metagenome (GOLD analysis project Ga0111538, IMG submission 79669) | Bulk soil microbial communities from a Populus tree surrounding site in Tennessee, USA - Soil MetaG P. TD hybrid SBSTD1 (version 2)... | ecosystem: Environmental > Terrestrial > Soil >...
GAGCGGCCGGCAGGTCGTCGGCGCGCCGAAATGGATCGTCAATCCAAGCATCGGGTATACGCAAAACCTCGGCGGGGTCGATGGCTACGTGCAGGCCGACTACGCATGGCGCTCGTCGTTCTACGGCTCGCCGGACAACTCGACGTTCGCACAAGTCGATCCGTACGGAGTGGTCAATCTGCAGCTGGGCTTGACGGGAAGGCTCTCGGTCTACGAATGGCAGCTTGCACTGTGGGCGCGAAATCTCACGGACGAGCGCTACGTCATCGGCGGACTGAGCGGTGCGAGCCAGTTCCTGACCTATGCGCTGTTTCCGGGCGAGCCGCGCGCCTACGGCGCCACGGTGCGGCTGAATTTCTGAGCGAACGCAATGAACGAAGTCGTTGCTGAGCTGCTGCTTCCACGAGCGGCGTCGTCCTCTCAAGGCACGTGGCCTTCCGCCGGCGCGAGACTACGAGCTCTTGGCAAAGGCTTGCTGCGCGATCCATTCGTCCATTTCCTGCTGCTTGGAGTGGCGATCGTTGCCGGCGCCCAGATCTTTCGCCCGGTCGCGGAAGACCGGCGAATCACGGTGCGTCCGGACAGGGTGGCGGAGACATTTGCGCGGCAATACGGCCGCTACCCGGCAGCGACGGAGTTGAGCGAGTTGATCGATCGCTCCGTGCGGGAGGAAATTTATTTTCGCGAGGGGCTCGCGCTTGGCCTGCAGCAGGACGATGAGATCGTGCGGCGCCGTGTGGTTCAGAAGTACGAATTCCTGCAGCAGGATACGACGCTGATCCCGGAACCGGACCCGGCCGCCCTGCAAGCATTCTTCAACTCGCATCGCGATGCGTACGCAACGGACGAGCGCATCTCCTTCACACACGTCTACTTTCGCAGCGACAGCAACGATGACGCATCCAGTCTGGCCCGCGCCGAGCACGCCAGGCAGCGATTGATCGCCGCGCACGTCGACCGGGCACCGCAAGCGGGCGATGCATTTCCGGAGCTCTACGACTACGCCGAGCTCGGGGCGGACGGCCTCACGCGACTGTTCGGCCGCTATCCGATCGTCACTGCGGCTTTGCAAGCGCCGGTCGGCGAATGGTCCGGCCCCTACCGATCGGGGTACGGCTGGCACCTCGTGCTCGTCACACATAGAAGTCCTGCAAAGACGCCGGATTTCGAGCAGGTGCGCGATGCAGTGCGCGACGACTTCATTGCCGCTGAGCGCGAACGGCGGGCCGCTGCAACACTGGCTGAGCTGCGAAAGAAGTATGTGATCGAAGTTGGCGATTCGCGATGACCGTGCACAGTCGCCTGTTCGCAGCCCTGTTCCTGCTCCTCGCTTGCGCAACCAGCTATGCACATGAGGTGCGGCCCGCATACCTGGAGATCACTCAGAACGAGCACGGCTATCGCGTCCTCTGGAAACAGCCTGCCATGGGCACCACCGGCGTGCGGCTGGTGCCGCATCTGTCGGGCGGTGCGCTCGATCGCTTCGCCGACGAATCGCAGTCGCAAGGCGATTCCGTGTTGCGCGTGTGGAACGTGACCAACGATGCCACGCCGCTCGACCAGCAATTGGTGAGCATCGAAGGCCTGGATCGCACGATCACGGACGTCTTCGTCAAGGTGATCCTTTCCGATGGACGCCAACTGCGACACGTGCTGACACCGGACCGCGCGACTATCGCATTGTCCGGCGGACGGGCTGCCGGCGTTACTGTTCCTGCCTATCTGCTGCTCGGTATCGAACACATCCTGACCGGGTTCGACCACCTGCTGTTCGTGCTCGGTTTTGTCCTGCTGGTGCGACGCATGGCCTTGCTCGTCAAGACCGTTACGGCATTTACGGTCGCACACAGCATCACGCTGGCCGCCACCGCCTTGAACGTGATTCACCCGCGCCCCGCGGTGGTCGAAGCGCTCGTGGCACTCAGCATCGTGCTGCTCGCCGTGGAGATCGTCAGAAGTCGGCGCGATGCGCCGGGCATCACAGCGCGCTGGCCCTGGCTCATTGCAGGCGCCTTCGGCCTGCTGCACGGGGCGGCGTTTGCCGGTGCTCTGCTCGATATCGGGCTCCCACGCAGCGACGTAGTGCCCGCTCTGTTCCTGTTCAACGTCGGCGTTGAGTGCGGGCAACTGCTGTTCATCGCCGGCGTCCTGGCAATCCGCCATCTATGGCAGCGGGCGCCGGTGCCTCAGGCGGGTTGGCATCAATGGGTGCCCGCATACGCGATTGGCGGCATGGCCTGTGCGTGGACGATCGAACGTCTGATGACTGTCTTCGTTTGACATGAAGGAGAAGAACTCGATGAAACGCTACATGCTGATTGCGGTGGCATGCCTTGCTCTGCAGGGCACTTCGTTTGCAGCCTCCGCGCCGGAGCGCAAGGCGTACTTCGGTGACCTGCATTTGCACACCACCTATTCCTTCGATGCATACGTAATGATGGGAACGAAGTCGACGCCCGACACCGCGTATCGATTCGCACGGGGTGAGCCGGTCGAGTATCTCGGGCACACCGTGCAGCGCCGCTGGCCGCTCGACTTTCTCGCAGTGACCGATCATTCGGAGAACATGGGCGTCTTCAATACGCTCGACGACCCGAACAGCGAGCTCTCGAAATCCGATCTCGGCAAGCGCATCAAGGAACAGGGTGCAAAGGTGACCAGCCCGATATTCTGGGAAATCGTGGACCTCTTCACCTCCGGCAAGCAGCTGCCCGGCGTCAATGCGAAGCCGGTGGTCCAATCAACGTGGCAGCGGCAGATCGAAACGGCGAATCGCAACTATCGGCCGGGCACGTTCACGACGTTCATCGGCTACGAGTGGAGCTCGATGCCGGAGGGCAAGTTCAACCTGCATCGCAACGTGATCTTCCGCGGCAACACCGCGCCCGATCCCTTCTCGTCGCTCGATTCGCGTCGCCCCGAGGACTTGTGGAGCTACCTCGAACAGAACCGCGCCCGCGGCATCGAGGCCCTGGCGATTCCGCACAACTCCAATGCCAGCGGCGGTTACATGTTTGACTGGAACGACAGCGACGGGCGCCGGATCGACGAGGCGTACGCGCTGCGTCGTGCAGCGAACGAGCCGCTCACCGAGATTTCGCAGAACAAGGGGAATTCAGAGACCTCGCCCGAAGTGTCGTCGAACGACGAGTTCGCGAACTTCGAAGTGTTCGAGCACCTGCTCGTGTCCGCGGCGAAGACGCCTGTGCATGGCAACTACGTGCGCGAGGCGCTGGGACGCGGGCTCGAGATCGAAGCGCGCACGGGCGCCAATCCCTTCAAGTTCGGCGCCGTCGGTGCGACCGACTTTCACAACGGTCTCTCCACGTCGGATGAAAATGCGTTCAATGGACTGGAGGGAATCGATCCCGCAAAGGATGCACCGGCGCTGGAAGCTGCCAAGGAAATGCTCGGCCACCAGACACTCAAGGATCCGGAACATGGCTACGACCGGCTCGACAACGGCTCCGGCAGCATTACCGGCGTGTGGGCGGAGGAGAATACGCGCGAGTCCATCTATTCGGCGTTTCGCCGCAAGGAGACTTTTGCCACGTCCGGCCCGCGCCTCAAGCTGCGCTTCTTCGGCGGCTGGCAGTATCGCGCGACACTGCTGCGGGACGCGGAATGGATCAAGGCCGCCTATGCCGACGGCGTGACGATGGGCGCAGACTTGCCCACGCGGGATGCTCAGGCCAAGGCGCCGACGTTCGTCGCATGGGCCGCAAAAGATCCGGACAGCGGCAACCTGGATCGGATCCAGGTCATCAAGGTCGCGCTCCGGAACGGCAAGGCCGAGGAAAAAATCTTCGACGTCGCGCTCTCGGGCGATCGCAGGATCGATCCCATGACCGGCAAGGCGCAGCCGGTGGGGAATACCGTCGACATCAAGACTGCGACTTATAAGAACACGATCGGCGCCACGCAGCTGCAGGTGGTCTGGACCGATCCTGAGTTCGATCCGGCTGTCCCCGCGGTCTACTACCTGCGCGTGCTGGAGATTCCCACGCCGCGCTGGTCGACGATCTTGGCCGCAAAGCACGAGCTGGCTTCGCCGACGGACGTGCCGACTTCGATTCAGGAGCGCGGCTGGTCATCGCCGATCTGGTACACGCCCACGCGTGACATCAATCGGCAATGAGCTTGTAGCCGGCCGCCGGGATCGTGACTATCAGTCGCGGCTCGGACGGATCGCTCTCGATCTTTTGGCGCAGGCGATAGATGAGCTGCTTGAGCATGCGCTGGTGGCGAGCCGAGGTGCCGCCCCAGAGTTGCGCGAGCAGCTTGGCGGTCGACACCGTGCGGCCCGGAGCGCCGAGCAGCAATTTGCAGGTCGCGGTTTCGAGCGGGGTGAGGCGAATCGGCGCGAGGCTGCCGATGCGCAGGGTTCGATCGTCCAATCGCAGGTGAATGTGCCCGGCGCGGACCTGGTTGACATCGTCGGCGCCGGAGCGCCGCGACAGGGCCCTGAGGCGCGCCAGCAGGACGCGCGGGCTGAACGGCTTGCAGATGAAGTCGTCGGCGCCCGCATCGATTGCGTTCACGAGATCGTCTTCGTGGTTGCGCGCACCGATCGCCAGGATCGGGGCCGTAGTACGCCGGCGGATTTCTCGACAGAGCTCCATGCCATCAAATGGCCTGCATGCTCACGTCGATGAGGACGAGGTCCGGCACCTCCCGGGCGAGAGCGAGGAGGGCGGCGGCTGAGTCTTCGGCCCGGTAGCTCACGTGGCCGGCGTAGTGCACAGCGAACTCGATCAGGGCGCTCATGGCGGAGTCGGCGTCTGCAAGCAGGATCCTCATGTCCGCATTTTGCTGCGGACGCAAGGTTCAAGTCGGTCGCGGCCCGGTCACAATTGCGTTGTCGCGCTCTTCATCGAAGTTGCAACAGATCCCACTGGTTCCCATAGAGGTCGTGGAACACGGCCACCGTGCCGTAGCTCTCTTCCTTCGGTTCGCGCACGAAAACAACGCCCCGTTCTTGGTAGCGGCGGAAGTCTCGCCAGAAGTCATCGGTGTGCAGGAACAGGAACACACGTCCCCCAGTCTGGTTTCCGATGCGCGACTCCTGTTCTGGACCGACTGCTCGCGCCAGCAGAAGCCGGGACTCCGTCGCGCCGCGCGGCGCCACCAGCACCCATCGCTTGTTCTGCGATTGGATGAACGTATCTTCGAGCAGAGCAAAATCGAGCGTCTCGACGTAGAACCTGATTGCCTCATCGTAGTCGCGCACGACCAGCGCCACGTAGCCGATAGTCTGTTTCACCTTGTGCTCCGGAGCTCGCCGCTCACACCGATCTGGTCAGTCCACCATCCACGCGGATGTTTTGAGCTGTGATGTATGCGGCTCCCTCGGACGCCAGGAAGGCAATGGTGGCGGCGATTTCTTCGCTCGTTCCATAGCGCTGCAGCGGGACGCTGCTGCGACGCTCTTCCGTTGCCGGCAGGCTGTCGATCCAGCCGGGCAGCACGTTGTTCATACGGATGTTGTCCTGAGCGTAGGTGTCCGCGAAGATTTTGGTGAAGGACGCCAGGCCAGCACGGAAGACTGCGGAGGTCGGAAAGCTCGCAGTGGGCTCGAATGCCCAGGCGGTCGAGATGTTGATGATCACGCCGGAACGCTGCTGCTGCATGATTGGAGTGACCAGGCGAGTCGGGCGAATCACGTTCAGCAGATAGGTATCCAGGCCACGATGCCAATCCTCGTCGGAGATCTCCAGAATCTGGGCGCGCGGGCCGTGACCCGCACTGTTGACCAGCACATCGATTCGGCCCCATTGCGCCAGCACTTTTGTAACGAGGTTCTGCAGGTCCTGAACGGACTGGTTGGTGCCCGTCACACCGACGCCGCCGAGTTGCTCGGCCAGGGTTTCGCCTTTCCCCGACGACGAAAGAATACCGACATGAAAACCGTCCGCTGCCAGGCGCTTTGCTGCCGCGGCTCCCATTCCGCTGCCACCGGCAGTAATAACCGCCACTTTTGCTGTCGTCATCGGCTTCCTCCGCGGGCATCCAGGCCGCCGCATGGTGGGGATCCATCAGGAATGCTACGCTCAGACGATGTCCGCGGTTGAGCTCAACGACATTCTCGATGAGTACGCGAATGTACCCGGCCCGCTGCTGCTCGTGTTACACGCCGTGCAACGCAGGCTCGGATTCATTCCGCAAGATGCAGTTCCGTACATCGCCGAGCGATTGAACCTTTCGCGTGCGGAGGTGCACGGAGTTCTGAGCTTCTATCACCACTTCCGGCGAGCCGCGCCAGGCCGCCACGTGATTCAAATCTGTCGGGCTGAATCATGTCAGGCCATGGGCTCGGACCAACTGGCGCACCATGCGCGACAAAGGCTCGGGATCGAGTTTCACGAGACGACGCCGGACGGCGCATGCTCACTGGAGCCGGTGTACTGCCTCGGCAATTGCGCCTGCTCTCCGGCAGTGATGATCGATGACGAGCTGTTCGGTCGCGTTTCTCCCGAGCAGCTCGATGCACTGATCGCAGCGTGTGACGACGATCTATGAGTACGGTGGTCTACGTTCCCAAGGACGCGTCCGCTTTGTCCGTCGGAGCGGACCGCGTGGCGACGATGATCGCTCGTGAAGCGCAGTCTCGCGGCATCGACCTCACTCTCAAGCGCAATGGCACACGCGGCATGTGCTGGCTCGAGCCGCTCGTGGAGGTCGTGGTCGGCTCCGAACGCCACGGCTATGGCCCGGTAACGGACCGCGACGTTGCCGGACTTTTCGCGGCCGATTTCCTCCGCGGCGGCGCGCATCCTCTGCAGCTCGGTCGCGTCGACGATATTCCATACCTCGCGAGTCAACAGCGATTGACGTTCGAACGCGTGGGCGTCATCGAGCCGACCAGTCTGACCGACTATCTGCAGCAGGGCGGATACGAAGGCCTGCGCAGGGCGCTCAGTCTGCAGCAGCACGAGATCGTGCAACTCGTCACCGACTCGGGACTGCGCGGTCGCGGCGGCGCCGCGTTTCCTACGGGGATCAAGTGGAAGACAGTTCTCGATACGCCGGCGCCGCAGAAGTACGTGACGTGCAATGCGGACGAGGGCGATTCGGGCACGTTTGCGGATCGCATGCTGATGGAAGGCGATCCGTTCTCGCTGATCGAAGGCATGACGATCGCCGCTCTCGCCGTGGGTGCGACGCAGGGCTACATCTACCTGCGCGTCGAATATCCGCACGCCGAGCGGTCCCTGGCTGAAGCCATTCAGTCGGCCTATTCGGCCGGCTACCTTGGCAAGGATGTCGCCGGCAGCGGCCGCCGCTTCGATCTCGAAGTGCGGTTGGGCGCCGGCGCCTACATCTGCGGCGAAGAGACCTCGATGCTCGAGAGCCTGGAGGGCCGCCGCGGTGAAGTGCGGGTCCGGCCGCCGCTGCCCGCCGTCAAGGGCCTCTTCGGACGCCCCACGATCGTGAACAATGTAATCTCGCTCGCGAGCGTGCCGATCATTCTGCGGCGCGGCGCAGAGTTCTATCGCGATTACGGCGTCGGTCGGTCGCGCGGTACGGTGCCGATCCAGCTCGCGGGCAACATCAAGCGCGGCGGTCTCGTCGAGCGCGCGTTCGGAGTCAGCTTGCGAGAACTGTTGTACGACTACGGCGGGGGCTCCGCTTCGGGTCGCCCAATCCGCGCTGTCCAGGTTGGCGGCCCGCTGGGCGCCTACATTCCTGCGTCGCAATTCGAGACGGTCATCGATTACGAAGCGCTGAGCGGCATCGGCGCGCTGCTCGGTCATGGCGGTATCGTCGCTTTCGACGATACGGTCGACATGGCCCGCATGGCGCGGTTTGCGATGGAGTTCTGTGCGATCGAATCCTGTGGCAAGTGCACACCGTGCCGCATCGGTTCGACCCGCGGTGTCGAGGTCATCGACCGTATTCGCTACGGAATCGATCGGCAGCAAAATCTGCAGCTGCTGGAAGATCTGTGCGAGACGATGGCGGAGGGGTCGCTGTGCGGCCTCGGCGGCCTGACGCCGTTCCCCGTGCGCAGTGCGCTACGCCACTTCAAGGACGATTTCCTGAAACCTCCCACGAGGTAGCTTTCCATGTTTTCCCTAGATCACTACGACCTCGGCACTCCGGCCAGCGAAGCGACTGAGACCGTCACGCTCGAGATTGATGGCCGCGTCGTGACAGTCCCTGCCGGCACATCTGTCATGCGCGCGGCGGCGATCGCCCGCACGAAGATTCCAAAACTCTGCGCGACCGATACGCTCAAGGCGTTCGGCTCGTGCCGTCTCTGCCTGGTCGAAATCGAAAGTCGCAAAGGCTATCCAGCGTCCTGCACCACCGAAGTCATGCAGGGAATGAAGGTCAAGACGCAGAGCGAGACGCTCGAACGGCTGCGCCGCGGCGTCATGGAGCTCTATCTCTCGGATCATCCGGCCGAGCTCGTCAGCGACCAGGCGCCGGTGCGCACGGAGATCAGGGAGATGGCGCAGCGAGTCGGTTGTACGCGGAACCGCTATGGCGCCGATGGCGCTCGCCACGTTGGCGCAGCCGTCGACGACAGCAATCCCTATTTCCAGTTCGATCCCAATGCATGCATCGTGTGCTCGCGGTGCGTACGCGCGTGCGACGAAGTGCAGGGAACCTTCGCGCTGACCATCGAAGGACGCGGATTCGACTCGCGGGTCGTCGCGAGCCAGAACGAAAGCTTCGTCGCCTCCGAGTGCGTCTCGTGCGGCGCCTGTATCGAAGCGTGTCCCACCACTGCCCTACAGGAAAAGTCTCTCGTTGCGCGCTCCGCTCCCGATCGCGCAGTGACGACGACCTGCGCGTACTGCGGCGTGGGATGTTCGCTCAAGGCCGAAATGAAAGGCGAAACCGTCGTGCGCATGGCGCCCGACCGCGACGGCAAGGCAAATCATGGTCACGCCTGCGTCAAGGGCCGGTTCGCTTATGGCTATGCGACGCACGAGGATCGCGTGCGGACACCGATGATTCGCGCGAAGATCACCGATCCCTGGCGCGAAGTGAGCTGGGACGAGGCGATCCAGTACGCGGCGAGTGAGTTCAAGCGCCTGCAGGCGACTTATGGGCGCGATTCCATCGGCGGCATTACGTCGTCTCGTTGCACCAACGAGGAAGCGTATCTGGTTCAGAAGTTCGTGCGTGCCGCGCTAGGCAATAACAACGTGGACACCTGCGCCCGTGTGTGCCATTCGCCAACTGGCTACGGATTGAAGCATACGCTGGGTGAATCGGCCGGCACGCAGGCGTTCACGTCCCTCGCGAAGACGGATGTCGTTCTCCTGATCGGAGCGAATCCGACCGAGGGTCATCCGGTTTTTGCCTCGCAGTTGAAGCAAAGGCTGCGTCAAGGCGCACATCTCATCGTCGCGGACCCGCGGACTATCGGGATCGTGCGCACGCCGCACGTACAAGCGGACTACCACCTGCAGCTGCGTCCCGGAACGAACGTCGCGCTGATGAATGCCCTGTCGCACGTCGTGGTGACCGAGGGGCTCACGCGCGAGTCCTACATTGCGGAGCGCTGCGAGCAGCCGTCGTACCAGAAATGGAAAGCTTTCGTTGCGCATCCCGACCGTTCGCCGGAAGCGACGGCCGATGCAACGGGAGTCCCGGCCGAGGACGTGCGCGCGGCGGCGCGCCTCTACGCTAAAGCGGGTAACGCAGCGATCTACTACGGCCTCGGCGTGACCGAGCACAGCCAGGGAACGACGATGGTGATGTGCATCGCCAATCTCGCCATGGCGACCGGTAATCTCGGTCGCGAAGGCGTCGGCGTCAACCCGTTGCGCGGCCAGAACAACGTGCAGGGATCGTGCGACATGGGCTCGTTCCCGCACGAGCTCAGCGGCTACCGGCACATTTCGGATCAGGCCACGCGTGCGCTGTTCGAGTCCGTGTGGGGCGTCGCGCTGGAGAAGGAGCCAGGACTGCGGATCCCGAACATGTTCGAAGCAGCGCTGGATGGCACATTCAGGGGCCTGTACGTCCAGGGCGAGGACATGGCGCAGTCGGATCCGAACACACAGCACGTCACGGCGGCCTTGTCCGCGATGGAGTGTGTCATCGTCCAGGACCTGTTCCTGAACGAGACGGCGAAGTATGCGCATGTGTTCCTGCCGGGGTCTTCATTCCTCGAGAAGGACGGCACTTTCACGAACGCGGAGCGACGCATCTCGCGCGTGCGCAAGGTGATGCAGCCGCTCGCTGGCCTGGAGGACTGGCAGGTCACGGTGCGCCTGTCGAATGCGCTCGGCTATCCCATGCACTATTCGCATCCGTCGGAAATCATGGATGAGATCGCGGCGCTGACGCCGACCTTCCACGGCGTGAGCTACGCCAAGATCGATCGGCTCGGCAGCATCCAGTGGCCGTGCAACGAGCATGCGCCTGACGGGACGCCGACGATGCACATCGGAGAATTCGTGCGCGGCAAGGGCAAGTTCTTCGTGACCGAGTACGTGCCCACCACCGAGCGCACGACCAGCCGCTATCCGCTGCTGCTGACGACCGGTCGCGTGCTGACCCAGTACAACGTCGGCGCGCAGACGCGACGCACGAAGAACGTCGTTTGGCACGACGAGGATCGACTGGAGATGCATCCGCACGACGCCGAAACGCGAGGCGTCGGCACCGGAGACTGGGTCGGCGTGGCGAGCCGCGCCGGCGAGACTGTGATGCGAGCGCTCGTCACCGATCGCGTGCAGCCTGGCGTCGTGTACACGACCTTCCACTTTCCGGAGTCCGGCGCGAACGTCGTGACGACCGAGAACTCGGATTGGGCCACCAACTGTCCGGAGTACAAGGTCACGGCTGTGCAGGTCATCAAGGTCACGCAGCCGGCGCAGTGGCAGCAGCGGTTCCGCGAGATCGCCCAGCGGCAACGCATCCTCAGAGGCGATCGTGTCACTCAGACCTGAGCCGATTCGCGAAGTCAGCGTGCAGCGCGAGCACGCCGGTGCCGTCGAGTCTGCAACTGATCAGGTCGCGGAGGAACGCCCGGTCGCTCTTCACTATTACCGCCTGCCGTACGTCGTGATGCTCGCCTCGCCTGCGGACCTGGAGGATTTCGGCGTCGGCTTCACATTGAGCGAAGGGATCGTCGGCGCTGCCGATGAGATTCGCGGCGTCGAACTGGTCAGGGACGGCGAAGCTCTGGCCGTACACCTGAACATCACGGGTGAGCGGCTCTCCAGGATCCTGCAGCGCCAGCGCAATCTGACGGGGCGCACCGGTTGCGGCCTGTGCGGCGTCGAGAGCGTCGAAGAGGCGATTCGACATCCTGCGCCGGTGCGCCAAGGTGTGAGCGTCACGAGTGCTGAGCTCCATGCAGAGCTTGCGAGATTGCACACGCTGCAGCCGCTGAATCAGAAGACGGGAAGCGTGCACGCGGCGGCCTGGGCGCTGCCTGGGAAAGGTATCCAGGTAGTTCGCGAAGATGTGGGCCGGCACAACGCCCTCGACAAGGTCATCGGCGCGCTGGCTCGGGCCGGGACCGACATGAGCCTGGGCTATCTCATCATCACCAGTCGTGCGAGCTACGAGATGGTGCAGAAGGCCGCGACGGTCGGCGTATCCCTGGTCGTCGCAGTGTCTGCGCCGACGGCATTGGCGATCGATCTCGCCGTGGAAACCGGGGTGACACTCGTTGGCTTTGCGCGCGCGGATCGCCACGTCTTGTATTCCCATCCGCAGCGGTTGCGGGACTGACGCCGATGGATCCCGAGCATCTCGTAGCGATGGTCAACGAGATCGCCGCGTTCTTTGCCGGAGAGGATCCGCCGAAGGCCGCGGAGAACGTCGCCAATCATTTGCGGCGTTACTGGGATCCACGCATGCGCAAGCAGATCGTCGCTCACGCAGGCAGTGGCGGTGCAGGCCTCTCCGACGTCGCCAAAGCCGGCGTTGAACTGATTGCGAGATAGAAGAACAGGACGTCCGCAACGGTCAGCATCACGAAGAACGAGACCACCGTATCCGAAAAGAAGTGCGCGCCGCTGGCAATGCGGCAGAACGACACGAGGATTCCAAAGCCGGCCGCTGCGGCCAACAGCGCGCGTCGTCTGCTCAGCGTCATCATGAGAACAAGCGGAAAGAAGCCGCCGGCCGCTTCGCCTGACGAGAAAGAGCAGTTCGTGCCGCATTCGGCGCTGATGACGAAAGGCGGCGTGTACTGCCTGGATCCGCCGAACTCCGCGATATCTCTCGGCCGCGCGCGTCCGAAGTTGTCTTTGAGAATCACATTCACGGTCAGGCCGGCCCCGACGATCAGGACCAGGAACAGATACACGACTTTCTTGCCGTCGACTCCGCACAAGCTGCGTTTCGCCAGCTTGTTCCAGGCATAGAGCCCGACGACTGAGCTCAGGGCGAGGCCGAGAAAACAGCCCATGCTTTCGTGCATGAACGTCGTCCACCATTGCCGCGCCAGGTAGAAGCTCCCGTCAAAGAACAATCGCGAGATGGAGATGTCGACCTGCGGGAACGCCGAAAGCACCAGTGAAGAAGCCAGGAAACAGCCCAGAATTATTTGAATACGTCGCTGCTTCAGATAATGCATCGCATACCCGCCTCCCCAGGCAACAGCGTGACATTTGCCGTTAGACGAGGCAGGCGAGTAAACCAATCGCGGCGCTGCAAATTGCGCAGGCAGTCCGCAACTGCAGGGCAGTTGACGCTATAGTCGCGCGGCAAATTCCAGGGGGAGCCCGCATTGTCAAATTGGCGACTGAGATTCCAGACCTCCCACCTCAGGTTTTCCCTGGGGTTCTCGCTAGTGATTTACGCAGTCTGCAATACGATCAACATCGACAAGTTGTCCAAGTGGTTTCGTCACGGCGACGGACTCGACTACGCGGCGCTGACCGCTTACCTGGTCGCCGGACTGTGCCTGTTCACGGCTTTCTTCACGTTGCTGGCGCATCGCCGGACGATCAAGCCATTCGCGATCCTGCTGACGATCCTGGGCGCCGCCAGTACCTACTTCATTGCGAAATACGGCGTGGCCATCGACAGCTCGATGGTCCAGAACACCGTTCACACGGATCTGACGGAAGTCGGACAACTCTTGTCGCTGCAGATGATCCCGTACATCGTGTTCCTGATAGTCCTGCCGGTCCTGATCATCCTGGCGGCGGACATCACGTTTCAGCCCCGGGGGCGGTATCTGTTCGCTTCGCTGCAGCTGATCGCGGTTGCCTTTTGCATCGCTCTGGCATGCCTGTGGGTGGAGTACAACGCCATTCTTCGCGCTGGCAACGTGTCGAACAAATACATCGTCTATTCGCTCGTGCCGATCAACATCATCTCGGGCTCGATCAATGCGGCGTCCAAGTCGCTCAAGCCCTATCTGAAAAGGAGCGAGCACGACGTAGAGATTGCCGCGCGCGTTGCGTCGCCGGACAACCTGGTGGTCGTCCTTGCGGTGGGGGAATCTTCGCGAAGAAAGAACTTCAGCCTCTACGGCTACCAGCGACGCAAGACGAATCCGGTCCTGGAGAGCGTCGCCGGGCTCCATCTCCTCGATGCTGTCGCGACGCGGGCGTCAACCCTGTATGCGTTGCCGAAGATTCTGCAGAAGCGCGACGTCAAGCTGACGACCATCACTGCGAAGGTGGGGATACCGACCGTGTGTTTCGTCAACTACACGCTGTATGACAATTGCTCGGCGGTTGGCGAAACGAAAGTCAGCAATTGCGGTCATGGTGGCAAGTGCTACGACGAAGACGTCATCCCGCTGCTGCAGGAAAGTATCGGCACTTACACCTCCGGTTACCGATTCGTCGTCCTGCACCTGGGCGGCGGAAGTCACGGACCGATCTATAGCGACCGGTACCCGCCCGAGTTTCAGCAATTCGAGCCGATGTGCACTGATGCCGACGTCGCGAACAAGTGTTCGGTCGAGCAGCTGTACAACTCGTACGACAACACGATCCTCTACGTCGACCATGTTGTGGGGCGCGTGATTCAGGCGCTCGACAGCTCCAGCGTTCCGTATGTCTTCATCTATCTGTCCGACCACGGCGAGTCCTTGATGGAGGACGGCATGATGTTCCACGGAATGCCGCCGGGAATGTCGTTGCCGGCCGAGCAGGCGGAAGTGCCGTTGATCGTGAAATCGTCGATACCGATTTCGATCGTCGGTCGGGCGGAATATCAGCAGTCGGACGTGTTCGATACGGTCCTGGATCTGTTTTCCATCCAGTCGACGAAGTTCGACAAGGCGGGGAGTTTCATCAAGAAGGGCGCCGAGCCCGCAGTGGCCAGCGGATCCTAGCCGGAGCTCAGGCGACTCTGCTGACGCGCCACTTCTCGAGCATCTGCGCCAGCGTCGAGCGATCGACGGGCTTCGACAGAAAGTCGTTCATGCCGGCGGCAAGGCAGCGCTCGCGATCTTCCGCGAAGGCGTTGGCGGTCATTGCAATCACCGGCACGTCGTGATCGAGGACTGCAGAGGAGGGGTCACGGATGTGCCGCGTAGCCTGATAGCCATCCATCTCCGGCATCTGGCAATCCATCAGAACTGCGTCGTAGCGCACAGTGGCCAGCCGCTCCAGTGCCTGCCGGCCATCCTCCGCAAGGTCGACTTCGTAGCCCATTTTCGTCAGCATGCGCATGGCCACTTTCTGATTGACCACATTGTCTTCAACCAGCAGGAGGCGGCCTCCGGCGCTGCGTTGTACCGGCGGCGGTTGCGGCGCGGGCGGTGCAGGCGCTGCGATCCGCGTCGATGAATTGAGCGGCGCGCGTACCGGCAGCGTGAACCAGAAAACCGATCCCTTACCCGCCTCGCTGTGTGCGGAGATCTCGCCGCCCATGAGCGTGATCAGTTTCTTGCTGATCGCGAGCCCGAGGCCGGTGCCGCCGTAACGGCGCGTGATCGAAGCGTCACCCTGCGTGAAGCGCTCGAAGAGCTTGTCGAGCTGGCCGGCTGCCACGCCGATGCCGGTATCGACCACGTTGACGCGGACCTGCTCCGGGTCGACCGGCGACACCTCGATGCTGACCGAGCCCGACGTCGTGAACTTGATTGCATTGCCGACCAGATTCAGCAGGATCTGCCGCACCCGGACCGGATCGCCGATGAGGTTCTCCGGTGTCGACGGCGCAAAATGCAGGTTGAGCACCAGCCCTTTCGCGGTCGCACTCGGTTGCAACAGCGACCGAACCTCGCCGCAGACCGAGCGCAGGCTGAACTCCATGTTGTCGACGCTGAGCTTGCCGGCCTCGATCTTCGAGTAGTCGAGCACATCGTTGATGATCGTCAGCAGCGCGTCGC
>Ga0111538_10006968_pt1 | contig 15270 bp, 9 predicted proteins | sample SoiMethybrSBSTD1_FD_79669 | JGI IMG/M metagenome (GOLD analysis project Ga0111538, IMG submission 79669) | Bulk soil microbial communities from a Populus tree surrounding site in Tennessee, USA - Soil MetaG P. TD hybrid SBSTD1 (version 2)... | ecosystem: Environmental > Terrestrial > Soil > Tree...
AAAATATTTACATCGCCATGTTTTTGTTATTTGCTTTACATGCAAATAGCCAGGTGCTCACCATAAAGGAGGCTGTTAAGACAGCAGTAGATAACTATGGCACCATCAAAGCTAAAACTGATTACATGAGGGCATCCGAGGCTTCTGTAAAGCAAGCGTCAAGTGAGCATCTCCCAAATTTTAGTGTCGCTGCTCAAAATGCTTATGGTACAGTTAACGGGCAGTTCGGACCTACCTTCCCAATCGTCGGATTGAATGTTGCTTCTTCCGGTCCTCCTTTTCCGCAGCAGAACTGGAATGCCGCTTTCGGAGGTCTGTATCTTGCAAACATCAATTGGGATTTTTTTGCTTTCGGCAGGGTTCGTGAAAGAATAAATCTCGCAAAAGCCGAAACCCAGCGTGAAACAGAAGATCTTGAACAGGAAAAATTTCAACATCAGGTACGTGTTGCAGGTGTGTATTTGAATTTGTTGGCTGCACAACGCCTGAAACTTTCGCAGCAAAGAAATCTCGACCGCGCTAATTCACTCAGAGCAGTAGTTGTAGCCCGTACATTAAACGGATTAAATCCCGGTGTAGATTCATCACAGGCAAATGCAGAAGTATCGAATGCTAAAATAGCTTTGAATAATGCCATTAATTTCGAAGTGGAGCAGGCGAACCAATTGGCTCAACTGATGGGCACACCCGACAGAGACTTTATTCTGGATACTTCGTTTGTGAACATCATCCCGAAATCCCTGTATGATTCAGTAGCATTAAAAGAAAACGAGCATCCTGTACTAAAATTTTATCAAAGCCGTATCGCTGCAAGCAAACAGCAGGAAAAATATTTTGATCGTTTCAAGTACCCGGTCTTTTCTTTTGTTGGTGCGGTACAATCGAGAGGTTCAGGATTCCAGGAAGATTATAATGAGCTAAACCCTAATGCCTTTTCAAAAAATTACCTGGATGGCATCAAACCAACCCGCACCAATTACCTTTTCGGCATAGGAGCATCCTGGAATCTAACGAACATAAAAAGGATACAGCATCAGGTGACAGCCCAGAGGTGGACATCCCATGGTTTACAGAATGAATATGAACTGGTAAGCCAGCAAATAAAATCCCAGTTAAATTTTGCAGAGCAGAAAATGAATATTGCCATCGCCAATTATAACGAGGCCCCAATACAGATGAAAGCCGCTTCAGATGCTTATTTACAGAGATCGGTCTTGTATCAGAACGGATTGACCAATATAGTGGATGTAACGCTGGCACTTTTTGCGCTGAACCGTGCTGAAACCGACAGAGACATATCCACTAATAATGTTTGGCAGGCACTTTTATTAGAAGCAGCCGCCAGTGGCGATTTTGGAATGTTTATCAATGAATTTTAAATTTTTTCCTGATGGGTTTAATCAGAAGCGCACTTAGAAAACCAATATCTATCCTCGTGATTGTATTGGGATTATTCTTTTTTGGTATAAATGCGGTGCGTAATATCAAGATTGATATTTTCCCTGACCTCAATTTGCCTGTGATGTACATATCACATCCTTATGGAGGATTTACGCCAACACAAATGGAAGCATTCTTTGGCAAACAATATGTCAGTTTGCTGTTGTATGTATCCGGAGTAAAGAATATTGAAACCAGGAATATCCAGGGCCTCACCCTCATTAAGCTTACATTTTACCAGGGAACCAATATGGCCCAGGCAGCTGCAGAAGTAACAGCGTTTACCAATCGTGCCCAGGCCATATTTCCACCAGGTTCACAACCACCATTTATTCTGCGTTTCGATGCTTCAACATTACCTATTGGCCAGCTGGTGCTGAGCAGCACGAAACGATCCAATAATGAACTGATGGATCTCGCGAATGTATATGTGAGGTCATCCTTCACATCAATTCCCGGCCTCGTTTCCCCTGCACCTTTCGGTGGAAACATACGTACAGTAGTTATTAAAGTGGATCCGCAATTACTAAGAGTACACCATCTCTCGCCCGACCAGGTTGTTGAAGCATTGCGTATCAACAATCAATCGACACCTGCCGGTAATGTAAGAATTGGTGATTACAATTATTTTACACCAGCTAATACCACGGTAAGAAATATTAAAGACTTTGGAGACATCCCGCTATTTAAAGGCGGGGTTCAAAATGTTTATCTGAGGGATATTGCTACAATAGAAGATGCTGCTGACGTTACAAGTGGTTATGCACTGGTAAATGGGAAACGATCAATTTACATGCCCATCACCAAATCTGCGGACGCATCTACATGGGAGGTTGTTCAGCGTTTAAAGGAATCAATTCCCCGATTTCAAAGTATTTTACCCGAAGATGTTAAACTATCCTATGAATTCGATCAGTCAGTTTATGTGATGAATGCTGTCAAAAGCCTTATTGCCGAAGGAGCGATAGGAGCCGTGTTAACAGGATTAATGGTACTATTGTTTTTAGGCGATAAGCGTGGAGCCCTGATCGTTATATTGACAATTCCTACTTCAATCATTTCCGGAGTATTGTTTCTTTACCTGTTTGGTCAGACCATTAACATTATGACATTGAGCGGCCTTGCTCTTGCCATAGGCATATTGGTAGATGAATCGACGGTAACCATTGAGAATATTCACCAGCACCTGGATATGGGAAAGCCAAAGTCGCTGGCGATATGGGATGCGTGTAAAGAAATTGCCTTCCCCAAATTACTGATCTTACTATGCATACTCGCGGTTTTCGCCCCTGCTTTTACCATGACAGGAATACCCGGTGCATTATTTCTGCCATTGGCAATGGCTATAGCTTTTTCTATGGTAACCTCTTACTTTCTCGCCCAAACATTTGTTCCCATTATGGCGAACTGGATGATGAAAGGACCCCATCATCAGTCTCCTGCAGACGGTCATGTATTGTCTGATAAAGAAGAATTTGAAAGTCTTGGTTTATCAGCGTCCGATGAAACTGATACCTGGGATCAGAAGAAAAAATTATTGGAGAAGCAAATGAATCAAGGCGGAAAATTGAGCCGGTTTGAAAAATTCAGGATCAGGTTCCTGAGATTTTTAGACGGATGTTTTAAATACCGGAAACCTATTACGATCCTTTATTTGGCACTGACCTGTGGCGCAGTGGCTATACTATTAATGAATATCGGACGCGATGTATTGCCAAAAGTAAACGTGGGTCAATTCCAGGTAAGGTTACGTTCTGCAGATGGAACACGAATTGAAAGAACAGAAGAAAAGACAATCAAAACATTGAAGGTACTGGAGGAAATTGTTGGTAAAGAAAACATCGCCGTCTCTTCAGCATTTGTTGGACAACATCCCGGCCAATTTTCTACGAGTCCTATTTATTTATTCATGAGCGGGCCACAGGAGGCCGTGTTGCAGGTAGCACTGAGTGAAGATTATAATGTGAATCTGGATGATCTGAAAGAACGTTTCCGTGATAAAATGAAAGCAGCCATGCCGGATGTACGTCTTTCATTTGAACCTATTGAACTGACCGATAAAATACTTAGCCAGGGATCTCCAACACCTATTGAAGTAAGGATTGCGGGGAAAGACAAAAAGTTGAACCAGGTCTATGCTCATAAAGTAATTGAAGAATTAAAACAGATCAGTTACCTACGCGACATCCAGTTAGCACAACCGGTTAATTATCCCGCGATCGATATTAATATTGACCGCCAGAGGGCTGCACAGATGGGTGTAACCGTATCTGATATATCACGCTCGCTTATCGCATCAACATCATCATCGAGATATACTGAAAAAAATGTATGGATCGATCCCAATACCAACCAGAGTTATAGTGTACAGGTAGAGATACCAGAAAACCAGATGAAAAGCATTAATGATATCGGGGAAATTCCTATGCTTAGTAATTCTTCACGACCGGTATTAAGCGATGTAGCGGATATCAAACTTGATACAACTTACGGAGAAAATGATAATATGGGAACACTGCCTTTCCTTTCGGTTACAGCTAATTTAAACCAGAAAGACCTTGGATCAGCTACAGAAGACGTTGATGCAGCAATTAAATCAATTAAAGATCTCCCACGTGGCCTGACCATCGAGGCAAAAGGCCTGAGTGAAGTGTTGTCAGACACGCTGAACAGTTTGCAAACAGGATTGATCACAGCGATCATAGTAATATTTCTTATGCTGGCTGCAAATTTTCAATCCTTCAGAGTATCATTTGTAGTACTGTCTACAATACCCGCTGTTATACTGGGATCTCTGCTCATACTGATCTTTACCGGGTCAACATTAAACCTGCAATCATACATGGGAATAATTATGTCGGTAGGAGTTTCAATTGCAAATGCTGTATTGTTGATCACGAATGCCGAACACCTTCGCCGGCACAATGCGAATGCTTTGCTTAGTGCAAAGGAATCTGCAGCGTTGCGTATGCGTCCCATACTAATGACTACTGTGGCTATGGTGGTGGGAATGATTCCTATGGCGTCGGGATTGGGAGAAGGAGGAGACCAGGCTGCGCCATTGGGTAGAGCAGTGATCGGGGGATTGATCGCATCCACATTTGCTGCATTGATCATTTTGCCTTTAGTGTTTTCGTGGGTAATGGGTAAGGCATCAACAACATCCGTTTCACTCGATCCTGAAGATGAAAATAGCACGCATTATATTCCGGAATTGCATAAACCGAACAGGTAATTGATTTATAAATTATTCAAAAATGGAAAAATGAATCCTATATTGAAAAGAACATGTTATAAAATTCTTCTGATCAATAGTCTCATTGTGCAGGGATTGATATCCGGGTGCAATGGTGATGATAAATCCCCGAAGAAAACAGGCAATAGCCCGGAAGAAACTGCTGTTGCAACGGTAACTGAAGTCTTTCCAATACAGCGTGGGCGTTTGTCGTCCTCTTTACAGATCCCCGGTGAATTAATTGCCTTTCAGCAGGTAGATCTTTATGCAAAAGAAAACAGTTTTGTAAAAAAATTGTATGTAGATGTGGGTTCTGAAGTGAAGGAGGGTCAAATACTCGTTACCCTGGAAGCTCCGGAACTCGCTTCTCAATTGGCCGGAGCATTGTCAGACGTTAAATCACGCGAAGCGATGCATCTGGCAAGTAAAAACAATTATGATCGTCTGCTGGCGACAAGCAAAACTCCTGGCACCATTTCACCGAATGATCTTGAGCAGGCATCAGCCCGTAAGGATGCTGAATATGCCCAGTTGCAGGCAGCACAAGCAGCTTACAGGCGTGCTTCGGAAATGCAGGGATATTTACAGATCCGCGCTCCTTTCAGTGGTGTGATATCAGCAAGGAATGTTAACCCCGGCGCATATGTGGGACCGTCTGGTAAAGGATCAGAAGTTCCATTATTTACACTGCAGCAACAGAAAAAGTTAAGGCTGGTAGTTTCCGTTCCTGAATCTCATACAAGTTACCTGAACAAGAATGCGGAAGTAAGCTTTACGGTAAGAGCATTACCTGACCAGCATTTTAAAGCCGAAGTGAAGCGACTTGCGGGCGCCCTCGATAACAGGTTGCATTCGCAAAGAATTGAAATGGATGTATTGAATGAAAATAAAAAGTTATTGCCTGGAATGGTTGCTGAAGTAAATGTTCCGCTCCCCGCGAATGACAGTACGCTGATCGTTCCTAAAAGTGCAGTTGTTAATTCAACAGAAAGCATTTTCGTAATACGTGTTGTAAATAATAAAGCTGAATGGGTTCATGTTAGAACTGGCAGGGAGTCGGATGGTATTTTAGAAATATATGGCAATTTACTTCCCGGAGATGTGCTTGTGAAAACGGCAACAGAGGAAATAAGAAACGGCAGTGATATCAAACATCCAAAAACTATTTCACTATAAATCTGGGGGAAATGAGTAAAGTTGAAACATTGCAGGAATTTTATAAGAGAAAATTTGATTGGCTGCCTGATAATTTCCGCAATGAGATCGGGCATTTCAATGTGTTTAAATTGGATCCATTTGTGGGGAAGAATGCCAAGCCTGTACCTTATCAGCGTAGAGATTATTTCAAGATCATGTTGGTGCTGGGTAACAGTAAGGTACATTTTGCTGATAAAATTGTTGAAGTGCAGAAACAGGCATTGTCATTTTCAAATCCGCAGATACCATATAAATGGGAACACACGGATAATATCCGCAGCGGCGTCTTTTGTGTCTTCAACCAGCATTTTTTTCATCAGTATGGTAACCTTAACCAGTATGCGATATTTCAGCCGGGGGGTACACATGTGTTTGAACTGACCGATGAACAGGTGAATACAGTAAACGAAATGTTTCAGCGCATGTTCAGGGAGATCAATTCAGACTACATACATAAATACGATGTACTGAGAACAATTGTTTTCGAGCTGATTCATTTTGCATTAAAAATGCAGCCTTCCGCAAAATTTGATAAACAACCTATAAACGCATCCCAGCGGATTGCTACATTGTTCCTTGAATTACTCGAACGTCAGTTTCCTGTAGACGACACCCATCAGCATGTGCAACTTCGTTCAGCAGCTGATTATGCGAATCAGCTGAATATTCATGTTAACCATCTGAACAGGGCACTGAAAGCGATCACTGAAAAAACAACATCGCAACTTATTGCCGAACGTATTTTACAGGAAGCAAAAATTTTGCTTAAACGCAGCGACTGGAATGTGTCGGATATTAGTTATGCATTGGGATTCCTTGAAGTAACACACTTCAATAATTTTTTTAAGAAGCATGTTAAACTGAGCCCACTGAAATTCAGGAAATGAATTTAAATCCAGGTTATTTCAAACCCAGAGAGTGTAGTACTTCATCATCAGTTGTAAAAGTTGACCGGTTGCCGTTGCTATAATTGATAAATCCAAACCCTTCATCCATCTCCCACATCGCCCACCCGATATTATTTTCTTCCAGCAGGCTTCGCACATCATTAATCAGGTTAAGCCGGCTTTGGCGTGGTGCGAAGGGCATATAGCTACCGAATTCATTACATATAAGTGCTGCATTATTGGCATTGCCCCAGTCCACCGCGCTTTTTATGACGGTTTCGAGCTTCGCTTTATTCCAGCTTTCCTGGCCATACCAGGAAACAATTTCAATCACCTCCTGGTCTGTAGCAGTATCGGTTATGGGGGCCACATTTTCTGGTGTGGAAGGATAAGGGATATCTCTCAGCTTCGCCATGGTTTCTCCTGCCCACGATGCCCCCTGGTGTGTAAAAATGAAAGGGTCGTAGCAATGAAAATTATAAACGATGTTATTTTGTTTGTAGACAGATAATAATTTCAATCCGTCAATACTGTTCCAGGTTTCACCGCCAACGATAATAAAATGATCAGGCGCTACGGATCTTATTGCTCTGATCAATTTCAACTGCACAGCTGTCCACCATGATTTATTGTTTAATACACTTCCATCGGAAGCAACATGGGGCTCGTTATAAACTTCAAAGAAAATTTGTGTAGTGCTATATTTTTTAAAATAATTTGCTACGGCTTTCCAATATTCTGCCAGCTTATCCTGATTTGCAGTGCTAGACGGTAAAGTTGTTTCAAATTCGTTGCTGGCAGGATGATAATTCAGCGTTACTGCGAGACCATGGTCGATGGCTTTTTTCACGGCCGACTCCACAAAAATAAGGTTGGTGGCTTTAAGTTGAGAAGGATTATCACGGTTGAATAATATGAACTGACCGATAGGAATACGCACATATGTAAATCCAAGCTGCTTAAGCGTAGAAAAATGCTCGTCTGTGAACCTGTTTGAAAATTGAGAGGGATCACTATAATCATTGAACCAGTTGGAAAGGTTGATTCCTTTTGAAAGCGGGGTTTTATAGGAAGTGTCGGTGTGAAAGTTATCACCCGGATCAATTGGAGTAGTAGAATTATTTTTTTTGCATGCGGATAAAGACAGGAATACAATCGCCGCTAATATGAGTCTGAACTTCATGTTCTAAAAATAGGATGTTAAAGGGAATAGTTTTCTGGAGTCCTAATATATTATTATATATTTATATATAATTGATAATAGCCGAGAGTGCTATATCCTTAATCGGGATTAATAATGTATATTGTATATACTACATCACGACTCCAATCAATTCAATGTAAGGCCCTGCACCCCCAGTATTCCTGCCGTTAATTATTATTAAACATAACCCGAATCGTAAATGAAAAAGTCATTTTATTTTTCCGTGCTTGCTTTGACGGTCACTTACTTTTTTGCAGGCTGCACTAAAACGGATCACTCCGCCGATGCTTTATCACAAACTTTATCGAGTGATGTCACCACTCCGGATTTAAGTGGTTGCAAGATCCGCAGGATTTACCAGGGAGATCCAGGCGTATCGGCATTATTTTCTTATAATAAAGTGGGCAACCCATACAGTTTAGTTTATTCAAATGGTGGAACCGGGGTATCTGACCATTACTTTATTTATGATTCAAATAATCGTTTAAAAGAATGGAGATTAGTCTGGGGATCTTTTCCTATAGAACATCATTACTATAAACACAATGCAAATAATCAAATTGTAAAGGATTCAATGGTCCGAAGTAATCCTGGAAATGGAGAAGTGAATTCCATAAATGTTTCCACTATTGAATACGATCCTTCGGGAAGAGTAATTAAAGAAACAATTATAAATACATTTAGCAGGTTTCTCCCGATGGCTCCTGTAAGGCGTCCAACGTTTACATATGACAGCCGCGGCAACCTTGCGGTAGCGGGATGGAAATCTTCTATGTACGACAACAAAATAAATCCTCTAAGGCAAAATCCTGTCTTTCAGTTTGTGATGCGCAATTATAGTATGAACAATGCCGCGCCACAGCCAAAATATAATTCACTTGGCTTACCATTATCGATGAGCCCAACTAACGATGCGTTCTTCAATGGTTTTGAAACAATTAAGGTTGTTTATGATTGTCAATAGAAAATAAGTGAGTAGTCAGTAGTCAGTAGTGAGTAGTCAGTTGTGTGAAGATTTTTCTCACAACTCGCTACTCACTCAAAAAAATCTTTATTTTATTCAGGCAACCAATCGTTCAATCCATGCATTTAAATAGATGGACCAACAATAAATTGCTTTAAATGGACTTGCATGAAATGATCAAAGAGGCCAAGCTGGGAGATGCTGCAGCACAGAAATGCCTGTTTGAAAAATTGACTGCAAAAATGCTGATGCTTTGCAGAAGATATGTAAAAAGCTACCAGGATGCTGAAGAGCTGATGCTGGATGGTTTTTTAAAAATGTTTAAGAATCTTGGTTCATTTAAATACCAGGGAGATGATTTATTCGTCGGCTGGGTAAAGAAGATCATGATCAATGAGTGCCTCATGTTTATGAGGAAAACCAATTTACTGGTGATTGCCGCTGAAAGTATACCAGATGACATTCATCTGGAAGAAGAAGCCCTGAATAATTTGTCAGCGTCAGAAATATTTGAGCTGATCACTCAACTGCCACCAGGTTACCGTATTATTTTTAACCTGTATGAAATCGACGGGATGACGCATAAAGAAATAGGTACACTGCTTGGTATATCTGAAGGAACTTCAAAATCGCAATTAAGCAAGGGAAAAAAGCTTTTACAAAAAATGTTATTGCAAAACCAGAACATTTATGTCAACAGAAAAACACCATGAAATGACGGATTGGAGATCAAGGGTAGGAGATATAGATGGGCTGACAGGTGAGCCTGCTTTTAATTCTGCACGTAGCTGGGATAAGCTTCAATCTCGACTGGATAAAAAGAAACACCGTATAGGACCATATTGGTATTGGGCAGCAGCTGCTTTCCTGGTAATAATGTTGACCATTCCGATGCTTAAAATGAATAACAGAAAATCAGACGTTACTGTACAGGAGAAAATGCTCCCTGGAAATAAACCTGCAAATACAATAGAAAAAAAGATAAATCCACCGGCTGAACCACTTTCACCTGTTGTAGCCAAACAGCATATCCATCAGAACCGGCAGAATAAAAGATTCGTACACGTTGCTCCACCGGTTGTAATTAAAACACCTGTTCAGGAAATCATCATTCAGGATCCGCCGGCAGATACGGCTTCAGTACATGTTCAACTGATTGCTGAAGCACCGGTAAAAAAAATAAAAGTGGTACACATCAATGAGATCGCAGCAAACGAAAGCATCAATGAAATTGCAGAAAATAATCACTCTAATATTCGCGTAAACGAACGCAGTAAAGAATATTTTTCTAAATCATATGTTATCAATCAATCTACTGATAATATTATTAAAATAAAACTTCCCACAAACTAAAGAGTACATGAAAAGAATTATTTGCGCAATGATGCTTCTCGGAGGCATCACATCAACAGCTTTTGCCCAGGAGGTAACGAAATCCAATAGCGACAAAACTTTCGACCTTCCCTCCAATTTCGCCAAACGAAAATTTACTGTGGATCTGGGACGCGGTAATAAAATGATCATTGAAATTGATCACGTTGGAGATCTTGACAGGTTTATCAATATTGACTCGATACTCAATGCTTACCTGAAAGACATGGAACCATTCAAAGATTCTTTGTCTGACGAGCTAAATTCTAAAAGAATTGATTATATTATCGATTCCACCCCAGTCAGAAAAATCAGGATACAACAATATCAACCCAAAGGTTCAAGCTTTGCAGTAACTGATTCACAGGTTTCCGCCCTGAAGCTTGAGCAGGACACTATTCATTTGAGTGGTAAAGTTGTCTTTTATCCCAAGTATACACTCAGGAAGAGATTCAGGGATGTGCGCAGTTACCGTGTAACCTTTTTATTGAACAATCTAAATGACCTGAACGGGTATATTAATGGAAGCCTGAATGAAAAAGTCCTTGTACTGAGGAACAATGTCACTAAACAGTGGGAATACCGCAATAACCAGTATACGTTGCAGGCTGACCCATCCATCTCAGCAAATGTTGCGCATGGATTTGTTGCCGGAGGTAATTATCTTAATTTTAGGGTTTCGGTCGATGTCCAAAACTATAAAAGTTACTTCGTTCCTTCATTTAGCCTTGGAGCTGGGCTGATCATCAGTTCAAATGGATATTTCAAACGCGATGTAATACTCTCATGGGATCCGCATTTTTTCTTTGATAAAAACGATCAGGGACAGTTGAGAACATTTCGAAATGATTTTCTGACCCTTACTTATGGCCAGGGACCTATCCGTGACAATGAACCTCGGAAGGAATCCCATTTGCTGGCTATTGTTTCTTTGGGATACCTTGTACACCGGTCCGGTGAGTATTACGATGATCACACTTTCAGGCTGGGTATGGGTCGTCTGTCTCTTTTTGAAGGAAAAAGCAAAATAGAGCCTGTTATCTACTTTAATAATTTCTTTAAGGGGGTTACGCCGGGGCTTCGATGGATTCAAAGTTTTTAAATACCAGGAATTGCCGTAATAAGAAACCCCTAAATTCTTTAAAAAGAAGGGGACAAATTTGAAAAGTACATAAAGGATCTGCTGGTAGCAGCGTTAACTTCCATGAACTTTAAAAGTCCAAACCCTCCTGGTATGAGAAATAATCACCTTCTTCCGCTTATCCAGTCCATAATCCACGAATCAGGTATCACTGTCATGGCGAATCCTTCAATAGATCATCCGATTCCGGTACCCTTATTTTACCGGAATAGCCCCAACGGCTCTGTTTCCCAGCTTTGGCCAAAAGGTAACTGCCAGGCAGGACTTTTTCGTAACAGTAGTGGTTCCCGGGAAGGTTTGTTATCGGGAATGCAGAAATACTTTTTATTACATGGATTTGACCGGTTTCTTGCACACGGCCAGCTTGTTCTCTACGCGGACCTACCCACAGCAACTTATTTACAGAGTCAGTGGCGAAGGAATTAAAGTGTCGTTTTCTGTCATATTTTTTGCGTCTTTGAGCTTCTTTTGACCTTTGCGTGAAACAATTTTTTGCACTTTTGAAACCATATGTTCGAGTTGTCTGAATAGTTCCCTGGGCTCAAAATTGTCGTTCTAAAAACGGTCAACGATTGTATCAGAATCGAACACGCTTTTTATTGAATTCCCTCATAATCTTCGGGTAATCAAATTTTTACTTACTGGACATATTTTTGATTCCAATTTATCCAAATGCCAGGCAGGTAGTTGTAAACCTCTAGGCATAGCTTAAAACTTTATGTTTAAAACAAACCTCAAGATCGCGTGGCGAAACCTTGTAAAAGAAAAGCAATTTACCTTTATTAATGTACTTGGTCTATCTGCAGGTCTAGCCTGTGCACTACTTATTTTACTTTGGGTGAATGATGAATTGAGCTATGATAAATTCTTCGCAAATGACGACCGGATATACAAACTTTTAGAAAATAATGCAGAATCATCCTCAGGCTTATTGAGCGATGCGGTTAAGCAACAAGTGCGCGGGGTTGAATATGCCGCGGCAGTAGCACCGCCACAATGGTTTTCGCAATACACGCTATCTGCGGGCGATAAAAACATCAAAGCATCGGTACAATATGCCGGCAAGGATTATTTCAATATTTTCTCTTTTAAACTTATCGAAGGAGATAAAAATAAGGTACTCGAAAATAATACCTCCATTGTAATATCTGATGAGCTTGCAAAAAAACTTTTTGGTACTGCAGAAAACATTATCGGGAAACCTTTACATTTTGATCAGGATACAACCTTTTATATATCAGGTGTATTTGAAAAAGTAACTAAACAATCTTCACAGGAGTTTGATTTTGTATTATCATTTGAATATTTTAAAGCTCTGAATGAATGGGTAACAAGATGGGGAGATTTAGGTCCGCACAATTATGTATTACTAAATAAGGGAATAGACGTCAATTCCTTAAACAAAAGAATTGCAAACATAGTTTCTGTAAACACCGGTGATACCAGCAGAGTAGTTTCTGCAACAAGATTTTCGGATGTTTATCTATATAATAAATATGGTATTAATTCCGTGGGCGATGGCAGGATTGAATATGTGAGACTATTTTCAGTATTGGCAATATTTATCCTGGTGATTGCCTGTATCAATTTCATGAACCTTTCCACCGCAAAGGCATCAGGACGTTTAAAAGAAATCGGTATTAAAAAAGTGGTGGGGGCGGATCGCAGGCAGCTCATTTTTCAATTCCTTTCCGAATCTTTATTACTGACCTTATTTGCAACAGTAATTGCTGTTGGTATTGCACTTTTGTTATTGCCTGCATTCAATGAGATCACAGGAAAGCAGATCAATCTTCATTTCGATACGGCAATACTCATTTATTTTATCCCGATTATTTTATGCACCGGGTTACTGGCTGGCAGTTATCCAGCTTTGTATTTATCTAAATTTAATCCGATTGCAGTACTAAAAGGAAAATTCAACACTTCTGTTGCTGAAGTATTATCCAGAAAGGGGTTGGTGGTTTTTCAATTTACACTGTCAACCATTTTGATTGTCGCGGTGATGGTTATCTATAAGCAGATACAGTTCATACAAAGTACTGATGCAGGCTATAATAAAAACAATGTTATTCGCTTCCCTGCGGAGGGTAATATAAAAGATAAACGACAATCATTCATAGCAGCACTTAAAGATATTCCGGGAGTTGTTAATGCAAGCTCTACGTTTCATAAAATGGTCGGGCGTGGATATAATCATGCTGGTATGGACTGGCAGGGTAGAGACCCCAACAGCGTTGTTTTTTTTGAAGCTTTTGAGGCTGATTATAACTTTATTGAAACGATGGGTATGAAGATGAGAGAAGGAAGATCTTTTTCGAGAAACTTTGGCGGTGATTCATCAAAAATTGTCCTGAACGAATCAGCAGTTAAAGTGATGGGATTAAAAGATCCGGTGGGTAAAACCATAAGTAGATTTGGTAAGACCATAGAAATTATTGGTGTAGTAAACGATTTTCATTTTGAGTCGCTGCATGAACCCATAAAGCCCGCTTATATATTTTTATGGCCGGGAGGTAACATCGTCGTAAGTGTACAGGGCAGCAATCAACGACAAACTATTGCAGCCATAAAGGGCTTGTATGAAAAATACAACCCCGGTTTTCCATTCACATTTATTTTTTTAGATGAAGTTTATCAAAAACAATACGATTCCGAATTAAGAGTGTCAGTTCTATCAAAATATTTTGCGGGATTAGCCATACTTATTTCATGCCTGGGCTTATTTGGACTGGCAGCATTCACTGCACAGAAAAGAAGAAGGGAGATCGGTGTTAGAAAAGTAATCGGCGCTTCAGTATTAAACATCACAACGATGCTGTCAAAAGATTTTTTGCGTTTAACTTTTATTTCACTGGCGATTGCTCTTCCTGTGTCGTGGTGGATAATGAGTAATTGGCTCCAAAGTTTTGCCTACCGCATCAGCCTCTCACCTTATGTACTGGTTATCGCCGGTATTTCAGTGATACTTATTACATTATTCACCATAAGTTTTCAATCAATAAAAGCAGCAGTGGCTAACCCGGTGAAGAGTTTGAGAACAGAATAATTTATTCTGTTTTAAGACTTTTTATGGGATTTGCGAGCGCTGCCTTTATACCCTGGATGCCAACTGTAAACATGGCTACAATAATGGCAAATGATCCTGATAATAAAAATATTATTAAGTTGATCTCAATCCGGTAAGCAAAGCCTTCCAGCCATTTATTCATGACCCACCAGGCTATGGGCCATGCAATAATAATTGCAAACAACACGAGCTTAACAAAATCTGTTGAAAGAAGCATAGTGATCCTTGTTACTGAAGCACCGAGAACCTTTCGGATCCCTACTTCTTTTGTTCTCATCCGCGCTGTATACGCTGATAAGCCGAATAACCCCAGGCATGAGATTAAAATTGCAAATGCAGCAAACACTTTAAAGATCTGGCTCAGCCGGTTTTCGGATTCATATAGTCTGTCCATTTGCTCATCCACAAATGAATAGGAAAAAACAGACGAAGGGGCAAGGGCTTTGATTTTCACCTCGAGATAGTCAAGTGTTTGGGGAATCTGACCTCCGGCTATTTTAATCACCAGGTAATCTGTCCGGTAAGGTTGGTATTGAATCACCAAAGGATCAATACCAGAATGCAGTGATGCAAAATTAAAATCCTTAACAATTCCTACCACTGTTCCTGTATCCCTGTTGTCCGCGACAAATTTTTTTCCTATGGGATCTTTTAAGCCTAAAACCTTTACAGCCGACTCATTCAGTAAAAATTCATTCGTTTTAATATCCGGGAACTGGTTGAAAAAATTCCTCCCCTCTTTTAAATCAATATTAAGCGTC
>Ga0111538_10006969_pt1 | contig 15269 bp, 9 predicted proteins | sample SoiMethybrSBSTD1_FD_79669 | JGI IMG/M metagenome (GOLD analysis project Ga0111538, IMG submission 79669) | Bulk soil microbial communities from a Populus tree surrounding site in Tennessee, USA - Soil MetaG P. TD hybrid SBSTD1 (version 2)... | ecosystem: Environmental > Terrestrial > Soil > Tree...
AATCCGGAGCGCACGCGTCTGTACGTCGCAAATTCAAACGATGACAGCGTATCTGTCGTTGATACGACGGCCGACAAAGAGATCGAACGGATCAGCGTGCGTTTGTCTGAAGGTGTTCCAACGGGCAACAGTCCGGAAGGGTTGGCATTGCGTGGCGACGATCTTTACGTCGCCAATGCGCATAGCAACTCGGTTGCGGTTGTCGAGCTATCTCCCAAAGCACGTGGTGAAGGTTGGGACGACGCGCGCAGCAAGGTCCGCGGATTTATTCCCACGGGGCAGTATCCATCAGCCGTTGCCGTTGTGGGACAAACAATCTTCATCGGCAACGGAAAGGGAACTGGCGTTCAGAACTCGTCGATGGTAGTCGACAATTCAGGTCGTGTTCCCAATGCGCCGAATGAGCGCTTTCCGGCAGGCAGTGGCCGAGCTGGTGGACAAGGCGGACAATACAGTGCAGCCCTCGTGGTGGGAAATATCAGCGCCGTCAATATGCCTGACGATCCGGCGCTGGTCCGTTACACGCAGCAGGTGATGCGAAACAACGGGCTGCTGGGCCAGCGTCAAACGAGTCTCTTTCCGAGTCGATCGCCGATCAAACATGTGATCTACATCATCAAGGAAAACCGCACTTACGATCAGATCTTTGGCGACGTGGAGAAATCGGGTGACGGCACGAAGGCTGATGGCGACGCTTCACTTGCGATCTTCGGATCTGGTGCTGCGGTAACGCGGCCGAATGGAGAGCGACAGGACATCACGCCGAATCATCGCGCTCTCGCGCTTCGCTTTGGACTGTTTGATCGCTTCTTTGTGAATTCCGAAGCGAGTCCTGACGGTCACAACTGGTCCACCGCTGCGTTCTCGACTGACTACGTCGATAAAGCGTTTCGCTGGAACTACAGTCGCCGCGGGCGCACGTACGATTTCGAGGGTTTCAATCGTCTGCCAAATTACGAGCCCGTACGGAATACGCCTTCGTTGTTTGGGCCAAAAGCAACGAGTGAAGATGTTGTCAATTTCATGCAACGGTACGTGCCGTATCTCAACGGCGCGCGCGATGTTGCCGAGCCGGAGACGCTCTATCTCTGGGATGCGGCCGCGCGCACCGGGTTGGCCTATCGCAACTACGGCGAGTTTCTCGCAACGATTTCAGAAGCAGACGTCAATGCGATTAGAAGCAATCGTGCCAAGACTTATCCCGATCTCACGCCAACCGTCTCAGCTTTTGCTACGAAGAAATCCCTGGAAGGTCGTTTCAGTCGTCAATATCGCAACTTCGACATGGATACGCCCGACTCGATGACCGTCGACTCCTATCGCGCAGCTCGGGAAAGCAGTGGCAACGCGCTGATTACCGACACGCATGCCGACTCACGCTTTCGAGGCAATTCACGATTGGGTGTTTGGTTGGATGAGTTTCAGAAGATGGTCGCTGAGCGCTCTTTGCCGAATCTGTCGATACTGCGTTTGTCGAACGATCACACTGATGGGATTGCGGCACGTAAACCGACTCCGCAGTTTTATGTGGCCGACAACGATTACGGTTTAGGGCTCCTGGTCGAAGCAGTTTCCAACAGTCCTTACTGGAAAGACACGGCGATCGTCGTTGTAGAGGATGACGCGCAGGATGGACCGGATCACGTCGATGCACACCGGTCAGTTGCGTTGCTCATCAGTGCTTACAACCGACCGGGCGCGTTGATACACGAGTTTCACAACACCGTAAGTTTAATCAGAACGATCGAACTGCTGTTGGGAATCGAGCCGATGAACCAGCTCGACGCCACTGCAACGCCCATCAATATCTTTCGCGCCGAACCGGATCTCAAACCTTACAAAGCGCTGCTCCCAAATGTCGCTCTTGACAATTTGATCACACCGCCGGCGCGAGATGCAGCGACGGCTTACTGGATGCGACGCACCGAAGAACAGGATCTGGCCCACGCCGACATGGCCGACGCGGAAGTCCTCAATCAAATCATCTGGTTTTCTGTCAGAGGCAACACGCCGATGCCGAAAATCAATAGCCTCCCTGCCTTTGACGCGATGCGACTCGGATTACAAGAAGAGCGCGAGGAGATCGCGGAAGAACGTGCCACAAAGAAGCACAAAAGGAAGATGGATTTGGATTGAGGATTAATGTGGTAGACTCTCTACTGGGAGGACTAAAAAAAGCGATCTGCTCGGATTACCATTACTGTTCGCAGGACGAACTAAGTATTCCTTACCGCGACATAAAACTCATTGAAAAACGGTTGGCTGATTTCAAGAAAAACGGTGAGAAGGGAATACCGTGGGAGGAGGTTGAGAAAGAGTTATACGAGTTGTTAGAGAAAGAATCTCGTTGACCGTCTGATCTGCTAACTCGGAATCAATTTATACGCCGAAGGCGTTGGCTAATTTCAGCCCGGGGTTGGAGCGAAGCGACAACCCTGGGGACATCGCCAAGATTATCTTGAAACCCTGAAAGGGTTCCTCCCGTGAGAAACCCCTTCAGGGTTTCAGGTTTTTTCTTTATGCTTACCCAGGGTTGTCGCTTCGCTCCAACCCTGGGCTGCAATTAGTCAACCCCTTCGGCGTACATTTGTGAAGATAGCAGCCACAACGATATCTTGCTTCTAAAAATTGGTCAGGATCGATGAACCCTAAAAACTTTCTTACGCAAGCACAAAAGTACGCGGAAGCATATCGCGTCACTAAGGGTGCGAAGTTTCGGCTCCGGGATGTAGACCCGGACGATACGCTCGACTTTGATGCTGACGGAAAGGCCGAGGCCGAGGAGGCGCTCGAGGCTGGCGTGGAGTTGTTGTCGAAACTGCAGGACAAACTCTACGCACAGGATCGCTGGGCCGTGCTTGTTATTTTTCAGGCCATGGATGCCGCCGGGAAAGACAGCGCGATCAAGCATGTGATGTCAGGCGTGAATCCGCAGGGTTGCGAGGTCTCGTCGTTCAAAGCGCCTTCAGCCGAAGAGCTGGACCATGATTTCCTGTGGCGTTGCGCGAAGCGCCTGCCCGAGCGCGGCCGGATCGGCATCTTCAATCGCAGCTACTACGAGGAAACGCTCGTCGTCCGCGTTCACGAAAATTTTTTGGCCGCTCAGAAACTCCCGACCAAAGTAAAAACAAAAGATCTCTGGCAACAGCGCTTTGAAGACATCTGCAACTTCGAACGTTATCTCACGCGCAACGGCGTCGTGATTCTGAAGTTCTTTCTCCACGTGTCCAGGAAAGAACAGCAGCAACGTTTCCTCGCTCGCATCGACGACCCGGCGAAGAACTGGAAGTTCTCAATCAACGACGTCCACGAACGCGAGCACTGGGACGAGTACATGCACGCCTATGAAGAGACGATCAAAAATACCGCAACGAAGCACGCTCCGTGGTACGTCGTGCCCGCAGATCACAAGTGGTTCACGCGCGTGGTAGTGGCCTCGGCCATCGTCGAGACCTTGAACGCGCTTGACCTCGAGTATCCATCACTCAGTAAAGAAGAACTCAAGGAACTCGATGTCGCAAAACAGACATTACTCGGCACAGAGTGATTCATTTTGTGTTTTTTGTGCCTTTTTGTGGCTTAACGCGCATCAAAGACCATCACGCGTTTGCGCGTGCTCGTACCAAAGAGAAATCCGCCTGCTGCGCCTGCTCCGGTTCCGAACAGCAAACCCACTGTCGTCCAGACCTCACTATCATCACGATCGGGGGAGTATTTCGACCTGCCAATGGCCGCACCCACACCAGCTCCAACCCCTGCGCCGATCAACGCCCACTTTCCTTTTTGCGCTTTTCCTTCAATCACGTAAACCTGACGCACATCCGCTCGCGGAATACTGAAAGGCTTGCCATCGCGATCGATCGTCAGCGTGGTGTCGGTCGCTTCGATCATCAAACCTTTGACTTCTTTCCCATTCTTTTGTTTGACGAGAACTTTCTCGTTAGTCTTGATCTGCTGGACCACCGTCCAGTCGTTTGAAGAAGCCTGTTGAGAGAAAGCCAGCGGCGCCTGGCTCGAAAGTAAAACCAAAACGAGTATTACCGGCAGAGTCCTGTGTTTCATGGTGTTCTCCTTTTGACGGAGAACAGTGCAAGCATTGTTCCTGCTCGTTTTGGTAAAGGATTACGGCGCCGCGCATTCCGGCGGCGCAGGAAATTTAAGACAATCGGTGAAATCTGTGGTTACTGCTTCTCTGGTGGCGGAAGCAGCTTCTTGAATGCAGAAAGCCTGGAAAGTGCTTTTAAATCCTTTTCGTCAGCCATCCAGTGAGCCTGACTCGGAAAGAATTCAATGGCTTTTTCCAACGACGACATGGCTTCCTTGATTCGCCCGAGGCGTGCCAAAGCGCAGGCACGCTCATAATAGGCTTCGCCGTCTTTTTCATCGAGCTCGATCGCCTTGTCGGCAGCTTTCAGCGCTGCCGCAAAGCGCGACTGCCGGCGATAGAGCAACGCGAGGCTGATATACGGCTCGTCCCAGTTCTCATCAAGTTTGATGGCAGTTTGCAATAACTTGAAAGCCAATGCGTATTGTCCGTTATCTGAGTGCATGCGACCGAGGGCATAGTTCGCCGTTATGCTCGTCTTCATTCGTTCCGGTTCACTGGCCGCGAATTTGATCGCATAACCCGACTCATCGACCGAAGTCAGAACATTCATTACTTCTCCGAAGACGTCCGAATCTTTATCCGTGTTCTTGTCAGCGGCAACCAGCACTGGCCCGGCCTCGTTCAGACGGTCCTGAAAGACAAGGAAGGACGCTAGATCTATATAACCGATAGCATCAGCCGGTTGGAGATCGACAAGTTTGCGATATGCCGCTTCTGCTTTAACGTAATCACTTGCGGTGTCGTACGCCTCGGCAAGGTCGTGTAGTCCGCGCGGATCGTATGGCTCGAGACGAACGTATTGCTCGAAGAGTGTTATGGCCTCTTTCTTCTCTTTCTCGTCGTCGGATGAATCGAGATGAGTTGCGAGTTTGTAAACTGCGGGTGCGAAATCCTCTTTGCTTAGCTCGCGCAGAAGTTTTGTGGCCTCGTCTACTTTTTCTACGCCCATCAACGTGGTTGCCTTCAGCAGTCGCAGACCAGGGTCGTTGGGTTTTGTCTTGAGTCCCTCGTCGGCCACCGCCAGGGCTTTCGCCGCGTCACTCTGAATCAGTATCAACACACGGGTAAGATCCGTTGGACCGGCTACGATGCGTTTGCCGGCCCGAGCACTCTCGATGGTTGAGATAGTGGGACGAATCGTTTCTTCAACAGAGTTGAGAGCAGAGTAACTTTGATGTACTTCGACGAGGTACCAGAGATCGTTGTTACGAACCAGACGCAACTTGACGAGCAGATCGGAAGGCCCAAGCGAGCATATTGCCTCGGCAACGTTCCCTTTTTCCTCCAGATGTATGAGACGCATCGTGGCTTTTTCATTGCTGATTCTGCTGTACCCGACAATCTCGCGCAGTGCTCTGCGGTACGCCGTCGACATCTGGTTTCGTTCAGCCTCGTTCATTTTGGCCCATGTGCCGGCGCCCATGAACTCATCGGCGAGAATTGCTACATCCACTACGGCTTCGAGCTCAGACCGGTCGCCGGCGGGAATAGCTTTGACCAGATGTTCCGCCAGAGCCTTCGAAGTCTTTTGAAAATCTTCGACGGTTCGACGCGTCTCGAGCACCTCGAGGTCGATGAGATTCAACGCCGCCGACGTGACGAGAGCACTCGATGCATCACGAATGTGAGTCGCATCAACAAAGTGTGTTCCCCACGTCGGATCGAGTTCGATCCATCTGCCCACCCAGACTTCGACCCAGGCGTGTCCGCCAAACGAGTCGCCGCTATACGCGAGTCCCGAGACCATGCGTGCCGGTAGACCCAGCGATCGCGCCATGGCAATAAAGAGCGCGCTAAACTCAGAGCAGTCGGCTTCACGAGTTGCAAGAGTTTGCGCTGCGTCCGCGCTGTCCACCTTTTTCCATTCGAGATTCTGGTGCGTCCAGTCAGCCAGCTTGCGCGCCACACTCCACGCGTCGCGGTCGTCACCGGCAATCTCCGCAGCTTGTTTCTTTACATTTTCGTTGTCGGCGGGAAACTCCGCAGTGGCTTTGAGATCCGTGGCAAACTGAGGATCTTTTACCGGCAACGCAATGGCCTTTTCGGTTCCTGCGCGTCGTGCGGCGACTGTCAGGATCAACTCCTGCGCCGACTTTTGTTCGACAGTTTGATCGGCAGTCTTTATATCGTCTTTGACGTTCTCGATCGGACCAGCACTTTTCGCGCGCACTCGCAGCACGAGGTTGCTCAACCGGTTCTGATCGGTAATAGGCGCGCCGCTCGGCTCCAGTGCGGCGAGTGTGATGTTCGATCCTTTCGTGAGAGAAGCAAAATCGGCGAAAGAGTAACGGCCCTCACGATCCATCGATACTGACGATTTACCTTCGACGCCTCCACGGCCGGCGGTGGCATAGAAGTTTTGACTATGGAAAGCCCGGGCAATCGAAAAGATCGCGCTCGCAATTTGGCCCTCAATTCCCTCGACTGGAGCTTTACTCGCAGCCGCAACCGCCGCTTCGAGGTTATAGCCGCCAAACGCCACAATGCCGCCCGGAACTTTTTCGACGGCCTTTGCATAATCGCGTGTTGACGCCAAACTGCTCTTGCCATCAAACGCCGCCAACGCTGTTTCACGATTGGAAAAAATCAGAAATCCGCTGCGGACGGCAAAGAAGTAGGAATCCTTACCGTTCTTAACTTCCGCGAGATCCTTCGCCGGCCCGACACCATTGAAAAGTTTGCCTGTCGTCAATGCCTCGGCGAGTTTATTGCTTTTCAATTTGCAGAACGTCGCCCAGGTGGGATCGAAGTTGGAGAAATCTTTGAGATTCGGAAGCTCGAGTAATACCGCGCCGCATTCCGGACCTAACTCGGGAAGCACCTCCTTTTGGAAATCGATACCCCAGAGCTTTGAGTTGCTCTGAAGATTCTCAGGGAAAAACGTTCCGACCTTGCCGGAAAAAGAAAGAGCAAGATCGAGATTCATCAGGTAATAGGCGATCGTTGAGGCAGGTAACAGCGCGCGTGGCGCTGTCAGATCTTTCGGATGAAAAGGCAGCAGGTGTTTCGCCCAATCACTTTCGTCAAAGACAAGCTGATGTGTGTTCTCCCACGTCGCGTTGCCGATGTTGAGAGCGCCGCTTTCTTTGATCCCGAAGTTGAAATCTTTGTTCGGCATGCCCAACTCGGCTGCGATTGTCTTTAGATCGCTGAAGTACACGATCTCGCCGCGACGCTCGATTGTTTTGCGAAACTCGTCGTTCTCTGCGAGCGTCCGGCGTTCAGTTGGGCTATTTGCATTCGCCACCAGGTCGCGAACTGTTGCCAGATCAGACGTGACGATGGCGTAATCGCCCAAATAAACAATATGGCTGACGGCCGTGTCGATCTTCCAGTCGGAGCTGATCCAGCGATGCTCGATCGTTTTGATCCCCAGCCCGTTCCATTCTTTGTCGCTAATCACGGAGTAACTTTGAAGCGGCTCGCGTTTCGCTTTGGACGGATCCCGTTCGGTTACTGCCTGCGCAATCAGAGGGAGGAATGCGGGCATCGCGGCAATGGCGCGTGTGCCGATGCCGACGTAATCCGTCAGCTCGGTAAAACTGCCGGTAGATTGCTGGAACTGATCGACGATACGTTCGAACCGTGCTCGATCTTTGACGCGCAACACGATCGCCCGGCGTTGCGCTGCCGGCGTGCTATCGGGAGCTTTGCCGGCTGTCCACGAACCCAACGCGATCGGCGAGTTGAGATCGATGCCCGTGTACTCCGTCACCGTTTCTGCTTCCGCGGGAGCGCTCCACTGGTCTGCGATCATCTGCCTGAGACTGTTGAGAATCAGAACTACGTTCGCCTGTGCGCGCGGAGAGTCCATTTGCAGGCCATTCAGTGTTTCGTAAAACTTCTGCGTTGCCTGGCCCAGGTTTGGAATAACAGTGAAGTGTCGAACTTTTTTCGGAAACAGGTTCTCACCATATGACTTCAATGCGAAGTCACTCTTGAGAGTCGCTGTTGAACCACATCCCGAAGTCGTAGCCTCACAGTCGTAGGGCCATGCAAAGCCTGCCAACGCCGGGTCTGACAATGCCTTGTTGATAATCTCGCGCGATTCGTTCTGGCTCTTTGCGGAGTTGAGCTCGTTTCGAAACTGAATTTTTTTGATCGATAGTTTTAGTTCGTCGTCGAGTTCTTTTTTGGCGGCGACAGAGTCTTTGGACACGAGTGCTTCAATCCGCGGAATGTCGGCGGCGCTTGCCGACATTCCTAAACTCTGTGCAGCAAGCTTGCTGACCTGCTGGTCTGAAGATCCAGCGAGCTTGATCAATGGATCGACGGGCAACGACTCACGGCGTTGGATAGCAACCTGTAAACCAACGGCGATCAGCTTGTCGAAATTCGAAGCGAGGATCTGTGTCAGCGGCAGCTTGAACTCGTCGGTCGACATCGTGGTGAGCAGTGGCAGGACACCGATCTGAACGTTGGGATCATTTGAAATCCCCACGCTCACGTCCGGAACCGGAGTGCCGGGCTTTACAGGTGTTAATTCCGTGACCTTAACCTTCACATCGGGCTTCGTGCCGGCCGGCGCAGGACTCGGGCGCGGTACAGCGGGCTGGCCGAAGACTTTGTGCAACAGTTCAACCTGCTTCTCTTTCGTCATGAACGGCCAGATGCGGGCTATCGTCTCGATGTTTTGTCCTGACGACGAGTATCTGAGAATTTTCGCAATCACATCCGGCGAACCTGCCACACTGCGAGCCGCGGCTTCGGCGGCGAATGGCTCGCGGTCGTCGATCATTTCCCAGATGAACGGTTGCAGTGCGCTGTTGTTGCTGCGGGCCACCGCCTGAACCGCGGCTGCGCGAACGAGCGGACGCCGATCCACGATAAGATCAACTGCCATGTCAGGCGCCGTGGAAAAGAGCGACGTCAGGCGTGTGATTGCTGCCTCACGGTCGACGCCAATCTCATTAAGAGACGCAACAACGTTCTCGAATTCGTGAACCGGACCAGGCGCGGTTGACTTCAGCGTTGTCGCTCGCAACTCCTCCAACCGACTGTGCTCTGCGGACAGAAATATCACCGATTGCACGACAGCTTTGAAGAACGGCTCTATCTCGGCAGCGTGAGCGAGCGGCACTTGCAGATTAAATGTGACTGCCAGCGGTCCATTCACCGTCACCCACACAATCCGGCGGAATACTTCTCCGTCAGTGGAGGGTGCATCAACTAATAGTTCGCGAGCCTCGAGATCCTGCAATCGGGTCTTGCGCGTAACTATCATTTCTCCGGTTTCGTATTGATCTTTTACGGCCCGGACCAACGAAGTGAAGTACTCTTTTAATGGATAGCCATCAGGAATTTTCTGCGCGAGAATTATGATTCTGGCGGAGTGAGGTCCAGTGAACGTCAGCCCCGTCCCCGTCTGTTTCCAGTCTGCGGGAACACGAAAGACGAACTGCTTGTCTTCGTTTATCTGCCGGACGAAGTTCGTTTGTGGCAGTGCATAACTCTTCCACTCTGCTTCACGTGCCTGTGAGGTAGTCAACTGTGCCTGTGCGGAAGCCACACTCGTACACAAAAGAAACAGAAGGAGGGGGAACAACTTTCGCATTTACTTATTTGCCTTTCAGATACTCCGAATTCCGGGCCATCGTGAAGACGCAGCGGCGGCCATGATACCCGATTCAGCCACGAAAAGGCACAAGGACTCACAAACGAAACCATCAGTGATTTGTGACTTTTGTGCCTTTTTATGGCTCAATAGGCCGGTGCGACGCATAAAGGTGATCGATTCACATACCGGTGGTGAACCAACGCGTGTGGTTATCAGCGGCGCGCCGGACCTCGGCAACGGCTCGCTATCAACTCGACTTGAGCTTTTCCGAGACGAACATGACGACTTTCGTCGCGCGGTAGTGAACGAACCGCGCGGTTCCGACGCGGTCGTGGGCGCGGTATTGTGTTCACCCGTAGATGAGACGTGCGTAACCGGCGTTATCTTTTTCAACAGCGTGAGTTATTTGGGAATGTGTGGTCACGGGACGATCGGTGTCGTCGCCACCCTCGCGTTTCTGAAACGCATCGATCCGGGAACACACCGCATCGAGACCCCGGTTGGCGTCGTGGTCGCACATCTCGATGACGAAGGAAAAGTTGAAGTCGCTAACGTTCCGAGTTATCGAACTGCTACAAAGGTCACTGTTGAAGTGCCGGGCCATGGACCTGTGACTGGAGACATCGCTTGGGGTGGCAACTGGTTTTTCCTCGTCAATGATCACGGCCAGGAACTCGAGTTAAAAAATCTCGAACGTTTGATGGAGTTTACTCTGAATACTCGAGATGCCCTCGCGCGCGCCGGAATCACAGGCGTGGACGGGCATGAGATCGATCACGTCGAACTGTTTGGCCCGTCACAGTTGATGGGTGTGAATAGTAAGAACTTCGTGCTTTGTCCGGGTAACGCTTACGACCGCTCTCCATGCGGCACGGGCACGAGCGCGAAACTCGCTTGTTTAGTGGCAGACAAGAAGCTGAAGGAAGGCGAGGTCTGGAGGCAGGAGAGCATCGTGGGTAGTGTGTTCGAAGGCACGGTGAGAGTTATCGATAACGTAGTCCATCCGAGTATCAAGGGCTCCGCATTCATCACTGCCGAAGCCGACTTGATTATTGATGATCGCGATCCCTTTGCAATGGGAATCGGTCGATGAGTTCCGGAGCTTATGACGTCGTCATCATCGGTGCGGGAATTGTGGGATCCGCGTGTGCGGCCGAGTGCGCGCGCGAAGGGTTGAGTGTTGCGATCGTTGAGGCGGGGATCATAGGTGGAGGAGCGACTGCCGCCGGCATGGGCCATCTAGTGGTGATGGACGACTCCGAAGCGCAGTTCGCGCTCACGCGTTATTCGCAGCAGCTTTGGGATGAGATCAGCGATGAGTTGCCGCGTGAAGTCGAGCATGATGCGTGTGGCACGATCTGGATTGCCGCGGATGACGATGAGATGGCGGAAGCGCGGCGGAAAGCGAAGTTCTATTCCGATCGCGGTGTGCCGGTTGAGATTCTCGACGAACATTCCCTGGCAGAGATTGAACCGCAATTGCGTCCGGGATTAGCCGGCGGACTGCGCGTGCCGGGCGACAGCGTCATCTATCCACCGTCAGCGGCGCAATACTTTGTCGACCAGGCGTTGGCGCGTGGCGCGGAGTTGTTTCTCGGCGTAGCGGTAGAGACGATAACAGCGGATGGCATTCGATTGCGTGATGGAACGTCGATCGCGGCGGGAATAATTGTGAATTCGGCGGGTAGTTGGTCGCCGCAGTTGACACGCGGCCTAGACGTGAAGAAACGAAAAGGCCATCTCGTTATCACCGATCGCTATCCAAACTTTCTGCGGCATCAACTGGTCGAGCTGGGATACCTGAAAAGCGCGCACTCGCTGACAGCCGATTCGGTCGCCTTCAACATCCAGCCGCGTAAGACCGGACAGTTATTGATTGGCTCATCGCGACAATATGATGTTCAAGAGTCGTCTGTTGACGTTTCGATTCTCACGCGCATGCTGGATCGTGCAGTTGATTATCTTCCGAGCTTACGAAAACTATCATCACTACGAACGTGGACCGGATTTCGTGCCGCGACTCCGGACAAGCTTCCATTGATTGGGCCACACGCGGAGCACAAGCGACTCTATCTCGCTACCGGGCATGAAGGTCTTGGTATCACAACCTCGCTTGGTACTGCCAAACTGCTCGTCGCCCAGATCATGAATCGCGAGACTGACATTCAGGTCGCGCCTTACCTGCCCGCACGAGTGATCCAGGAGTCCGTGCATGCCTGAAACCGTGTCGCTTGTTGTGAATGGCATTTCCGTCGAAATGCCCGCGGGTAGCATGGTCTCAGCAGCAATTCTTAAAACCGGAACATATGCATTTCGACGATCGGCAACGGGTGAACCGCGTGGCCCATTGTGTGGTATGGGGATATGTTTCGAGTGTCGTGTCGTAATCGATGGCGAGCCGCACTGTCGCAGTTGTCAGACAGTTTGCAAAGACGGGATGGAAGTGCGAACTGATGGGTAATGTATGCGACGTGGTGGTGGTTGGTGCTGGACCAGCAGGACTCGCCGCCGCGTGGCGAGTAGCTAAGAGTGGACTGGCGGTAAGTGTGGTTGATGACAATCCGACGGCGGGCGGACAGATCTGGCGCGGCGAACAAACGAAGCCCTCATCAGAGGTGGCGCAAGAGTGGCTTGAAAGAATTCGCAGCGTTGATATTCAGATGATTAACGGTGCGCGCGTGTTTCAGCAGCCGGAAGTTGGCGTGCTGCTTGCCGAAACGCCTGAAGGTGTTTGCGAGTTGAAGTTTGAGAGTCTCGTGCTTGCGACAGGCGCGCGTGAACGGTTTCTGCCGTTTCCCGGTTGGACGCTGCCGAATGTAATGGGTGCGGGTGGTTTGCAGGCGCTCGTGAAGACTGGATTGCCGATTGAAGGAAAGCGCGTTGTTGTTGCGGGGAGTGGTCCATTGTTGTTGGCCGTCGCAGCATACTTACGCGGGCGTGGCGCGAATGTCTTGCTAATTGCCGAGCAAGCATCGTCCATGCAACTCCTGCGATTTGGTATCGGATCGTTCAGTAAGAGCTCGCAGGCGTTCGCTTTGAAACGACAACTAATGGGAGTGCCGTACCGGAGCGGATGTTGGGTGTTGGAAGCACATGGAACTGAGAAGCTGGAGCGTGTGACATTGTTTCGAGGCGGGGAAGTCGCGTGCGATTACCTGGCGTGCGGATTTCATCTCGTGCCGAATGTTGAGCTCGCGGAATTGTTGGGATGTGCGACTGAAGAAGGCTGTGTAAATGTCGACGAGTATCAACAGACAACGGTGAAGAAGGTTTACAGTGCTGGGGAGAGCACAGGAATCGGTGGGTTGGAACTATCGCTTGTCGAGGGCGAGATTGCGGGGCTGGCAGCGGCGGGCAAACGTGAAGCAGCGCAGAAGCTGTTTCCAATTCGTCAGAAGCACCGGAAGTTTGCAGACCTGTTGAATCGCACCTTTGCCTTGCGCGACGAATTGAAGCATCTGGCGGCGCCCGAGACGATTGTGTGCCGATGCGAGGACGTCACGTTCGAACGACTTCGCGTACAACAATCCTGGCGCGCGGCGAAGTTGCAGACGCGCTGCGGCATGGGACCGTGTCAGGGAAGAGTTTGTGGAGGCGCGGTTGAGTTTTTGTTTGGATGGCGTGCAGAATCGGTGCGTCCGCCAGTGCTGCCGGTTCGAGTTGAGAGTCTGATTCTTGAGGAAAATAAATGAAGATGAAATGGGCGGGCGTGATGCCTGCGACCACCACCGCTTTCGACGAAAAGCTCAACATCGACCACGACTTCGTTGCCCGCCACGCGAAATGGCTGATCGATAATGGTTGCACCGGAATCGTCACACCAGGCTCGTTAGGCGAGAGCGCGACGTTGAGTTTCGATGAGAAGCTCGCGATCTGGAAGACTGTTGTCGATGCGGTTGGTAATCGAGTGCCTGTGGTCGCGGCCATTGCGTCGTTGAGCACCGCCGAGGCTGTGCGGCTTGCCGAACGAGCGGCGGATACTGGATGTAGCGGCCTAATGGTGTTGCCGCCGTATGTTTACAAGAGTGATTGGCGCGAGATGAAAGCCCACGTCGAAGCCGTCTTCCGCGCCACGGAACTCTCGTGCATGCTCTACAACAATCCCGTTGCTTACGGAACCGACTTTCTACCCGAACAGATCAGAGAGCTCTCTTTGGAGCACGAGAATTTCGAAGCTGTAAAAGAGTCGAGCACTGACGTTCGGCGCGTGACGTGGATCCAGGAGCTCGTTGGCGACCGGTTGGCCATCGCTGTCGGCGTCGATGACGCGATTGTCGAAGGTGTCGCGATGGGTGCGGTCGGTTGGATCGCCGGACTTGTAAATGCGCTGCCACGTGAGTCAGTCGATCTATTTAACTACGCGCTAACCCGCGACGGCGAGAGAGCGATCCCTTTATACAAGTGGTTCCTGCCGCTGCTGCGGATGGATACGGTGCCGAAGTTTGTGCAGTTGATTAAGCTCGTGCAGCAGGAAGTCGGGATGGGCAACGCTCGCGTTAGACCTCCGCGGCTCGAACTCGTGGGCGCGGAACTAAACGAAGCTCTTAATATAATTCGACATTCACTAGCGACACGACCCAGATCCGAAACTTAATCCGCGTTCATCCGCGGCTTAACTTCTTCCGCGGCGCGCAGGCCGTGATCAAAGGCTTCTTCGAAGAGCGCCACGCCACTCAGCTCCGAATGAGCGAAGTGGATCGAACGAAATGGTTTTGCAGCTTCACGCCGCGCGGATCCCCATATGAATCCCGTCCGCGGACGAATCATCGCGTGACCCCAGCGCATCACGTCCAGGCGCTCGACCAGATTGCGAATGTCCGGATGAGCTCGCGATAGATCCGTGAGTGCAATATCGGCCCAACCATGCCAATCGGTCTCCAGCAACCGCGTACGCGCGAGTTGTGCGTTCTCATCACACAGCGGATAGTAGTAAGTCAGCACCGTTGGACCACGATCCAAACCGCGTTGATGCGTCGCCACGACGTAGCCCAGCGATGGGCTCTCGTAAAGAACGTTGTCCCACGCGAGTGGAAAGTCGCGTTGCGAACCAGCCCTGGGCCGATCCTTCAACGTCAGATTAGCCACCATCCATGCGCCAAAATGAAACTCGGCAATGTGAGGCGGCGGGTTGTCGCGATAGGGACGTATCACATAGCGCGCAACGAATTGCGGCGCTGCGAAGATCACCCGACTCGCGTGGAAGCCGCGCGGCGTACGGCCATCGCGATCGATCGTCACAACGTCCACGCCATCATTCGTTGGGATCAACTCAACCACCGCGCGATCGAGTTGAATGTTCGTTTTGACCTTCTCAAACAGATGCTGGACGAGACGCCCATTGCCTTCAGGCCACGTAATCAGCGACTGCGACTCGTTCTCAGGCGCCACGACTCGCGAACAGAAATAAAAAAGCCCGGCCCAGGCGCTAGTTTGTTCGAGCGTCATGCCGTAATCATCGCGACAGGCATAGTCGACCCACCAGCGTAGACGCGGACTCGTGAGCCCGCGCTGGTCCATCCACTCGCGCATCGACAGGCGATCGAGTGCAGTGACCTCGGCGTCGTCTGAACACGCAGACACGGGAAGCGTGAAGGCTCGGCGGCC
>Ga0111538_10006971_pt1 | contig 15267 bp, 14 predicted proteins | sample SoiMethybrSBSTD1_FD_79669 | JGI IMG/M metagenome (GOLD analysis project Ga0111538, IMG submission 79669) | Bulk soil microbial communities from a Populus tree surrounding site in Tennessee, USA - Soil MetaG P. TD hybrid SBSTD1 (version 2)... | ecosystem: Environmental > Terrestrial > Soil >...
CTTCCCGGAGCTTCACGATCCCGAAGACGAGCGTCGCCGCTGCTACCACGACCACCAGGCCGCGAAAGCGAATGCTCGAAGCGACGAGCCAGCGGATCACGGCACGAAACCGCCCGCGAGGGTCTCCCGGCAGGCTGTGGGCGTCCTGGTTTTCACCAGGTCATGCCCCGCCAATTTCCGCAGCTGTTCCCTGCCCACGGGACCTCGGAAGCGCGGAGTTGCCTTCGTCGGTCGCGGGGGCCCATCAGCCTTGGCCACCGACTTCTCTCCCTTTTCCCTCCCTGCCACTGCGTCCGGACCTTGAAGCTGCCCGGAACTGTGCTTGATCTAATAGGAGCGCGACGCTGGAGTCAACTGCTCGGAACCAACCAAGCGGAGCGGCGCAGGAGTCGAACCTACCCAGCGTGGGGCTGCCACGCCTCACCGGTTTTGAAGACCGGCTGGGCCACCGGGCCCATGCCGCTCCGCGGCTAACGTAGCTCAGGCGGTCTTCGCCCGGCGGCGCAGCACGCGCTCGTCGCCGACGCGCCTCGTGAGGCCGTCCGCGTCGAAGCGCTCGAGGAGGAGCTGGGCCGGCTTCCGGCCCGTTCCGAGGAGGTCGCGGAAGCGCGCAAGGGTGATGGTGCCCGCCTGCTCGCACTCCTCGACCATGAGGCGCTTGGCCTCCTCGTAGGCCGCCGCGCCGAGCGCGAGGCCGTCGCCGACACGCACGAGCCTCCCTTCGCGCTCCAGGAAGGACGCCAGCTCGCGATCGTCCACCTGGATCGGCGTGAAGCCCGCTGCGGCAAGCTCGGCCTCCAGCTCCTCGGCCGCGCCCGAGCGCTCGCCGAGGCTCGCCATCGCGCCCGGAAGGTAGAGGCGCGCGCCCCTCCGCTCGACGCCGGCGAGCGGGAGCACGTCCTTGGCCCAGGGCTCTGCGGGAACCGGGATCCCGGGGTCGAGCGGATCGGCGGCCTCGATCCGCGCCCGCAGGGCGGCACGCAGCTCATCGAGCCATTCGGCCGAGAAAACCCAGTCGCCGGCGTGCTCGAGGCCGTTCGTCTCGCCGCCGAGGTGAGTCAGCGCGTCCGCTCTGACCGGCTCGTGGACGAGGGCTGCGAGGTCGCCCCGTTCGAGGAGCTCGAAGCGGGCCGGGCTTGCGTGGCGGGGAGGAGCCGGGTCGAGCACGAGGCCGCCGCCCACGGTCGTCCGGTCGCGGAGGACGACGCGGTCGCCGCGCGCCGCCACTGCGGGCGAGGCGAGGCGTAGCTGCGCCCAGCGCTCTCCGACGTGGACGACTCGGGCATAGTGCTCGGCCGTCCCGTGATGGACGTGCAGGCGCATCCCGTCTGGGATCGCCTCGAGCTCGTCGAGCGCGACGTCCAGGCGGTAGGACGTGGGGTAGGCACCCTGTGCGACGAGCGCGTCGCCTCGGCGAAGTTGTCTGCGCTCGACTCCCGGAAGCGCCACCGCGACGCGCTGTCCGGCTTCCGCTCGTTCCACCGGCCGGTCGTGCACCTGAACGCTGCGAACGCGAACGTCGAGCCCGGCCGGCTCGGCGCGCAGCACGTCTCCCTCGCCGACCGATCCAGACCAGAGCGTCCCGGTCGCCACCGTCCCGATTCCTCGCAGGGTGAAGACGCGGTCGACGAAGAGCCTCGTCGCGCCCTCGACGCGCTCCTCGGCCACGCGGTCCGCCGCCTCCCCGAGAGCTCCGCGGAGCTCGTCGAGCCCTTCCCCGGTCTTCGCGCTCGTGACGACCACCTCGACGCCGGGCACGAGCTCCCGAGCCTCCTCGGCGACGAGCTCCACGAGCTCCGGCTCGACCGCGTCGGCCTTCGTGATCGCGACCACGCCGTGCTCGATGCCGAGTAGCCGGACGATCGCCAGATGCTCGAGGGTCTGCGGCCGCGCTCCCTCGCCCGCATCGACGACGAGAAGGAAGAGGTCGATGCCGCTCGCGCCCGCCACCATGTTGCGCACGAAGCGCTCGTGGCCCGGCACATCGATGAGCGAGAGCCGGCGCCCGCCCGGGAGGTCGAGCGGAGCGTAACCGAGGTCGATGGAGATCCCGCGCGCCTGCTCCTCGGGGAGCCGGTCGGTGTCCTTCCCGGTCAGCGCCCGGACGAGCCACGTCTTGCCGTGGTCGATGTGTCCTGCAGTTCCTACCGTGAGCGGCATTCGTTCACCGCCCGCGCGGCCTCCTCGACCTCGTCGTCGGTGAGCGTGCGGCAGTCGAGCAAGAGGGCGCCGTCGCGCACGATCCCGATCACCGGTGGGTCGGCCTGGCGCAGCGGTTCTGCAAGCGTCTCCTCGAGGGCGCACGCGAAGCTCTTGAAATCCGTCGTGGGGAGCGAGCCGCCCCCGGCGCGCGCGACCGTCTCCTCGACCTCCCCGCCCGTCAGCTCCGCGAGGCGCTCGGCCCGGGCGCGGACGGCGTCGGCGGGCTCGGTCAGCATGTGGAGGACCGGCGGGCTCGCCCGGCCCGATCGGTAGAGCGCGAGCGTTCCTTCGAGCGCGGCCAGGGTCAGCTTGTCGGCGCGGAGGGCCCGCTGCAGCGGGTGGCGGCGGAGCCGCTCGACCAGGTCTGCCCGGCCGAGGACGATCCCAGCCTGCGGCCCTCCGAAGAGCTTGTCCCCGGAGAAGGTGACGATGTGAGCGCCGGCTGCAAGGCTCTCGGGCACAGTGGGCTCGTCGCCGATGTCCGGCAGGACGCCCGAGCCGAGATCGTCGACGAGGACGACGCCGCGATTCTCGGCGAGCCCGACGAGGTCTTCGAGCTTTGGGCTCTCCGTGAAGCCCACGACCCGGAAATTCGACTGGTGCACGCGAAGCAGGGCGGCGGTGCGGTCGCCGATCGCGCGCTCGTAGTCCTCGAGCCGCGTGCGGTTCGTGGTTCCGACCTCGACGAGGCGGGCTCCGGAGCGCGCGAGCACCTCCGGAATCCGGAAGCCGTCGCCGATCTCGACGAGCTCACCGCGCGAGACCACGACGTCGCGCCCTTCCGCGAGCGCGGCAACGGCGAGGAGGACGGCGGCGGCGTTGTTGTTGACGACCAGCGCAGCCTCTGCACCGGTGAGGTCGCGAAGCAGAGGTGCGACGTGGTCCTGGCGCGACCCGCGCGTGCCCTCCTCGAGGTCGTACTCGAGATTCGAGTACCCCGCGACCTCCTGGATACGCTCGAGGGCCCCGGCCGCGAGCGGGGCTCGGCCGAGGTTCGTATGGACGATGACTCCCGTCGCGTTGAGAACGCGCCGCAGCCTCGGCACGGCCGTGCCCTGGAGGATGTCGAGGGCGTCGGCGACGATGTCCCCCGGCTGCTCGCCCGCGGCGACCCTCTCGCGAGCCGCCTCGATCGCCCTGCGCGCGGCTTCGAGGACCAGCTCGTGGCCGCGCTCGGCCTCCAATGCGACCAGCCGCTCGTCCTGGAGGAGCTCGTTTACCGAGGGCAGCGCCCGTAAAGGATTCTCTTGCTGCATTCGCGTGATGATACGCCGCGTTTGCCGCTAGTCTCCGAGGCCGATGACCGAGATCGCCGCACGCCTTGCGCGCCCCATTCAGCGTCTCGGGAGACCGAGCACGGTGTTCCTCGTGGCAGCGCTGGTGATCGCGGTGGCCGGAGTTGCGCTTCTCGCGCGGGCGTACACGCTCAGGGACTCGGTTTTGCCCGGCGTCACGGTGGCCGGAGTCGACGTCGGCGGTCTGGCGCCGGCCGACGCGCGGGCGCGCATCGACGCAGAAGTCGGCGCACGGCTGGACGAGCCGGTCGAGATCGTGGTCGGAGGCAAGTCTCTGCGGGTGACGCCTTCCAACATCTTCCAGGTAGACGGCGCGGCGAGCGAGCGGGCCGCCTACGACTCCGCACGCGAATCTCTCTCCGCGCGCCTCGGTGCGCTCGCGGTCCCGTTCGCCGTGCACCGAGACGTACAGCCGGTGCTCCGCGTCCACGAGTCGGGTCGCGCCGCGCTGGCGGACGAGCTGGCCGCGCTCACCAAGCGTGCTGTCTCCGCCCGCGTGTCCATGGATGGGAACGAGGCGGTCGTCGTCCCGGGCCGCGAGGGCACGGCGATCGACGGCGAGGCCGTGCTCGCCTCGCTTCGGGAGACGGCGCTTGCGGGCCTGCCGTCCTTCGATGTCCAGCTCCAGAGCGTCGAGCCGCCCATCTCTACCGAGGCGGCCGAACGCGCGGCGACGACCGCGCGCACGATCGCGGCAGCTCCGGTGAGGCTCGAGCTCGAAGGCGAGGGCGACATCGGCCGGCTCGGTCGCGTCCAGCTCGCCTCGCTCGTCCGCTTCGAGCCGAAGGCCGGCGCGGTGAACGTCGTCCTCGACCCGGCGGGCATCGAAGGCGAGCTCCATCCCCTCGTCAAGCCGTTCACGCGCAAGCCCGAGGACGCCACCTTCCGCGTCTCGGGCGACCGCGCCTACGTCATCAAGGCGAAGAACGGGACGACCCTCGACGTCAAGGGCGCGCAAGGAGCGATCTACGATGCCGGCACGGGCCCCGGCCGCAGGCTCGCCGTGCTCGGGCTCGCGACGCTCGCGCCCGAGCTGACGACGAAGGACGCGAAAGCGCTCGGGATCCGCGAGCCCATCTCGACCTTCACGACCGACATGGGCCTCTCGTCGTCGAACCGGATCTGGAACGTGCATCTCCTCGGGAACTACCTCGACGGCACGATCGTGAAAGCCGGCGGGACGTTCTCCTACAACGAGGTCGTCGGGCCGCGCACGATCGAGCGCGGGTTCCGCGAGGGCCAGATGATCTTCGGTGGCGTCCTCATCCCGTCGATCGGCGGCGGTGTCTGCCAGACGGCCACGACCATCTTCAACGCCGCCTTCGAGGCCGGTCTGCCCGTGAGCGAGCGGCACAACCACTCCTGGTACATCAGCCACTACCCGATGGGCCGCGACGCGACCGTGTCTTGGGGCGGCCCAGACCTCGTCTTCAAGAACGACCTGAAGCACGCGATCCTCATCGACGTGAGCTACACGGACACGACGTTCACGATCAGCTTCTACGGGACGAAGCAGGGCCGCAAGGTCACCTCGACGACCGCGGACCCGACGAACTACACGCAGCCGAAGATGCAGTACGCGATCGACCCGACGGCCGCGCCCGGCTCGAAGACCGTCGTTGCGGGCGGCGGGCCGGGCTTCGACACGAACGTCCACCGCAAGGTCTACGAGCACGGGAAGCTCATCAGGGAGGACGACTTCTTCACCCGATACACCCCTGAGAACCCGACGACGGTGTACGGCCCCGGCGGCAAGCCGCCCGGTCCCTACATCGTCCTGCCGACCAGCGGTTAGAGCGGTTAGAGTCCGGCCCGCATGAGGCCGGAAGCAGCAACTCTTCGACTCGCGGTCTTCCCCCGCTCGAGCCTGCTGACCAACGTCCTCCTTGTGCTCGGCGGCGCGGGGTTCGTCGCGCTCGCGGCGCAGGTCTCGATCAACCTTCCGTTCACGCCGGTGCCGATCACCGGTCAGACGTTCGCCGTCGTCCTGGTCGGCGCGTCGCTCGGTTCGCTCCTCGCCGTCGCCAGCCTCGGCGTCTACATCTTCGTCGGCGCTCTCGGCGCGCCCGTCTACGCCGACCAGACGCACGGCTGGGACGTGCTCACGGGCCCGACCGGCGGTTACATCATCGGCTTTGTGCTCGCGGCCGCGCTGACCGGCTTCCTCGCGCGGGAGCGCTGGGACAGGCGCTTCTCCTCGGCGGTCGCGGCGATGCTCTCCGGCAACGTCGTCATTTACCTCTTCGGGCTTCCCTGGCTCGCCGCGAAGATCGATACGGGGCTCGAGGACACCCTCGAAGCCGGCCTCTACCCCTTCGTCGTGGGCGACCTGATCAAGCTGTATCTCGCCGGCGCGCTGCTGCCAGCCGCATGGGCGCTGGTGCGCCGCTTCAAGGGTTAGCCGACCCCCTCGCGGGTACCCCCACCAGACGACGAAAACAACCCTAGGAGGGGGTTCTTCGTGGCATCTGTCACCGAATCGATCACTGTCGATTGTCCCATCTCGACGGTCTACAACCAGTGGACGCAGTTCGAGGAGTTCCCGCGCTTCATGGAGGCCGTCGAGGCGGTCTCGCAGACCGACGACACGCATCTCCACTGGGTCGCCGAGATCGGCGGCAAGCGCCATGAGTGGGATGCCGAGATCACCGAGCAGCGCCCGGACGAGGTCATCTCCTGGCGTGCGCTCGACGGCCAGTACAACTCCGGCCGTGTGCTCTTCGAGAAGGTCGACCTGTCGACCACCAAAGTCACCGTCGAGATGCAGCACGAGACCGAGGGCATGATGGAAACGCTCGGCTCGGCTCTCGGCTCTGACAGCCGCCAGGTCAAGGGCGACCTCGAGCGGTTCAAGGAGTTCATCGAGTCGCGCGGCGCCGAGACAGGCGGCTGGCGCGGCGAGGTCAACGCCGGCGAGCGCGTTCGCTAGTCGAACGAGCTAGCTACTGCGCGTCGGCTTTGGCGGAGGAGGTCGGCGGCTGCTCGGCGAGCCGGTTCTCGTAACCGGCCACGACAGTCGCCACCGTCTCCGCCGGGTCGTCGCTCACGTACACGAGGCCGACGTCCTCCTCGGAGACCATCCCTTCACGGAGGAGTCGGCCCCGTACCCAGAGCATCAGCCCCTCCCAGTAGTCGGAGTCGAAGAGGACGACCGGGAAGTGCACCACCTTTCCCGTCTGGATGAGCGTGAGCGACTCGAAGAGCTCGTCCAGCGTCCCGAAGCCTCCCGGAAAGATCACGAACCCTTCGGCGGCCTTCACGAACATCGTCTTGCGGGCGTAGAAGTGATGGAACGTGAGGTTGACGTCAAGATAGGGGTTCGAGCCCTGCTCGTGCGGCAGCTCGATGTTGAAGCCGACCGAGAGTCCGCCACCCTCACGGGCACCGCGGTTCGCGGCCTCCATGACACCCGGCCCGCCTCCCGTGACGACGGTGAAACCCGCTTCCGCGAAGCGCTTGCCGACGTCTACGGCCGCGGCGTAGTACGGATTGTCTTCGCTGACCCGGGCGGAGCCGAAGATGGTGACGGCGGGCTTGGCGATTGCCGACACCGCCTCGAACCCTTCGAAGAACTCGTCCGCGATCTTGGCGACGTGCTTGCGTTCGGCGCCGTCGTCGCTCTGGAGGAGCCGCCGGTCGTCCAAGCTAGAACGTGCGCTCGACGTGGGTCGCCGTCATCGCGACGGCGAGGAACACGGCGAGCCCGATGTACACGGCTCCGGCAGTCAGCCGCTGCGACGTCGTCACCTTGTAGTACAGGGCAGCCGCCGGGGAGTCGCGCTCGCGCCAGCGGCGCCAGAGCTCGAGGGCGCCGACAACCAGGATGAGGATGAGGATCGGGTTCGGGTGCCAGAAGGCAAGGGCGACGAGCCCGGCCAGGCCCACGGCCCAGAGCGCCGGGTGGACAGCCGCCACGGCGCGTCCTCCGTCGAGCGGAACGATGGGGAGCAGGTTGAAGAGGTTGAGGAAGAAGCCCGTGAACGCGAGCGCGATCAGAAATTGGGAGTCGAGCGCCTCGCCGAAGCCCCAGACGACCACCGAGCCGAAGGTGCCGAGGATCGGGCCGGCGAGCGCGACGCGCGCTTCCTTCCAGGCATCCGCAGGCATCTGCTTCATCCCGACGACGGCGCCGAGGAAGGGGATGAAGAGCGGCGCCGAAGCCGGCACGCCCTGGCGGCGGAGCTCGAAGACGTGGCCGAGCTCGTGGACGAGGATCAGAAGGACGAAGCCGACGGCGAAACGCCAGCCCCAGATCCATGCATAGGCCGCGATCGAGACGAGCATCGTCCCGGAGGTCGCGAAGATCTTGAACTTGAAGAGCGCAAGCGCGAGGAACTTGAACTTTGCGAGAAGCGCACCGATCGCCGCGAGCGGCGCGATCAGCTTCTTCCCGATCTCCTTCCAACGCTGCTCCGGGTGAATCGGCTTGTACTCACGCTGCGGCTCCGGCTCGTAGAGCGGATAGTCGGGCTCGCGCTGCGGAGTAAATGGGCCCACGTCAGATTCATCGTAGCCAGCGGCCGATCCCTTGAACCCTGCAAGGCGAAGCGTCTCTGGCCGCGCCGCCTTGAAAAGGCTCGACGGCGGTACTAGCTTCCTCCGCATTCCCTAGGGAGGAGGTTTCGCCATGAAGGATCGCCGAATCCGTCGCTGGCGCACAGCGACGGCTCTCGCGCTCGGGGCGGTCATCGGGGTCATGCTCGTCGCCCCGCCTGCCGGAGCTCATTTCGTTCCGTCCATCTCGCACATCTGGTCGCACATCAAGGCCAAGGGCGACGACCGATGGGCGAAGATCGCCTCGCCGTCTTTCAGCCGCACGCGCGAGAGCACAACGATCCTGGACAATTCGGTGGGCTCGTCCGCCGGCTTCCCGACCGACACGCTCGTCGGTCAGGTGACCATCGCTGTTGGCGGCAGCCAGAAGCAGCTGGTGCAGCTCCAGGCGTCCGTGAACGTGGCCTACAACAGCGGCACGGCGCCGTTCAATTTCAACTACTACCTGTCTGACGGCGACAACACGGTTCCGGCCAACAACAGCCAGATCTTCGCGATGCGTGTCGTCGACAGCGCAGACTGGGAAGCGGGACCGATCAGCTGGGTCCGCACCGCGAGCCCTGGTACCCATACCTACAAGCTCTACGCGTGGTCGGCCGGTGGGACGACGCCCTCGACGCTGGTCAGCGGCTTCAGCCTCATCGCCACGACGCATCCTTTCAATGGAACAGGAGCCGTTCCGGCGCGCCAAGCACCTGCTCCGCGCACGGCGATTCACCACTGAGTCGTTAGATTTCTTGGGGGGCTCCGTGGAGCCCCCCAAGGCCTACGAGCCCCTCCCGATCCACTCCTCGCCGCCCTCGTAGACCTCCTTCTTCCACAGGGGCACGGTCTCCTTGAGCGTGTCGATCGCGTCCTTGCAGGCGGCGAGCGCGTCCTGGCGATGCGGGGCGGAGACGGCGATCGCCACGCTCGTCTCGCCGATCTCGCAGACCCCCACACGGTGCGTGATGGCGATGGCGCACAGGTCGTAGCGGTCATTCAGCTGCTCGGCGAGATCTGTCATGACGTTTTCGGCCATGCCTTCGTAAGCCTCGTACTCGAGCCGCACCACCTTGCGGCCCCGCGACTCCGCGCGGACGGTGCCGACGAAGGTGGCGATGGCGCCGGCGCGCTCGTCTTCGACCTCTGCCACGACCGCGGCGAGGTCGATGGGGTCCGCGGTGAGCCGAAACGCGCCGCCCGAAACGGGCGGTATGAGCGCGACCTCGTCCCCCTCTGCCAAGGGCTGGCCGCGCCCGACGTAGGCGCGGTTGACGGCGAAGACGAGGCCCGCGGGCTCCTCGCCGAGCTCGAGCGCCCGCCAGACATCCTCGACTCGGGCTCCGGCGCCGAGGTCGACGTCGCGCCGTCCCGTTCCCGCGTGCTCGCGCAGGCCGGCGAAAAGTCTCACCGTGACTCGCATGGGCGTTAGCCTAGAGGCGATGGCGAAGGCCGAAGACCGCCGCGAGACCGACTCGGGCATCGAGGTCAAGCCGGTCTACACGCCCGAGGACGCCGGCGGGGTGGAGCTCGGGCGGCCGGGCGAGTTCCCGTTCACGCGCGGGCCGTATCCGGACATGTACCGCGGCCGTCCCTGGACGATCAGGCAGTACGCGGGCTTCGCCTCGGCCGAGGAGACCAACGCCCGCTTCCGCTACCTGCTCGAGCGCGGCCAGACCGGGCTCTCGGTCGCGTTCGACCTCCCGACCCAGCTCGGCCTCGATTCCGACGACGAGCGCGCCGCGGGGGAGGTTGGCCGCACGGGCGTCGCGATCGACTCGCTCGCGGACATGGAGATCCTCTTCGACTCGATCCCGCTCGGCGAGGTGTCGACCTCGATGACGATCAACGCACCGGCCGCGCTCTTGCTCCTCCTCTACGAGCTCGTCGCCGAGGGGCAGGGGGTCGCTGGCGCCGAGCTGCGCGGCACGGTGCAGAACGACATCCTCAAGGAGTACGTGGCGCGCGGGAACTACATCTTCCCGCCGCGCCCTTCGATGCGGATCACGACCGACCTCTTCGCCTACTGCCACGAGCGGCTGCCGAAGTGGAACACGATCTCGATCTCGGGGTACCACATCCGCGAGGCGGGCTCGACGGCGGTACAGGAGCTCGGCTTCACGCTCGCGCACGGGATCGCCTACTGCCAGGCCGCGGTGGACGCGGGGCTCTCACCCGACGAGTTCGGTGAGCGGCTCTCCTTCTTCTTCAACGCCCACAACCACTTCTTTCAGGAGGTGGCGAAGTTCCGGGCGGCGCGGACGCTCTGGGCGCGGATCATGAGCGAGCGCTTCGGCGCCACGAACCCGAAGGCCCAGGCGCTCCGGTTCCATGCGCAGACAGGTGGCTCGACGCTGACCGCGCAGCAGCCGGAGAACAACATCGTCCGCGTCGCGATCCAGGCGCTCTCGGCTGTGTGCGGCGGCGCGCAATCCATTCACACGAACGGCTACGACGAGGCGCTGGCGCTTCCGACCGAACGTGCGGCGCGCATCGCGCTGCGGACGCAGCAGGTGCTCGCGAACGAGGCGGGTGGCACGGACACGGCCGATCCTCTCGGCGGCGCCTACTTCCTCGAGGACCTGACCCGCGAGCTGGAAGAGCGCGCATGGGCCCTGATCGAGCGCGTGGACGAGCTCGGCGGCGCGGTGGCGGCGGTCGAGCAGGGATTCACGCAGCACGAGATCGAGGACGCCGCCTACGAGCACGAGCGCGCGCTCGAGAGCGGCGAGGAGGTCGTCGTCGGCGTCAATCGCTTCGTGGAGCAGGAGGGAGACGAGGAGATCGAGCTGCACCGGCTCGATCCGGAGGCTGAGAGGCGCCAGGTCGAGCGCACTGACCGTGTCCGTGCGGGCCGCGACGCGGCGGCCGCGGAAGGGGCGCTTGCGCGGGTGCGCGACGCGGCACGGGAAGCCGACAACCTCCTTCCTCCGATGCGGGAGGCGCTCGCGGCGCACTGCACGGTGGGGGAGATTTGCAACGCCCTGCGCGACGAGTTCGGCACGCACGACGCCCACCAGGCGCCGTGACGCTCGAAGACGACGTCGTTCGGCTGAGGCCGTTTGAGGACGCCGACGTGCCGGCGATCGCGGCCGCCTGTCAGGATCCCGAGATCCCGCGCTGGACGGCGGTGCCCTCGCCCTACACGGAGGCCGACGCTCGCGCATGGCTCGAGTCGGATGAGGAGGAGAGCTTCGCCGTGGTGGACAGGGCGAGCGGCGAGCTGCTCGGATCGATCGGCGTCCGCTATCTGGACGGCGGGATCGGCGAGGTCGGCTACTGGGTGAAAAGGGAGGCACGAGGGCGGGGGGTCGCGACGCGCGCGCTCGGGCTCGTCGCCCGCTGGGCCCTTGTCGACAAGGGGCTCGGGCGCTTCCAGCTTCGGGCCGACACCGAGAATGAACCGTCGCAGCGGGTGGCCGAGAAGGCGGGGTTCGTGCGCGAGGGAGTCCTTCGGTCATCGCTCGTGCACAAGGGCGAGAGGCGCGACGCGATCATGTATGCACTCGTGCGCGAGGACCTCTAGGGGCCACCCGGACCACCACCCGCTTTCGAGCGTACAGCGGAAATTCGGGCGGGTGGCGCGTCACATGTGGCGAGAGGCGCCGCGTCTGAAGGAAGATAGGCACGTGGCCAAGGCCGAGGACAAGGGGACGCGCGACAAGCTCGAGGAGCTCCAGGCCCTCCGCGACGAGGCGCTCCACTCCGGCGACGAGCGCGCGGTCGAGCGGCAGCGCTCCCGCGGCAAGCTGCTCGCGCGCGAGCGCATCGAGAAGCTCCTCGATCCTGGCAGCTTCGTCGAGCTCGACCGCTACGTCCGCCATCGCAACCCCCACTTCGGGATGTTGGATCGCCGCCCCTGGGGGGACGCGGTCGTCACCGGCTGCGGGACGATCTTCGGCCGGCGCGTCTTCGTCTTCTCCCAGGACTTCACCGTCTTCGGCGGCACGCTCTCCGAGGCCTTCGCCGAGAAGATCTGCAAGGTGATGGACCTCGCGCTCAAGTTCGGCTGCCCGCTGATCGGCATCAACGACTCGGGCGGGGCGCGGATCCAGGAGGGCGTCGTCTCGCTCGGCGGCTATGCCGAGATCTTCTGGCGCAACGTGCAGGCCTCGGGCGTCATCCCGCAGATCAGCCTCGTCATGGGCCCGACCGCCGGCGGCGCGGTCTACTCACCGGCCATGACGGACTTCGTCCTGATGGTCAAGGAGAGCTCGTACATGTTCATCACGGGCCCCGAGGTCGTGAAGACCGTGACCGGCGAGGATGTCGATTTCGAGGAGCTCGGGGGCGCGGCGACCCATGCCTCGAAGTCCGGCGTCGCCCACTTCACCGCCGACGACGAGGAGGCGTGCCTCGAGGACGCGCGCTACCTGCTCTCGTTCCTGCCGCAGAACAACGTCGACCCGCCGCCCTGGTTCGAGGCCTCCGATCCAATCGGGCGAGAGGACGCGGAGCTCGACACGCTGATCCCGGACGAGCCGACGAAGCCGTACGACATGCGCACCGTGATCGAGAAGGTCGTCGACGACGGCGAGCTCCTCGAGGTGCAGGAGCTCTGGGCCGAGAACATCGTCTGCGCCTTCGCGCGGCTCGGCGGCCATCCAGTCGGAGTCGTCGCGAACAACCCGCGCGCGCTGGCCGGCACCCTCGACATCGATTCCTCCGTGAAGGCGGCGCGCTTCGTCCGCTTCTGCGATGCCTTCAACATCCCGCTCGTGACGTTCGTGGACGTTCCCGGCTTTCTGCCCGGCACGGCGCAGGAGTGGGGCGGGATCATCCGGCACGGCGCGAAGCTCCTCTACGCCTACTGCGAGGCGACCGTGCCGAAGATCGCCGTCATCACGCGCAAGGCTTACGGCGGCGCCTACGACGTCATGAGCTCCAAGCACATCCGCGCGGACTTCAACTTCGCGTGGCCGACCGCCGAGGTGGCGGTGATGGGGCCCGAGGGGGCGGTGAACATCGTCTTCCGCAAGGAGCTCGAGGACGCGGAGGACCCGGACGCGCGCCGCGCGGAGCTGATCGAGGAGTACAAGGAGCAGTTCGCGAACCCGTATGTGGCGGCCGAGCGCGGCTACGTGGACGACGTCATCGAGCCGCGGCGGACCCGGCCGGTGCTCATCGACGCGCTCAAGACGGCGATCACGAAGCGCGAGCGCCGCCCGCCGCGCAAGCACGGGAACATTCCTCTCTAGGTCAGCCAGGCGAGAGCGCGCGCCCCGAACGGGAGCGTGGTCATGACGCTGGTGCTGCCTGTGCGGCCGATCACCGTTTCGTCGTCGGTCGCGATGGCGACGTAGCGCTCGTCGGGCGACCAGGTCATCGCGTCAGCGCCTCGGACGTGAGGAATGGCGATCGGGTCCCCGCCCCGGCTCACCATCACGTACTCGCGCTCCGGGTGGATCAGTGCGAAGCCGAAATTCCCGAGCGGGCTCGCGCGCAGGTCTTCGATCCGGGCGCCCGGCTCGGGCAGAAAGCTTTCGAGGCCGCCCTGCGCGAAGACGGCAACCGCCGTTTCTCCCGTCTGCCCTTCCAGGACTGCGACGAAGCTCGTGAGCCCGAACCAGCTCACCTGCGCGAACCTCCATTCGGCGCCGTTCTCGACCCCTGCAACCTGGAGAGCCTCCCTGAGCTGGAGACGGGAGAAGAAGATGAAGGGGCTGCCGTGTCGGCGCGCGATCACGATGTTGCCGTCGAGGACCACGCTGAGCGCGCCGTCTCCCCTCCAGGCCGGCGCGCAACCGTCCACGTTCGGAAACTGGATCCCTGTCGAGCTCGTCAGAGACGTGAAGTCGCCCTTGCAGCGCGCGACCAGAGACCCGTCCTGGCTCCACACCAGCCCGTTGCAGTCCGGCGGATGCGCCGGCCGCTCCGGGGCCATGCTCGGGAAGCGGAAGGCCTGCGTCTGGCACGCGGAGTCCGCCGTGACGATGACTCCATGCAGAGCGCGCGGCGTGGGCGCCGAGGAGCCGGACGCATCCGCCCGACTGCGGATCCCGTCCGCGATCGCGACGACGAGGAGCACTGCGACCGCCCCTCCCACCATCCAGGTCAGGGCGCCCCGCATCAGCGCCAGGCCAGGTCGCGGGCCGAGATGTCGAGGCGGCGCACGCGAGCATCGCCGGCGTCCGGACGAAGGAGGAAGACGGTCCCTGCCCGGGTCGAAGCGATCACCCACCGCTCGCTCGGCGCCCATGCGAGCGACGTCACCTGTCCCACCGGGGCCAGCGGCGCGGGGCCGCCCTCGGCGTCGAACGTGCCGGCCAGCTCGCCGTTGAGCCACAGCGTGGCGAAGCTCCTCTTCGGGCTGAGCTCGATCCGGGTCGTGCGAAACCGGGGCAGCTTGGCGCGGACGAGGATGCGGCCTTCTTCGACGATGACGAGGTCACCGCGAGGCAGCACCGCCGCGAAACGGGAGTTCGAGAACCAGGCCAGGGTCGTCACCGGGTGCGGGTAGACGGTGCGGACGCAGCGCGCGGTCGCGTTGTCCTCCGGCAGCGTGAACAGGCGTTCCCCCGGATTGCAGTCGATTGCCCACTCGACCACCTTCCCGTCACGAACCTGCGTGAGTGTCCCGTCGGGCTTGAACGCCGGTGCGCGGCCGCGAACGGAGATCGTGGCGCTGGGCCCTGCCTCGAGGCTGAAGCCATCCTCATGCGGAACCGCGACCAGTCCTCCGAGCGGGCTCCATGCCGATCCATCCGGCGCGGCTCTGGCGCCGTCCGGGGAGAGGGAGAACCGGCAGGCCTGGATGGTCGGCGGCGGCGCTCCGCTGAAGCCCGCGAGCTGGAGGGAGTGCAGGCGGCAGCCGTCCGCAGGATCGCTGTAGAAGACGGTGCCCATGAACCCGGAGGGCATCCCGGGAGGAACGATGCGCCGCTCCGCCGCCGGCGCGGTTGCCTTAACGTCCCGGTCTCGCAGGGCGCCGCGCAGCGCGTCCGCGGCCGCAGCTGCGGCGACGGCGACGACTGCCGCGAGCACGAGCCATGTGCGCATCTCAAAAGACGATACGCCGCTCGCGCGGCCGAAGTTCTACGCGGTCTCGAGGACGACGAGCTCCGGCAAACGCGGCTCGTCGAACTCTTCCTTGAACGCGGAGACGATGTCGGGGTCGAACTGCGTCCCCGCGCAGCGCTCGAGCTCGGAGATGGCGCGATCGTGCGAGAGCTTGGAGCGGTAGACGCGGTCGGTCGTCATCGCGTCGTAGGCATCGGCGACGAAGAGGATGCGC
>Ga0111538_10006972_pt1 | contig 15267 bp, 13 predicted proteins | sample SoiMethybrSBSTD1_FD_79669 | JGI IMG/M metagenome (GOLD analysis project Ga0111538, IMG submission 79669) | Bulk soil microbial communities from a Populus tree surrounding site in Tennessee, USA - Soil MetaG P. TD hybrid SBSTD1 (version 2)... | ecosystem: Environmental > Terrestrial > Soil >...
AGCACGCGCGCGAGCGTGGTCTTGCCCGTGCCGCGCGGCCCGCACAGCAAGTAGCCATGCGCCACGCGTCCGCGCGCAATCGCCCCACGCAACGTGCTGGACACGTGCGTCTGGACTGCTACGTCAGCGAACGACTTGGGGCGGTATTTGCGGGCGAGCGAAATCACGCTGGTTGCTGGTGGCTGCACGCTGGTTGCTGATACTGGTGCTGGAACGCGGGTGCAACCAGCACCAAGCGAGCAGCAACCAGCAACCAGCCATTAGTTGAAATGCCGCGGGCTCGAACGCCTCCAAAGGCATTCTGAATCCCGCGGCAATACTCCAGGCCTGACGAAGCGACGAAAGACACCACGTACCGCTGCTACCTTCGGGGTCCTGACGGAGTTGGCGAGCTCGCGCCCTCCGGGACCTGGAGCACCGTGAAAACTAGTTCTCGTCGCAACCTGTCGCGACCCGTCTGTTGGGTACGCTCTGACCTGTGACCTGTGGCCTAGTATTTCGACGTTACGACTGGCCAGTCGGAAGTATCCCCAAGTTCCCGCCACGCGTCGTCGAGGGCGTCCAGGAGAGAGAGGGCCGCGGTGCGTGCGTCATCTTCTGACACGTCGAGATGCAGCACCATGCGCAAGCGCGAAGGCGTCCACACCGAGACGAGCACGCCCTCGCGCGCAACCTTGCGTGCCACGCTCGCGGCATCGAGCCCCGGCGCCAGGTCCACCATCACGATGTTCGTTTCCGGCGGCATGACGGTGGCGGCGATCGCGCGATCCACGACGTGCGCGAAGTCTGCCGCGCGCGCGTGATCTTCAGAGAGACGGCCGAGGTGATTCTCGAGGCCGTACAACGCCGCCGACGAGAGGATTCCGCTCTGCCGCATGACGCCACCCAGCCGTTTCCGCACCTCGTTTGCCCGATGAATGACTTCCTCGTCGCCGGCGAGGACAGCGCCGGCGGGCGCGCCGAGTCCCTTGGAGAATGACACCATCGCGGTGTCGCACCACTCGGTGAATTCGGTGAGCGCGCTGCCTGATGCCACGGACGCGTTCCAGAGTCGGGCGCCGTCCAGGTGAATCCGGCAGTTCCGTTCGCGCGCAACGTCGTGCATGGCACGAATGCCCGCGACCGGCGTCACCAGACCACCGGCGCTGTTGTGCGTGTTCTCGAGGCAGACCAGCGTAGCGCGCGGAAGGTATGGATCGAAGGGGCGGAACGCGCGCGACAAGGCCGCGGCATCCATCATCGGTCCTTCGCCGCGTACGGTACGGATCTGAACACCGGAAAGCGCGGCGGCGCCGGCCATCTCGCGTTCGACGATATGCGCGTGGTGATCGGCGTAGATCTCGGTGCCAGGCTCGCTCAGGACCGCCAGCGCGCACTGGTTGGCCATCGTGCCGCTCGGGAAGAACAGCGCGCGGTCTTTCCCCAGCATGTGCGCGACCTGCTCCTCGAGGCGCCGGGTCGTCGGATCTCCGTCGAGGTAGTCGTCACCCACTTCGGCGCTCGCAATGGCGCGCCGCATGCCGGCGGTGGGCTTCGTTACCGTGTCGGAGCGAAGGTCAATCAGCACGAGCTTAATCTAAAAGGATGGACGATGGTCGATGGGGGATGGGTGATAACGGCGCCGGGAATCCAAACTCGAACGTGCGGCTCTCTCTCATCGCCCGTCGCCCGTCGCCCATCGCCCATCCTGTTCTTCTAGGGATTTCGTATCTCGTATACGCGCGCCACTTCTCCGCCGATGAGAAAGATGATCGCCACGTAGTACACCCAGAAAACCACCGACACGATCGTGTACAACGTGCCCGTGTAGATCGTCGCCGGCGACAGGTAGCCGGTCACCGCTGCATACGCCACGCGAGTCAGCTCGAAGATGATCGACGCCGCCACGGCGCCCACGAAGGCTGCTCGCGACGGAATCCCTCGCACCGGAATGAATCGGAAAAGGAGGAAGATCAGCGCGACGACCAGGATGAACGCGAGCAATCGACCGAGCGCGTATTCCAGGCCACTCATCACCTCGCTGCGCAAGCCAAGCCTCACGAAGAACGCCACGCCGCGAGATGTCGCGATCGCGACATAGGCCGTCAGCGCGAGATATCCCGTGATGAGGAACGTCGCCGCCACCGTGAGCCGAAGGTCGAACAGCTTGCCGGCCACCATGCTTCGCTGCGTGCCGAAATCGAGCACCTGGCTCAGCGCGCTGCGCAATGCGCCGAACAAGCGCGACGTGAACCAGAGGTACCCGACGGCGCCCCAGATCCCCAACGCGCCGCGTGATTTCAGGACGCCATCGATCAGTGCATGCACTGATGCTTCGGCGGCGAATCCTGTGTGCCGCGGCAGCAACGTGTCGAGCAACTGGTGGACCGACAGTGCCGTCCGATCGGGCGTGTCGTTGAGGACGAACGCCAGGACAGACATGACCAGCAGGACGAACGGCAGGGCCGCCAGCAGCAGGGCGAAGGCAACTCCGCTGGCCAGGAAGAACAGGTCGTCGTCAGCGCCGTGATGCCAGATGCGCCGCACGTAGTCGGCTACGGCGGCGCCGAACAACGCATATCTCGGTCGCGACGCAGCCGCCGCGACCGCCGCCTCCGTGCCTTGAGGCGAGAAGATGCTCAGTCGCCGCCGGCCTCGGGTTCCGGCCGATTGGCGCGCGCCTCAGCGAGACGCTTCTCGAAAGCCGACCGCGCATCCCTGGCCGCGGCTTTCCCGCTGCGCACGGCGTCATTCATGTCCTGCCGGCGTTCGCGAAGCACCGATCGCGCGTCCTTCACGCGCGACTCGAATTCTTCACGCGCCTCTGTGATCGCCTCGCCGGCGCGCTCGCGCACGTCGCGCGCGATGTGTCCGGCGGTACGCTGGGCGCGACGCGCGGTCCGCCGCATCTGGCGACGCAGTTCGGCCCCACTCGATGGCGCGAGCAGGAGGGCCAGTCCGGCGCCGATGGCCAGCCCGGCGAGGAACACACCGGTGCCACCCCCATTTCGACGTTCGACGATCACCGTCGGCTCTTCTTCAAAGTTTCGAGACATGGCATCACGGGCTATAGGGTGAAGGGTCAGTCGCTGAGCTCCGCATCGTCAGGCGCCGCCTCAACGACGACGTGACCCGCGGTTCCGGGAGCCGGCCGATGGATCGCCATCGGCTTCACGTGACGCCGCACGGCGTCCTTCGTTCCCGGTACACCCAGCTGCGTGAACAGAAACGTGAACTTCTCGTCGTACGCCTTTGCGAGCCGCTCGCGCGTGCCCGCATCGAGATCCCACAACTGACGCTTGAATGGACCGAGCGCCTTCTTGCGTGTCTTGTAGAAGAACTGCTCATCCGAATCGGTGGCCTTTCGCTCGTCCTTCGCATTCTCACCGAGCCACGCGTAGATGTCTCCGCGCAGCGACGCCGGCATGGCGTCGTACAGCATGTTCTGGAAGTTCGTGGCGAGATGAATCTCGGCCGTCTCCGTCTTCGGAAAGTTGTTGAATGCCTCGTCAGGCAGCGTAGACGCGCCATGCTGCACGGCGCCCGACAGCCCGTACTTCTCCCGCGCGACGCGCGACAGCAATTCGAGTGTCTTGAGGTCCAGCTTCACGTCGGCGATGCTGCCATCCGCGAGCACCACGCCGCCGTGCGAGGTTCCGGACTGGACGCTGATCTTCGACAGGCCTTCCATCGCACCCGCCTTCGCGCGCAAGGTGCCGTTGTACCCCTCCATGAAGGCCTCGAGTTCCTCGACCGTGCTGTTCGAGGTTCCCACTTCGCCGATTTCACCGCCGACCGAGATCGTCACGCCCCTGGGCTCGAGGCTGCGCACGAACTGCGTCATGTCGACGCATTCCTCGTAGTTGCGCCGCTGTTGCTCTTTGTGGTTCGGCCTGGAAAGGTCGACGAGCGTCGACGTGTCGACGTCGATGTTGTAGAAGCCGGCGTCGATTGCCTCACGAGCGAGTTGCTTCACCGCGTTCACTTCGGGATCCCGGTCAGCCGCGTACTTCTTCGCGTTCACCTGGAAGTGATCACCCTGGATGAACACCGGTCCGTGAAAGCCCTCGCGCATCGCCGCCGCCAGCATGACCGCCACGTATTCAGCGGGACGCTGGTCCGTGTAGGCGATTTCGGATCGAGCGATCTCGAGGATGAAGGCGCCGGCATCCACCTTGTTCGCGACGCGGAAGATTGCCCGCGCCGTGTCATACGCCATGCCGCGCACATTCATCGCCGGAACGGTGAACCCGCCGGTCTCGCCACGACCGCGGGCGAGGTAGAGATCGTGGATCGAGGACGGTCGCACGCCGACGGCCTGGCCGAGCTCCCAGATCAACCATCGCGCCTGATCGCGAGCGTCTCCCGTGGCGAAGACCGCGTCCCGCACCAGCGTGTCCATCGCGGGTCCCTTCAGGACCGATGGATCGTGCACCGTGACAGGACCACCACCGTTCGATCGCGAAACGGCGTTTCCAAAGGCGGGGTGGGCGGGAACGGTCTCCTCTCCGATCATCTCGTGCTGCTCTCCAATGAGTGTTCAGTGTGTGCTGCGACGAGACCCCGAGGAATCCCTCGTTCTAGCACCCGGTTTAGGCTGGTCCGCATAAACCAAGGCGCCGATCCTACCAGAAACGCCGAGCCCGCTGATCGTGCGCGTCAGGCAGTGCTAACGGAAACTGGGCCACCTATCGGACCCGTGCAACGGCAAAACGCGCTCTTCCACTAAGCCTGCTTCTTCGAATCGGGCTTCGGCAACCGCTCAAAGGCAACTTGATCCGCCTCGAATCCGGGACGGCCGAACATCCCGTACGTGAATCGCTTTCCCAGCTCCACACCCGGTTGGTCGAACGCATTCACGCCATACAGCTCGCCGGCCAATGCAGTCCCGATTTCGAGCAGCATGATGAGGCCACCAATATGCCAGGCGTCGAGGCGGTCGAGCGTGAGGGTCATGTTCATGCGTCCACGTGCCGCCAGCGCGCCGGCCGTCGCGCGCTGCTCCACCGCGAGCAGCTCGCCAAGGGAATGACCACCAAGGTAGGCCAGGTCAGGAACGTCCTTGTGGAGCGCCGGGATGGTGAGGTCGAAGCCTCCATCGGCAACCCTGAGGAACGTGACCGTCTTGTCGTTCGGTCCTTCCATGAACAACTGCACCTGGCTGTGCTGGTCGGTGGCACCTAACGACGCGATCGGCGTCGGTCCGACGTGCCTGCCGTTCGGCGTGATCTTCCCCAGGCTCTCCGCCCACAGCTGCACGAACCACGCGGCCATGTCCCTCAGGCCGTCGGCGTAGGGCATGAAGACGTGGAGGCGACGGCCCAGCTGGCTGTCCGCCAGCCACTGCAGCACGGCAAAGGCGCCGCCGGGGTTGGATGACCACGTCACCGACCGGCATCGCTCGCGCATGTCCGCCGCGCCCGCGAGCAGGCCGCCGGTATCGATCCCGGTCATCGCCGCCGGCAACAGCCCCACGGGCGACAGCACGCTGAAGCGTCCACCGACGTTAGGCGGCACGGTCGCCGCCGGAATGCCCTCTTCACCGGCGATCTTTCGCAGCGCGCCCTTCTCCGGGTCGGTGACGAAGACGAAATGATGGCGCGCGGAAAAGCCGGCGGCGTCCAGCCGGCCCCTGGCGACAAGGTACTGCGCCATGGTTTCCGCGGTGCCGCCCGACTTGGACGTCACGATGAACAGCGCCGTGGAAAGATCGAGCCGGTCCAGCAGTGCCCCGATCGTGACCGGGTCTACGTTGTCCAGCACGTGAAGACGTGGGCGCTCCTCGCGCTGTTGGCGCGACAGCGAGTTCCAGGCGGTGGGCAAGAGCGCGGTGCGCAGCGCGACGGGTCCGAGGCCCGAGCCGCCAATCCCGAGCACGACGACATCCTCGACGCCACGTCGTTGGGCGGCCTCCGCGAGCTCGGTGCACTCGGCGAGCGCCGTTTTGTCGTCAGGCAGGTCGAAAAAGCCAAGCTCACCGCTTTTCCATCGCTGCATGACCGACGAGTGGCCGACAGCAAAGCTGTCGGTGGCCGAGGCGAGCGCCGAATCGGAGATGGCGCCCTCCACCGCTCCGTCGGTCATGAACGTGTAATCGAGCTTGATCACGGGGTCGTGGGTTCGAGCTAGTCGACCTTCACCACCAGGCCATCAAACGCGGGCGCGATCCCTCGTGGTAATTCAGCCTCGAGGTCCGCGTGAAAACTCTCATGGGTGAGGTGCGTGAAGTACGTGCGATCGGCGCCCACCTGATTAGCGACCTTGATCGCTTCCGGAATCGACAGGTGTGTCGGGTGCTCGGTTCGAAGGAGCGCGTTGACGACGAGCACCTTCGACCCCTTCAGCTTTTCCATCGCCTCGGGCGGGATGCTTTTTGCATCCGTAACGTAGGCCAGCGCGCCGATTCGATACGCAAAGACGGTTGCGGCTCCATGTGGCACTTCGATCGCCGTCACCGCAATGTCGCCGATCTCGGTGGTGGATCCTGGCTCGAGGACGCGCAATTGTCCTTCGGGCTTCGACGTGCCCGGGAGCGGCCGCACCCGTTCGTCGAAGATGTAGGGGAACCGCTTCGCGATCCGGTCGAGCGTTCCCGCGGAGCCATACATCGCGAGGGGCGCGTCGCGACGCATCGTGAACGCGCGAACATCGTCGAGGCCCTGGACATGATCGGCGTGATCATGCGTGAACAATACGGCGTCGATGCGATCGATCCCGCACGTAATCAGCTGCAGCCTGAGCTCAGGCGGCGTGTCGATCAGGAGTCGTGTGCCGCGATCGGTCTCCACTACCGCGCCGACGCGGTTGCGACGATCGCGCGGATCGGGTGAGCGGCACACGGGACAGTGACACCCGATCTGCGGGACGCCGAAACTGGTGCCGGTTCCCAGGAACGTCAGCTTCATACCACTTCAACTTTCAGCAGGTTGGTCGTTCCCGGAACATCGAACGGCACACCAGCGGTCACGAGTACGCGGTCGCCCTGCTTCGCCAGCCCGCGCCGAAGGATCTCGCCGCGGGCATACTCGAACATTTCGTTGTAGGTCGTGATCTGCGGGGACAGCGCCGGGACGACGCCCCAGATGAGCGCGAGCTGGTGGAACGTGCGCTCTACCGGCGTGAGGCCCAGGATCGGGACCTCAGGTCGCTGCGAAGCGACGATCCGCGCCGAGAATCCGCTCTTCGTGAACACGACTACCAGCGGGGCGCCTAACAACACCGCCGCCGTGCGCGTCGCGGCCGCGATCGTTTCCTCGGTCGACGCCCCGACAAGGCCCGACCGCCGTTCTTCGCGCCGGTGCGGCACGCCGCGACGCTCGATCTCGGCGATGATGCGTCGCATCGCCTGCACCGACAGCTCCGGGTAGTGGCCCATTGCCGTTTCCGCGGAGAGCATGACCGCGTCCGTGCCGTCGAGGATGGCGTTGGCGACGTCGCTCGCTTCCGCTCGCGTGGGTCGCGGATGCTCCACCATCGACTCCAGCATCTGCGTCGCGGTGATCACGGGGCGGCCGAGCTGGTTGGCCAGCCGGATCAACGACTTCTGCACCAGCGGAACCTCCTCGAACGGAAGTTCCACGCCCAGGTCCCCTCGCGCGACCATGACGCCGTCGGCAGAGCGCACGATGCTCTCGATGTTGTCCAGCGCGCTGTCCTTCTCGATCTTCGCGATCACCAGGAGACCCTTTGGAAGCAGCTCTCGCAGTGCCGCGATGTCCTCTGCCCGCCTCACGAAGCTGAGGGCGATGTAATCGAGTCCCTGCTCCACGGCGAATTGCGCATCGGCGCGATCCTTCTCGGTGATCGACGGCGCTGATACCTGCACGCCAGGGAGATTCATCCCCTTGTGGCTGCGGATCTCGCCGCCGTGGAGGACTCGCGTCACCACCCTCTGTCCGCGGATGTCGAGCACGACCATCTCGATCAACCCGTCGTCCACGAGGATGCGATCACCGACTTTGACGTCGCGGGCGATGTCCGTGTACGTCACCGGCATGTCGTTTCCGGTCGCCGACGCTTCGTCGCACAGCACTACCTCGTCGCCCGGCGACACGGTCACGGGCTCCTGGAGCTCGCCGATGCGGATGCGAGGGCCCTGAAGGTCGCCCAGGATCGCCACCGGCCGCCCCCGCTCGGTCGCCAGCTGCCTGACGAGTGCGATGCTTCGCGCGTGAGACTCGTGCGTGCCATGCGAGAAGTTGATCCTCGCGACGGAAAGCCCGGCATCCATTAACGCACTGATCACCTCGGGCGACGACGATGACGGCCCGAGCGTACAAACGATCTTGGTGCGGTCGATCGATTGCGGCGCAGATATCCGCGCCGCCGGTGCCGGTGCGGTCATTTCGCCGCGACGAGCGACGCGGTCTTCCGGCGGAGTCCGGCGAGGAGCGTGTCGAACGAGCGCTGGAACGACGCGACGCCCTCGGTCAGTAGCTGCTGCGTGACCTGGTCGATACTGATGCCGACAGCCTCGAGCGCCGCGAGATCTGCTTCCGCACCGGCGACATCCATATCCACCGTACGCGCCACCATTCCATGGTCGCGAAATGCGTCCATGGTCGCGGGTGGAAGTGTGTTTACCGTCTGCGGACCGATGAGCTGCTCGACATAGAGCACGTCGCGGTACGCTGGATTCTTGGTCGATGTGCTGGCCCAGAGCGGCCGCTGCACCATCGCGCCCTTCGCCGCGAGGCGGTCCCACCGCTCGCCCGAGAACCGCTCGGAGAAGAGCCGGTAGGCAAGCTTCGCGTTGGCAATGGCTGCCTTCCCCCTCAGCGACAGTAGATGATCGCGCTCGGTGCCTGACGCCTTCTCGGCCAGCGCGTTCAACCGCTTGTCGATTTCCGTATCGACGCGGCTCACGAAGAAGCTCGCCACCGATGCCATGGTGTCGATCGGCTGGCCGGCGGCCAGCCGGTCTTCCAGGCCGGCGATGTACGCCTCGATCACCCGATCGTGCGCCGCGATCGCGAACAACAACGTCACGTTGACGTTGATGCCCTCGGCGATGAGCCGCCGGATCGCGCGCGCCCCTTCGACCGAGCCCGGCACCTTGACCATCACGTTAGGCCGATCGACGCTCTTCCAGAGGCGACGCGCCTCGACGACGGTCGCGTCGGCGTCGAACGCCTGCGACGGTGACACTTCAATCGAGACGTACCCGTCGTGTCCTTCGGTCTCCTCGAACACACCGGCAAAGCGATCGCAGGCGGCGCGCACGTCATCCGTCTCGATCAACTCGAACAACTCGGCCGGGTTGAGCTCAGGAGGCGCCGCCGAGATCTGCGCGTCGTACGCTTCGCCTTCGGCCAGCGCTTTCTCGAAGATCGTTGGGTTGGACGTCATGCCGACGAGCGCGTCGCGCTCGATCAACGCGACCAGTCGTCCATCGTTCAGGAGTCGGCGATCGATGTAATCGAGCCAGACGGATTGGCCCGCCCGGTAAAGACGTTGAAGAGGATTGTCGGTCATCGCGTTGTGTTGTGGTCGCTGATCGCTGGTCGCTGCGTTTATTTGAGTCGCCACGGGGCGGTGAACTCGCGCGTGCCCCAGGCGAAGCGGATCTCACCGGACGGGGAGCCATCGGCGGCTGGAATCAGCCACATCGTGAACGATTCGATAGGCGTCGCGAGGGTCCGTGACTTGAGCGGCGTGCGCCCGACCTCGGTTTCCTTCGGATACGGGATTCCCCACTGTCCGGTCTTCGAGTTCACGAGCAGCGTCCATTCCCCGGAGGCCGACGTTTCCGCCGCCAACGTATACGCGCCCTTCGGAACTGTTATGGTCCCGATGACCAGGTCGACGTCCGTGCGAAGGGTGGTCGCTTCGTTGGCGCCAAGTCGCCACACCTGTCCCAGATCGGCCTCCAAGGCTCCCTTCACAGTGCGACCGCGAGAATGAGGCTGGCCGTAGTCGATGCTGATCGCTTCCGGCGCTGCGCCTCCAGCAAGGGTGACCTTCGTGGTCGCGCGCCCACTCGCGGCAGGCTTGAGGGCCTGCGCGAAAGCGGTCGAAGAAGTGAGAACCAGAGTCGCGATGAGTGTGGCAAACCGGGTAATCGGCATGGGCGAGACGGGGGTCGGCGGGGGCTTTGAGGTCGGCGGTCGGCGGTCGGCGGCGTCGACAAGGGTCGAAAATGGAAACCGGACGGGGATCTTACCGCGTCCGGTCATCTGCGCGTCAAAAACGACCGTTACGTAACTCCATGAAAGCTATCGAGCTTCGACATTCGCCTCAATCAGGGCCGGCGACCCTCCCCTCCCCTGGGGAGGGGTCTCAGTTCACTCCTGAGATCGTGTTGCTGGGTTTTCCAGCCCGCATTACTATAGACCCGCCTCAGAACGGCCCTGTCCGGATCGTCGAGAGGTTGGCTGGCTTGGTAGCAGTCAGTTGCGTCACTGAACTGCGACGCACCGGTTAGGCGCCGTCGGTTCGAGCCCGCGTGGGGGCAGTCTCACGCACCGGGTGATCGGCTGTACGGCTTGTCCGCACTCCGAGACACCATCAACACGACGGAGTGAAGGACATGCGTACGTCCGGTACGGTCAAGTGGTTCAACGAGGCCAAGGGCTTCGGATTCATCACCCCTCAGGACGGATCGAAGGACTGCTTCGTCCACCACTCGGCGATCCAGGGAAAGGGTTTCAAGACCCTGACCGAAGGTGAGACGGTGGAGTTCGACGTCGTCGAAGGGAAGAAGGGCCCGGCCGCGGAGAACGTGACCAGAATGGGCAAGTAGCAGCTGGCCGCTACGGACGCCAACCGAAACAGCCGGATCGTCGCCACGATCCGGCTGTTTCGTTTTTCGCGGATAACTGCAACTGCTTGAACAGCGAGTCACCGCGGATCGATGCGAATTCGACTGGGCTCGTCGTGCGCTAGTGCCTGCGGCTGAACATAGTCGAGTCAGCGATGAAACTGCCGCGCTTCCAGTTCCAGTCGACTCCCGGTTTCAGAGCAACGTAGAGCGCATTCTGCGCGCCGACGCCCGGGAGCGATGTGTCCCAGCAATTGACCAGGCGTATTTCCAGCAGATGTTCGGCGCGAACAGAGGCCAGAACGCTGTCGACAGCAACCGGCTCGCGAGCGACGCGCCTTGCCCTGCGATCGACAAGAGTGGCCGGAGGGAGAACGATCGCATTGTGAGCCATGAAGAGAACGCGTTCACCGTTGATCCACACATTCTTTACGACTTCAGTTCTGCATCGATCCTTGTCGAACAACATGTACGGCCGGAGCTTGTGGAGCGCCTCGAAAGCGTCGCGGATTTGCCGCCGGCTCGCAGCGATCTGGTCGGCGCCGAGGATGTAGTTGGAGGCACGTGCCTCGACACGAACCTGCGCCAGTTCCGTCGCGTCGACGGGCGCGAGCGTGAGGACAACGCGAACGGTATCGGACGGCCCAAACGTCAGCGGGGTCTCGGAGGGGCGGAATCCCGGCCTTCGCGCAAGGACGGCATACACATCGTCTTCGATCTTGACAGTAAACGCGCGCGTGCCAGTTGCATCGGTACCGCCGATGAGCATCGCGCCGACATCCGCCCGCGCAATCGCGACGTTTACGTCCGGTAACGGTATGCTGTCCGGACCAACGACGCGTACCTGTACAACCACGCGTCGGGCCGCCGTCGTCTGCCCTGTAACGGCCATCGGCGACATGAAGAGCATGGCTCCGATGGTTGTTGACCGCAGTCCGCGAAAAGCGTGCATAGTGCGGTTCCCTCGCTCCTTGCCGCTGAGCGCCTGACGCCCAGCGGGTCCTGATAAACTAATCGTCGAAACCCGCCTCGCCGTTACCGCCCGGACTGCCAGGGTTTACCGCGCGCGACGCCGGCGCCGGCGCGATGATGCCTTCATACGTATCCGTGGGGATCCGGAACCCTGCGGCGAGCTGCGGCTCCAGGTCCTTGTTCAGCGCGCGACGCGCGATGTACTCACCGATCGTCGGTCCCTGCTTGAAGGCCTCGGCGTTTCCACCGCCGGCAATCCATGCATTTGCGATATCAGGATGCCGATCGATCACGAAGTTGCGCGATGAGCTTTGTTCATAGTGACAGGCGCGCGTCTCGTTCAGCGGCTGGTCCTTCATGATCGGGATGCGCTCGGCCAGGAATTGGCGCGCGCGCTCCACCGTGAGCGGATCGACGTAGCGGTCGCTCAGGTCCGGATCCTGATCCGGCCCGCCGACGATCTGCGGCCCGGCGGGAACCGGGGGAAGCGGACCCTGGTTGCCACCACCACCACCGCCACGGCCTCCGCCACCGCCGCCACCACCACCGCGCACGCGCAACCCACGGCTGTCGAATGGCAACGTCGGCCAGCCCGTTACGCCGGGGAAGTTGAAACTCGGCATGTTCGGGAACTCGAACCGGTTGTCACCGTGCGGTGTGGCGAAGTAGCACACGCGACCGATGGGCTGGCGCATCCGCGGGCCCATCAGCCCCGGGAACGTCTTCCCCATCCACGGGCCTAACGCGAAGACGTACGTCTGCGCCTTGATCGTGTCATGGTTGTTGAGCACCAGGCTCCCGATCTTCCCGCCTTCCAGTGGACCCGGGTACGCGCGTGCGATGACGATGTCGCCACCGAGCTTCTGGAAGACTTCGGCCACGCACTGTGTCGACCGGCGCGCACGGACAACACCGGCTTCGGCCTCGTAGAGGCATGCCGTGATGCCGCGCAGGTCGAACTGCGGGAACTCCTTCTTCACGATCTCGACGTCGACCGACTCGTGCTTCACGCCGTTCTTCACGAACAGGTCGCGCGTGTTCTTGGTGAAGTTCTCCCACTCGCTCCGGAAGATAAAATCACCCGTGGTGACGAAGAGGCGCATCTTGAGGTCGCGTCCCCACTCGTCGTCCCAGGCTTTCCAGCGCTGGATTGAACGGTTTGCCCACTGCATCCACTGTTCGCCCACCGGAGGTGGCTTGTCGCCGTACGAGGAGCGCACGCCGCGCGTCTCGTCGCCTGACGTCGAGCGCGAGTTGCCCGGTCCGTAGGCGTCGATGAGCACCACGGAGGCGCCGAGCTTCCGCGCCCAGTAGGCGGTCCATCCGCCGAAGGCGCCGGCGCCCACGACGGCGATGTCGTAGGTCTTGCCGTTGACCGCCGGCGCGCTGAGGAATCGCCCGGGCGTTGCCGCGACGGGCTCCACCACCGGTTCGGCAGCGCCTAACGTTTTGGCGCCGACAGCAAGGAGGCCGGCCTGCGTGCCGGCGACCTTGAGGAAGTCTCTGCGATGGATCTGATCAGTCATTGCTGTGTCGAGTCACGAGTCACGAGTCACTTTTTCGGCCATACCACGCCCTGAACGCGTGGCACTTTTCCCATTCCCTTGTAGACGAACTTCTGGAGCCGCTTCCCCTCGTACGTCTCCGTCGTATAGATGTTGCCGCGACTGTCGGTCGCGATGCTGTGCACCGCGAACCATTGCCCCGGCTGGCGGCCACCCTCGCCGAACATCGTGAGGATCTCGAGGCTCTGGCGGTCCATCACGTAGATCTTCTCGTTCTTCCCGTCGGCCAGGTACAGGTACTTCTGGGCGGGATCCTTCGAGAACGCGATGTCCCAGACCGATCCATCGCCCAGCGTCTTCGGGAAGACGCGGACTTCCTTGACGAACTTGCCGTCTTTCTGGAAGACCTGGATACGATCGTTAGGCCGGTCGCAGACATAGACGAAGCCATCGTTCGACGGTTCGGCGCAGTGCGTCGGCGTGCGGAACTGGGGGATCACCGCCGAGTCGGGGCTGTACGCGCCATAGTTCGTGTCGGAGGGCACGTTGCCGTAGGCGCCCCAGATGCGCTTGATCTTGCCGGTGGTCATGTCGATCACGGCGACGCGCTTGTTCAGGTAGCCGTCGGCCACGAACGCTTCGTTGGCGGCGTTGTCGATCGAGATCTTCGCCACGCGGCCGAAGTGCTCCATCGAGTTGCTGTTGCCGACCGTGTAGTTCGGTTTCGGGTCCTTCACCGGCACGGCGTTCGGCGTCCCGAACTGCGCGATGAACTTGCCGTCGTGCGAGAACTTCAGGATGTGCGAGTCGTTGGTCCCGTTCCCGCCGATCCAGACGTTGTCGTTCTTGTCGATCGATATGCCGTGGTTGGATCCGGGCCAGACGTAGCCTTCACCAGGTCCGCCCCAGGAGTTGACGAGGTTTCCCTGCGGGTCGAACTCGAGCACCGGTGGCGCGCCCTTGCAGCATTCGCTGGTCGGCGGGCTCACGCCGGCGCCGTTTTCGGCTTCGTTCATCGTGTCCTGGCGGTGGACGATGAACACGTGGTCCTTCGAATCGACGCCCACGCCGATGGCGTTGCCGAGGACCCACTTGTTAGGCAGCGGCTTCGGCCAGAGGGGGTCGACTTCGAACATCGGCGCCTCGACCGTCGGCTGCTGCGACTCGAGCGCGCGTTGGCCAGCAGCCAGCGCTGCGATGGCGATCACCCAGCCCGAAACGAGAAGAACTTTTCGTTTGCTCATTGGATGCATCGGAAGGAATCAGACGTCATCAGAAAGAAGTTCATCCCACATCCGCCATCGCCCATCCCCCATCCTATTTTGGCCACAACACGCCCTGGTTCCGGCTGACCGACCCAACCCCCTTGAACACGAACCGCTGAAGGCGCTTCCCCTCCGAGCCTTCCACCGTGTACAGGTTGCCCTTGGAGTCGGTCGCTACGCCTGAGACGGCGAGGAATTGCCCCGCCAGTCGTCCGCCTTCGCCGAAGCTCGTGAGCAGGTTGAGCGAGGACCGCTCGAGGACGTGCACCTTCATGTTCGAGCCGTCGGCGACATACAGGTAGCGCTGCTGCGAATCGCGCGAGAAGGCGACGTCCCACACCGCGCCCCCCGCCAGCGTGTTCGGCGCAATGCGCGCCTCCTTCATGAACTTGCCGTCCTTCGCGAAAACCTGGATCCGGTTGTTGCGCGCATCGCAGACGTAGATCGTGCCGTCGGTCGCGGTCTTGACGCAGCGCACGCCGGCAAACTGCTTCGACGGCGGATCGTTAGGTGCGTAGGTCGTCGGCGCGGCATCGTCAGGCGCCTCGCCGTAGGCGCCGAAGAAGCGCTTGATCGCGCCGGTGCTCGCGTCCACCACCGCGACGCGGCGGTTGCGCGAACCATCGGCGACGTAAACGTCGTTGCCGGCAAAGGCAAAGCCGCTCGCGCCACCGAACATCTCCATGTTGGTGCTCAACGGCGGAAGTGCCGGAGCGGCACCACGCCCACCGCGACCGCCTCGACCGCCGCCACGACCTGCCGCCCCCTGTCCCCTCGCCGGGGACTG
>Ga0111538_10006973_pt1 | contig 15266 bp, 9 predicted proteins | sample SoiMethybrSBSTD1_FD_79669 | JGI IMG/M metagenome (GOLD analysis project Ga0111538, IMG submission 79669) | Bulk soil microbial communities from a Populus tree surrounding site in Tennessee, USA - Soil MetaG P. TD hybrid SBSTD1 (version 2)... | ecosystem: Environmental > Terrestrial > Soil > Tree...
CGGCACGACTGCCGCGGCGAGGATTTCCGCTTTGTCGTGGTGGCCAACGTCCACTGGAGCGGTCGCGGAGGCTATGACTGCCGCGGCGAGCGCGTGGTCGTCCAGCCCCGTCCGTGGACCTACCGGAGCCACGACGAATACATCACGAGCCAGAACCAGTGGATGCGTCAGCGCGAGCTGAACGCCCGCGAGCGCGAGGTGAGCCAGCGCGAGCGCGAAGTGGCCGAACGCGAGCACGAGGTCGCCGAGCGTGAACAGGCGGCCCGGCTCCGCGAAGCGCAGGCCCGTCGCCGCGAGCAGGAGGCCGACGCCGCCCGCCGCCGCGCCGATCATGATCGCGAGGTCGCCGAGTTCGAGCGTCGCCGCGCCGAGATGGCCAAGGAGCGCGCCGAAGCCGAGCGCCGCCGCCTCGAGCACGAGCAGAAGATGGCGGAGTACGACAAGAAGAAGGAGCAGTACGCCAAGGATAAGGACGAAGCCCGCCGGAAGAACGAAGAGAACGAGAAGAAGATGAAGGACGACGATCGCCGCGCGGCGGTCGCCCGTCGCCAGGAAGAGGAGCGCAAGCAGAAGGAGGCCGAGGAGGGCGCCAAGGCGCGCGAGGTCTCCTTCCAGAAGCAGAAGGACGACGACCGGAAGCGCGAGCGCGACGAGGAAGAAGCCCGGAAGAAGGGCGGGGCCGACAAGGCCGGCGCCGACGCCCAGAAGAAGAAGTTCGAGGAGCAGCGCCTGGAGTACGAGCGCAAGAAGGCCGCCAACGAGAAGCAGGTCGCCGAGGAGAACGCCCGGCGCCAGAAGGAAGACGAGGACCGCAAGGCCGAGGCCGCCCGCCGGGCCCAGATCGACGCCGAGCGGAACAAGAAGCCGCCGGTCCGGCCGGAGCCCGAACGCAAGCCCGTGGAGCGGAAGCCCGATCCCACGCCGGAGCCCGAGCGGAAGCCGGTCGAGCGCAAGCCGGTCGAGCGGAAGCCTGATCCGACCCCCGAGCCCGAGCGGAAGCCCGTGGAGCGCAAGCCGGATCCCAAGCCGGAGCCGGAGCGCAAGCCGGTGGAGAAGAAGCCCGATCCGACGCCCGAGCCCGAGCGGAAGCCCGTGGAGCGCAAGCCGGACCCCAAGCCGGAGCCCGAGCGGAAGCCGGTGGAGAAGAAGCCCGATCCGACGCCGGAGCCCGAGCGGAAGCCGGTCGAGCGCAAGCCGGATCCCAAGCCGGAACCGGAGCGGAAACCGGTGGAGCGCAAACCCGATCCCAAGCCGGAGCCGGAACGGAAGCCGGTGGAGAAGAAGCCCGATCCGACGCCCGAGCCCGAGCGGAAACCGGTCGAGCGCAAGCCGGATCCCAAGCCGGAGCCGGAGCGGAAACCGGTGGAGAAGAAGCCCGACCCCAAGCCGGAGCCCGAGAAGAAGCCCGAGCCCGCGCCGACCACCGAGAAGAAGTCGCCGCCGCCTCCTCCTCCGCCCGTCGAGAAGAAGGCCCCGCCTCCTCCGCCGCCGGTGGAGAAGAAGGCTCCTCCTCCCCCGCCTCAGGAAAAGAAGGGGAACGAGAAGGACAAGGACAAGGACAAGGAAGAGGAGAAGAAGAAGAAAGACAAGTAGCTCGACTCGCTACAGGCAGCGCGAGCTATTTGGGCAGGGTGGCCGCATAGGCGGCGAAGCCGCGGCGCACGGGCTCCGCGGCGCTCTGCAGGAGGCGCTGGACCACAGCTTCGCGCACGTCCGTGCCGCGCGCCTGCAGCAGACTCGCCGCTTGCGCGGCCGTCGCCTCGTCGTAGTGGGCGAGTTCCGCCAGCGCCGCCGCCACATCCTTGTCGTGCTGCGCCACGACCTTGGTGGCCAAGGCCCGCGGCGACGTGAAAACGCCGTCGCCGTCCGCGTCGATATACACGGGATTCGTCACGCTGAACACCCGGGGATTCCAGGCGGGGGAGTTCGCCCGATAGGGGCGGGCGAGTCGCCAGTAGGGCTCCAGGATTCCCGGTCCGTTGGCGACGACCACGAGGTGGACGTCGTTCTTGGGCTTCCCGATCTTCCAGCGCAGCTTCACCTTGTCGCCGCCCGCCGCGCCGCTCTCCGGCCACTCGTCGCGGATCCGCGTCCCGTTCGCGTAGAGCTCGACGCGCTCCACCTTCGTCCAGGACGGTCCGGAGACGCGCACCTCGACGTCGAGGTCGTTCCCGGCCCCGGTGACCAGGTCGCCGACGCCGTGGATGCCGTTCACCTTGATTTGCGCCAGCAGGCCCAGGCTCACGATGGCGCGGCCCTTGAGCAGGCTCTCGCACGCCTCGGAGACGTCGATCTTCGACGGGTCGGCGTCCTTGCAGGCGATGTACGTGCGCCCCTGGCCGACGATGTAGCGATTCACGTCGTGGCAGTCGCTGCCTCCGACCGCGGCAATCCGGTAGCCGTGGTTCAGGAGCGCCATCCAGTCGCTGAAGAGCTCCATGTTGTCGCTCCGCAGCGCGCCGGAGTTGAAGACTTCCATCGCGTCGAACGTGAAGTCGAACCCGCGGGGGTTCTCGCCGGTGACGGGGTTGAAGTTCTCCGGTGCGAACGGGACGAAGTTGGAATGGTGGTCGCGGGCGTGGTTGAGGATGGCCACGCGGACGTCGGTCGTGGCGCGGATCGACTCCATGAGCTTGGGCCAATCGGTGATCTTCCAGTCGGCGAGCGTCCCACCCTGCCGGCAGGGGAAGATGTTGAAGTGTCCCTTGGTGGTCGTGATCTCGCTGCCCAGGACGGGGGTGAAGCGGTTGCGCACGCCCATCCGCTCCGCGGCGGCGGCGTAGCCGTTCACCTGGTTGTGCTCCGTCGCGATCGGCAGCTCGATGCCTTCTCCGGCGATCGTGATCGCCCGTTCGTCGTCGGTGGAATCCCCGTGGCCGCTGAAGTGGAGCGTGTGGATGTGGGTGTCGCAGGCGACGAGGTTCCCGGTCGCCACCTCGCGGCGGATCTTGAGCGAGACCTTTCGGATGTCGCCCGACCCCACGTTGATGAGCTGGGTGTCGACGGAATACTCGAACCCGCGGCCCGCATGGATGCGGTAGCGTCCCGACGGGAGCGTGACGCGGGCGCGGCCGTCGGCGGTGTAGACGCAGCCGGGCCGGACCGCGAGACGCTGGCCGGGCTTGGCGATCAGCGGCGGCAGCGCGTTGAGGGAGTCGTCGACAATCGTGATCCGGCACGGAACGCCGCCGCCCGTGATCGGCTCGACGACGTCGATCTCCAGCGTCGACTCGCCCAAGACCTGCGACATCGGCCGGGGGTCGATCTTGACCATCCCGACGAGAATGGAGTCGTCCTCCTTGGTCCCGGTGATCGTGAGGGTGTTCTCGCCCATCTTGAGCGAGCCGGCGGGCAGGGCGAACGCGGTCAGGACCGGGAAATCGTACAGGGCGAGCGATCCGAGCTTTCGTCCGTTCAGGCCGACGGCCCAGTTCAGCCTGACGTTGTCCTGCCAGAGTAGAAGGGTGCTTTCGGTTGGATTCACCTCGGCCGTGAAGGGGAGGGCGAGGTCGCGGCCATGAACCGGCTCCTTGGCGAACTCCAGCCACTCGGCCTTCTCGGGGTTCCCAAGATGGAACACCTTGAAGTCCATGGACTTCCATCCGCGCTCGGCGGAAAGGCACCCCGCCGGCACCAGCAGGGCAATGACGAAATATCGACGAAGAATTGTCATATAGGGCTATTCCGCGTGGTTATCGGTTTTGGCCAAGAAATCGGTCGCGACCTTCAACCAGCGCCCGCATCTTTCGGTCGGCGACGGAGCGGTGGAGCATCCAGAAGCCGCAGTCGGGGTGGACCCAGCGGATCCGCTCGGGGCCCAGGATCTTCGCCGCCCGTTCGATCGACGCCGCGACCGTGTCGGCCGCCTCGACTTCGTTGTCCTTGATGTCGATGACCCCGAGCCCGAGCGCGATCGAGGGCTTGAGCTCCTTGAAGAACTCCAGCTCGTCGGCGCCGCGCCGCGCGAACTCGAGGACCAGGTGGTCGCACTCGAGGGCGTTGAAGAACGGCATCAGCGTCTTGTAGTAGCCCTTCTGGATCGTCTGGCCGCCGTAGTTGCCGAAGCAGAGGTGGACCGCCTTCTGGCCGCGCGCGCCCTTGAGGACGTGGTTGATCGACTCGGCGGCCCACGGGCCGTCCTCGGGGGAGCCGGGCAGGTTCGCCTCGTCCACCTGGATGACCGACGCGTCGATCCCCTCGAGCTGCTTGCGGAGCACGTCGGCGATCGCCATCGTCAGCGCCCGCCGGTCGTGATACTGCCGGTCGAGCAGCGTCTTCCCCAGCATGTAAGGGCTGGTCACCGTGAACTTTGTAGGGCGCGAGGCGAGGGTCTTGAGGGTCTGGTACGCGCCCGGCAGGTTGAGCGTACCCTGGTCGATGGGCGCGCGGACGACGGCGGCAGGCTGGGTGCGGAACTTCATGCCGGGCATCGACCGGAACAACTCGATGTCCGCGCGGCTGAACGTCGTCGTGACGCCGCCCAGCGGCGTGACGAAGTACTCGATCATGCCGTTCGTCTCGGGGTGATTGACGTTGAAGCGGGAAAGCTCGCCGTCCGAGACGACGTCGATGCCCGCAAGCTCCTGGGTACGGACCACGACGAGGATCGCATCCACGAGCGAGGGCGTGGAGGGCATCGCCGCCAGCCACGCGGGGATCGGATAGCTTCCGACGACGGTGGTCAGGATCGAGGGCGTATTCGGCATGGCGATCATCATTACGGAAAACCCGAAGGACTTTCCAGTCATAAAGAAAGGAGCCGATGAAAAAGAGCCTGCTTCTTCTGCTCCTGGCGTCGTGCGCGGCGCCGGGGACCGCCGTCCCGCCCTCGGACCTGATCGTGTGCGGCGCCGAGGAAGTGTTCATCCTGCGTCTGCGGGATCCGGCCGGTGCCCGGAAGATCTGGAGTTGGCGGGCGGCGGACCGCCCCGAGCTTCCGGAAGACGTTCGGAAGAAGTTCGTCACGACCGATGACTGCAAGCCGGTGGACGGGGGGAGGAAGATCCTGATCACCTCCTCCGGCGGCGCGGCGGTGCTCGTGGAACGGGCGTCGGGAAAGGTCCTTTTCTACGCCTCGGCGCCGAACGCTCACTCCGCCGAGGTGCTGCCCGGCAACCGCGTCGTCGTGGCGTGCTCGACCAAGCCCGACGGCAACCGTCTCGACCTCTACGACCTGGCCGTCTCCGACAAGCCGCTGGCCTCCGACGAGTTCCAGGGCGCCCACGGCGTGGTCTACGATGAGGCCCGCAACGTGCTCTGGGCGCTCGGGACGTTCGAACTGCGGACGTATTACGTCGGCGCCAACCTGCTGGTGCGAAAGCAGACCTTCGCGCTGCCCAACGACGGCGGACACGACCTCCGGCCGATTCCCGACCGTCCGGGCCTGATCGTCACGACCCATCACCATGTCTGGGTCTTCGATCGCGAGCTGCTGACGTTCCGGCCCTTTCCGAAGCTCGGCGACGCCCACGACGTGAAGAGCATGGACTTCGACCCCGAGAGCGGTGCGCTGGCCTACGTGCAGGCCGAGAAGAACTGGTGGGCCGAGCGGGTGAGATTCATGGGGCTCGACCGGGCCGTCGAGTTTCCGGGCGCGACGCTGTACAAGGCCCGCTGGACGCCGGTCCTCGACTAACCGAGCTTCTTCAGCTTCACGCTGCGGAACTCCAGGCCCGAGCCGTGGTTCTGGAGGCCGATGTAGCCCTTGCGCGGGCGGCTCTTCAGCTCCTCGTGGGCGCTCATGTCGGCGTCGACGACCTTCTCCCCGTTGAGCGTGATGACGACCTGGTCGCCCTTGCAGCGAATGCGGATCGTGTTCCACTCGCCGGCGGGTTTCTGCGCCGGCTTCGAGGGCGCGACGACGCCGTAGATCGACGCCGTGTGCTGGAACGGCTTGATCTTCTCGTGGATCTTGGCGTCGTCGTCGAGCAGCTGGATCTCCATCCCGAGCTTCGACGTGTGGCCCTCGCGCGGGGCGCGGATGAAGACGCCGCTGTTGCCGTCCTTCGGGCAGTTGTACTCGACCTCGATCTCGAAGTCGCCGTACTCCTCCTTCGTGCAGAGCCAGCCGCCCTTGCCGCCTTTGCAGACGATCTTCGAATCACGGACCTCCCAGCAGTCGCCGCTGCCGGAGACCGCCTCCCAGCCCGCGAGGTCCTTGCCGTTGAAGAGCGGGGCCCACTCTTCCGACTGAACACCGGCGAGCGCGACGAGGCAGGCGAGGATGCGCATGAAAACCCTCCGTTAGTCCCCCTATTCTACGCTCCCGTAACCGAAAGGGGGGCTTCGGCTATAGGGCGGTTCGGTCGATCTAAAGTTGACGGGCGGGGGTCGGCAGGCGGTATTATTCCACGGCAGCTGGGGGTGCGATGGTCGAAGGACGGGAAGCGGTCCGCGAACTGTTGTCCGGGGGACGACAGGCGTGGGACCGGTTCGCCCGCGATTACCGCCTCGTGGTCCTCAAGGCCGTCCACACCGCCGCCCGACGCTTCCGCGCGGGCGAGGCCGACGTCGAGGACGCCGCCAGCCAGGTCTTCATCGAGCTCTTCCAGGACGACGGCCGGGCGCTCCGCGCCTATCGCGGCGACAGCGCCCTCACGACGTGGCTCACCGTGGTCGCCTACCGGATCGCGACGCGCGAGTTCGTCCGGCGGATCCGTGCCCGCGAGGTCGAGGCCGCCAAGCCGGCGCCGTCGGTCGTCGAGCGGGACGCCGAGGTGCTCGAATACCTGGAGCGGCTGCCCGAGCTCGACCGGCGCGCGCTCGTGATGTTCCATGTCGACGACCGCAGCTACAAGGAGATCGCCGACCAGCTCGGGATCCCCCTGAACCAGGTCGGCATGATCCTCCTCCGCGCCAGGGAAAAACTGGCCAAAGTCCTCAAGCCCGAGCCCGAAAAATAAATTCGTCGATTCCGTTAGATTTTCAATTTTCCATCCCACGAACAGGACGGAGAACGCTATGACGTGCCCGAAACCGGAAGTGCTGAGCCAGTGGGCGGACGGGTCGCTCGACCCGCGCGAATCGCTCGTCGTCGGCCGCCATGCCGAGACGTGCTCCGCGTGCCGCCTCAAGGCCTCCGAGCTGCGGGCCGTCGGCGCCTGGATCCAGTCGGCCGGCGTCGCCGGACCCTCGTGCCTCTCCGCCGAGGAGATGGCCGCGGTGCTGGAAGGCGGCCGCGTCCCGGCCCATGTCCGCACCTGCCCGCGCTGCGCGTCCGAGTTCCGAGCGCTCCGTTCCGCGGAGCGGAAGGCGACGCGCCGGAGGCACAAGCAGCCCGCGCCGATGACGGCGTGGGCGGCCGCCGCCGCGATCTTCATCGCCGTCGGCATCCTGCTCGTCCTGGCGAACCAGCAGACCCGGCCGGTGGAGACGGTGCAGGTCCGGACCCCGATGCCTCCCCCGCCGGTCGAGGCGCCCAAGCCGATGCCGCCGGTCGTTCCGCCGACGCCCAAGCCTCCCGTCAAGGACGAGCCGCTCAAGCCCAATCCGCTCCTCAAGGAGCCGCCCGTCGTTCCTCCGGCTCCGACGCCCGCTCAACCCCCGGTCCCGCCGGCCCCCCAGCCCGTCCAGCCTCCCCCGGTGAAGCCGGTGCCCCCGACCACCGTCGTGGCGGCGGCGCCCACCTTCGCGTCGGTCAACGTCCGCTCGGGCGGGCTTTCGTCGCTCGCGGACGGGAAGTGGGTCAAAGCGGCGAAGATCGAGGAAGGCATGGCGATCCGGGCGGACGGCCGGACGCAGATCGAATTCGCGCAGGCGCGGATCACGCTCGATGCCTCGAGCCGCTTCACCGTGGCCAAGGATGAGCTGGCGCTGGCCGACGGCGGCCTGTCCGCCGAGGTCCCGATGGGCTCGAAGTTCACGCTCGTCCTCGACGAGCAGCGCGTCATCCCCCAGGCCTTCAGCACCCGCGTCATGTTCTGCGCCCGCCCCGACCGCGTCGTGGTCGAGGAGGGGAGCGCGAAGGTGAAGGACACGGTGCTGGGCGAGGGCGTGGAGCACCTCGTGAAGAAGGACAAGATCGAGGCGCAGAAGCGGCGGACGCTTCCGGCGGCCGCGCGCGCCCGCGAGACGCAGATCTCGAAGTGGGATCTGACGCAACAGGTCTCGGTCCAGCTCCACGTTTCGGGCAGCGTCCAGAGGGACGGCGAGCGCCGGATGCTGGTCTCCGAGCCCAGCAAAGACGGGATCTTCTACGGCAAGGCGGGCTATGGCCACGGCGAAGCCGAACCGCCCCTGCTCGTCGTCAAGCCGAACACCGCGATCCGGTTCCGCTACTACATGACCCAGCCCGGCCACCTCGAGCTCGTCCTCAAGAACATCACGAAGGACGAGAACTTCAACAAGGTCCTCGAGCCCGTCGTGAAGCAGCCGACGACCGTGACCCTCTACGTGCGCGACGTCCTCGCCAACCCCGGCGGCAAGAAGGTGACCTGCGACCTGGGCGACGCCTATCTCGGCGTCACCTGGTTCGTCGGCAAGCCCGGATCGCCTACGGAGATCTACATCGACCAGTTCCAGATATTGGAGATCGACCGATGATGCACCTGGCGGTGGCGGCCTTCCTCGCGCTGGCCCAGAACGACAAGACCCAGGCCAACAAGTACGACGACAACTGGGAACAGAAGTGGAAGGACCACTGCCGCACGCTGTATCTCGCCGGGACCGGAAAGGACGCCGGCTTCGTTCTCCAGATCGGCGACTCGATCACCCACTCGAACCCCTACTCCCAGTGGCCCCGCTACGGCTCCGGCAAGACCGCCGAGGACAACGCGGTCTGCGTCTGGTCACTGGCCACCGTGGGGCTCCCCGGCACCCAGAATGATCCGACCAGCACGAACGGCTTCTATCTCGCCCTCGCCGACACCTCGGGCAACCGCGGCATGACCGCCTCGAGCGGCATCGCGGCCGACGAGTACCTCAGCGGCACCGGCAACGGCGGGACGGCGATGCCCTCCGACCCGAACACCTCGTCGGCCCGCGCGAAGGTCGCCGACGGGTCCACCTACACGGCCAATCTCCACATCACGACCGTCGCCAACGCGTTCGCGAACGCGCAGTTCGCCGTCGTGATGCTCGGGACGAACGACATCGGTCAAGCCCGGTCGACGACCGCCTTCATGACCGACCTGACCGCGATCGTGGATGCCCTCGAGGGCAAGAAGATCGTGGTGATCCTCAGCACGATCCCGCCCCGCGTGGGCAGCGACGTCACCGGCTACAACGATTCGATCCGGACGTTCGCGGAGAGCCGCGGTCTTCCGCTGATCGACTATTACGCCGAGATCCTGTTCCGGCGCTCCGGCACGTCCTGGCAGGGCACGCTGATCTCGGGCGTCGACGGCGTCCATCCCACGTCGGTGAATTCCGCGGGCGATCCCTACTCGCCGGGCGGGAATGCGGCGACGCATCAGACGGGCTCGAACTGCCTGAGCGACGGCTACCTGCTCCGCAGCTGGCTGACGATGCAGAAGCTGAAGGAAGTGAAGTCCTACGTCGTCGACAACGCCTCGGTGCCCAGCCCGTCGCCGAGCCCCAGCCCCAGTCCGAGTCCCAGTCCCTCGCCCTCGCCTTCTCCGTCCCCGTCGCCCACGCCGGCCGCCACGGGCGGCGGCGGCACCAATGAAAAGTGCCTGGGGTCGATCCAGGGTCCCCTCTCCCCGGCCGCGCTCGTGATCGCCGTGCTCGCGGCGATGGCGCTGCTCGGGACGGCTCGAAAGTCTGGTTTCTGATCCATCCAGGGCGCATGATGTCTCAGGGAGGGTAGCCCATGAGACACGGCTGGATCGTCGTCGCGCTGCTGTCTCTCTCGTCGCCCGCCTTTGCCTCTGCGGCCCTCGCTCAGGACAAGCAGGAGGCGGCGACGATCAGCTTCGCCCAGGGCCACGCGGGCACCCATCCGCGCACCCTCTCGGGGGAGGAGACGATCAAGGTCGACCTCTCCGCGCTTCCCTCCGGCGTGGTGATCCACCGGGCCGTGCTGCGGCCCGGACGCATGGAGAGCGAGGCCTTCACCCATCGGGACCGGCCGATCCGCGTCACGCTCGAGGGCGGGGAGCAGCCGCTTCCGCTCCTGGGCCCGCGCTTCGCGTCGTTCGACGTGACCGCCGAGGTGCGCGACGCGCTGGCCGCCGGCCGGAAGTCGATCGGCTTCACCTTCGCGGCGTTTCCCGGCTACCAGGCGCCCTTCAACCGCCTCGACGTCACCTGCTCGGCCCCGGCGAAGCGCCCGATCCCGCCGGTGACGGGGCTCGCGGCGATCCATCGTGCGGGGCAGACGATCCTGACGTGGAAGGAGCCGATCCTGAAGGACGCGCCGGAGCGGCTCACGTCGAGGGAATGGGTGGGGATGCGCGAGACCTACGTGGTCAACTCCCGCCAGTATCGCTACCGCGTCTATCGCAGCGCCGAGCCCATCACCGCGGCGACGATCGGGAAGGCCGAGCTCGTCGACGAGGTGGAGCCGCTGACGGGGTGGGACGGCGACTTCCACGGGATCTCTCCGCGGCCGGACGCGATCGTGCCCCGCTACATCGTGAGGGACGAAGCAGCCCCGGTCGCCCCCGGGACCGCGGTCTACGCCCATAATCCGAAGACGGCGGGCCGCGCGTACTACGCGGTGAAGCTGGCCCTGGACGGAGAGGAGGAGCTGTCGACGTTCGACCGGGGGACCGCGCTTGCGGAGCCGGTCGAGGAGGAAACCGGCCTCGGGGTCCCGGTCCTCCAGCGGGTCGAGCACCCCGAAGAGTTCAACTACGTCAAGAAGCCGAAGCTGATGTACTACGTGCGGTGGGAGTCGCCGCCGAACGCCAATCTTCCGTCGCGACCGATCGATTACCTGGTCGCGCTCCCGCCGAAGCGGGTCGAGCCGGCGCCCGTGGGCCTTCACCTGCATTGCTGGGGCGGAAGCCTCGAGGGCGGGTACGGGTGGTGGTACGACGCCGGCCGCGGCGCGATCCTGATCTCGACCAACCAGGTGCCCTACGACTGGTGGACGGGCTACCACGAGCACGCCGGCACCTGGAAATCGTGGCGCGACGGCGTGGTGCGCGACTACACCCAGAACCGCCTGATGTCGTTCCTCGACTGGGCGACGACCCAGTGGAAGATCGACCCGACGCGCGTCTTCACGGCCGGGAGTTCCATGGGCGGCTCGGGATCGCCGAGCGTGGCGCTCCGGCGGGCCGACCGGGTGGCGTGGTGCGTGTCGTGGGTCGGCGTCCATCGGCCGGCGGAATCGCCCCAGTTCGCCGCGAGCTACGAGCGGGTCTACGGCCGCACCGAGTGGCGGCTCCCCTATCAGGATCGCAAGGGTCCGGCCTTCGAGTATTTCGACGACGCCGCCTTCCTTCGCCAGGATCCGGCCCGGGAGACGCCGCTGATCGTCTTCGCCAACGGAAAGAACGACAAGGGCATCGGCTGGGAGCAGGCCCGGGAATTCTGGAAGGCGCTCCAGGAGACGCGGCGGCCCCACGTGTTCCGCTGGGGGCAAGGGGGGCACGGCCAGCGGGCGCTCCTTCCGGGACCCAACCCCGGCGAGCGCGAGCTGGAGATCGACGTGCGGCTCGACCGCACGCTGCCGGCGTTCACCCGGTGCAGCCTCGACGACGATCCGGGCAGCGGCGATCCCGGGAGCGGCGCGCAGGAGGGGCAGAGCAACCTCCACCTCCTCTGGGAGACCGAGACGAGCGCCGACGAGGTCGGCCGCTGGTCGATGGTGCTCAAGCTCAACAAGAACGCCCCGAAGGATGAGTGCACGGTCGACGTCACTCCCCGCCGCTGCCGGCAGTTCCGGATGCGCGAAGGGATGAAGGCGAAGTGGCGCAACCTGTCCGCCGAGGGCGCCGACCTCCAGTCCGGCGAGGCCGTGGCCGACCGCTGGGGAGTTGTCACAGTCCCCGGGGTCCGGGTCAATAAGCTGGGGAACCGCTTGACTCTGGAGATCGTCCCGTGAGAGCCTTCGGCCTGATCGTCCTTCTTGCCCTCGGCTGCTCGACGCCGGCGAGGTCCGACTGGGACGAGAAGGTCGACGCCGCTCGGGCTCTCCGGCCGGCCGCTCCGGCAGGCGACGCGGCGATCCTGGACGGCCTGGAAGCCCGCGTCCGGGACCTCCTGACCGCGATGCATCACCCGGAGGAGAAGGCGCTCTGGGAAAAGGCGGTTCCGCGCATCCGTCGCGAACTCCGCCGGTCGCTCGGCCTCGATCTCCTTCCTCCCCCGGTTCCGAAAAACATCCGGTCCGTCGGCGTGATCTCGCGCGGCGACTACCGGATCGAGAAGCTCGTCTTCGAGACGCTGGCCCAGGTCGACGTGCCCGCCCACCTCTACCTGCCCGCCCAGGCGCAGGGGAAGGCGCCGGCGATCCTCTTCGTGCCGGGCCACTGGTATGCCGACTCGAAGTCGCGGCCGGAATTCCAGGCCTTCGCCATCGCGATGGCAAAGCGGGGATTCGCGGTGCTGACCTACGACCCGTTCGGCCAGGGCGAGCGGGGAATCTCGGTCCGCGACCACCGTCGGACGGAGTTGCTGGCGGTCGGCGTCGCGCAGCAGGCGATCGTCGCGTTCGAATCGCTCTGCGCCCTCGAGCTCCTGCTCGCGCGCCCGGAGGTCGACGGATCCCGCGTGGGGATGACGGGCGCCTCGGGCGGCGGCTTCAACAGCTGGATCCTGCCGGCTCTGGAACCCCGGATCGCCGTGACCGTGCCGGTCGTCGGAACGGCCGACTTCCTGGAGCAATCCCGGGCAGTGCGGAATATGGACTGGTTCGCGGCGAAGGAACATTGTCACTTCATTCCCCGGCTGTTCCGGTACGCCAACAATCACGAGCTGCTGGCCTGCGTCGCGCCTCGGCCGGTGATGGTGATCTCGGCCCACAACGACATCGGGTTCCCGATCTCGGGTCAGCGCGCCGTGGTGAACTACGGCGAGAGGCTGTACGCCGCGCTGGGCGCCGCCGGCAAGGTCGGGTACTTCGAGGACGCCGAGGAGGGCCACGGGTACCAGAAGCGGAAGCGCGAAGCCGCCGCCGGCTGGTTCCTCAAGTGGCTGAAGGGCGATGGAGACGGAAGCCCCTGCGCCGAGCCCGCGATGGACCTGCCCTCCTCGAGTCCGGCGGAGCTGCGATGCTTCCCGAAGAACATGCCCGCGGGTCCGGGCCTGAACGCGCTGGCGGAGTCGATCCTGGCGAAGAAGGAGAGCCGCCCGGCGACGGCGAAGGCCATCGCCGCCGTGCTCGGACTCCCGGATCCGCTGCCGGTTCCTCCCGCTCCCGACTTCGTCCGCGCGGAAGAACGGCTGGCGATTCCCTGGACCCCCGCCGGCCCGGTCCGCCGGGTGGGCTGGAGGATGGGGGACGGGGTCGCGATTCCCGCCCTGATGCTCGGCCCCGACGCCCCGCGCGGGGCGCTGCTCGTCGCGGGAGACGACGGCAAGGAGGCGATGCTGAGCCATCCGGCCGTCCGGAGGGCCGTGGATTCGGGGTGGGCCGTCGTCCTGGCCGATCTCCGCGGCACGGGCGAGCTTTCGGTGACGAGGCCCGGCTGGGTTTACGCCGTCAGCCTGCTCCTGGGGGAAAACTTCGTCGGACGCCAGGCCCTCGACCTGGTCGCCGGAGTCCGCGCGCTCCGGGCCGAGCCGGGGCTTCGCGGAAAGCCGGTGGCCGTTCTCGCGTGCGGAACTTCCGCGTCGCTGGCGGGACTCTATGCGTCCGTCCTCGAGCCCGACATCGCCTGGTTCGCCGCGGAGCGCGGATTCCACTCGTTCCGCGACTTCGTCCATCGCCCCATCGAGTCCTTCGCCCTGGCGGAGCCGGGGCGCGAACGCGACGTGGTTCTCGACCGCGAGATCCCGCATGCGCTGATCCCGTTCGGGATCGCGCTGGGGCCGGACATCCCCGACCTTCTGTCGTTGCTGGGACCGAAGCGGGCCGCCTGGGCGGCCGCCGTCGATGGAGATCGCCGGCCCGTGCCCGGACCCGACACCTGTCTTGATTTCGTTCGTGCCCGGATGGAGGAAGCCCGATGAAGATGCTCCGAGTGTTCCTGGTCGTGCTCGCAGGGTGCGCCACGCCGCCTCAGACGATGGCTCCTGCCGGCGATGAGCTCTTCCGGGACGACTTCTCGAGATATCCCATCGGGATGCTGTCGGCGCCGCTCGGTCAGCTCAATCCCGCGGTCCAGGAGTACCACTGGATCGAAAAGCGGGGCCCGTCGCTGGAGCCCTGGGCCAACTCGATCATGTACCTCGACGCCTGGTCGGCGGGCGAGGAGGAGGGGAAGCCCTACCTCGAGATGCACCTGAGCGCGGCCAACCGCTACATGGAGACGTCGCTGCTGGCGCCGTCGTTCATCACGGGCGACGTGGAGTGGCGCGACTGCACGGTCGAAGCCCTGGTGAAGCCGCTCTCGTTCGACGAGACGGCCGGCCTCGTCTTCCGCTACCGCACGAACCGCCATCATGTCGTCTTCGTCTTCGAGAAGGGCAAGACCCTCAAGCTGGCCGTCCGGGGTCCGCTCGAGAAGTCCTTCTGCCGCGTCAATGTCCGGGAGCTGGGAAGCGCCGAGTTCGCCTACGACACGCGGACCTGGTACCGGATGCGCGTCGAGAACGAAGGGTCGAAGATCCGCTGCTACATCGACGGAAAGCTCGTGATCTCCGCGGAGGACAACGACATTCCTTCGGGCAAGGTCGGGGTCATCGCGCAGTGTCCCGCGCGGTTCACCGACTTCCGCGTCGCGAGTCCCGCGAAGGAGGAGATCGCGGCGGCGATCGCGACGCGCACGGCGGAGGAGCGGTCCCTCCAGGTGGAGAACCCGAAGCCGAAGCTCTGGAAGAAGTTCGAGACGCCGAAGTTCGGCGCCGGCCGCAACGTGCGGTTCGGCGACCTCGACGGCGACGGCGTCCCCGAGATGGTGTTCGCCCAGGTGGTGTCGAAGGTCGACACGGGGAACTTCGTCGAATGCAGCTCCCTCGCCGCGGTGACCCTCGACGGCAAGGTGCTCTGGCAGATCGGCCGTCCCGACCCGAAGCACGGCCTGCTCACGAGCGACACTCCGTTCCAGGTCCACGACTGGGACGGCGACGGGAAGTGCGAAGTGTTCCTCATGAAGGACTTCAAGCTGCAGGTGCTCGACGGGATGACCGGGAAGGTGAAGAAATGGATGTGGATGCCCCCGGTGCCCGAGGTCTACAAGGACAAGGCGAAGATCGCGAAGTTCGAGCTCAAGGAGCGGCCGCATGAGCTCAACGCGGGCGACTCGATCTGCTTC